>Ga0268299_1001204_pt1 | contig 51221 bp, 39 predicted proteins | sample NOBtaG_FD_193484 | JGI IMG/M metagenome (GOLD analysis project Ga0268299, IMG submission 193484) | Activated sludge microbial communities from bioreactor in Nijmegen, Gelderland, Netherland - NOB reactor | ecosystem: Engineered > Bioreactor > Aerobic > Activated sludge | place: Netherlands... | reverse complement strand
GCACCGCCGTCCCCGTGAACCAGGAACGTTTTGCGCGGCTTGTTCTCGAATTTGCTCATCCAGGCGATGATCTCTTCGTAGTCGGCGTGTCCCGAATAGTCGGACATGTACTCGATGGTGGCGCGCACCGGAAGCACCTTGCCGTGCACACGCACGTGCTTGGGCTTGTTGTTGACCAGGTCGAAACCGAGAGCACCGGTGCCCTGGTAGCCGACGAAGATCACGGTGCTGTTCTTCTGCACGAGCCGCTTCTCCAGGTGACGGAGAATCTTGCCGCCGGCAGCCATGCCGGACGAGCCGACGATGATGATCGGCTCATTCTGGTTTTCGTACAGAGCGTTGGTCTGCTCGGGCTTCGTGCACTCGAGGTAACGAGGCGGAGCAAACGGGTCCACGCCGTTCTCGAGCTGCTGACGAACTTCGTCGTTGAAGAGGGCCGGATATTTCCGGTACACAGCGGCGCCGGCGATAGCCATGCGGCTATCCAGGTACACTGCCATGTTCGGAATCAGCCCGCGATTGCTGAGCGTCTGCACGTCGTGCAGGACAGTCGGCACTCGGTCCACCGCGAACGCCGGAATGACGATGACACCGCAACCGGTGGCACGGTCCTTGACCTTGGCGCGAGCGTAGGCGTTGTTGATGTACTCGGCGAGCGTCTTCAGGCGGTCACGCTCCTTGTGGAGCTTGTTGCCGTACGTCGACTCCGAAATCACGTAGTCGGCGTTTTTGACAGCCGCGAGCGGGCGCAGCATCGGCGGCGTGGCGCGACCGACGTTGCCCGTGAAGCAGATCGTCCGAGCGTCGTCACCCTCGCCGATGGTGATGGTCACGACCGCGGCGCCCAGGATATGACCGGCTTCCGTGAAGCGCATCTTGATGCCTTCAGCCAGCGTGTAGAGCTGGTTGTAGTTGATCTGCTTGAAGAGCGGGAAGCACAGCGGAACATCTTCGGCTGTGTACAGCGGCACGCTGAGCGGAATGCGGCGCTTCTTCTTGCCGTTCGCTTCCGCTTTCTTCTGGCGGCGCGCGATGAACCGGTTGACGCGGTCGGCGGCATTCTCCTGCAGGCGACCGGAGTCGAGCAGCAGGAAGTCGAGCAGGTCCTTCGTGGCCGGGTGCGTGTATACCGCGCCTTTGAAGCCGTCCTTCACCAGCGCAGGCAGCCAACCGGAGTGGTCGATGTGCGCGTGGCTGATGATGACGAAATTGATGTCCTTCGCTTCTACGCCCTTGGGAAGGCGCTTCTGGCGGTTGATTTCCTCGTGCTCCTGATGCAGACCGCACTCCAGAAGGAAGCGCGTGATCTTGCCCTGAGGCGACGAGTACTCGAAGTAGAACAAAGAGCCGGAGACGTCTCCAGCCGACCCCATGATGTGCATCTTGATACGCTGGCTGGGGCGAGCCGAACGTTTGTCCTTTTCAGGTTTCATTGTAGAAACTCCTTTAGCCTGCGTTTTGTCCGGTGCGCTAAGGCTCCGGGTGTGAGACAGGCTTCATTTGGAAAGGGAGAAAAGCAGGGCAAACGAACGACTCAGGTTGAAACTTGCCTGAGCCGAAATCGAATTCCACGGACGTTTTCTTACGTCCTGCTAAAGTCCCTTACGGCGCAATACAGACAGCTTCAGGCGGCACGCGGAATGCGAGCAGTTGATAAACCTGGAAGTATCTGTGTTTGAGACTTTGTGTCTTTTTGCGCCTTGATGTGTGTGATTGAAGTGATAACCAACAGTAGCAAAGAGGAGGTGCCAGACCTAATATCAAGAACCCAGTACCGATAAGAACTTTCAGCTCTTTACAAGGGCTTCGAGAACTATTGACATCATTTCATGTTGTCATGAGCGATAATTCACATCAAAAGCTCCAATACCTAGCGCAGCTCACCCAAAAACCGCAGTTCTTCGGCCTTCGCGCCCATGTACTATCAGCGCCAGGAATGCAAAACACTGATGCCAGCATAGCTGCCTCAGTTTCCGCAGTCGTCACTTACCCATCATCATCTCAATTGCATCCGTCGACGATTCATCCTGAATGACGGACCGCGGATCTTTCACGGCGCGCAGCCCGGAGGGACACTTAAAGTCGGCAGCGCTCAGTTTTACCAGAGTCATGTTGAACGTCTTCACCATTGAATGCACATCACCATCGACATCCGTAAAAGTTACATCAAATGGAATCGCACCGGTGCGCGGCACGCAAAATAGGCGTGCGATCCAATCGACAGCGCGTTTCTGCACGGGCAACTGGAAGCAGACAATACGTCCGGACGATGGCTCGGAGGAAGTCACTTCATTGCGTTTGAACAGCGCTTTGCGAGATTCACCGTAGCTCTCCGGAATCTTGAATTCGCTCCACTCAATTCCACCCTTGCGGAAATCGCGCACTTTTGTCAAAGGCATTTGCCCATGCGCCACACCGCTGAACATCGCCACGGCCCTTGCATACGGATTGTCCGCATAGGCAAAACTCTTGCGGCAGACCATTCCTGTTTTCGAGCTGAAAGTAATCACTTCCTGGAAGGGCGCCGGCGTCATGATCGTGACGCCATCTTTCCTGTTGACCGTTTTCACGCCGATAGGACACACATAGAGCGTTTGATCGCCAAGAACGCGCGAGCGCTGATCGAGTTTCCAGCCGTTCACTGACGGCGCTTCAATCGCGTTTCTCGAAGTGCCTTTCGCCGTTTTTGAAACAGTTGAAGGCGGATTGAGCGCGACGGCCTGGCAAGAAATCGCAATGCAAGCCGTTACACAAGAAAACGATACGCCGACCGCTTTGAACCTGCGCAAGGAGACTCGCACGCCAACCACCTTATCGCCATTAGGCAAAATCAACTTGTCACTTTTTTGATTATAGACAATAGCTCTCATCACAAAAGGATAAATCACGCGGTACGTGGGAATGATATATTAAGACGCTTTTCCGTTACCGCGGTATAGCCAATTGGATACACAGGCACCGTTCCCAGGTCCGGGAATTAATGCGACACAAGGCTTTCGGGAAATCAGTAGACAATGCCAAAAGGCCACGAAGACATTCGACTAGGTACCTTGCTGACGCAGGCAGGCATCGTCACAGAGACCGACGTTACCAAAAGCAAGGCGGTTTCCGATCGGTGCCGAATTCCGCTCGGCAAAGCGCTGGTAATTCAAGAAAAAATGTCCGACTCGCTGGTTCTGGCTGCCGTTCATGCGCAATGGTTGCTTCGCGACGGCTTCATCTCCAAGGACGATGCGCTGGAAGCCCTGCGCACGTGCCGCCGCAACCGCTGGAATTTGCCCGACGCGCTGATTCTTATGGAGATCGATGCGCATGCCAGCAAGGGTTTTCGTTTGGGCGAGCTTCTCACTAAAACCAACATTCTCGGCGAGGAAGAGTTACGAGGCCTTTTGAGCGCCGCTCAAGCTTCAGGGTTGCCGCTCGGGCGCGTTTTGACCACCCTCGATCTGATTTCCGAACAACTGCTGAATGAGTTTCTCTCTACGCAAGAGCGCATCCGCAAGGGTGAAATTTCGCTCGAAAAAGGACTCGAGCATCTGCAGACCACCGCCGACAAGATTGCCGCCAAAGAGAATCAGGGAATGCTCCTTGGTGAGCTGCTGACCAAGTCCGGGCTGATATCGGAAGTGGAATTGGAAGATGCGCTCAGCGAGGCGCGCCAGCGCAAACGCTTGCTCGGTGTCGTGCTGGCTGAGAAAGGTCCTGTGAAACCCGAACATCTGTCGCTATCGCTTAGAATGCAACGTGACGTGCGGCATGGATCGATCAAGCCGGAGGCGGCGATTGAACTTCTTAAGTCCATTGCCCTGGCGCCGAGCAAAACAGAAGAGCTTCTGGAAGCCGCCGGGCTGGTCCCCACCGTGCTCGAGAAAAACATGAGCCTCTATCAGTTTTTCAAAGTGTCGGGATTTTTCCGCAATGTGCAATTGAAAGAGCTGTGCACAAAATTAGCCCAGGAGCCGCAGTTCTTGCGGCAGATACTGCAAGACTATGATGATTTCAAAAATCTGAGCAGCGCCAATTTCAAAGACGCTATCGAGTTTGCAGTCGAGAGTTCCAAACCGCTGGAATTGGCGCTCATGCGCTATTACCCTGAACAAGGGGACCTCGTGCAGTTCGCCGTCACTCTGAGACAGAGCATCCGCACCGGTGCGCTCGATCTAAGCCAGGCGATTATCCAGTTCGCAATCCGCAGCTCGCAAGGCTAGTACGATCGAGCGCTAGTCGTTAAGCGAAAGCACCAGTTGCGGCGTCGGGATGTGGTGGTCGGCTCGAATCGGCACGATTGCTGTTCCTACGACGAAAAATTCGATGACATGCGTGCTCCAGCCGTAATTGCCTTCGTGTATGTCGACGCCGACAATGCCTTCGGCTTGAAGTGTCTCCGCCTCGGCTTGCATGCGCTCCATCGCCAGTTCGCGAGCGTCATAGAGGCCCTGGGTAAAATTCGTCATCTCCACGTTTTGCCCGACAGTTTTGAACCACTGCCCAAAAGACTGGTGCGCGATGTGATAAACGCAATTACCCATCACCATGCCCACAGGGCGATAGCCGGCATGCAACAAGGTCCAGAAATCCTGACCCGAAAGGTCGCTAGTGAAAGGTCGCCCGTTCAGAGCCTTGTACTTGCCGTCGTTATCTACGTGTCTGACAGCCGTCCCGATGGCGACAAACTCAGCGATGTCCGAATTCCACGACATGTGCTTTACCGTCAAACGCACTGCGACGACACCGTCAGCACCCAGTTCATGCGCTTCTTCTTCCATGCGCGTCATGGCCAGCTCGCGCGCATGGTACATGGCTTGCGTCAGGATTTCCATCTCCATGTTTTGAGTCCACTTCGCCTGCTGGAAACCGATGTGATAAATGGACGTGCCAACGACCATTCCCAAGGGCTCGAAACCACATTCTTTGACAAGCAAAAACTCATTCACGGTCAGGTCGCTGGTGAACAATTTGCGATGCCCACCCTCGCCCATCATGTGGTGAAGACGTTCTCTGGCATGTTCTGGAAGATCCGAAGGTCCTGAGCTGGTCATGTCGTTTTCCTTTAGCTAGTCGTAGTCACTCGAAAAATCTTCGTCGTCGAAACTGCCTCGCAATTCATCGGTGCGAGAGCCGAGCGAAACAAAACTCTTGCTCGACAGATTAAGCATGGTGAGCGGCTTGCGCTCGATGACTTTGTGCGGTCGCTTCATCTTTCTGATTGACGAGCCGATGGCGGTAAATGTAATGAGCAGGTCGAGATAGCGTGTGTCGTTGATTTCGTAGTCGATGTCTTCGAGGTCGCAATCGACTGCCATACCGACGCAGCCATCAGCCTTATGATCGATGATATCCTCTTGCAGCCCTTGAATAGCCCGCTCCCGCGCTTCGTAAAATCCATTTGTCCACTGCCGCACTTCCTGATTGCCGGCGCGCCAGCCTCTCACTGTCAGATAGCGTGTGTCCGTATCTGAGTTTATGTAATAGCTGCAAATCCCAAAAACGATGCTGGCCGGGCGGTATCCGGCGTGTATCAGTTGCCAGAATTCCTGTCCGTTCAATTCGCTGGTGAAAGGTCCGTCTTCCAGATCTTCCTTGTCCCAGCCGCTTACTTTGACGGCAGTTCCGATTGCGGTGAATTCAACCAGATCGGAGCTGTAATCCGGCTTTGAAGATTTGATGCGAACGCTGACGATGCCGTCGGCGCCGTAAAGTTCCGCCTCTTTTTTCATGCGGTAGACCGCTTGCTCGCGAGCCATGCGATGCGCCTCAGCTATGGCATGAACTTCACCGGTCCATCTTTGAGTGCGCTGAATCAGCCCGATGCGATAGAAGCAGGTGCCCATCACCTGTCCGAGCGGCTGAATGCCGCACTCTTCGATAAGAATATGCTCCTTGGTGGTCATGTCCGTCGAGAACAAACGCTTGCCGCTCGCCATGTGATGCTCGATGCGCGCCTTGGCGCGCGGCAAGATCCGGCCGTCTTTAAGCGCCTGTATAGCGAGTTCGTCTTGGCGCTTTCGCTCAATCTCTTCCGGTGTTTCTTTTTTGAACAGCAACCACATATGGTGCCCTATCCAAGCACGAATTTGTTTAACGCCATACGCGCCGCGGCATTATGCTCAGCCATTTTGGTGAGGTTTTCCACAATCTCCGTAAAGCATTTATCAAATGGCATCTCGGTCGTTTTTAACGCCACACCGCGGACAATCTTGAGGTGCTTGGCCGTGTAACGACCGTTGCCTGTTTTGACAATCTGGTAATGCGAATCGTCAAACTTGATGGTCATTTGCTCGACCGGCTTTTCCTTCGAAAAGAACCCGCCGCCGCGCTTGATTTCCACGCTGTCCGGCAGGCACGAGCTGAGCATGCGCGCCAACTGCTCGACCATATCGGCGGCCGCTTTCTGGTCCATCTTTAGCGACGCCGCCAAAGTCTCGAATTGCAGTGCTTGTTCGAAATCGTCGGTCAAGGAAGTCTCCCCCTCAGGCTGAGAAGTCTAAATCAAATGACAGCCCTTAGGATGAAACGATGCTGCGAGCGTTTGCTACATTGTGTAGTATCAAAATTCCAAAGTAAATAAACACAAAAGAAGACGGTCGAGTTTTACGTCGACCGCCTTCTTGATGTGCCGATTTCCGTCGATGGGAAATGAATTACGCGAATTTACGCATTCCGCTCAACAGGGCGAACAGCCTTGAGCAAGTGACGCGCGCGCATCGACATATCCATCGCCGAAAACGCAAGGCTCAGCTTTCTGCCAAGCATCTTTTCCGACGAGCTGTCCAGGTCACGCTCTGATTCGTCGCCCAGGGCGCGAGCCAGAACGAGTAAAGCCTGAGCTTGATTCACGTCTTTGGTCTTCTCTTGAGTCTGCGCGATGCCCGACAGTTCATCGAGTTCGCCGCGCAAAATCGAGAGGTTGACTCTGATTGTGTGCCTGAGAACAGCCTTGTCTTCTTCCAGTCGCTTGAACGCGAAGAAAGCCATGATTGCTGCCAGGACTAGGATAATTGTGGCAAGCCACATACGCCAACTCCTCTTTTAGATCGACTCAAAATCCGTGATTGGACGAATCCGGAATTTTGAAAAAACCGGAAGGGGCTTTCGAAAGGAGTTTCGAAAGGTGGTTTTGAGCGACCCGCGAAGTCCTCAGCGCTGAGCAATCGTTGGATAACAATCAGTCGGCGCCGAGGTGAAGCCATTCAACGTTCGCAACCCGACAAAAACGGCAACCCATCAAGCGTTTCCCAAAAACCAGTCGGCTCAGTCGCGGCGAAGCGAAAGGGACGGAAAGCGGAAACTGGTATGGGGAGGTCTTTGTGGGCGGAAGAACGAAAAACAGCGAAAAGGAATTAAGAGCTAGACCATACACCCGCGCATGCGAGAAATGCAAAAAAGTCATCAATGTTCATCAACGAGTAATGAAGAGTAAAAGGCTTGCAGAGCCGGCTTAAGCCGCGGCGGTTGTCAAACGTAGCGCAACCGCGCATGCTCAATCGAAAAAACAAGGGGCGCAATAAGAACCCTGATCGATCTTTCCCGATCGCAACCAATAAATATACAAACGGATCGTCAAAGCAAGTTGCCACCTATGCGTTATAGTAATTTATCCAAAAACGCGGATCGCTAGCAATATATCCCGATTTGAGGTTTAATATATTTACCAATGTGGTTGCCAACGCTCATCCTCGCAGGCACGTCAACATGAACACAAATCGAAGATATCTTGAAAGCCATTCGTGGCTCTCATTCAATCTCAATTTGGAAAAAGCAGATGCGACATTTTGGATGTTGCTAGGCGAAGCGAATTCAAAATGCGACCACATTGCCGGGGTTCCATTGCTGCCAGACGTAGCGCGCGAACTGCATACGCTTTACTTGGCAAAAGGTGTGTTGGCGACAACCGCAATTGAAGGCAACACTCTGACGGAACATCAAGTATTGCAGCAATTGCATGGACAGTTGGTTTTGCCAGCCTCTCAGCAATATTTGGCAAAAGAGATTGATAATGTTCACGAGGCAATGGACAAGCTCACACCGGCAATTCTTGAGGGGAGTCTTAGCGCTCTTGACTCTTCGTTAATCAAGAAAATGAATGAAATGGTTTTGAAAGGTCTACCTCTAGAAGACAACGTTACCCCAGGCAAAATTCGAAATTACGATGTCACAGTAGGAAACTATAGAGGTGCGCCACCAGAGGATTGCGAATACCTTCTCAATCGACTTTGTGAAGTGCTAAATGAGACTATTGGAGAAGGTTTTTCGTCAATCTCCATCGGAATAATCAAGGCGATATTTGCGCATCTGTATTTAGCCTGGATACATCCATTTGGAGACGGCAATGGAAGAACCTCTAGGCTGTTGGAATATTTCATTCTTCTTGCCGCTGGCGTTTCTACCCCTATCGCACATTTACTCAGCAATCATTACAATCAAACACGCGTGGAGTATTATCGACAGCTCGATTACGCAAGTAAAAGTGGTGGTGACATCATGCCGTTTTTGCACTATGCACTTAAGGGACTTGTTGATGGCTTAAAAAGTCAAATTTCGAGAATACGGGAACATCAATTGGACCTTACTTGGCAGTATTTCATTTATGAACAGTACAAAGAAAGAAGCTTGGAAGCAGAAAAACGTCGCAGAGATTTGCTGATCGAAATTTCTAAAGAACAAAAACCCATTTGGATAACAGATATCAAAAAGCTGAATGTAAGGACTGCCATTGCTTATGCGCGTATCAAAAACCGAACCTTGGCGCGAGATATAGCAATGCTAGAAAGTGAAGGGCTCTTAGAAGTTTCTGGTGGCAAAGTGCGTGCAAAAAAAGAACTTATAGAATCTTTTTTGCCAGAAAGCCGACTCTTAAGTGAAACCATCACCCCTCCCCAAAAGTCGCAAAGCAAGAAAAGGACACAGTCTTAGGAAATTAGCGCTGGCGCTGATAGTCGAACTCTTCATCTATCCACTCGGTAAGGTCGTCCTCGAGCTTAGTTACTTCATCCGGGTCTACAAGCCCCCGGCGCAACGCCTCGAAAACCACACGGGTGCGCGGATTGAAGATTTCCATGCCGGCGCTTTCACGCAAGTGCGCATCCTCGCCTTTCACGAGCTTGTCCAAAAGCATCGAAAGCCGATTTTGCACGCCGCGCACGCTGATGTGCCTGCGCGCGGCAATCGCCTTGTCGGTAAGACCGGTGGCAATGTCCACCAGGGTTTCGAACTCGACATCACTGAGGGAGCTGTCTTTGCATTTTAAGCGGGCCTGCACGCCGCGCACCACCGGGTCGATGTACGGATTGTCTTCATTGACCACGCATTTGATGGCTTCTTCGAGCTTGTCGTCGCCTTCGGATTTGAGGAGATATCCGTGGATAGCCTCATCAGGCACGATTTTGCCCAGCTCGCGAACATAAGCTTCGCGATGATACTGGGACCAGAAAAGGATTTTACGCTGCGGGGCGCTCTGCCAGATTTTTTGAGCCGCCTTGATGCCACTCATTTCAGGCATCGAAACATCCATGATGATGAAATCGGGCGCCGTTGTTTCCGCAAGCTCAAGTCCCTCTGCGCCATTTGTCGCCTCGGCAATTTCAGCCTTGGGAAACAAGCGTTTCACAACCTCGCCTGCATGCGCGCGCAAAGCCGGGACATCCTCAACCACCAGAATTTTCAACTGCCGTTCTCCCCGCCAGATCAACTCGTATCTCAACTATGGTTCCCGGACCGGCCATCCCATCGCCGGCGCGAAAGGAGATGGTCGCCCCAATCAGATCTGCCCTCTGACGCATATAGCGTAAACCTCTGGAATCTTCGCTCAATTTGCCGTCCGGAATGCCCTTGCCGTCGTCGGCTACCGTAACGACGAGATTGTCGCCGGACATCTCGGAATTGATGCGCACGGTTTTCGCTTCGGCATGCTTAATCACGTTGGTGAGCGCTTCCTGCACCAGTCGATACAGCAAAGACTGCTCGACCAGGGAAAGTTTTTCCACATCGGCATCTTCAATCTTGCTTTTGCAACGAGCTTTAAAGCCGCCTTTCTCGCCGGCCTTGCGCGCGCAGTCTTCCAATGCGGCGCTCAATCCAAGATGCTCCAGCGCTGACGGGCAGAGGCTGTCCATCACTTCGCGAATCTCGACCATGGTGTCCGACAAAATCTTATCGATCTCTTCTTTCTGCTCGGTGGCGTCTCCGGTTGCTCTGTCTTTGGCATACGCTTCGAACCTTTTGCGAAAACGTTTCATGTCATTGAGAACTTGATCGTGTAAATCGGCAGCCAGCATGCGGCGTTCCACTTCATCCTGACGGACCATTTGCAAGCGCACATCGCGCAATTCGTTGTTGCGCAATTTGAGCAAATAAAACTGCGACTGCATTCTCGTTTCGTCGGCATGCCAGCGGCGCAGAGCGTATCCAAGGGAAACACCCAGAGTGATAGCGGCGATGAATGTCACCGGCGGCAGCGCGATGGACAGATACTTCCAGGCGGCCCAGGTGATGACCAGTGAAAGAACAAAGACCTGGATAGATACGACATTGCGCGGCACTGCAGACAATTTCCAGCCCGAAACCAGTCCCGCGGCGGAGAGCAAAAGAGAAAACAGCCACAGCAAAACATCACGCGCTGCGCCGCTTTTTGAGCCGCTCTTCAACATCGCTTCCGTCTCGCCGAAAGCGATCATAAGGCGTTCAAAAACTTCCTTTTCGAGAGCGGAAAAGTTGTTCATCCCTATGACTGCAATTGCGGCCGCCGCTGCAATCAATAAAAAAGCGGAAATAGGCAGCTTGCCTTGCATCATTGCCTAATCGAAGACGCAGAAAATCGGACAATCATCGGGTTTTTTCTTTTCCGTATCCCAAACTTGCGTGGAGTCCATCGTCGCCGGAGTGTCAATCACGCCCGCCATGCCGGACATCGTCCACCCCTGTTCGTGAAAATCTTCCAGATCTTCCTTGAGACCGCGTATCGCCGCCTGATAGCCATACTCTTCATTGTCGACTTCAAAGCCGACAAAAGCGTGGAACAGGCGCAAAAATGCGGCAATGATCTCGTCGATTTCGGTGGGCTCGAGATCGAGCTCCGGCGCGAATTCTTCCAGCTCCTGAATCATCTCGTCGGTGAAAGGCAGCTCGATGCGATAACAGCCCTCTTCGCCGTCCGCCTCATACTTCTGCTGTTTGAGCGGATTGTCAGCAAGAAAATCGCAGACTTGCTTGAACGGCTTGGCGGTCGTATCGAGCGCCACCAGCGAAAGTCCAGCCTGCTTGAGCGAGACCAGAAGCCGACCTTGCAAAATCGAGCGCTCCACCAGACCCATGAGCTCTTCGAAGAAAACCTCCGGATCCATCTCCGTGGAATCGCCGACCAACTCCATGACGACGTTGTCCGGCATTGCGACGTCCCTGCCCATGCTTCCTGCCTTCCCTCCCTGCGGTATTTAAAAAAACTGGTATCAATGTTTGGTACCGCGCAAGTATGGCCGTTTCGCCGATCTTTTGCATGAGCGTTAAATTTACTTTGTTTTTGAGAGCGGCGCGCGCCTGATAGAATCTGCCCGTGCCTAAAGTTCAAGTCCTACCTGACTACATAGCAAGCCAGATTGCCGCCGGAGAAGTGGTGGAGCGCCCGTCCTCGGTCGTTAAAGAGCTGGTTGAAAACGCTATTGACGCCGGCGCCACGAGTATATCGATCAGTGTATCCGAAGGATGCCGAACGATTTCGGTTGCCGACAACGGGCATGGAATGCAGCCCGAGGACGCCATTCTCGCCTTCCAGCGGCACGCGACATCCAAACTTTCTTGCGCCGACGACCTCTGGCGTTTGACCTCGCTGGGCTTCCGCGGCGAGGCTCTGCCGTCCATCGCGTCGGTTGCCAGAGTTACTTGCTATACACGCTTGCACGACTCAGCGAGCGGCTTTCGCATCGATGCATACGAAGGCAAAATCACGAGCACGGAAACCGGCTGTTCTCCCGGCACGACGATGGAAGTCGTGGACCTTTTCTACAACGTGCCCGCGCGGCTGAAGTTTCTCAAAAAAGCATCAACCGAATTCGCGCATATTCAAGAAATTGTGCAAAGTCTCGCCATCGCCTATCCTCATGTGGCAATCACAGTCGAGCATGAAGGCAACATCCAGATGCGGACCAGCGGCTCGGGCGACCTGGCGCTGGTTGCTAAAGAAGCCAAATTATTCACCGGCAACGAATCGCTGATTGAAGTAAACAATCACGACGTCACGCACGGCGTGAAAGTGAAGGGGCTGGTGGCAAAACCGGTTCATTTCCGCGGCGACCGCAAAGCGATTTTGACGATGGTCAACAATCGTCCGGTGCGCTGCCCGCTCACCTACAAAGCTCTCGAGTACGCATACAGCGACCTGATCCCGCGCGGAAGACATCCTTTTGCCGTGATTTCGATCGAGCTGGATCCACAGCATGTCGACGTCAACATTCACCCGACCAAAAAGGAAATCAAATACAGTCAGGGCAACGAAGTCTATTTGACCGTCCAGCGCGCAATCGTGACAGCACTGCGCACATTGCCGCGTCCCACATTTGCAGAACAGCAACAACAGCAACAGCAACAACAGCAACAGCAAGACTTTCACCCTATTGAAACTTCCGAACATCAGCCCGCAGTGGCAGTCAGTTTGATCGTCGAGTCGCGCTCTGCGCAAGCAGATGTCTATGAGACTCAAGACGCGCAAATCGCCTACGCTCGCTTGGAGCAAGGCGGACAGCTAGACGGCAACGACAGGCGCTCTTTCGTTGCGGAATCACTGAGCCGCCCGCGTCAACTGGGTTTCAGAGACAGGCTCGCGCATAATCTGCCTGCGGCGAATATTCCGGAAATTGCCGAAGCTTCGAAGGCTCCTCGCGAACTGCCTGATGGTTGGCGCCTTCTGGCTTATTTGAAAAACACTTATTTCCTGATCGAATCAGAGCAGGGTTTGGAAATTGTGGAGCAGCACATCGCTCACGAACGAACGATTTACGAACGGCTTCTGGCTGCGCAATCCGAACCGGGACGTTTGACAGAGCTCACGCAACACCTGCTCATATCAGCGCCCTTGCGGCTCAGCGCGGAACAATCATCGTGCCTCAAGGAAAATCAGGAGGTGCTGGCGAAATTAGGCTTCGAATTCGAGCACACCGCAAATGGTGGCAGCCTCTGCACGCAGGTTCCACTGGAACTCGCTCACAAAAACTATGAAGCTGCGATTCAGGAACTCTTAGATCAGCTCATCACCTGCGATCATGCCAATATCATTTTGGAAGCAACCAAGTCCGTTGCTTGCCAATCGGCCGTAAAAAACGGCATGACCCTTTCGGAAGACTCGATAATTTCATTGCTTTGCGATTGGCTCGCCACTCCGCGCAATGATACATGCCCCCACGGAAGACCGGTCCGAATGAGCTTTTCTATGGACAAGCTCTTCCAGATGTTCCACCCGGCATAGAAATTCGCGCAGCAAAGATCTTCGCGCCGGCAGAAAAGAGTTTCGCGCCTAATGTCTGGTGTTATGAACACCCATGCGCTGTTTCACATCACCCCAGGAAAGCGATCTGCCGTCGCGCTGAAGCTGATGAGCGTAAGCTTGAATCATATTCGGGCTGTAGTGTTGCAAGGCGCCAATCGCTTCATTCGACCATTTGGGATGACCTGAGCCCACTACTTCCAGAAGAACCGGGATGGCTCGATTATCGTTAGCCCAGGCGAGATCTTGAATTGCTTTGTATTTGAGACTTTCATCAGAACCGGACGCCCAGCTCTTCAACTGCTCCAACGTCCGTGCCATCTTTATCTCAGCGGAAACCTGCTTGGCGCGGTCGACAACTTCGGCATTTGAACCTCGCTGCAATTTCAGCACTTCCAGTTCCAATTCCAAGGTCGGATGCTTCACAGCTTCATTCAATGCCTGGATGCGCAACTCCGGTTGATAACGCAATACTCTCACCAGGAATTTCTCCAGAAATGCATCCGCGTAGGGTCCTGTTTTTGCCAGTTTGACGACATTATCAAACGCCATCTGCCTGGCGCCGGCGACCGGTGTTTTACTCATGAAATCCATGAGCTGCGGAATGTTTCTCTCGCTGGCTGAAAGTCTCAGCACTTCGTGATATGCAAACGCTTCAGGATGATTGTAATTGGCCAGCGCGGACATTGCTTCTTCTCTCAGCGGCTGCCCCTCGCCGGCGTGCTTAACAAGAAAACCGAGACGACTTTCAGGAGTGAGAGCCGAGATATTCACCATGCTCTGGAAAAGATTTTTTCTCAGGCGCATATCGGTCGAGTTGTTGAACGCTTCCGTCATCGCCGGAATGTCGGCGGGATCGCCGACGCGCCCAAGGATCATGGCAGCGCGCTGCTGATCGTTCGGCGAGCCGTTTTGCAAATGTTCCAGAAGGTTGCGTCTGGCTACCGGCACCACTTCTTCGGCGATGTACTTCAGGCGGGCCGCATGAACGTCTCCTTTAACAACGCGCTGCGGAATTTCCTGAATGCGTGATACGAAATCGCCGGGATGGGTCATCACTTCGCGATTGCCCGGTATGAGCGATTCCAACCAGGCTTTCGCCATCAACGTGGTGCGGATGGGAGCGGCATTGGCTGTGATGAAGAAGCCGTCTGCATCCGGCATCAAGAGCTCTTCTCCCAGATGCACGGCCCAATTCTCGTGATGCTTCAAATTGGGGTGGTCGGGATACTGGCGTTTTGCGTATTCGCGGGAGTAAAATCCGGTTTCCAGTTCTGCAGCTTCATTGAAAAGCGCGCTGTGCTCCTTCATTTTGAATTTGAGCAAGTGCGCCCATTCATGCGAGAAGAACTTCTGCACGCTGCTCAGCGAGGTGGTTCCCTTCGGTTGCCCGTTGTAGGCCTCGAAGAAAGTAATCGTGCCATTTTCTCTGGCATTTGCCGCAGTCGGCAGACCTGGCTTCTCTCCTGTGCGCACGTAGCGATTGCTGTAGTCGGGCTCATCCATGATGATCAGTTCTTTGACCAGGCGCGGATCGGGCAAGGACTTGATCGCCTGGATGAAGTCTTCCGGCAATGCGCGGCTATTTTCTCCCATGGTGACATCGACACGAGCCTTGATTATGCGGGCGATGTTGTCGGCTTTCTCGCCGAAAACCGCTTGCATGAGGTCCATCTTTCCTTCCATGGCGTGCTTCTGCAAAACACGGCGCTGCGTGCCTTCGAGATTGTCGAAGGAAGGAGCATCGGTCTCCGCCCAGACGCGCAGCTCGCGAATAGCATCGAGCTTTTTCGCGTACGCTTCAGGAATGATGACCTTGGTGGGCGTGCCCTGGATTTGATAGACGCGCGCCGGCTCTTTTTGCACTTCAGTCCACTTCAAGAATTCAGCTTCGGTCGCGAATGTTTCCGGCATGTTCGGATCGTTCTTCACGCGGCGCACCGGCAATTCAGTGCTGGGTTGCTGAATGAGCAGTTTGTTCAAGTCTCTTACGCCGAGCTTGATGGACGGGTTGTAGGCGATTTGGTCGTAAACTTCAAAAGCGCGATTGAGCTGCTCGGGAGTGAGCGAATCTTCGAGCATGTGGGTAATTTTTTCGCGGCTTGGTTGCGAGACGACGCCAAGCTTCTTCTCGCTTGTTGCCGGCAATGCCTCCTGAACTTGCTTCTTGGCCGGCGTTTCGGCGGTGTCGCCGGGAACCGGGGCTTGCTTGCCGGGGCGAAAAGAATGCCAGCCTGTCATGACGCCGCCGGTTGCGGCGCCGACGAGCATGCCGTCCCAGGTGCTATGACCGATTTCGGCAAGGCTCTTGCCTTGAATGACTCCGTCCAATCCGCCGAAGACTCCGCCGGAGCCGGCTCCGGAAATGACGCCGCCGGTGACGCGACCGAAAGTTTCGGAGCCCGTACGGTTGGCAACGGATAGGGTCGATGACTTCGCCAGGCGCATGCCGATCATGCCCGCCGGCACGTTGATAACGGCGCCGGAAATGGTCGCCGTGCCTATCTTTTTCCAGTCGGTCAAATTGTTGAAGCCGCTCTGGAAGGAGAAATGTCCATTCTGGTCGCGCCAAGCATTCGGGTCGGAACCCGCCTTCAGTGCGCCGAAGAGCGCGCCCGTGCCGGCATGCAGGGTGACTTCCTGTTTCAAGCCGACGCCGAAACGATTGCCGACAAAGTTGTATGCTCGCGATCCTGGTTGAGCGATCTTGCCGATGTAATTAAGCCCGACGCCCTCCAGCCCATCTTTCACGAATCCCAGAGCGAAGTCTCGAGCGTCGCCTTTAGTGTCCGCCATCAATGTGGCTCGAGCCAAACCGCCGACCATGGCGCGTTTGCTCATCATGGCGACGGTATCGGCAGCGATTGTGCCGACGAAATCATTACCTTCGGCGCGTTTTACCTTCTCTTGCTCGGTCAATTCACCGGAAAAAGCGTCTCTCACTCGACCGACGACTGCACCCGCCAGCGTGCGCTCTTTGCGGTCGCCAACCAGGTCGCTCAAGAAGCCGCTCGCCTTTGGCGGTTGACTCTGCTGCTGACTCAATGCCTCCTGCTCAGCGGCGGTGTTTTCCGTCGCCTGTGCGTACATGCGGCTAATGGGGTCAGAGCTGGAGTAAGAATCGAACGTCAAGGGTTTCTTCTTAAAAGCTGATTCGGTATTCCCAACAGCTCCTGCAACGTCCAAAGACGAGAGGTATCTGGTTCGATGAGCCGGCTTCAGGTTTTGGAAATCCAAAGCGGTTCAAAGCGGCTGGGGAGCCGAAACATTATGGTGATCGCAAAAGGAGCAATGAATGCTGTGCTTGACAATTTATCAAAAGACTCGCCCCTTGGGGAGATGATCTTTCGTGAAAGTACGTAGAGCCGAGCCGAGAATTAATCTGAAATGGGGCCGGAAAGGTGGCATAACATTGGCCTGGCTTGGCAAAGAAATTAAGCGCGGCGGTACCGAGCCGTCATCATGCCACCATCCATGGTGCAAAGAAAACGATGCAATTGCGAAATCGTCGCTTACACGAAAGGAGTTTTGAATGAAACGCTGGGCGCTGCATGTTATGACCGTTGCATTTTCACTGCAGATAGGAACGCTCGCATGCCAGTCGCAGTCCACACTGGATAAAGTCGATAAATCTGACACCTTTCGCATGTCGATGTTTCACGAGCCTTATCCGACCCGGCTGGATCTGCAAGCGCTGGACTTGCTAAAGAAACATGAGAAGCGCCTGGAAGAAACTAATGCTCCCGAAAGCGAGCTGTTGCCCGTGATAAGCGCGCTGGCGCTGTTGCTTCGCACTTCGGATCGAGATACTGCGGTTCCGCTCTTCAAAAAATGTCTCGCCATACGTGAAAAGCTTGACGACAAAACAAGCGATGACTATAAAAGCGAACTGCAAGGCTATGCGGAAGCGGCATATTGTGCCGGAGATCTGCAAACAGCAGAAGAAATGCTTGAAAGACTAATTCCCCTTGCCACCGAATATGATGTCAAACACAAACTCAAATTCGATCTGGTCGAGTGCTACACGAAACACGAAAATATCTCACGCGCTGAGCATTTGATGCTCGCGACGCTTAAGCAGAACGAGTCCGTCGGGCAGTGCTTTTCCAGCGAAATGCTTGGCGCTGCGGACTGGTACGCAGGTCAGCAGCGTTTTGACGAAGCGAAGTCCTGGTATCTCAAGTCGATTGCCAAAGCAAAAATGGAAAACGACAGTGCAGCTTTGAGAAAAGCGGAAAGCTCGATGAAAAGGTATTTCGTCAAAGAGACGAAACCGGCAGACGTACTTGCTTTGCTCAAGCAAACCGCTCCTAAAATTCGGGTTGCCGACAACAGCTATCAACTGGACCTCGGCGAGGAAAGCGGCATTCACTACAGCACGACCTTCACTCCGGATACCAAGGACGATAAGGGCAAACCGGCAGCGCCTGAGGAAGACTGGTTGAAACAGTACAAAATGGCGGTGCAAAAATTGGGGCAAAAGAATTACGCACACGCGGAAACTTTGTTCAGAGACGGCAGCCTCAAGTACCGCGGGACGGCAGAAGGAGTCGGCTTCGACGTGGGGCTGGCTAAACTCTATCAGGAAACGAACAACCAACCGAAGTTGCGCGAAACTCTGGCAAATCTTGTGAAAAATCAAGGCAACGGCAACGGTCCACCCAATTTTCGAACGGTCAACAACACGCTGAAAGCCGGCGACGGGAGTGCAAAGGCGAAGGCGAAACCGGCAAAAGAGCCGAAACACATTTGATGCAATGACGATGAAGGGGCGGCACGTGTGCCACCCCTTCAAGTTTCCCCTAACCTTACGCTCGAGCCAACGAACCTGACTAGCAGGATGGTTGCAGCCTAGCGATAACTGCCCGTGCCGGCGACGCTCTGAGTGAGAGACATCGGTTGGTCGAGAGCGAACTGAATTCTCGTGCCGCTTGGGATTTTTACATCCTTGCCTTTGCGCCACAAGTTGCTGCCCAGACCGACCGCGCCACCAGTGGCGACACCAGCGATCGCACCGGCTCCTACCGCTCCACCAACGATGGGAGCAAAGCAGATACCCAACAGCGTGCCGCCGGCAGTCCACAAACCGGTTCTTACAATACCGCTCTTGACGGTACTGGATGTGGTTCTACCTTTAAGACTTTGACCGTCTTTGGTTTCATGCACAACTGAGGCGGTTTGATTGGCCGTGATGACCGCGGACAACGGATATCTGACTCCATCAGGAGTAACAGCACCGGTCAATCTGAGCGTCATTTTGCCGTTGCTGCCGGCCAATCCACTCTTATCTACCGAAACCATTTGTCCTTCGAGAGCTGTGTTGCCCGGGAGCACCAGGTCGCTGCCGAGATACATCGGGGTATACAACTTAGCGCTGAAGAGATCGCCTGCTTTGGCGACTCCACTGTCGATTGGACTCGTAAGAACTGCATCTACTGATGTACCGGCGGGAACATAAGTAACGCGTCCTTGCAATTGCTGACCGTTGTAGCTTTGTGCTACCGCGGGTAGAACCAGTCCAATGGACAGAACACCCGCGACGATTGCGTTAAGACCTGTCCTCTTCATCGATCGCTCCTTCTAGTGGCGCTGATAACAAGCTTAGAAATATTCTAGAACAATAACACAACGACGGCTAATAAAAAATCAACTGTCTATCCTTTTTATTTTCGCGATGGCACCGGCGGTACCACTTCGAATATAATTTGAGGGCTGAAAACATCGACAGAGATGGAGTTTCAAAAGTTCCCGCACTTTCACATACTGACATCCACAAGATCTGGGAATCACCACGGATAGTGCGCTGTCGATCCAAAAAAAGAAAAATTATCGGCACCATCCGTGAAGGCATGTCACTCAGACTCGACATCCTCTTCCGATCTGAAGGCGAACCAAATCCGCTTGTCGCTCCGAAACTGCACGCGCCAAATCAAGCAAAAAACCGCCAGGTAGCGGGACATACCCCAACCACCCACTGACAACCGGCGCATCGAACCCCCTCCTTGCAACCCGGGTCTGAGGACTGTGCGCAAGTCGCGCTAATTCTCAACGCGCTGTCGGAAGGTGCGCTAAGTCTTCACACAGCAGGCAAAACTCCGCCCTGGATTATGTTTCATGAGTTAGCCGTTTAAATAACCAGAAGAAGCAATTAGAGCTTAAGTCATGAGTTATTGCATATACGTGCTTTTTAGATCTACTGTCGAGTCACTTCTCTACTTCCCTCCAATTTCTCTCTTCCAACTCCCCAGACCAATTCACCAAGACATTCTGCATCTCAACTGCCGCACCTTGCGACACGACAGACGCTGAATCGCCTTGCGCTGCAGTTTTGGTCCGGCCAGTGGGCTTCGAGTGGAGATCGGATTTCACCTGCGCAGTAAACAACTATGAAAATCAAGGAGAACCGCTATGAGTCGCTTCTGGCAGTCGTTTTTCTACGGTCTCATCGTCACAATCTCTATCATGGGCCCCACCTTCGGTTTCGGCGTTCTCTGGATGCTCGGCACCGGTGGTGATGCTGTTGCATTCGCGGCTGACTGCATCAAACTCTCGTTCGTAGTCATGCTCTTCAGCACCTGGGGTCTCTACGAACTCCACGGAATGCTTGAACGCGCAAACCGACCACGCAGCGAAGACCGCGACCACGAGAATCGTGACCGCCTGAATCAGGACGGCAGAAATCGTGACGGCAAGAATCCCCATGTGAGCGCCGACGGCGAAAAGAACGGCAAAAACAGCGACGACAAGACCGGCACCAAGTAAACGCACTTGAGTCACCCGCACGTCGCCCTCACCTGTAGTCGCCATTACCTGCACGGGAGAAAGTTGGAGCCTAAAAATTCCTCTTTCTCCCGTGACAGTGTTTCCAGCGATAGCGTACCCCTGTGACCTTTTCCCCACACTTTTCAATTTTGCAAGTTTTTACTATATTGTTTAATACAACACCCATTTCACCCCCAAATGGATGCTAATCTTTCTTGATCTTGACCTCAGAACTGCAGAAAAAATGTAGACTGTGACTTGAGAATTACTACTAATACTTCGAAGCGAAATCAAATGGAAAAATTCGACCAGCCAGAACTTCATCCCCGCGGCTTCCCACTGTGGGTCAATATTCTTTTGGTTTCCGCGCTGATTTTGACGCCACTAGTTGTAGTGGCATTGTTTCAAGCCTGGCAAGACAAGCAAGCCACTCAGAATGCCGCCGCAACACAGCCGGCAGCGATAGAGCCGGCTGCGACGCAACCCGCTGCGATAGAGCCGGCTGCAACACAGCAAGCGGCTCCGCAACAACCCTCGCCGCAAGAACCCGCAACGCCATCAGAATCGACGCACTAATTGGCGTTCTGTTCTTTGCGAATGTCTTTTAGCTGCTGCTTGCCGTTCATGATCGACTTTCTTTGATTAGCAAGCTCCGGGATCATTTGATGCTCGTAGTCCAGTTGCTGCTGTTCTAACTTTTGCTCGATCGCCTGGCGTTCCTGCCTGACCTCGCGCTTGTTTTCGATCTTCATCTCTTTCAAAAGTTTTTGCGAGTTTTGCGCGCCGTCTTTTCCGGGCGCCCAAGCCGGGCCCACCGCCGCGCCACTATCAGCTTTGCGCTCACCGCTGCCGACCATCGAATGAATCATATTGCTGTTTTGATTGAACAGGTTTTCAAACAGCGTCAGATCTTCTTTCTTCAATGTTCCATCCGGCTGGCGTTTTGCCGCCACCTGATTCTGCAGACTCTGAACCGATGCTTTCAGTTTGTTGGCCTGGTCCGCGTTTAACGCACCACTTTTCACGCCGTGACTGATACGCTCCAACTGGCGGTGAATGCGAGCGTTGAGATTGTCGGCCTGATTGCCGGTATTCGCAGGCGGATCCTGTGCAACTGCCGCAGTGGCAGTAATGACGGCGCAAGCACAAAGTCCCCAGACCCTTTTAGACACGGCACGTTTAAACATGCAAGATTCCCCCGAAACAGGCAAGCCCCAATTCCCTATACCCCTCAAGACCGCTGTCAATTCACTTTATGAATCATGCCAAATCAATTAGCGCCGCCGTGGTTGTATGATCGGCGGGTTCGTCCCCCGCTGTGTCCACAGCGGATAACGCGCTCAACAGGAAGATACCCATGTCAAGCAAAGTCCAACAGGCGCCCGTTCTCGAGCAAGTCGAAAAGTTCAAATCAGAAATTGTCGAGTTGCGCAGGCACATCCACAAGCATCCGGAATTGAGCTTTGACGAGGCGAATACCGGCAAGCTGGTCGCCGAAAAGATGCGGAAGCTCGGGTACGACGTCCGCCCCGGCGTCGGCGGCACCGGCGTCATTGCCGAGATGGGAACAGGCAGAACAGTGGCGCTGCGCGCCGACATGGACGCACTTCCGATTGCTGAAGAAAACCCCAACGACTATTGCTCGTCGAACAAAGGCGTCATGCACGCCTGCGGGCACGATGCGCACACAGCCTGCGCGCTCGGCGCGGCCATGCTCATCGCCAGCAACCCACCAAAGAACGGCAGAGTTCGTTTTCTTTTCCAGCCCGCCGAAGAAATGGTCAACGACGACGGAAAGTCGGGCGCCACTCTCATGATCGAACAAGGCTGCATGCATGATGTGGACGCTGTTTTCGCCCTGCATTGCGATCCGAAAACTTCAGTCGGTCAGATTAAAGTGAAAGACGGAGCGATGCTTGCCGCCTGCGACACTTTTGAAATCAGCATCAAGGGAATCCCCACGCACGGCGCCTATCCGCAATACGGAATCGACGCGGTCATTCTTGCCGCCCAAGCGGTGCAAGCGATTCAGACTATTATTTCCCGCAGAAAATCCGCATTGGAGCCGGCAGTTTTGACATTCGGCGGCATCAAAAGCACCACTTTCAGACCGAATATCGTTGCCGAAGAAGTTCAACTCATCGGCACTTCCAGATATTTCGAGCAAGAAGTGGGCGAGCTGATTTTCGAAGAACTCAAAAAAGCTTGCTCGATTGTCGAGGTCATGGGCGGCTCTTACAGCATCAAACGCACCCAGGACAATCCGGCCGTCAACAACGATCCTCAGATCAACAATGTCGTGCGTTCAGTGGCGACGCGCCTTTTGGGCAAGGACAATGTAATCGAATCGACATACGAGATGGGCGCCGAAGACTTCAGCTTCATGTCGCAAGTGGTCCCGGGCGCGTTTTTCTTCCTGGGAACGAAAATCGAAGACGCGCCGCGGGCTATTCACACGCCCCAATTCGATATCGACGAACGCGCTCTGCCGCTGGGTTCCGCCCTGCTTGCCGAGTGTGCCAGACAATATCTCGGCGGTTAATGCAAAGCAATATGCCACACCAATGGATGGCTAAGCTACTCATGCGCGACAACAACTACAAATTGCATCCGGAGCGTTACGGCAAACTCGTAGCGCTCCGCTTTTTGCGCGATACTTAGCACATGGAAAGATCAAAATTGCCCTCCTCTCGCCATCTCAACCATTCAGCCACACTAATCAAGAAGCTAGTAATCATTTGGTTTGTGTGTCTTCTCCCCTTTGTGCTGTTTTTCACATACAAATTCATTCGCTGGTGGGATGAAATAGACAGCGGAATAACTAGAGAAAGAGAAACTGGCATAAAGCACACTATTTCAGACACAGAAATTGTAAAAATGTCTATTCAAAGTGCAATTTCCGATAGTTGGATCTTGGCTGCCGGCGGGCTTGGAATTGCGCTTTCGATATCATTTGCTTGCAGAAAGAAAGCAACTAAAGTCGCTGCCGAATGACTTTCAATTGATTTTCAACATTTTTCAGATGCTGCGAAGCATTCAGTGCCTTCGCGGATGCAGTAGGAAATGCTTTCACACATCCTTTTAATTTTTCTATGTCTTTTGCCCCTATCGGAGAGGTGTTGGCATGGAAATCAGGATTCTTTGAATTATTTGGATTGTAATAAACATCAGCATTGTAGCCATAGGCCAAAGTTCTGGGATTGATTTTGGTTCCTTTCTCAACGTAGTTAGATGGCAGTTTGTCAGTAGTGCTTTCATAATGCTGACACAGGCTCAAGAACTTTGCCGCCACGATCATGGGAACACATTCAGGATCTAAAAGTGCCTTGGCCTCATGCCCCTCACCTTTGTAGCCTCGTTTCTCAAAAAACGCTTTCAGTTCCGGATAAGCCTTTGCAAACTCAGCGATACCTGTTGGAGTGATTTGAGCATAGCCTATCGTCTTAGTCCACTCTGTTTTGCCCTTGCCAGCAGTGATGTCTTGTTTTTTATCGTCCTCGTCGTACCAGTGCAGTTCGTTTCGAACAATTGCTTTCATCATCTGAGTTGTTTCGACTTCAGAAAGTCCATACTTATTCTTTAGGTCGGGAAAGGCTTCAAAGGCTTGCTCCCACGCTCTCGGATCTGTTCTTGTGCATTCAAGCAGGAGTTCGCTCTCTTGCCCTCGCAAAGGAAACATGCGTCGCTCAAAGTAACGAGGAACATATACCGGATCTTCATATCCATTTGGCTTGCCAGCTAAGATTTCGCCATCGTTTGATTGCGCATTAGTTGCGTCCGTTTTCGCGTCCAACATTTCACCCGTCTTAAGATGCGGCGCCGAGGGCGTTATATTCGAAGCAATCAAAACTTGCTCATCAGCAGGCTTTTGCGAGGCTGCAATGGCTTTCTGACCTTTTTGAATCATATAATTGATCGAAAACAACCCCTGGATTTTATCGGCTTCTTCAGCGCTTTCCGCCTTTGCTACGGCTAAGCCCAGGGCCATCGAATAAGAGTCACTTACCTTGTATTCTGCCTTCTTATCCGGCTTCTGCTCCTCACTCGAAACGGATGATGCCAGCAACTGGCCAGTTTCTTTGCCAAGCGCGTAAGGTCCGCGGCGAGCCATAAGATCAGCCATATCCTGTGCCCTTGCCAGAGCCTCATCACGCGCGCTACCAAAAGGCAGGTTTTCGGCCACTTCGAATTTCTTCAGTACAGATTGAGCCCACGGATAACCGCCGGCATGCCGGTTCGCCAATTCCTTCAATTCCTCGCGAGTAATCGAGTCTTCTGGCATTACGCGCGCAGCAATCACCTTGCCATCAGATTCAATGCGGATGCTCTCAACCTTCTTATCTCCGCCGGCGCTACCGTCACTCTTATCGGGATTTGATTCTTGAATTGCCTTGATCTGACTGGCGTTCGCATTACGTGCATCTTGAGCATCAGGCGTGCTGAGCGCTTTTTTTTCTGCGCCTTGCTCAACTGGTTGCGATTGTTCTAAGTTGTCTTCCGGCATAAGACCATTTTCCCCTGATTCGCAACAACTGCCAAGCGGCGGAGCGTGTCGCCACGTCCAGCCATTTCCATAGCCAGAATCAACAAGAACCCCCCGGGGCAGAGATTTCGCTCGCGACACTTATCAACCACTCTAAGGCTAATTGCGGTTTCGTTCTGTATCTTTGGCCCTCTATGCCTTTCTCGACACTGCTCGGTGCTTGGTATTGCGAAATATCTACCCACGCAAACCATCGAAAACATAGCTGCTCACAGCAGCCACACCAATGGCTGGCTAAGCTTCTTCGAGAAGCAAACGTGACGGGCTGATATCGTCGCTCGTGTATTCGGATGTCGGGCAAAATCGCGTGATTTGATATCGGCTCTCGAACTCCGAAACTTGCTGTGGCGTGCCGACTACATACAGCTCATCACCTGATGCAAGAGTAAAATTCGAGTCGGGATGGACGACAAGATTATTGCCGCGCCGAATCGCTGAGATTGTAACCCCGGTCAGGCGCCGAATATCGAGCTTTTGCAGGCTCTGCCCGACAATCGCCGAGGGTGAAACAACAAACCATGTGCCGATGAATTCATCGTGAGCAAAACCAATCAGACGCGCCAAGGAAGCCTCGGCCACATCAGGTTGAAACAGCCTGTAGCGCTGGGTTCGTACATCATTGAGTGCCCGTTGAATAATGGGGTCGCCGATGTTCAAACTCATGAGCGTCAATCTGGAAATTTCGATACCGGCTTCGAATTCGGGCTGCACGACTGCGTTGGCTCCGGCAGCGCGCAATACATTGATGTCTTCGGAGCGATGCGCGCGCACGATGATTTTGACATCCGGGTTCATCTCGCGCGCCATGTTGATGATTGTAAGCGCGGCAAGCGGGTCGGGAACGGTGATTATCAAAACCAGCGCCCGGGGCAGACCGGCGCGCTGCAGCACAAGGTGACTGACGGAATCTCCGAATACATGCGGAATTTTCTCAGCTTCCAATTCTTCGAGAATCGTGGCGTTAAGTTCGACGACCGCATAAGGAATGTTGACACCCTTGAGGACCATGCCGAGATTGCGCCCGGTTCTGCCAAAACCGCAAATAATTACGTGCCCGGACAAATTCAGTCCGTGCGCTTCCACGCCGTCATCAGTAACCCCCGCCTCCTCTCGCGCTTTAACTGAAACGAAGCGACCGAGCAGTTTCGGCACTAGATTCATCAAGACCGGTGAGAGGACCAAAGTAACAACGGCGCTGGCGAAGAACAGGTTGTAGAGCGACTCTTCCAGAAGCTTGGCCTGATAGCCAAGCATGGCAAGAACGAAAGAGAACTCCCCGATTTGCGCGATGCCGACGCCGAAAAGCAGTGCGCTCCACCAGTTGCTCGTCGCCAAAAATGCACTGCAGGTGCCGATCAACACTTTGATCACCATCAAAAGAGCGACAAAACCGATAACTTCAGCGATGTGCGTAACTAAGAAAGTCGGATTGAGAAGCATTCCTATAGACACGAAAAACACCACGGCGAACAGGTCCCGCAGCGGCATCACGTCAACGAGAGCTTGAGATGCGTAGCGCGATTCACTCACCATGATCCCGGCAAGAAATGCGCCCAGTGCCAGAGAAAGGCCTGCCTGATCGCTGGCAATAGCGACGCCTAAACACAGGCCCAAAATAGTCAGCAAAAACAATTCGCGATGCTGCGATTTGACGATCGGCTTGAGAAGCGCGGGTACGATTGTATAAGCGCCCAAAAGGACGCCGCCAATTAATAGGACGGCTTTAAGAAGAGCAATCACTACAATCGATGTAACGTTGCCTTCGGCGCCCTGGAATGCGGGAAGAAGGGCAATAACAGGCACAAGACTGAGATCTTGAACAATGAGCACGGGCAAAAGAATGCGCCCGTGAATAGAATCTATTTCGCCTCTATCCATGAGGGTTTTCGTTACCACCACCGTACTGGATAAAGCGCATATCCAGCCGAACAAAACGCCCGCCGCCGGTGTAGTGGCAAAACCGAACATCTTCGCGATCGTCCACGCAGCAAGGACCGTGCAGATAATCTGCACGACCGCGCAGGCGACGACTTTGGGAGAGCATTTAAGAATTTGCCGCAGCGAAACTTCCACCCCGAGCGCGAAAAGAAGCAGCGCGACGCCCATTTCGGACAGCGCATGAACATCCTCAGGCTTGTTTATCCATCCCAATCCATGCGGTCCGATGAGAATGCCGACAGCCGTATAGCCTGCAATAAGCGGAATTTTTATACGCGCGCAGATGTAACCTGCGACTGCTGCTACCAGCCAGATCAATGCAAGATCGCGGATGAGTGCCAGTTCCGTCATAAGAAACTCCCTGAAGACACCTGCCCCCGGCGCCTTTGCGCCCAGAGTATGTTGCAGTTTTTTCTTCTTTCGTTTCTAAATCAACAGTGCTTGTTTTATCAGCCACAACGGGCGCGAATTCGAAACAATCCGCAATCCCGAAAAGCCCGCTAGTTGCGAAGTTCTGCACGATTCCAAATCAAAGTTACTGAAAAAAATTCGCTCGTTGAGCGGCGAATCTATTTTAGAAACCTTGTGCGGCTTGCCTTCGAGCAAAACTGAAGGGGCCTCGGAGACGCATACGTTGAAAAGCTCGCTGCTTACTTTTATCGAACTCTCCGAACCCTGGGCAGCCATTGCAGACGTGCGCAGAAAGACGAAACAAAGCACCGCCAGAAGGCAGGCTGTGCTTTTCAAGACTCGTGTGGAGGTTCGCCACATGAATCGGTCACCTTACTGATAGCTCACATTTCCATTCTACACAACCGGAAAGATGGACTTTCCTTCGATAAGCTTTCAACAAGAAGAAAAATCATGGGCAAAACTGGCGGTGAGAAAAAATCATCAAAAAAATTTCCTGGTGTCCCCTGTCAAGTTTCGCTCCGGAGGCGCCACTACGGGTGAAGGCATCAAAAATTGCGGCGCCGATATCGTGAAAATATCTAAGTCTGAAACGATGAGAAAACACCCAGCAATATCGCCCCCGCGCGCTGAAATCAACCGCTTCTCTTAGCGCGGTTCTATGACCTGTGAGAGCTGGCCTAGCTCTAATAGCTTAGATTTCGAAATTTCGCGCGGGCTCGCGTAAATTATTAGGCAATAAGCATTGCTTGACATTCCTGTAAACCTAGTAGGGTCAGAGCTGTACCTCTTTTCTTTCAACTTCTGGAGCATTTAGTCAGACAAACACCCGCAACGTAGACAAAATCATCGTTTCGGCATTCTTCTCGGGTTAACAGCCGGGGGACGTTTGACTATCTGCCTGCTGCAACGCCGCTTGCGACGTTGTTTCAGACCGGAAGCTGAATTGGCGGTTCGGTGAAGCTCTGGCAATCGTGCCGGAGTTTACGCCGAATTCATACTTGCGCGCACCACCGACGTCATCTCGACGCCTGGTGGTGTTTCGCAATCGTCGAAATCTCTGACGAAAAGGAAATCGACTATGTCAACGAAACGTGTCAGAAAGTTCTATGGCGCGGACATCCCCGACGGCGAGATCATCAAGGTCGTGGATGCCCAGGCTTCGAAGACAACGCGTCCGATCATCCCGTTCATCGACGGTGATGGCATCGGACCGGAAATCTCGGACGCTACGCGCCGCATCATCGATGCCGCAGTGCGCAAGTGCTACGGCGACAAACGCGGCATCGTCTGGCTGCCGGCTTATGCCGGTGACGCTGCGGTCGCGAAATTCGGCACGGCGCTGCCGGATGAAACCCTGGAGCTGCTGGAATATTTCAGCGTCGCCATGAAAGGCCCGCTTGGAACGCCCACCGGAGGCGGCATGCGCAGCCTCAACGTGACGATGCGCCAGCACTTCGACTGGTATGCCTGTGTCCGTCCGATTCGCTACTTCCGCGGCATCGTGTCCGTGGTGAAGCGCCCGCAGGACCTGGACATCGTCATCTTCCGCGAGAACACGGAAGACGTCTACGCCGGCGTCGAATTCGAAGCGGGCACGCCTGCCGCGCTCGAGTTCATCGCGCTGGCGAAGAAGCACGGCCATTCTATTCGGGAAGACTCGGGCATCGGCATCAAGCCGATCTCCCGTTTCGCCTCCCGGCGCCTGGTGCGCGCCGCCATCGCGTTCGCCGTGGAAAACAACCGCAAGGTTGTGACCCTGGTGCACAAGGGCAACATCCAGAAGTACACCGAGGGCGCGTTCCTGAAGTGGGGTCTGGAGCTGGCGGCTGAGGAATTCGGCGACGTCATCGTCTCCGAAGAAGACCTCTGGAAGGTGCATGGCGGCAAGCTGCCGGAAGGCAAGATCCTGCTCAACCACCGCATCGCCGACGCGACGTTCTACGAGCTGCTCTGCAAGCCCAAGCAGTTCTCGGTCATCGCCACCACAAACCTGAACGGCGACTACATCTCGGACGACGCGTCCGGCCCCGGCGGCGGACTGGGCATCGCGCCCGGGTCCAATATCGGCTCCCGGAGCGCCATGTTCGAGGCGACGCACGGCACCGCGCCGGACATCGCCGGCAAGGGCATTGCCAACCCCTGCTCGCTGACGCTCTCGGGCGTCATGATGCTGGAGTTCATCGGCTGGGACGAGGCGGCGGTCAGCGTCACTCGCGCCATCGAGAAGACTCTGCGCTCCAAGACGGCGACGGGCGACCTGGCGCGCTTCATGAAGAAGGGCAATCAGGTCGGCACCTCGGACTTCGCCGACGCGGTCATCGCCAACATGGTGAAGCCGCGCGCCGCGACGGTTCGCGCTGCCATCGAAGGCAGGAAAGCCGGCAAGTAAGCGAAGGGCGATGACCTGTGGGTCGTCTCCTGACGCCGAGACTATCCACAACCAGGTCGCGGCATAGAGAAAGCCGGTCAGCGTACATGCTTGCGAAACAGGTCAACCAGCGGTTCTCCTGTTTCCTCGCATGCGCGTTGAGCCGGCCATGCCGTATCCTTTGCAGGAGAATTACTATGCGCAAAACTCATGTGAAGAAAACGCCCGGGTCGGCGCCGGAAGGCAAGCCGATTGCGGCCATGGCGGACGAGCTCGGGGCAAACGCCGAGTATCTGCTGCTCGTAGGTCGCTGGCATGGCGTCACCAAAGACCAGGAACGTTCGCTGAAGCGTGCCTTGAAGCACGTCGCGGGCAAGCTGGTCTTCGTCATCACTGCAGACGGGCAGGGCGGCACCAAGCGCCACCCGCTCTACAGCAACGAGCGCAAGCTCATCGCCGAAGGCTTCGCCAAAAAACTGGGGCGCCCCTACGAAATCCACGCGGCGGCGGACATCCCCGATTCCGTGGCCTGGACGGCGCACATCTGTGATGTCGTTAAATCCGAATCGGGCGGCGAAACCGTCCTTACTCCCGACAACACGGTGCTGGTTACGTCCAACGCTGACGTCTTCCAGCGCTTCCAAAGCGCCGGTTATCGCGCCATCGTGCCGGACACGAGCGGCAAGCTGCCTATCGACATGCTGCAAGCGATGGCGGCGCGCGGCGATTGGCGTTCGATGGCCACCAAGGAGACCGGCGCGGTCTTCGAGAGCCACGATGTCGAACAGCGCGTCATCACGCTCTACAGCGACTTGCTTCTCAACGAGGACGGCGAGCTGTCGCACGGCCGCGACTTCGCAGTCTACAGCCAGGGCATGGACGCGAGCATGTCCGTGAAAATCCAGGACATCTGCCCCTGGATCATCGGCGGCTACATCGTCGACAAGGGCTGCGGCACCGGCACTCTGCTGATTCATCTGTCCACCCTTCACCCGAAGGCGCAGATTGTCGGCATGGACATGTCGCGCGATCTTTTGCGCCGTTCGGAGGGTCAGCACTATCCGAACCACAACGTCGCAGTCGTGATGGGCAACATCATCCACAAGCGCTTTGCTGACGCTACGGTGTCGACCATCATCTTCTCGTCGGTGATGCACGAGGTCTATTCGTATAACGGGTATGACCGCGAGCAGATTCGCCTGGCGTTGAAAAACGCGTGGCAGGAGCTGCAGGTCGGCGGTCGCGTCATCATCCGCGACGGTGTGAAACCGAAGGATGGCGACCGGCTCGTCTGGCTGCGCTGCAAGGACTCAGAACTCGAGGAGCGCTTCCGCAAGTTCGCCCGCGAATTCAAAGGCAAGTCGGCCAAACCCGGCTTCGCTTATGACGAACGGGTCGTCGACGGCGTCACGCACTTCCGCATGACGCTGCACGAAGCCAACGAATTCCTCTCGAAGAAAGACTACCTCGCCAACTGGGCGATGGAGGTCAACGAGGAGTTCGGCGTCTGGACGACGGACGAGTGGCGTGAGGAATTCACGGCGCTCGGCTTCAATGTCCTGCACAGCGAAAGCTACCTCAATCCCTGGATTGAGGAAAACCGCTACGAAGGGCACTGCCGGCTCTACGCCGACAACGGCGGCGAGCGTGGCGGACCCGGCGAATTGTTGCCCTTCCCGGACACCACGGGCGTCATCGTAGCCGAGAAGGTCGTGAAGACCGAGGTCGAAGCGGCGGAAAACGTCGCCATCGCCGGATAGCGAAATCGCGCAGAGTCATTCTCTGTGCGGTTTGTAGACGGATATCGAACATTCCGGCGGCGGACGAGAACCGCTGCGTTCATTCGCAGAGTTCAACACGCAGTGCTGCCTATGCATTGCGTGTCGTCCGGCACCGGTCGTTCCAACTCGAAAACAAATCTCATGGAGAGGACAATGTCCAAGAAAACGACAGTGCTTGTTGCGCTGCTGCGGCAGCCGCACATGGAACGTCCGAACGAAATGCGCTCGGACCCGTTTTGGGAATTCGGCAGCTTCGGTCTGACCGGATGCCACAAGACCAACCTCATGCATCCGAAGAAGGTCCACGAGCTGACCGGCTGCCGCATTGCCTTCGTGCAGGGCGGCGACGCCGGATTCAAGCTCGTTTACCTGACACCGCCGGTGACACCAATCCCTTACTCCGACCGCAGCGAGATTCGCTGGGTCGCCGAAGGGGATGCCGGTGAAATGCCGTTCCGCTACGAGCGGGCGCCTTTCATCATCAGCACCGAAGGTGTGAGCGACGTGCCGGAGATCGTCCAGATCTTCCAGAACGTTCGCCGCAGCGGTTGGATGGGACGTTTCGCCAGCAAGTTCCGCACTCGCCGCGAACCGCTCCCCGACGCCTGCGCCCGGCAGCTCATCCGCGTGTGGAACGCTCGCGTTCGCAAGGCACAGCCCGGCGACTACGCGCGCATCTACACCGACGCGCTGCCGCGCAATCCGCCCAAGACGGACTACAACCGTCGGGACACCTATGACCAGATGCTCGCGAGCCAGATCGATTCGGACGCGGGCCAGGAGAAACACTCATGAGCAAAGCGAAAACAGGCAAGCTCGGGCAGTTGGGTTTGATGAAGGGCGGTCCGTCCTGCATCTCCCAGCGGCAACGGCTGCCGGCTGGCTTTTCGGTGCGCGATGGTGAGCTGGAAGATCTGAGCGGCATCATCCGCATCGTCAACAGCAAGAACAATCGCCTCTCGTTCGGCTGGATTCAGAAGGTGGTGCTCGCCGACGCGGTGAAACACCAGCAAGAAGAAGGCACGCTTTCGCAGCACAGGCTGCGCGTCGTCATCGACCGTGAAGGTCGTGTCGTCGCTTTCCAGCGCGCCTACCACCGCCAGGATGGTGAAACCACTCTGCACGAAATCGGCGTCGCCGAAGACATGCAGGGAACCGGTATCGGGACCTACCTGATGGACGAATTAATCGCTGCATGCCGCAAGCGCGGAATGAAGACCCTCGGACTCAAGACTCCGGTCGGCATGCGCAGCAACACGTACTACCCTCGCTTCGGTTTCAAGCAAGTTGGGACTTACAAAGGACGCAAGCGCGTCCTCAACTGCTACAAGCTGGAGCTCTAACCAGGAGCCCCAAGAATGAGCTACCTCATCGTAACTGCCGTGCTGCTCGCCATCGCAGCACTGGCTGGATTCGTCATCAAAACCGAGCTGCAGACGCGCAAGCACGATCGCGAAGAGACCCTTCGCCTGCGTGCTATGACGGCTGCGCAACGGCAGGATGAACTCGTGAAGGCGAAGCGCTACCGCGCCGACACCCTCGAATATCGCGACCAGATGTTCCGGCTTTACCGGAGCTTCAGGTGGGGACACCGTCACAACCCTCACCGGTTCCGGTACACGACGGCGCAAGCATCCTATTCCGGTGCCTGTGCGCGCGTCGCCAAGATCGAAGGCATCATCGCCGAGCTGGACGTCAACGCGACCTGACACTCGCACTCATGCGTTAGGCGCCTGTCGTCGTTCGAACCACAACTCGGTTCGTTGATTCAACCCAGTGAGGGGGTGTCGTTTGTGGAGCAATCTGCAATCGACATCCCTGAGCTGGTTTATCAAAACAATGCAAACGACCTCTCCAAGCCCTTTTCGTCTTGCCGCATGTTTTACTATATGCTTTCGTATTCCTATCAGCTTCGATGCGGTCGAAAGAGGGAAAACGATCATTAACGCGAGAGGACTGGAAATGGAACAGACTTTGATGCTGCTTGTGCCCTTACCTGTACTTCTGGTCGGACTCGCATTGCTATTTAAGGCTGGAAAAAGCTTTGATAAGCAGCTATTTGTGCGAACTGAAAGTTTTGAGAAAACTCGCGAATATTGCAACGTCCTAGGTATTGATGGCACAGCAACAATTGGTGATGTGAAAAGAGCTTTCAAGGAAAAATCTAAAATTCTCCATCCGAATAACAAAGAAACTGGTGATAGAGAGAAATTTGAACAGCTAAAACTTGCATACGAAACGCTGGTGTACGGCGGGCCTTACGGCACATCCAGAAACGATATCTCCGAAAAGATGAAGAACCGCAATAAGTAGGCAATAGCCGTCAGGCGCGTGGTCCGTAACTTTTATCAAGCTCGTCCAGTACACGCTTCCTTACTTCTTCGACTTCCACGCCCATTACGTCGAACGTTCGCGTAGCAACAGTGTCCTTGCCATTCACGAGACCAAACAACAAGTGAGAGGCGGCAATGTCTTTGATGGAACGTTTCGAGGCTTCTTCGCTCGCGCATTCGATTGCAAGTCTCGCATTTTCCGAAAGCGGAACTTCCACATGCGGATGCCCGGGACCGCGCCCCATCAGTGCAAGAACCTCTTCCCGCGCCGCATCCATGGTGATACCCAAATCAGCAAGAATTTTGCTGGCGGTGCCGCCCGCGCCCACCACACCAAGCAAAAGCATGCCTGTCCCCACATAGTCATATCCCAACTTGCGTGCTTCTTCCTCGGCAAGTCGCATCGTTTGCTTGGCTCTTTCAGTGTAGTTCTCGAACATGGGTCTCCACTAACGCATAAAAAACGGGTCACTATCATCAGGCTTGGCAGAGGCATGATGGCCTTGCCGTTCCAGCGCTTCCATAAGATGTCGGTGGAGCAATTCCAGATCAATCCTCTTGTTTTCCAACACCCTCGGACCAATGCCTTCGTTATCACAAATCAAGCCTAGCAAAAGATGCTCAGGACTGATGAAATTATGTCCGAGCCTTTGCGCCTCATCCCATGCTCTTTGAATTATTCGTTTTGCGCGAGGTGTGAGTGGTAAAGCAAACGGCACTTCTTCGTACGAAAGCCCAACGATTTTTTCCACCTCTTCGCGAGCTGTCTGCAAATCCAAACCTTGCTTTACAAGCAGACGCGCGCCTTTACCACCGGCACCGATTATGCCCAGCAACAACTGCTCAGATCCGACGGAACTGGTTTTCATTCTGCGCGATTCTTCTTGCGCGTGCAGCAAGACCGCTATCGCATCTTCGTTGAAACGCTCTATGCCTTTTGGGCTGCTATCAGCTTCGTCTACTCGACGCTGAAAATTCGATGACAGTGCAGGAGTGTTTGGTTTTCTCTTCTTCAATACCATTGTCACGACATCAGAACGCAAGGATGACATCTCGTGCCCTAAACTGTCGAAAACATCTCTAATTCTCCAGCTTTTGAGGTCAAGCAATGCCAAAAGCAAGTGTTCGGTGTCCACAAATTCTGATTCGAATGTCTGACTCAAATGATTTGCTTCAATGAGCAGTTGTTCAACGCTTTCGCTCAACCAAATAGGATCGCTTGCAGCGTCTCGCTTATCACGCGCCTGTTCGAGAAGTCTTTCCTGCACTTCCTTCCAACTCAGACGATGAGTTCTCAATGCCACATATGCAATTCCCGAGTCGACGCTCAGCAATCCCAAAAGAACATGCTCCAAATCAATAGCAAGCGCTTCCATGCGCAAAGCCTCTTCGCGAGCGCGATCCATCACTTTTACTGCGTTTTCTGTGAGTTTGTCTAGGTACATTTTGATTCGCCCTCAGTCTTCTTCTGAGAATGAGTCAATAACTGCATTTCGCAATTTTGCAAGGTCTACATCGAGCTTGGTAAGAACATGAATGGCTACTCCCTCGCGCTGGCGAATAATACCCAGCAAGATGTGTTCGGCAGAAACAAAATCATGCCGCAGTTGGCGCGCCTCATCCCCTGAAAGTTCCAAAACTCGCTTAGCCCGAGGCGTAAAGGGAATTTCGATAGATAAGGGTCCGTAGCCAACTCCGATTATTTTCTCCACTTCCTTTGATGCGTTCTCATAGTTCACACCAAATCTAGCTAGAATCCGAGACGGCGCGCCCTCTTGCTGCAATAAACCAATGAGAAGTTGTTCTGTGCCGACAAAGTTGTGTCCAAGGCGACGCGCCTCATCCTCCGCGAATGTTATCACTCCCCTGGGCTTCGAGGGTTCATAAAAACGCGACGCAAGATTACTACCATCAACTCTGCGCTTCTGTAGCGCGTACCGCTTCACATCGTTGCGCAGAAGGTTGACATCGACTCCAAAGCTATCAAAAACGTCTCTAGTTCTCCAACTTTTGATTTCTAGCAATGCCAGCAGAATGTGCTCGGTATCAACGCGCGTCTCCTTTTGCTCTCTACAAACTTGAAATGCGCGCAAAGTCATTTCATGCACTTTGTCACTTGGGAAGATAATGTCGTTCTCCGGATTGCGCTTCTCACGCACCTGCTGGGCTATCTTTTCTTGCACTACTTCCAAATAGAGACAGTGTTTTCTCAATGCAAAAGAAGCGATACCATCGCTACCGCTCAGCAATCCCAAAAGAACATGTTCCAAATCAATAGCAAGCGCTTCCATGCGCAAAGCCTCTTCGCGAGCGCGATCCATGGCAATTACTGAATTCTCGGTGAGGTTGTCTAGGAACATCTGCCCTAACTATCTTGCAGTAATTTGAGGCCGGCACTACGCAAATCTTCAATATTCACCTTCAGTCGTTTCACCACGACGTAAGCAACGCAATCACTTTCTTGAAGAATTGCGAGCAACAAATGACGAGGATTTATTTTGTCGTGTCCATGTTGAAACGCTACGTCCATAGCGTCCTTTACCAATCGTCTGGCACGCAGGCTCAGTGGAACTTCTTTTGCTGACACTACTAAACTGGGCATTATTCCTACAATATTTTCGATTGCAGTTCGCACCGAGTCTGGTGTCACCCCAACACTGCAAAGAGCATTCGCAACAGAGCCACCAGCACCAGCCAATCCAAGCAAAATCAACTCAGTGCCGATTGACGCATGCCCCAACCTGGCGCCCTCAACTGCGGCTATCTTCATCACTTCAAAACAACCAGATAAGGATTCTTTCGCATAGCCATCAGAAATGTTGTCACAATCGCCAATATTAGGCTCCTGTGCTTGAGGAATTCTGTAAATGATGGTCATGCGCAACTCTTGAAGATCGACTCCCATCCCCGTCAGCAGCCCAACAGCAACAGTATTCTGGGTTTGAACTATGCCGAGCAACATATGTCCAGACTCTATTTTTACAGGAAATCGAGTTCTGGCCGCGTCGTAGGCTGCCTGGATAACTTGTTTTGCGTCGTTGCTAAAAGGAAGTTCTTTTCCACTGCTTCCCGGTTTTCTGATTCTGAGATTCTCAACTTCGCGTCTAGTTTTTCCCAAATCGAAAGAGTAAGAATTCAAAACTTCATGGGAAGTGGCCGAGCTGCCAACTAGAAACAAACCCAGCAAAAGATGCTCGGAACCAACTTCTTCGTGATCTAGAATCTTTGCTTCTTCTATTGCGAGCATTATCACTTTCACAGCTTCGTCGCTGAATCTGTCAAACATTTAGATGCCCTCGCAATCTTCATCAAAATCACAATCCGACTGACAGGAAGACGCAGTCAAAATGCCTGTCTTGAGCGTCGATTTATCAACGCGCATATTTTCCAAGACTCTTGCAGCGATGCCTTCGGATTCTAGAATGGCAAGCAAGATGTGCTCCGGTCCTACGTCTTTGCTGCGCGTGATTAGTGCTTGGTCACGAGCATCCATCAGAATTTGTTTTCCCTTGGGTGTCAGTGGTATGTCACTGACGACATAGCCGGAGCCTCTGCCAATCACCTTCTCCACTTCCGTGCGGACCTGATTCAAGGTAATTTTTTGTTTTTTGAACACCCCTGCAGCGGCGCCGCTTCCTTCAACAACACCGAGCAGCAATTGTTCGCTGCCGACGAAGTTATGTCCCAACTTACGCGCCTCTTCCTGCGCCACCATCACAACCCGCATTGCATCTTCGCGAAACAACGAATAGAGATGTGCATCCGCATTCGTAGCTGCATCCGCTCTCGTTTTTTCTGTATCTTCTTGGCTCGATTCGACCTCTAGCTGATGCTCTATGGAGACATCGACATCAGCTCTTACCCGATCCAGGTCCACTCCAAAATGGTCGAAGACATCGCGCGTTCGCCAGTTTTTGAACTCCAACAACGCTAGCAATAAGTGTTCCGTATCAATGAAGGTATCGCCGCGGTCCATGGCGAAGTCGTTCGCGAGCGCAAGAAGGCTTTCGACCTGCAAACTTAGCGAAGAATCGCCCGTTGCAGGCGGTTTATCATCTCTTGGTTGTTTATCGAACAGCTCGCGCGCGGTCTCTATGTGCATGCTGTTTTTCTTCAGCGCATAAGCTGCTATGCCCTTTCCATACGCCAAACACCCCAGCAAAACATGCTCGACCTGCATGGCGTCCCAACCGCCAAGCGTCGCCTCTTCCCGCGCTTGCGACAGCACGTTTATCGAATCCTGGGTGAGTTTTTCAAAAACCATCCGCGCGCCCGCCCCAATCTGCGCAAGCTCTGTAGTTCCATTTTAGTTCAAGAAAAACTGTGGGAGAGGTAATGAAAATCGCCGATTTGCATCCAATTAGAAAAATTCAAATTTTTCTTACGGCGGAATGCTCAAAACACTTACCAGTCACAGGTTTTGGGCAAAACCCACCCGCAAAAAGCAGAAAAGCCCGCAAAGCCTTGCCGTCTGTATCATAGCGGGAATTGGCGGTTAGAAAAATTCGAGAATTTACTTGTACATGCGCGAGCAACTTTTCGACCTACCCCGACGCAAAAAATTCTTCGCCGCAACGAACCCGGCGCCACAAAAAATCACGAAGCGACTCTTACAGATTTCTACGCTGCGCGGTTATTCGCCGGCGGACGCAGCACGTAAGTGTTGCCACCAAATCTGCGGGTGAAGACCGAATTCAAATTATCATGCGACCAGGTCGTCTTGCGCGAGCTGTTGTGATAGACGCTTCCATTCTCGCCGACGATACCGATGTGTCCGCTGCCGCCGCCTGCGTGCAGGTTGCCGCGCCATCCGTATACGACATCGCCAGGTTGCGCTTGCGATACCGGCAATTGCGTCCAACCGCGCTGCTTGAGCTGGTCGGTAAGATTTCCAACACCGGCAGACGACGCGTAGCTAAAGCCCGCTTTCTGCAGAACTTCGGTAACAGCCGCTGCGCAACCTAGGTTGCCGCCCTGCACAACGTTGCGGTACTTGCCTTGCGCCCAGAGCTGTTGTCCGACCAGTCCGTTCGACAGTGCGAGCAATTTTCCGTTGGCGTCCGAGACATTGATGTCGCCCAAGCCAGACTGTCTGGCGCGGGACATTTGATACATGTTGCCGAAATCTTGAGCGTATTTTTGATAGGTCGGGTCGGCCATTTCTTGTTCTGTAGGAACGCGACCGAGGTACATTGCGACGCCGACTTTTCCGGCTTCCTGCGCATTCATCTTGTTGGGGTCTTGAACGCCCATCTGGCGCGCATAGTTCTCGACACGATCCGTGGCGATAACGTCTTGCAATTCCTTCGGCATGAATTGGTTGACTTCAGCACTGCTGATATCACCTTTGGTGCCTGACAGTTTGTCCCCAAAGTTGAGGAATCCATCGACGAATTTCTGATCTTTGAAATTGCCGTCTTCGCCGACCTGGAACTTGTCTGCAAATCCTTCCGGCAGTTTGGTTCCTTTGCCGTCCTGTCCGCCCTGCTGCGCTTTCTTCATCGCGGCAGCGAGTTTTTGACGCAGTTCTGGATGCTTCTTCAGCAGTTCCGCCAACTTCGCCATATCCGGCGGATCGCCGAGATCGATTCCCAGAATGTCGCCGAGCCAGCCACCGAAATGTCCGGAACCCATGCCATAGCGACCGACTTGCTTGCGACCGTCGCTGCGAGTACGGACTTCGTCATTTTTGGCGCGCATCACTGATGCTACGGCATCTTTGACGCCGGCCACGCCGTTCGATTCATTGAGGGCTTGCGGAACATCGCGCTGCGGGAAGCTTTGGTCCACGCCGTCACGACCGAAGTTGCGACTGCCGCCACTGCCTGCGGTGCGATTCATCGCATCGGACGTGTCGCGCACTTGCTGTGGAACTTCCGGTGCTTGCGGAAGACTCGGCACTTCCGGCTTGGCGCCGTTGCCGAATTTCTTCTCGACGTTGTCGGAGACCAGGTTTTGCTTATCTTCGATCGGCACGTTCTTGGTCACTTGACCATCGGGTGTCGTCGACTGGGGATAGGGATATTTGTCTGCCAATCTTTGAGCGAGGTAATCGACCAGCTCGTCGGTGGCTTTCTGTTGTGCTGCCGGCGGAGCATCGGTTTCGCCCTTGGCACGCTCAACCTGTACAACGATTTCTTTGTCAGGATTTCTCTCTGGATTGTTTACTACCTGAATAGTGCCGTCTTTCTTGACGATGAAGTCAGGTTGCGGCTTATTAGGATTGTTATCGCTGTGATCTTGATAAACGACTTTGATGCTCGGCTTCTCATTCGGTCCGAGTTTGTCGGCGATTCTTGTCGCGTCATTCGGATTTGCTTGTTGATCAGCAACGCGGAAACGCCCTTGCAACGTGGCATCGTTCAGAAGATCAGCCACCGATTTCTTGGGATCGAATTTACCGGCTTCGGGTTTGGCACCGTTAAAGGCATAAAGATTAGGATCTACAGCTTCGGATTTCTTACCGGCGAGCTGCGCGGCCGCCAAATTGTAGTCACCAACAGGCGCAAAAGTCATCTCACCGCCGATTTGCTCGGCAAGGCGTGCTCTCACGCTCGGGTCGACCTTGGAACTTGTGTCGTCTTTAAGTGTGCTGGTGCTAGCCAGACGATAACGGCGGAAACCGTTAGGGCTCGACATTCCGTCGCCGACTTCGCTGCTTACGGAACTTGATCCGTCCCCAAGTGAAGAACCCGACCCTACGGAGCTGTCTCCACCGGATCTGAAGCCGCCAAAATGAGTTCTCGCGGCTGGTCTCGCCGCGGGTGCATTTTCAGTCATGATTTTCTCGAAGGTAAGGGGATGGATATCCGCAGAGCGGTCCTTTAGACCCTGAGTGTAGCGAAAGTCGCCTTCAGTGTTAATACGTGAATTTCCCATGTTTTCGTTAAATGTGCGAAGGGCGAGGGGTTTGCGCGAAAGGCTGGTGAAAAACAGCCTGACAAAAAGTTTTGGCAAAATCCCGACATAGCTCGCGGATACAGCGATTCAAATTATGCTGAGTGGAAACGCACCGAGTTTAGCGGTGTGCGCCGAGCAAAATAGTAATCCGCCGGACTGAACGGCGGTCGAGAAAGTGTGAGTAAAAAGAGTAAACGGAAAGGGTGGGCTTGCGTGCCGGGCTGATCGGCGCTAGATTCCACAAATCAGATTACGCAGAACTTGGGAAATTTTCGGGAAGCAGAACAAGCACGCAAAAGGGCCGAACTAAATCGACCCTTTTATTGACTTATTTATTAGCTCCTATTGCTGTTGTACTGTTCTGGCCGTGTCCTATTGCTGCCCTATTGCTGCCCTATTGCTGCCCTATTGCTGCCCTCTTGCCGCTTTCAATGCCATTTCTGCAAGAACTGCGTCCAGAGCAGCTTGGAAGTTTTGTGGATTGCCATTGCTCTCGGCAAAGAGTTTTGTCAGAACATCTTTCATCTGGCCGTTTTCCAAAGCTTTGACCATGGCTCTTCCGGTTGCTTTCTGCATCTCTTCTTGTGCAGCCCGCATACCAGCTTCACGAGCAACGCCCAGCGCGTTCAACGGAACATATGTGAAGTACTTATCGCCGGTTGCGGCAATGGCTTCTTCGTACCATTTGACGGTCGGGTCCGTTTCCAGTTTGACCGACGGAATGGTCGAGTGCGCTTTGTGCAGCAGCGACAGGTAATCTTCAACAGGCATCTGCTTACCGGTAAGCGGCTTGGTCGAGATGAAGCCGAGCGAAAGGAATCGAACCGGCGGCAGGCCTTCGCCCATCGAAGGTTGCCCGTACTCGGCAATTCTGCCCTTACTGTCGACAGCCACGTGAATGCCCGTGCCGCCCCAGATTTTCTCTCTGTCTTGAGCGGAGATACCGGCAGCTTTGTCGGCGAGCAATTCTTCGATGCTCATCTTGTCCGGGTTGTTGAACTCCATGAAGACGACGTCGCCACCGGCTTTTTCAATTCTGTCTCTGGCGATGCCGACGAGCGAGAAGAAGTTTCTGCCGTTCTTCGCTTCGTTGTCCAGCCAGATGTGCTCACCCCAGGCTGCTTTGTTGATGGTTTTTCCGCCGACATCAACAATCTGGAATTGAATACCACCCATGACGTTCTGTTCTTTATCGCGCAGAACGACCATATCCCAGGTGCCTTTCTGATTCTTCAAATAGTCTCTATAGACAGCCATTTCTTCAATCTCGCCTTCGAGCGGAAATGCCTTTTCCAGCTTGGCGTAATACGCTTCGAGAAGTTTCTCTGCGGCGGCTTCGTCCTTTTGATAAAGCTCTCTCATGCTTACCGATTCTTTCTTATCGAGCATGACTCTGCCGATGATTTTTTCGCGCCTTCCGTCTGTGGGAGCAACTGTTTCGCCTGCTTTCTCCGCGGCGGCTTTTTCCGCGGCAGCCCTTTGCCCGGCGGCGACTTCGCCCTCCACGGGCTCGACTACACGCTCCTGCGGTGGACGCTCGGCAGTTTGTGCCGCTCTTTCACCGTGGCTCTTGCCGGCAGGCGGAGCAGTCTCAGGCGCCAGTGAGAATTTGGTCGGACGCAATTCGCTCGTTCCGCGTGTCGCATCGATCGGACCGCTGGTCTGACCTCTCATTGCTGCTGCTTCAGCCTTCATAGCTGCCAGGTTTTGCCTGATCGCAGCCGCTTCTTCGGGTTTCATCGCCAAATTGCTGGCCAGAGACGTTTCACCCATATTGAGGTTGGGGAAGAACTGCTTGCCCAATTTTCCGAAGCCATGGAAAGCCTCGCCGAAAGCCACGTTACCGACCATCCAGCCGGCGGTATTCAGGGCTGTTTCACCCAAGCCGGCCTGGCGACCGTGAGTCCATCCTTCCAACTGGGAATTGACCACACCGGCAGCGGCACCGGATGCGGCGTTCATTTTGATGCGCCCCATCATGCCCGCTTCGGCCATTGGCTGAAGTTTTGTGGCGACACCGCCCAGTGTTGCGAACGTCGCCATTTCGGTGACACCGTTGCCGAGCCTGTTCCAGTTATTTTCGCCTTCCTTCAATGGAGTCAGCAGCGAACCGTGAACCAAGCCCACGCTGCCGCCTACCGCCATGCTGCGACCGATCGGATTGAGTGCTACGTATTCGCCTACTTTGCCGGTTGCGGCAATTTCCGGAGCGAACTTGCTAAAGGCCCTACCGCCGACTTTCGCCAGGATGACGAAGTCGATTAGATCGCCAGTCACTTCGCCGGCGGTGTGCGCAATCTGTTGAGCAGTGCTGCGCTTAACTTCCTGCGGCTTGGTGTCGGAGCCGAAGAGCTGAGATACACTCTGAACCTTTTTGGTTACCGCGCCGTCCCAGACGCCGCCGGCAAACTCTGAAAAAATGCTGTTATTGGACTGCACGGGCTGATGCTCTTTAGCAACCATATCGGAAGCTAGAGCAGAATTTGGTTCTGCCATTTTAATTTACCGATGTGAGGGAGGTGGTCGGATCGCATTCAGCCTATGCGACTAGCGCCAGTATCCAAAAACGACCTCCCGCTTTCAATGGGGAAATCACGAAAGCGCGAGAAGCCCGCGCATGCAGCCGCTGCAATGATTTGCCCAGGAGGCGCCGCTTGCGCTTGCCGTTAAGCAAAGATGAGACGGCCGTTTACAAAGTTAAGCCGTGCAATACAAATGAGCTAACGCGCGTGGACGTTTACCTTTAGCTTTGACTAAGAAGTGAGCCACGGCCATTCAGAAGCGAAAGTCTGAAAACGTTTTTCCAGACAGGGTTAGCGTCTCCGGACCTTGCTCGAAAAATGGCGTGATTTTGTTTCGCCAGAGAGATCTTCTAGTCTAATAGCAATCTTTTCCTTCCATTCTGTTTTCTTCGTACAAAAAACGCCGCAATCTTCTTGCTCCAGCTTTGTCTCCTGTTTTCCGCAGCGTGGAACGCATGTGACAGGACTGAAATTTGCAACGCGAAAACGAAGAGAACATTCGAGGAATTGGTCTCTGGAAAGTGAATCCCAAAAGTCTAACGAAGAGCCTCAACGTCCGTATTCGCTCCCAGAGAGTCTTCCGGCGCAGCTCAATTGAAAGAGGTAAACGGTATGTGGATATGTAGTTGCCACGCCGTCACCGACGGCATGATCAAAGAATTCGCAAAAAAGCACGGCTGCGCATGGAAGAAGATGACCAAAGAACTCAAGGTCGGAACTCAGTGCGGCACGTGTGCGAAATCGGCTAAGGAAATTTTGGAACAGGCGGCAGGAAAACCGAAACGGAAGCGCACGAAACGGACGCGCTCTGATGAAGAAACCCCTCGGGTCGCTTCTTCGGAAGTCGTCGCTGATTCGCAAATCGTCGCTGATTCGCAAGCAGATGTGACGCCCACAAAGGACGTTACTTCTGCGTCGGCGGCCACCACTCCTTCAGCTCCTGCGTTTCTGCCGTGCGGCAAATGCGTTTGCTCTTGTGGCAAATAGCACTTGTTGGCTGGCATGAAACGCCCATCAAAACCTTGAGGAAACCGCTCTCTGAAGTTTCCTCTTTTTCAGATCACTCTCCGACATAGTATAGTATCCCGGCTGGCTAGAAATTTTTCAAGCCAAACATATGTTCGTTTCGATCTTCGAATACCAATAAGATTTTTTCGAATTTTTCTAATGGCTCGCAGCACGCAAAAGCGGGCGCCCGTCTGGGTTCATCAAAATAGAGCTGAATATCCAATAGCGAACCTCAAGAGAAATTGCCAGCCTGTGGGCGTTTGCACCTTCTCATCCCATTAGAAATTTTCGAATTTTTCTAATGGCATACGAGTTGGTTAAATCGAATAACCTCGAGAAATTCCGAAATTTCCACAATTTCCGAAATTACCGATATTTCCGAAATTTCCGATATTTCCGATATTTCCAAAATGACCAAATGTTCCCCAACCGGTCACACAAGACGTTTAAATTAGAGATATGAAAGTGTCGGTCATAAGGAGAGCGCGCCTGAGTAAATGGCGTCGAAATTGATTTACACAACCGACAGGGGGCTTTACTGCGAGGCGGGCGACTTCTACATCGACCCCTGGCGACCAGTGGAGCGCGCCGTCATCACCCACGCGCACAGCGACCACGCTCGCTGGGGGAGCCGCAACTATCTTTGCGCTGATCCCGGCGCGAAAGTGCTGCGACATCGTGTGGGCAACGAAGGCGAAATTCAAGGTGTTCCCTACGGTCAGCCAGTCAGCATCAACGACACGACCGTTTCATTTCATCCTGCCGGGCACATACTGGGCTCGGCGCAAGTTCGCGTGGAAAGGAGAGGCGAAGTCTGGGCGGTCAGCGGCGATTATAAACTGGACGAAGACCCTACTTGTGCGCCGTGGGAGCCCGTCAACTGCCATACATTCATCACAGAATCAACATTCGGATTGCCTATCTACACCTGGTCGAGCAATGAGGACCTCTTCACCGATATCAACACGTGGTGGGAGAAAAACAAACGCGACGGCAAGTCCAGCTTGCTGCTGGCTTATGCACTGGGCAAGGCGCAGCGGCTAATGATGGGCGTCGACACATCTATCGGTCCGATTTATACTCACGGTGCCGTCGCTACGATGAATCAGATCTATGACAATTCCGGCGTGAAATTGCCTCGGTCAACGCGCCTGTCAACGATGCCTAAAGGCACCAAATATGCGGGTGCGCTGATACTTGCTCCGCCCTCTGCATATGGAACTCCATGGCAGCGCCAACTCAATCCGGTCTCGGCTGCGTTTGCGTCAGGCTGGATGCGCGTGCGCGGCATACGGCGCCGCCGCTCGCTGGACAAAGGTTTTCCTGTATCCGATCATTGCGATTGGCCTTCACTTCTCAAAGCTGTTCAACTTACCGGCGCCGAGAATATTCTCGTCACGCACGGCTACTCGCAAATTCTGGTGCGGTATTTGCGCGATCAGGGTTTGAACGCCGACACTCTTTCGACGCAGTTTGAAGGCGAAGAAAGTGACGGCAGCAGCGAGGTGCACGAATGAAGCACTTCACGCATCTCTTCAATGAAATTGATGAAACCACTAAGACGTCGGAAAAAGTAGCGGTGATGGCGGAATACTTTTCGACCTGTTCACCTTCCGACGGCGCATGGACAGTATATTTGCTGACGGGTAGAAAATTGCGGCAGTTGGTTCCGACTGCACGGTTGGTCGGCTGCGCGCTTGCACAGACCAATCTGCCCGAGTGGCTTTTCGGCGAGTCATACGACGCAGTCGGCGACCTGGCGGAGACAATAGCATTGCTCTTGCCGCCGCCCACATCTTCGTCTGATGTTCCGCTTAAAGAATGGGTCGAGGAGCGCTTGATGCCCTTGCGCGCAATGACCGAAGAAGAGCAATTCACCAGATTGACGAGCTATTGGAATGAGCTAACCATGCCGGAGAGGCTGGTCATGAACAAAATCATCACAGGTAGTTTTCGCGTTGGCGTTTCGCAACTGCTTGTCGTAAAAGCGCTGAGCAAGGCGTCCGGCGTGGACGAAGCCACGACTGCGCATCGTCTCATGGGTGATTGGAAACCGACATCTGATTTTTTCAAAGGACTGTTTGAAGCAGACACCACTGATGCCGACGTCAGCCGACCATACCCGTTTTACCTGGCGCATCCATTGGAGCAAGAACCTGAGGCGCTGGGCGACATCTTTGAATGGCTCGCAGAGTGGAAATGGGACGGCATCCGCTCACAGTTAATCAGGCGCAGCGGCGAAACATTCATCTGGTCGCGCGGCGAAGAACTCATCAGCGAGCGCTTCCCCGAGCTAGTGGAAGCATCTGCGTTTTTGCCGGATGGCACAGTTATCGACGGAGAGATTCTCGGTTGGGCGGAAGGCGAAGTTCTGCCGTTTTCGTTGTTGCAAAAACGCATCACACGCAAATCAATCAGCAAAAAAATGCTCGAAGAAATCCCTGTCGCGATCATGGTTTATGACATTCTCGAATTTCGCGGCGAAGACATCCGCACCAAAGCGATGTCCGAACGCCGCCAGATTCTCACTGAATTATTATCTCCCGGCGCTCTTGATGCGGCTCCCAGTTGTCGCGGTCAATTGCACCCAGCCTTCCGAGTTTCTCCCGCACTCCTCGCATCATCATGGCCTGAACTTGCCGAATCGCGCGAAACCAGCCGCGAACTGAAAGTCGAAGGAATTATGCTGAAACGTGCAAACTCCGCATATGGAGTCGGGCGGCGCAAAGGCGATTGGTGGAAGTGGAAGGTCAATCCGTTCTCCATCGATGCGGTGTTGATTTACGCGCAGCGCGGCAGCGGCAAACGCGCGAGCTTGTACACCGACTACACATTCGGCGTCTGGAGCGAGGGCAAACTCGTGCCCGTCGCCAAGGCATATTCCGGTCTAGATGACTCGGAAATTCGCCAGGTCGATGACTTTATTCGCAAAAACACACTGGAAAAATTCGGTCCGGTGCGTACAGTGAAGCCTGAGCTGGTTTTTGAAATCGCCTTCGAAGGAATTCAAAAATCATCGCGGCACAAGTCGGGCGTGGCGGTGCGCTTTCCGCGCATCGCACGCTGGCGCACAGACAAACCGATGGAAGAAGCGGATTCGCTGGAAACACTCTCGGCGCTCATCGACGGCGAAGGAGGGCGGCAGCGTGAATCCTGAGTACAGAAAACGCAAGCGCCCGAACATAGTCCGGCAACAAGTCGAACGCGAGGCAGCCAAACGAGCCAAACTGGCGGAGAGAGCTGCGATGGCTGCGGAGAGAGCTGCGATGGCTGCGGAGAAAACTGCGAGCAGCGCGCAAAAAGCCGCGGCGGCTGCGGAAAAAATTCCTCCAACTATCACTACCGGGGAATTGAAAAAACCCAGCAGCAGAGCCAGAAAGCGTTCGCAAACAATGCCGCTGCCGCAAGTTAGCGGCGGGAAGGAATTGGTTGAAGATTGGTTCGCACGCCAAGGTTGGAAGCCTTTCGAGTTTCAAACTGAAACCTGGGCGGCTTACCAAAACGGCGAAAGCGGGCTAATTCATTCGTCCACAGGCACAGGGAAAACTTATGCAATTTGGCCGGCACCACTTATAGAATGGTTGGACGAATCTCTCGCAAGCGGCAAAACGGAAATTTCCGCGCCACCAATTACGGTGCTCTGGCTGACGCCGTTGAGAGCGCTTGCTGGTGATACCGAAAAACAATTGCAGGGCATGCTCGATGGCTTGCAAATCCCATGGACACTGGAATCACGCACAGGCGACACTTCCGCCGGCATCAAAGCGCGGCAGCGGAATCAGTTGCCTTCGGCGCTGATTACCACACCGGAAAGTTTATCGCTGCTTCTTTCTTACGCCGACAATCAAAAGATGTTTTCATCACTCAAGCTCGTCATCGTCGATGAATGGCACGAGCTGATGGGCACAAAACGCGGCACGATGACCGAACTTGCCCTGGCGAGATTGCGTGTCATCAATCCTAATTTACGCACCTGGGGAATGTCGGCAACGCTGGGAAATACTGATGAAGCCATGCATGCATTGTGCGGATTGAACACGGAGAAAACAACGCGCATCAGCTCGCATATCGACAAAGAAATCTCATTCATTTCGCTGCTGCCGGAATCAATCGACAGCTTTCCGTGGGCTGGCCACTTGGGTTTGCCGATGGTCGAGCAAGTAGCTCAGCAAATCGAAAAGGCTAAAACATCGCTTGTTTTCACTAACACACGCTCTCAGTGCGAGATGTGGTATCAAGCGCTTTTAGTAGTCCGTCCCGACTGGGCCGGCGAGATGGCGCTGCACCATGGTTCTCTCGATCGCGACACACGCCGCTTTGTGGAAGACGCAGTCAGAGACAGCAAGCTGCGATGCGTAGTTTGCACGTCCAGCCTCGATTTGGGTGTGGACTTCGCACCTGTAGAGCAGGTTTTGCAGCTCGGCAGCGCAAAAGGTATTGCCAGATTATTGCAACGCGCGGGGCGCAGTGGTCACAGACCGGGCGCTTTGAGTTCCGTAGTGTGCGTCCCCACTCATGCATTCGAAGTCGTGGAATTCGCTGCCGCAAAAAAGGCACTGACAGAAAACAAAATCGAATCACGCGTGCCATTTCCAAAACCTCTGGATGTTTTAACACAACACCTCGTAACTCTGGCTGTTGGTGGCGGTTTTAATAAGGATTCAGTGCTATCGGAAATCAGATCGGCATACTCATATCGCAATTTGACCGGTCTGGAATTCGAGTGGTCTCTGGATTTCATAACGCGCGGAGGGCGCACACTGAGCGCGTATCCTGAGTACTGCAAAGTGAACGAGTACGACGGCTACTTCATCGTTGAAAGCGACGCGGTGAAACAACGGCACCGCATGTCGATTGGGACGATCACAAGCGACGACAGCATGCATGTCGTGTTCACCAGCGGCGAACGCATTGGCTCGCTGGAAGAGTCATTCATCGCGCGCTTGAGAGTCGGCGACCGATTTGTTTTTGCGGGTCGGTGCTTGGAGCTTGTTCGAACGCGCGATATGAAAGCATTTGTTCGCCTGGCCGCCAACAAAGGCGGTACGGTGCCTCGCTGGATGGGCGGGCGAATGCCGCTCTCTTCGGAACTATCGGAAGCGGTTCGGAAGGAATTGACGATTGCATCAAAGGGCGAATATGCGTCCGAAGAAATGAAACTCGTGGAGCCAATATTGCGATTGCAGGAAGCGTGGTCGAAAATTCCCGACGAAAAATCGGTCTTGGTCGAACATATGCAATCGCGCGAGGGATTTCATATTTTCATTTATCCGTTCGAAGGGCGGCTCGTACACGAAGGTTTGGCAGCATTGCTCGCGTACAGAATCTCGAGGCTGGTAAAAGCAACCTTCAGCATCTCCATCAATGACTATGGTTTGGAACTCGTCTCCAACGTAGATATCCCAATCGCCATGCTTAAAGAGCACGACCTCTTCAACCCGGAAAATCTCGCAGACGACATTCTCAGCAGCATGAATGCATCGGAGATGGCGCGCCGGAGATTTCGTGAAATCGCTCGCGTTGCCGGTTTGGTTTTCTCGGGCTATCCGGGCAAATCAAAAACAAGCAGACAAGTGCAGGTTTCCAGCGGTTTGTTATTCGATGTTTTCAAAGAATACGACCCGGAAAATTTGCTTTTGCATCAGGCTCAACGAGAAGTCTTGGAACAACAATTGGAAGAAAGCAGACTGCGTGCCGCGATGCAAAGGCTCTCAGAGAGCCGTATTTTGGCAGTCGAAGTCGAGCGCGCGTCGCCGCTCGGGTTGCCGTTGCTTGTTGAAGCATGGCGCGGGAAGGTCAGTTCCGAAACCATTGCCGAAAGAGTCGCACGCATGCAAGTGGCGCTGCGAAAGCTTCCAAAACATAAGCCGGAAAAACGCACCACTCTCAAAATGGCTGAAAAAGAGAGAGAGAAAGAGAAAGAGAAGGAGAAGGAGAAGGCGGATTCGAAGGTGTCATGATGGAGACAAAAATCAGCGGATGCGTCGAATTTGCTTTGCAGGGAGAAAACTTTCTCTTGCTTCCTCAGCGCGGAATGTTTTGGCCGGCTCGCAAAACCCTCTTGGTTGCTGATGTTCACCTGGGCAAAGCTGCCGCCTTCCGCGCTCACAGCATTGCGGTTCCAGCAGGAACAACCGAAAAAGATTTGCAAACACTCTCCGAAATGATCATGCAATGCGGCGCGGAGAATCTGATTTTCCTCGGCGATCTCGTCCATAACAAACGCGGTCTCACAGATAGAGTGTGTGCGCTGATACTGGCTTGGAGAGAGAGGCACGACTCAGTACACATGACGCTTGTGCGGGGAAATCACGACAAGAAAGTGTCAAACATCACCAATTCGATGCGCCTCGACATCGTCGAAGAAGCGCATATTCTGGGTCCGTTTGCCCTCAAGCATCACCCCAAACCGGAAAAAGCACACTACGTTTTGTGCGGCCATACACATCCTGCAGTGCGCCTCTCCGGTCGAGGACAAAAGGGTTTGCGACTCCCCTGTTTCTCTTTCGGAGATAAGGTCGGAATTCTGCCCGCCTTTGGAAGCTTTACCGGATGCGCAGAGATAGAGCCTGAAGAGAACGAGAAGATCTTCGTTATCGCCGACGACGAAGTGATCGCAGTTGAATAACAGTAATAGCCTTTGACCAGCCTTTGACCAGCCTTTGACCAGCGCCTTGCCACCACCAGCGCCGGTCCCACCACCCGCCGGGAACTTGCATACTCACATATTTGTTCTTTGAACTGGGTTAGATTTTTTCGAATTTTTCTAATGAGATGCAGAGCCGGAAAGCGTCAGCCAGTCAGGATCATCAAAATTACAGGGCAAGCAGCATGCGGCTCGAAAATCACAAAACTGCCATTCTATCGGCATTTCCAGACTTACAACCGATTAGAAAAATTCGAATTTTTCTAATCGGTTGCAGAAGCAAAAAAACTTACCGGGTAACAAAACTGGTGAGGCAATGCGGTAAGAAAATTGGTGAAGCAATGCGGAACTTTCCTAATGCATTCAATTTGTTTCTACTATCTTTTGTCGTTTTTCACCCCCAAAAAGGTATGACCTCAGTGAACCATGCGTAGCTGCTCAGGCAGAGTGGTTTTCCATGGGAGGAAAGGTGACAGATCTTTGGGCGGACTGCCATTGTTTTCTGCGCATGCCTTGAGATATCGGTTCAAGAATT
>Ga0268299_1001203_pt1 | contig 51245 bp, 52 predicted proteins | sample NOBtaG_FD_193484 | JGI IMG/M metagenome (GOLD analysis project Ga0268299, IMG submission 193484) | Activated sludge microbial communities from bioreactor in Nijmegen, Gelderland, Netherland - NOB reactor | ecosystem: Engineered > Bioreactor > Aerobic > Activated sludge | place: Netherlands... | reverse complement strand
CTGGGGAAGCAGCGGCCCGGTTGCGTGGAGAGGCAGCGGCCCGGTTGCGTGGAGAAGCAGCGGCCCGGTTGATAGAAGCGCCCGATGACGCTCGGAGAGATCGCCCGCGCGCTCGACGCGACCGTCGAGGGAGATCCGGCCCTCGAGATCGACGACCTGCAGCCGCTCGACGAGGCGGGTCCGCGGTCGCTGTCGTTCGTCTCGAACCAGCGCTACGCGGCGCAGCTCGCACGGACGCGCGCGGGAGCCGTGATCCTCGGGCCCGGGGTCGACGGACCCGGCTGCGCGGTGCTGCGGGTGCCGAACGCCTATCTCGCGTTCGCGCGGGTCCTCGGTCTGTTCGACCACCCGGTGCCGCCGCCCTCGGGCATCGCGCCGGGCGCGCACGTGGCTCCCTCTGCTTCCATCGGCGAGGGGCCCCGCATCGCGCCCGGCGTTGTGATCGGCGAGGGGGTGACGATCGGGCCCCGCGCGCAGCTCCATCCGGGCGTGGTGATCTATCCCGAGACCACGATCGGTGAAGACTTCGTGGCGCACGCGAACGCGGTGGTGCGGGAGCGGGTGCGGATCGGCAGCCGGGTGATCCTCGGACCGGGCGTCGTGATCGGCGGCGACGGCTTCGGCTTCCTGCCGATGCCCGGGGGCGGGGTGTTCAAGCTGCCGCAGGTCGGCACGGTCGAGATCGGCGACGACGTGGAGATCGGCGCCAACACGACCGTCGACCGCGCGACGATCGGCACGACGCGGCTCGCGAATGGCGTGAAGCTCGACAACTTGGTGATGGTCGCGCATGGCTGTCGGATCGGCGAGGAGTCGCTGCTGGCCGGGCAGAGCGGCCTCGCCGGAAGCACGATCATCGGCCGCCGGGTCCAGTTCGGCGGCCAGGTCGGGGCAGCGGGTCACCTCGAGATCGGCGACGACGTCCGCGTGGCCGCGAAGAGCGGCATCGACAACGACGTCGCCCGGGGCAGCGTGATCGGCGGCTACCCGGAGATGGACATTCGCCTGTGGCGGCGGATCGCAGCCGCGGTCCAGCGGCTGCCCGAGCTCTTCCGGCGGGTCCGCCGGCTGGAGCGGGCCGTCGCAGGGGCTCCGGCCGAGGACGGCGCTCGCGAGGAGTGAAGGGCGCCGGCCTCGGGCGGCTGCAAGCACCCGCTGCGGCTTTGCTTTCCGGGTCGCGACCCCTAATATCCCCTGTTCCCATGAAGCTCCGCGTCGACCGCATCACCGAGGAGACCTCGGAAAGCAGCTTCGAGGCCCCGGTGGAGGAGCTCAACGAGCGCCTCTCGAGCGCTGGGACACCGGACTTTCGCCTCGTCCAGCCGCTCGCAATCGACGTGCGCTACTACCGGGCGGGCGAGGACCTCTACTTCGAGGGTCACTGCGACGGCGTCGCGGAGGGGCAGTGCGCGCGCTGCCTCGAGAGCTTCTCCCTGCCGATCGCGGCCCCCTTCGAGTTCGTCCTGACGCGCGCCCAGCCGAGGGAAGCGACGCAGGAGCTGCACACCGACGACCTCGCCTTCAGCTTCTACACCGGCGACGAGATCGACCTGACGCCGCTGGTCGGCGAGCAGGCGATCCTGTCGCTGCCGACGCGCGCGGTCTGCCGTGAGGACTGCCGGGGCCTGTGCCCGTCATGCGGCGCGAACCTGAACACCGATCCCTGCGCTTGCAAGACCGTGCCGTCCGATCCGCGCCTCGCCGTGCTGGCGAACGCCCGGCCGCGCACGCTCTCGTGACCACGACGTGAGGGTGAGCCACCTTTGACAGCGGGCACGTCCGACGTGCCGACAGAGTAGGGCACGCCGGCTCCGACGGCGGCCCGGCGGAGCAGGGGTGAGGAGCCCCGTGGAAAGGGATTCGAGACATGGCCGTTCCGAAGCGTAGAACCTCGGTGTCGAAGAAGAACAAGCGGCGCTCGCACCATGCGCTGACGGCCCCGGCGTTCGTCGCCTGCCCGCAGTGCGGTGAGCCGCGACTGCGCCACCGCGCGTGCCCGAGCTGCGGCGTCTATCGCGGCAAGAAGGTCATCGAAGCCGCGGGCGAGTGAGCGCCTTCCGGTCCGGCCCGGAGGCTTGCTGAGATGCGGATCGCGCTCGACGCGATGGGCGGCGACGCTGCCCCGGAGGCGACCGTCGCCGGTGCGGTCGCGGCCGCTCGCGAGCTCGGCGTCGCGGTGCTGCTGGTCGGCGATCGCGCGCGCATCGAGCCGGAGCTCACGCGACACCGCGCGACAGGCCTCGACCTCGAGATCCGGCACGCCACGCAGGCGGTCGGGATGGACGAGGCGCCGACCGCGGCGCTGCGCAAGGCCGACTCCTCGATGGCGGTCGGGCTCGCGGCGCTACGCGACGGCGAGGTCGCCGGCTTCGTCTTTGCGGGCAACACCGGCGCCGGGATGGTGCTGGGGGCCCACCTCCTCGGTCGCACGCCGGGGGTCGAGCGGCCGGCGATCGCCGTGCTCGTGCCCTCGTCGCGGGGCCACACGATCCTGCTCGATGCCGGCGCGAACGTCGACTGCCGGCCGATCCACCTGACGCAGTTCGCCGTCATGGGGGACGCGTACGCGCGCGCCGTCAAGCAGATCGCCGCGCCGCGCGTGGGACTCCTCTCGAACGGCTCCGAGGACAGCAAGGGCAACGCGCTGGTGCGTGCCGCGGCGCCGATGCTCCGCCAGCTGCCGATCAACTTCGTCGGCTACGTCGAGGGCAGCGACGTCGCGAGCGGGGCGACCGACGTCGTCGTGTGCGACGGCTTCGTCGGCAATCTGGTGCTGAAGAGCCTCGAAGGCTTCGGCCGGCTGATCGGTGATCGCCTGCGCGGCATGTTCGAGAAGAGCCTGCGCACCAAGCTCGCGTATCTCCTGCTGCGGCGCGACGTGGGCGAGCTGCGGCGCGACCTCGACGCGCGCGAGACCGGCGGCGCGCTGCTGCTCGGTCTGAACGGCATCGCCGTCAAGGCGCACGGATCCTCGGACGCACACGCGATCCGGAACGCCGTCGCGGTTGCGGCGACCCTCGCGCAGAGCGGCGTCACCGAGCAGGTGGCGATCGGCATCGCGGCCACCGTCGGCCTCGACGCCGCAGCCGAGGCGGCGGTGCAGACACCACGCGGGCGCCGCTTCTGGAACAGCATCCGCGAGCGGCTTCGGCGGGACGGTCGTGCCGCCGAGCGGACCGAGAGTGCGGCCGCGCCGGTGCTCCCCGTCCCTGCACGTTCGAGCGCGGCGGAGGCGACCACGCCCAGCGCGCAGAACGGGCCGACCGCGCGCCGGACGGAGGCCTCGCCGACCGCGCCCGATACCGCACCCGCGACCGCTACCCCGCCGGTCGCTCCCGACGGCACCCCGACGGAGGACAAGTGAGGGCGCCGGCGCTGCTCTTCCCCGGCCAGGGCTCGCAGCGCGTCGGCATGGGTGAAGACCTTTGCCGTGAGTTCGCCGTGGCCCGCGAGACCTTCGCCGAGGCGGACGACGTGCTCGGCGAGTCGCTCTCGCAGCTCTGCTTCACCGGGCCCGAGGAGACGCTCACGCTCACCGAGAACGCGCAGCCGGCGCTCCTGACCACCTCCGTCGCCGTCGCCCGGGTGCTCGCGAGCGAGGGCGGCATCGAGCCGGAGGTCGCGGCCGGGCACAGCCTCGGCGAGTGGTCGGCGCTGGTGTGCATGCAGGCGCTCTCGTTCGGCGACGCGGTCCGCGCCGTGCGCGCGCGCGGCCGCTTCATGCAGGAGGCTGTCGCTCCGGGTGTAGGGGCGATGGCGGCGCTCCTAGGCGCGGACCTCGCGAAGGCCGAGCAGCTCTGCGCGGCGGCCACGGAAGCGGGCTCGATCGTCGGGCCGGCGAACGTGAACGGCGCCGGACAGATCGTCGTGTCGGGGCACGCCGCGGCGGTCGAGCGGCTGGAGAGGCTCGCGGCGGGACAGAAGGTCCGTGCGATGCGGCTCAAGGTGAGCGCTCCCTTTCACAGCCCGCTGATGGAGCCGGCGCGCGAGCGCATGACGGCGCTGCTGCGCGACGTCACGGTGCGCGCGCCGCGCGGTACCGTGCTGGGAAACGTCGACGGGCAGCCCTTCGACGGCGGCGCCGACGGCGTGCGCGAGCGCCTCTGTGCGCAGATCACCTCGGCGGTCCGCTGGGAGGAGTGTGCGCGTGGTGTGGCCGCGCGGACCGCGGACGGGATCGAGGCTGGACCGGGCAAGGTGCTGTGCGGGCTACTGCGTCGCATCGTGCCGGACTTTCGCTGCGTGCCGACCGACGACGTGGCGGGGGTGCGCGCGGCGCTCGCGGGGCTTTCGTGAGCGGCGGTCCGGGGGCGGCGCTCGCGGGCCAGGTCGCTCTCGTCACCGGTGCCTCGCGCGGCATCGGCCGCGCGATCGCGATCGAGCTGGCGCGCCAGGGCGCGCACGTGGCCGTCAACTACCAGAGCAACGCGGACGCCGCCGCGGCGGTGGTCGCAGAGATCACGGCCGCCGGCGGCAGCGCTCACGTGCTGGCATTCGACGTCGCGGACGGCGACGCGGCGACGGCGGCGATCGCCGGCCTCGTCGCCGAGCGAGGCCGTCTCGACATCCTCGTCAACAACGCCGGCATCGCGCTCGACGGACTCATCCTGCGCTACAAGGGCGACGACTGGCAGCGCATCAACGCCGTCAACCTGGGAGGCGTGTTCCACTGCAGCAAGGCGGCGGCGCGCGCGATGGTGCGCGCGCGGTCGGGGCGCATCGTCAACGTGACGTCGGTCGTGAGTGCGACCGGCAACGCCGGGCAGTCCGCCTACGCGGCCACGAAGGCCGGGGTCGAGGGATTCACCCGGGCGCTCGCCCGCGAGCTCGCCTCGCGCAGCATCACGGTGAACGCGGTCGCGCCCGGCTTCATCGACACCGACATGACCGCCGCGCTGCCCGAGGCGACGCGCGACGGCTACGTCGCGACCGTACCGCTCGCCCGGCTCGGGACGGCCGACGAGGTCGCGGCCGCGGTCGCGTTCCTCGCCGGTCCCGGAGCCGCGTACATCACGGGCCACGTCCTGGCGGTGAACGGCGGCCTCGCGATGTGAGACTGCCGTCCCGGTAGCCGCGTGATCCGGCTCGCGACTGCGCTTTGGCATTGGTGGCGCGAGCGCGCGCCGCACGGTAAAGCAGCCGAAATCACGCGCCCGGGCTCCGGCCCAACCTTGGTAGGGGAGAACTCGGATGGCTTCTGCAGTCGAAGCGAAGGTCAAAGAGATCGTTTGCGAGCAGCTCGGCGTCAGCGAGGACGAGGTGCAGCCGAACGCGTCGTTCATCGAGGATCTCGGTGCGGACTCGCTCGACATCGTCGAGCTGGTGATGGCGCTCGAGGAGGAGTACGACCTCGAGATCTCCGACGAGGAGGCCGAGAAGATCCGCACCGTCGGCGACGTCGTGACGTACATCGAAAGCCACAAGTGAACCCGATCGACGCGAGCCTCGCCGACGTCGATCCGGAGGTCGCGGCCGCGATCGCCCGGGAGCGTCGGCGGCAGGAAGACAACCTCGAGCTGATCCCCTCCGAGAACGCCGCGAGCCGCGCCGTCCTCGAGGCGCAGGGCTCGGTGCTCACCAACAAGTACGCCGAGGGCTACCCGGGCAAGCGGTACTACGGTGGTTGCGAGCACGTGGACGTCGTCGAGCAGCTCGCGATCGATCGGGCCAAGGCGCTGTTCGGCGCCGAGTTCGCCAACGTGCAACCGCACTCCGGCTCGCAGGCGAACATGGCCGTGTACTTCTCGCAGCTGAAGCCGGGCGACACGATCCTCGCGATGAACCTTTCGCACGGCGGCCACCTGACGCACGGCAATCCGGCGAACTTCTCGGGCAAGTGGTTCAAGGTCGTACCGTACGGCGTGCGCGAGGAGGACGAGCGGATCGATTACGACGCCGTCCGCCAGCTCGCGCGCGAGCACAGGCCGAAGATCATCGTCGCCGGCCACAGCGCGTACCCGCGCATCGTCGACTTCCAGCCGTTCCGCGAGGCGGCGGACGAGGTCGGCGCCAAGCTCTTCGTCGACATGGCGCACTTCGCCGGCCTGGTCGCGGCGGGTGAGCACCCCTCGCCGGTGCCGTTCGCCGAGTTCGTCACCACGACGACGCACAAGACGCTGCGCGGTCCGCGCGGCGGCATGATCCTCGCGCGCGCGTCGGAGGAGAAGGCGCTCAACAGCTCGGTCTTCCCTGGCAACCAGGGGGGCCCGCTGATGCACGTGATCGCGGCCAAGGCCGTGGCGCTGCTCGAGGCCTCGCAGCCCGCGTTTCGCACCTACCAGCAGCAGATCGTCAAGAACGCACGCGCGCTCGCGGCAGGCCTCACGTCGCGCGGCTTCCGCCTGGTCTCGGGCGGCACCGACAACCACCTTCTGCTGATGGATCTGCGCGCCACCGAGATCACCGGCAAGGTCGCGCAGGAGACGCTCGACCTCGCGCGCATCACCGCGAACCGCAACACGGTGCCCTTCGAGACGCGCTCGCCGTTCGTCACCAGCGGGCTCCGCATGGGCACGCCCACGGTCACGACGCGCGGCATGCGCGAGCCGGAGATGGACGAGATCGCGGACCTGATCGCGCGCGGTCTGTCGCACGTCGGAGACGAGGCCGCGCTCGCGAAGGTCGCGGAAGACACGACCGCGCTCTGCAGGCGCTTCCCGCTCTACCATCACTGACGCGACGCACGCATGAAGTGCCCAGCCTGCCGGGACCTGAACAACCGGGTCATCGACTCGCGTCTCGGCAAGGAGGGGGACGTCATCCGGCGGCGGCGCGAGTGCGAGAAGTGCGGGCGGCGCTTCACGACCTACGAGCGCGTCGAGGACTATCTTCCCGCGGTGGTGAAGAAGGACGGCCGGCGCGAGCCGTTCGACCGCCTGAAGATCGTCGCGGGCCTCACCAAGGCGTGCGAGAAGCGTCCGGTGAGCATCGAGACGATCGAGGAGCACGTGGATCGCATCGAGCGCGCGCTGCTCGATCGCGCCGAGCGCGAGGTGCCGAGCTCGGTGATCGGCGAGGCGGTGATGCAGGCGCTCTACGAGCTCGACACCGTCGCCTACGTGCGCTTCGCCTCGGTCTACCGATCGTTCCAGGACGTCGAGCAGTTCATGAACGAGCTCGAGGACGTGCTGCGCGAGCGGCGTACGCAGAGGCGGATCAAGGCCCCGGGCAAGCTCGCGAAGCCCGCCGCGCCGGCGCGCGGGCGCAAGGCACCGTAGCGGAGCTGATGCGCCGGCAGGACCACGCGACCGCCGAGGACGCCGAGTACATGCGTCTCGCCCTCGCGCTCGGCCGTCGCGGGCTCGGGCGGACGCGACCGAACCCACCGGTGGGGGCCGTGGTGGTCAAGGCGGGACGCGTCGTCGGCACCGGCTGGCATCGCCGCGCGGGTACCGCGCACGCCGAGGCGATCGCGCTCGCGCAGGCCGGGGCGGCGGCGCGCGGCGCGACCCTCTACCTGACGCTGGAGCCCTGCACCCACCAGGGTAGGATGCCTCCTTGCGCGCCGGTGGTGATCGCCGCGGGCGTGAAGCGCGTGGTCGTCGCGGTGTCGGACCCGAACCCGGTCGTGAGCCGCCGGGGACTCGCGCGGCTCCGGCGGGCCGGGATCGCGGTGACCCTCGGCGTCGAGGAAGAGGCGGGAGCGGAGCTGATCCAGGGGTTCTCGACGCACGTGGTTTCGGGCCGTCCCTTCGTCCGCGTCAAGCTGGCGGCGTCCGCGGACGGCCGGATCGCGACGCGCACCGGCGCTTCGCGCTGGATCAGCGGCGCGCCGGCCCGCCGCCTCGTGCACCGGTGGCGCAACGAGATGGACGCCGTCATGGTGGGCGTGGATACGGTCATCGCCGACGACCCGGAGCTCACGTGCCGGATCGCCGGTGGGCGCGACCCGATCCGCGTGGTGGTCGACGGGCGGCTTCGCGTTCCGCCGCGCGCGCGCTTGCTGCACGACGGACGAGCGCCGGTATGGATCGCGACGCGCGCCCGCCACGACGCGCGACGGGCGGCACGTCTCGCCGGCAGCGGCGCGCTGTTGCTGCCGGTCGGCGCGCGCGCCGGCCACGTCGACCTCGGTTCGCTGCTTCAAGCGCTGGGCCAGCGCGACGTGACGAGCGTTCTGGTCGAGGCCGGAGCGAGGCTGTCGGCGGCGCTGATCGCCGGTGGGCACGTGGACGAGCTCTGCTGGTTCACCGCACCGCTCTTGATCGGGGGCGACGGCTTGCCGATGATCGGACCGTTGGGCGTGCGGTCGCTGCGCGGCGCCTTCCCGCTGTCGAACCTCCGGGTCGAGCGGGTCGGCGCCGACCTGCTGCACACCGCGCGCGTCGAAGCGCGATGAGAGGGACGTGAGCACGAACAGCGAAGCCAGGAACCGGATCGCCCGCGCCGAGCACAGCTTGCAGGCTGCCATCGCCGATCTGTCGGCCGGGCGGATGATCCTCGTCGTGGACGACCTCGCGCAGCCGCGTCAGGGCGAGGTGTGCGTCGCGGCGCAGCTCACGACGCCGGAGCACATCGGGTTCATGGCCGTGCACGCACGTGGGCTGGTCTGTCTGGCCGTGCTGCCGGCGACGCTGCAGCGCCTGGGGATCCCGCTGATGCCCGCCGACCGGGTGGCGGACGAGTACGTCGCCTACGGAACGTCGTTCGAGGCCCGTCGCGGCGTGTCGACCGGGATCTCGGCGTCCGATCGTGCGGCGACGATCCGCGTCGCGATCGACGAGCGCAGCGGGCCCAACGACGTGGTGATGCCCGGGCACGTGCCGCCGATCCAGATCGCGCCGGGCGGCGTGCTGGAGCGCTCGGGACGGGTCGAGGCGGCGCTCGACGTCGTCCGTCTGGCCGCGCTCCGCCCCGCGGCCACCGTGTGCACGGTTCTCGATCGCGACGGCGAGGTGGCGCGTGGCGCCGAGCTCCGCGCCTTCGCTCGCAAGCACAAGCTCAAGATGGTGTCGGTGGACGCCGTCGTGCAGCATCGCCTGCGCAGCGAGCTGCTCGTCGAGCGCCTCGACGAGCGCGAGCTCGAGAGCGCGTTCGGCGGCCGCTTCCGCGCGATCGCCTACCGCAACAAGGTGGACGACTCCGAGCACATGGCGCTGGTCTGCGGACGTCTCAGGCGTGACGAGCCGGTGCTGGTGCGCGTGCACTCGCAGTGCCTGACCGGCGACGTCCTCGGCTCGAAGCGCTGCGACTGCGGCGAGCAGCTCGAGCGGGCCGTCCGGATGATCGCGGCGGCGGGGCGTGGCGTGCTGGTCTACCTGCACCAGGAGGGTCGCGGCATCGGGCTCGCGAACAAGATCCGCGCCTATGCGCTGCAGGACCAGGGACTCGACACGGTCGAGGCGAACCTCGAGCTCGGCTTCACCGACGACCCGCGCGACTACGGCATCAGCGCGCAGATCCTGCGTGACCTCGGCATCTCGAGCGTCAAGCTCCTGACCAACAATTCGCGCAAGATCAGCGGCCTCACGAGCTACGGCATCGACGTCACCGAGCGGGTGGCGATCGAGGCGCCGCCGCACGACCTCAACATCGGTTACCTGCGAACCAAGCAGGAGAAGCTCGGCCACTGGCTCACGGGTCTCGGCGCCGGGCACGGAAAGGACGGCTGAGCGTGCGCGAGATCGTGGGACGCCCGGACGGGACGGGCCTCAAGGTCGCGATCGTGGTGGCGCGCTTCAATCGCGCAGTCACCGAGGCGCTGCTCGACGGTGCGCTCGAGGGCCTCAAGGCGCACGGCGTCGCCGACGACGCGATCGACGTCGTGCGCGTGCCCGGCGCGTTCGAGATCGCGGTCGCCGCGGAGCAGTGCGCGGCGACCGGGCGCTACGGCGCGCTCGTCTGTCTCGGGGCGGTCGTGCGCGGCGAGACGCCGCACTTCGAGTTCATCTCGCGCGAGGTGAGCCGCGGAACCAACGAGGTCGCCTGCCGCCATCGCGTGCCGGTCGCATTCGGCGTCCTCACCACGGATACGATGGAGCAAGCGCTCGCCCGCGCGGGCAGCGGTCACGGCAACAAGGGATACGAGGCTGCCGTGACCGCGCTCGAAGTCGCGTCGGTGCTGCGCGAGATCGCGTCGACTTGAGCGGCGGAGTGTCGTGGTGAAGGCGAGCAAGAACGCGCGCCGTCGTGCCCGCGTCCTGGCGGTGCAGGCGCTCTACCAGATCGACGTCACCGGCGTCGCACCGGAGCAGGCGATCGCGACGGCTCTGCGGATGACGGCGCCGGAGGCACCGCCGGACGCGGAGCCGGCGCCTCCGGGGGAGGGGATCGACGTCGGGTATGCCGAGGAGCTCGTCGGTGCGGTGTGCGCGGACCGGTCGCGCTACGACGCGCTCATCGCGGGTGCCTCCGCGAACTGGCGACTCGACCGGATCGGCCGCCTGGACGCGCAGATCCTCCGCGTCGGCGCGGCGGAGCTGGCGCGTGGCACTGCGCCGCGTCCGGTGGTGATCGACGAGGCCGTGGAGATCGCGCGCGAGTACTGCGGCGACGAGGCGCGGGCGTTCGTGAACGGGGTCCTCGACGGGATCGCCCGCTCGCTTGCCGCTGCCGCATCAGGAGAGGACCCAGCGTGACGACCCTTCGTTTCGACCCCGCGATCGAGCCACGCTGGCGCGAGTTCTGGAAGAGCGAGGGCGTCTTCCGTGCCGGTCGCCGGCCGGATGCGCCGCGCCGCTACATCCTCGAGATGTTTCCGTACCCGAGCGGCGACCTGCACATGGGGCACGGCAAGAACTACTTCATCGGCGACGCGCTCACCCGCTACTGGGTCATGCGCGGCTACGACGTGCTCCACCCGTTCGGCTGGGACGCGTTCGGCCTCCCCGCCGAGAACGCCGCCATCAAGTACAAGACGCACCCGCGCGCCTGGACGCACCGCAACATCGAGGAGTCGAAGGGATCGCTCGAGATCGCCGGCATCATGTACGACTGGTCGCGCGAGGTGACCACCTGCGAGCCGGATTACTACCGCTGGACGCAGTGGCTGTTCCTGCTGCTGTACGAGCGGGGCCTCGCGTACCGCGCCAAGGCGACCGTCAACTGGGATCCGGTGGACCAGACGGTGCTCGCGAACGAGCAGGTCGACGCGTCGGGACGGAGCTGGCGGAGCGGCGCACTGGTCGAGAAGCGCGAGCTCGCGCAGTGGTTCTTCAAGATCACCGACTACGCGCAGCGGCTGCTCGACGACATCGACAAGCTCGAGGGCTGGCCCGAGAAGGTCAAGGCCATGCAGCGCAACTGGATCGGCCGCAGCGAGGGCGCGGAGGTCGAGTTTCAGGTCGCGGGTCGCGACGAGACGATCACCGTCTTCACCACGCGCCCCGACACGCTGTTCGGCGCGACGTTTCTCGTGCTCGCACCCGAGCACCCGCTCGTCACGACGCTCACCGCGCCGGCGCAGCGTGCGGCCGTCGACGCCTACGTCGCGCAGGCGCGACGGAGGAGCGAGATCGACCGCCAGAGCACCGAGCGCGAGAAGACGGGCGTCGCGCTGGGCGCGGCCTGCGTGAACCCGGTCGACGGGCGAGAGGTGCCGATCTGGATCGCGGACTACGTGCTGATGGGTTACGGCACGGGCGCGATCATGGCCGTCCCGGCGCACGACGAGCGCGACTTCGCGTTCGCGCGCACGTTCGGCCTCGACGTCGTCCCGGTCATCGCGCCCGCAGGCGAGCGGCTCGATGGAGCCTCGATGGCGCAGGCCTTCACCGAGGACGGCGTCATGCAGTCGTCCGGGCGCTTCGACGGGCAGGGCAACCGCGAGGCAGGTCGGGCGATCGTCGCCTGGCTCGAGGAGAGCGGTCGCGCTCGCCCGAAGGTGACCTTCCGTCTGCGCGACTGGCTCGTCAGCCGGCAGCGCTACTGGGGTGCGCCGATCCCGATGCTGCACCGTGCGGACGGCACCGTCGTGCCCGTCCCTGTCCAGGAGCTTCCGGTGGTGCTGCCCGAGATCGAGGACTACCTGCCGAAGGGCAAGCCGCCGCTCGCGTCGAGCGACGCGTTCGTGCACGCCACCGATCCGGAGACCGGCGAGCCGGTGCTGCGCGACACCGACACGATGGACACCTTCGTCGACTCGTCGTGGTACTTCCTGCGCTACGCCGATGCGCGGAACGAGCGCGAGATCTGGTCGCCCGAGGCGATCCGCCGCTGGATGCCGGTCGACCAGTACATCGGCGGCGTCGAGCACGCGATCCTGCACCTTCTCTACTCGCGCTTCATCACCAAGGTCCTGTTCGACGCGGGCCTCGTCCCCGAGGACGAGCCGTTCCACGCGCTGTTCACGCAGGGGATGGTGCAGCGGCGCGTCGTGACGGCGCTCGCGACCGAGTCGGACGGACGGATCCGCGCTCCCGAGGATCTGGTGAAGGCGATCGGGCTTCCCGCGGAGCCTCTCGCGCGCGAGCAGATGGCCCGCGAGCTGCGCGAGCGGAGCTACGCGCTGATCGAGCGCGACGGGACCGTCGCGGCGCAGAGCGGCCCGGTGACGATGAGCAAGAGCGCCGGCAACGGCGTGCCGATGGGGCCCTTCGTCCGCGAGTACGGTTCCGACGTGGCGCGCATCACGATCCTCTTTGCCGCACCGCCCGAGAACAACATGGAGTGGAGCGACGAGGGGGTAGGGGGGGCCGAGCGCTTCCTGAATCGCGTCGTTGCCTTGTTCGGCAACGATCGCGAGGCCGTGCGCGCCCTGCTCGCCGAGCGCGGCGCGCGAGGCCTCGAGGCGATCGCGAACGACGGTAGCGGCCTCGACGAGGCGAGTGCCACGCTCCGCCGGCGGCTGCACGCGACCATCAAGAAGGTCACGCAGGACACCGAGCAGTTCGGCTTCAACACCGCGCTCGCGTCGATGATGGAGCTGCTGAACGACGCGAGCCGGCAGCGTGTCGCGGCGGGGCACGCGACGCCGCTCTTCTGCGCGACCGCGTGGAGCTTCGCGCGTCTCCTCGGCCCGTTCGCGCCGCACCTCGCCGAGGAGCTGCACGCCTGGTTCGGGGGCACCGGCACGGTGTACGATGCGGGATGGCCGACCTGGGACGAGGCCGCGCTCACGGCGGAAACGATCGAGATCGTGCTGCAGGTGAACGGCAAGGTGCGCGACCGGATGGTCGTGCCGCGCGACGCCGACGAGGAGACGCTGCGAGCGCGTGCGGTCGAGAGCGCCAAGGTGCAGGAGTCGATCGCCGGCAAGACGGTCCGCAAGGTGATCGTCGTCCCCGGACGGATCGTCAACCTGGTGGTGTGAGAGGGGTGGTGTCGACGCGGATCGGCCGGCGGGATCGTGCGGTGATGGCCCCGTGGGCCTGCATCGTACTGCTTCTTGGCATGGTGAACTGTGGCTACAACTTCCCGGGTGAGGGGCGCACGCTGCCCGGTGGCGCGACCACGATCTTCGTCGAACGCTTCGACAACCGCACGCGCGACGCCGGCCTCGAGAACTTCGTCCTCGAGGCCCTGCAGGCGGAGGTGGCGCGACGTGGGCAGTTCACGATCGAGCGCGAGCGCAGCGCGGCGCAGCTCGCGCTCGAAGGATCGATCCTGTCGCTCGAGAAGCGACCGGTAGCGTTCTCCAGCTCGGACGAGGCGCTGCAGTACCAGACCTACGTCACGGTGAGCGCGCAGCTGCGCGACACGAAGAGCGGCACCGTCGTCTGGCGGATCTCGGCTCTGCGCGAGGGAGAGTCGTACGGTGCGGTCGCGAACACGGTGGTCACCGACTCGCCGGACTTCCTCACCGGTTCGACGCTCAATCCGACCGACATCGCGCAGCTCTCCGACGTGCAGCTCTCGGAAGCGCAGGAGCGGGAGGCGCTCGATCGCGTGCTCGAGAACCTGTCGCGCGATCTCTACAACGCAATGGTGGAGAACTTCTGAGCCGCGCCGGCCACGGTGCCGGCGGTGCTGGCGCCGCGTCCGGCGGCGGCCAGGGTGCGGCCGTGCTGCTCACCGGCGACGGTCTGCTGGTCGATCGTCGCCTCGCGGCTCTCCAGAAGAAGCTCGTCGGCGTGAGCCCAGCCTTCGGCAGCCACGAGGTGCTGCAGGGCGACCAGGCGCACATCGAGGACGTGATCACCGCCATCAAGACGCTGTCGCCGTCGGGGGTTCGTCTGGTGGTGCTGCGCCGTGCCGAGCGGCTGCGGGACGAGGCGCAGCGCGGCCTCGCGCAGGCGCTCGACGAGATCCCGGCGGGCGTGCACCTGGTGCTGGTCGCGCTCGAGCCCGACATGCGCAAGACGCTCTTCGCGGCGCTCGCGAAGCGCGGCTGGGTCGAGCACCTGGAGGTCGGCAGCGCGCGCGACGTCGCGGGGACGCGGCGCGCGATGATCGCGCTGGCGGAGAAGATGGCCGGGGAGCTGTCTGTCCGGTTCGACGGGCGCGCGGCGGAGGCGCTCGTCGAGCACGTCGGCACCGAGCCGCAGCAGCTCGCGCGCGAGATCGAGAAGCTGTCGCTGCGCTACGGCGCCGCCGAGGTCGGAGTCGATCAGGTGCTCGATACGGTGAGCGGCGAGCGCAGCCTGACGGCGTTCGCGATCGAAGGAGCGCTCCGAGAGCGACGCGTGGCGCACGCGATCGCTGCGCTGCGGCGTGCGCTCGCGCAGGGCGAGCGGCCCGAGCTGCTGGTCGGACAGATCGCCTCGGAGCTGCGCTCCCTGCTGCGCGCCCGAGCGCTGCTCGACTCGGGTATGGACGAGGAGTCGGCGAAGCGCGCGTTCGGCGGCGGGCGCGGGTTCTTCGTGGTGCCGCGCGCGCGCAACTACCGCCGTGCGGAGCTGGAGCGAGCGCTCGCCGCGCTCGCGGAAGTGGACGTCGCGGCCAAGACGGGCGGTGGCTCGGTGCCGGCCCGGCTGGAGAGGATGCTCCTCGGCCTGCGTCCGACCCGGGCCGTGCGCTGAGCAGCGTCCCGGCGGGGAGGATCAGCCGAGCTTTGCGACCTGCTTCGCGAGGCGCGAGATGCGGCGGGCGGCGTTGTTCTTGTGCAGCACCCCCTTGCCGACCGCCTTGTCGAGCACCGACGCGACGCCGGGAAGCTGCTCCTTGGCCGTGGCGGTGTCGCTCGACGCGACCGTCGCACGGAGCTTCTTCACCTCCGTGCGGACGTGGCTGCGAACCGCCTGGTTACGGGCTGCGCGCTTGACCGACTGCCGGTGTCTCTTCTCTGCGGACGGATGATTCGCCATGGATCCCTCGTTGGAAACGCTGCCCTTTAGCGCTCGTGGGCGGTGGGTTCAAGGTCGCCAGCGAACGAGGCCGAGACCGCCCGTGTCGGGCGCGGCGCCACCGTAGAGGCCGGGGCGACACACCTCGAGCATCACGCTTCGCCCGGGGCGGCGGGCACCTCAAGCATCGCTTCGCCCCGGGGCGGCCGGCACCTCAAGCATCGCGCTTCGCCTGCTCCCAGAGCGCGTCGAGCTCTGGCGGCGACAGATCCCCTAGCGTAGCCCCGGCTGCGCGCGCCGAGGTCTCGATCTTTCGGAAGCGACGCTCGAAGCGGTCGACGGCTCCCGAGAGGGCCTGCTCGGGCTCGACCTCGAGCTTGCGGGCGAGGTTCGCCGCGGCGAGCAGCAGGTCGCCCACTTCCTCGGCGATGCGCTCGCGTGTGCCCGAAGCCATCGCCTCCGCGAGCTCGGCGCGCTCCTCGTCGACCTTGGCGAGGACGCCCGCGGCGTCGCTCCAGTCGAACCCGACCCGCGCGGCCTTCTCGCCGATCCGCTCGGCGCGCTGCAGCGCCGGCAGCGCGCGCGGAACCCCGTCGATGGCCGACGCCCGTGCGCCGCGCTCCTGTGCCTTGATCGCCTCCCAGTTGCGCACGACGTCGTCTGCGCCCCCGACCGTGACGTCGCCGAACACGTGCGGATGCCGGCGGCGCATCTTCTCGCTCTCGCCGCGACACACGTCGTCGATGGTGAAGCGTCCGGTCTCGCTCGCCATCTGCGCGTGGAAGACGACCTGCAGCAGAAGGTCGCCGAGCTCGGCGCAGAGCTCCGCCGGATCGTCGCGGTCGATCGCCTCCGCGACCTCGTACGCCTCCTCGATCACGTATTTGCGGATCGAGCGGTGGGTCTGCTCGCGGTCCCACGGACAGCCGCCTGGAGCGCGCAACCGCGCCATGATCCGCACCAGCTCGTCGAACCGTTCCATCTCGCCTTCCTCGCGCCCGCCAAACTCGACGGTGGAGCGGCGTTGCTCCACCGTGGCCGCCGTACTACCTAGGGGTTCGCGTTTCGCCGCGCACGCCCATGGCCGAGGTCACGATCTACACGACGAGCTACTGTCCGTACTGCCGCGCAGCCACCGCCTTGCTCGGCGACAAGGGTGTCTCGTTCACCGAGATCGACGTCACCGGCGATGCCGCGGCGCGAGCCGACCTTTCGCGGCGAACCGGGCGCCACACGGTACCCCAGGTATTCATCGACGGACGCTCGGTCGGCGGCTACGACGACCTCGCGGCGCTCGAGCGCGCCGGACGCCTCGACGAGCTCCTGAAGGGCGGGTGAGCGCGCTCTACCCGGCGGTCCGCCGGCTGCTGTTTCGCCTCGAGCCCGAGCGCGCCCACGTGCTGGCGCTCCGCGCGGCGTCGTTCGCCCAGTGGCTTCTCGAACACGGTGGCGGTGGGGCGTCCGGAGCGCCGCCCGCGGTACGGCCTGTCGAGATCCTCGGACGGCGCTTCCCCACGCCGATCGGGCTCGCGGCGGGGTTCGACAAGAACGGTGTCGCGCCGCACCTGTGGGCACGTCTCGGTTTCGGCTTCGCCGAGCTCGGAACGGTGACCGCGCGTGCCCAGCCGGGCAACCCGCCGCCGCGCATGTTCCGGCTCGCTCCGGAGCGCGCGGTGGTGAACCGGCTCGGCTTCAACAATCGCGGCGCGGAGGAGGTCGCGCGCAGGTTGCGTCGCCACCTCTCCGTCCGTCCCGCCATCCCGATCGGTCTCAACGTCGGCTGCTCGAAGATCCACGTCGGCGACGAGCTCGCCGAGCGGGAGGACTACCGCCACTCGACGCGGCTGCTCGCACCGCTGGCCGACTACCTGGCGGTCAACGTGAGCTCGCCGAACACGCCGGGTCTGCGCAACCTGCACGAGCCGCGACGTCTCGCGCAGCTCGTGGCTGCCGTTCGGCGCGAGGTCGAGGCGCTCGGTGGAGCGGCACCGCCGATCCTGGTCAAGCTCTCTCCGGACCTCGCCGACGACGACATCCCCGAGGTCTGTCGGGCGGCGCTCGACGGGGGGGCGACCGGCCTCATCGCGACCAACACCACGCTGACCCGCCCGGGCTGTTCGAGCCCCGCGGCGTCGGAGAGCGGAGGACTGTCGGGTGTTCCGCTGCGCGCGCGTGCGACCGAGGTGGTACGACGCGTGCGCGCCGCTTGCGGGCCGGACGTGCCGCTGATCGGCGTGGGCGGCATCGCGAACGTCGACGACGTACGCGAGAAGCTCGACGCGGGCGCGAACCTGGTCGCGCTCTACACGGCGCTGATCTACGAGGGGCCGCTCCTCGCCCGCCGTCTCGCGCGAGAGCTCGCGACGGCGCGCACCGGCGGGCTCAACGCGGGCGCGCCGACGGGATCCGCGTCAGCAGGTCGCTGACCTCGCCCAGCAGCTCGACGCGGCCGGCCGGCGGTGCGGCGGGGCGTTCCTCGCCTGCGTCCATGAGCTCGTCCTGGCGTTCGTCCTCGGCGGTGCCGCTGCGGAGGTCGACCTCGCCGCTGCGATCGATGTGGATCGCGAAGTCGCTGACCGCGGCGCGGCTCTCGCGGGCGGCCTCGGGGCCCCGGCGCTCGCCGCTCTCGCGCTCGAGGATCGCGCGCGTGGCGCTCGCGATCGCCCGCAGGGTGAGCGCCACGTAGAGGACGAAGACGACGGCGAACGCGGCGAGGCTCGTCGTCAGCGCCTCGGGCGGCGGGGCTGCGTCGGCGAGGCCGGTCTCGGCGGCGAGCCGTAGAGCGATCACCGCGAGGAGCGGCAACGCACCGAGTACCAGCAGCAGATCGCGCAGCGTCATCGCACCCCCGCGCATCTCGCGCACACCGACCCGTACGTGCGCCCTGGCGCGGCGTCAAGCGGGCTCCGTCTGCGTCCGCACGCGAGGCACGGGGCCGCGTGCCTTGCTTCGCGCACGGGCGAAGTCTACCTTCGCGCGCTGCGAGGCTATCCAGGGTTTCGGAGCGGTGATCTGACCCGAGTCTCGAGGTGAGGACCCTCCGATGGACCGAACGCGGGACGGCGTGGACAACGACGGCGACGGATCGGCCGTGGGTGCCGGCAACGTGCGTGTGCTGCGCTCGGCACGCCGCGCGCCGGTTCTCCTGCTCGCGCTGATCGTGACGCTCGCGGCGGCAGCCACCGCGGACGCGCAGGCCCGTCGTGCCGTCGCCCCGAAGCCGTCGCCGACGCCCGATCCCATGATCGAGCAGATGGAGAACGTGATCGCCGAGCTGCGCGAGCTCAATGCGACGCTCGGCACGGTCAAGACGGCCATGAACGAGCTCGGTGGCCGGCTCGATCGCGTCGAGCAGGCAGCGGCGGAGATCAAGGGCATCGCGACGCCGATGCGCGACGAGGTGCGCGGCCTCTACGTCGAGACCAGCAACGTGCGTAGCGAGATCGCGCGGCTGGAACAGAAGAGCGTCGCCGAGGCGGAGTCGCTCGGCAAGAGCCGCTACGTGCTCACGCTGCTGCTGGTCGCGACGGCCGTGCTGCAGCTCGTCGTCTTGGCGGTGCTACTTCGCTCCCGCTGAGCCGGGAACGCCGACCTCCATCAGTGTCAAGAATGCATTGGCGGTGTCGAGGTTGCCGGTGATCGTGACGCGGGTGCCCGGCGGCGTGTCGGTGAGCTTCTTGGTGACGTCGTCACGTCCCTCGACGCGGATCGGCGGCGGGCCAGGTCCGAGCGCGCTGACGATCTCCGGCGCCGACGCCGGCGGACCCGATATGCGCTGCGCGCTCGACACGCTCAGGGGAATGCTCCGGGTGCCGAGGGCCAGCGTCAGCTGCGCGACGCTGCCCGCGGCCTTCGTCTCGCCGAGCACGCCGTCGATGCGCACCAGATCGAAGGCGTCGGCGTGCGCCGGTGGCCAGACGCACACGGCGAACAGGAGCACGGCGAGGTAGCGTCCGGCGCGTGGCCGGCTGGTGCGACGCGTCGGCGAAGCGGAGCGGCCACGGTGGTCGATCATGACGCCTGATAGCGGGGTGGGGCAGGAGAGACAATCATCGGGCTCCCGAGACCGGGTGGTGCAGTGACGATCTCCGTGGTCGTGCCGGCGCTGAACGAGGCGGACGGCATCGAAGCGACGCTGCGCTACGCGCGGGATCCTGCGGTGGTCGAGCTCGTCGTGGTCGACGGCGGCAGCTCGGACGAGACCGTCGCCCGCGCCGGGCGGATCGCCGATCGGGTCCTCGCGGCGCCGCGCGGGCGCGCCGCGCAGATGAACGCGGGCGCCCGCGGTGCGCGGGGCGACGTGATCCTCTTCCTGCACGGCGACACGCTGCTCCCGTCGGGCTTCGCCGGGCAGGTGCTGGCGGCCGTCGCGGGCGGCGCGGTCGGCGGGCGCTTCGACGTTCAGCTGTGCGGGCAAAGCCGGCTGCTGCCGGCCGTCGCCGCGCTGATGAATGCGCGCTCGCGATGGAGCGGGATCGCGACCGGCGACCAGGCCATCTTCGTGCGCCGGGACGTGTTCGAGCGCCTGGGCGGCTTCGCCTCGATCCCGTTGATGGAGGACGTCGAGCTGAGCGCGCGGCTTCGCCGGTCGGGACGCGTCGCCGCGCTGCGCAGCCGCGTCGTCACGTCCGGACGCCGCTGGGACGAGGACGGCGCGGTGCGCACCGTGCTCCTGATGTGGGCCCTGCGCTTCGCGTACGCCTGTGGCGTGTCGCCCGAGCGGCTGGCGGCATTCTACCGGCGGAGGCGCGATCGAGTCGCGTAACGTCAGAGCCCGCCGGCGCGCAGCGCGCGCGTCGGCCAGTCCGAGCGCGTGAGCGTCGCCTCGATCGCCGCGGTCTGCTCGTCGTCCGCGTCGCCGATCACCTCGCTCACGTCGAGCACTCGGATGTGCTCCGCCTGCTGCTTGCGGCTTCGGTGGTTGACGCCGATCGCGAACGAGACCGGGGTCCCGGGGCCGAGGTTCTCCGGGGGCGACGGCTCGCACTGGCTCACGTGGAAGAACAAGGTGGCGCTGTCCTGTCCGTAGGCGAGGAAGCCGAAGCCGCGCTCGGCGAAGTAGTTGACGACGCGGCCGGTCAGGCGCGGCGGTGCCTCCTCGGCGAGCACGGCGGCGACGTCGGGCGAGAGCGGCGCATCCGCGAAGGGGCGTACCTCCTCGCCTCCCAAAAGGATACGCGACCGCGCCGCCTCTAGGAGGCCCTGCGTCGTCGCGTCGTCGGGGTCGTGGGTGGCCGCCGCTTGCAGGTGGGCGAGCGCACCGCTCACGTCGCCGTGCTCGAGAAGGATGGTCGCCATGCGCTGCTCGACCGCGACCGCGAGCGTCGACTGCGGTGGGACGCGACCGGCCGCGAGTCGACCGAGGCCCGCGAGCGCCGTCTGGGGGCGGCCCAGGCTCTTCTGGAGCTCCGCCAGCTCCATCCGGATCTGGACCTCGCCCTGGGGGTGCAGCTTGAGTGCCTCGGACAGCGAGCGAGCGGCGTCGACGGGACGGCCCGTCCGCATCTGCAGGCGCCCCAGCGAGATCAGCGCGACGGCCCCCTTGGGGAGCTCGACCGCGCGGCGGATCGCCTGCTCCGCATCTTCGAACCGTCCGGCGAGCTCGTGAGCGCGCCCGAGGCGCTCCCAGATCACGGCCGACATCGGGTCGAGCTCGCGCGCCGCCTCGAGGCGCTCGAGAGCGGCCGCGGCATGGCCGTCACGAAGGTAGGTTTCGCCGTAGCTTGCGAGGCGGTGCTCGGGCTTGATGACGCGCTCGTACTGGTTGCTCTCGTCGAGCTCGCCGCAGCGGTCGAGCGCCTCGCGCGCACGATCGGTGGCGCCGATCTCCCGCAGGTTGCGCGCCAGGTGGAAGTAGATCTGAACCTGGATGCCGCGGCTACGATCGCGCTGATCGGCCGGTGCCTTGTCGTACGCGGCGCATGCGAGGTCGAGCGCCTCCACCGCGGCGCGGGGCCGATGCAGCCGCTCGAGGCAGTAACCCTTGCGGAACAGGCAGAGGTGGTAGCTGGGAAAGGTCTGCAGCGCGCGGTCGTACCAGAGCAGCGCGCGCGCCCATCGCTTCTTGCGCTGGAAGAACCAGCCGATCTGCCCGCGGTAGAGAGCGGCGCGACGGGGATGCAGCTGCGCGCAGCGCAGGAAGTACTGCTCCACCTTCGCGTCGTTGCCGACCAGCGAGTACGCGCGCGCGATCTCGAGGACGAAATCGACGTCGTCCCAGAGCGGGCCGTGTTCCTGGTCGATCGAGCCGTAGCGGGCCAGGATCTGCCGGAGGTCGCCGCGCTCGCGCGCTCCCCGCACGGCGCGGGTGCGCTCGGCGATGTCGGTGTCGTCGCGCGTCATGGCAACCCTCCGGTGGCCCCGCGCCCGTACCCGACCGCGATCACGATCGAGCCGAGGTTCGATCGCCGTTCCGCCATCAGGATTCCGAGGTCCACGTTGCGCCCATCCCCCTGCTGCCCTCCGCGTCAAGCCACGATCACCCTCGTAGCCGGCCGGCTACGGCCGGGCAAGAGGAATCGGCTTCCCGGAGCGAGAAATTTATACCTTACAAGCGGCGACCGACGCCAGGTGAAAAATGCGGTTGCCCTGGGCGACGGGGCCCTCTCGCTCCACCAGAACCTGGACCGGTTCACCCGAGTGGGTGAGGAGGGAGCGCAGCTCGCCCGGCGAGAGACAAAAGTCGAGCCGGGGATGGCCGGTCGCCTCGTGCTGCGCGACCAGGAAGGTCTCGACCAGGAGGAGGCCTCCCGGGGCGAGGAGGCGGAGCAAGTCGGGGAAGATCGCCCGCTCGAGAAACAGCGTCTGGACGATCACGTCGAAGCTCCCGGGGCGAAACGGCAGCCGGGTCGCGTCGGCGACCACCGCGCTTGCTCCGGGCACCTCGCCGACGGCGCGCCGGCACGCCGCGATGGCGTGGTCGAGCGCGACGGTCTCGAACCCGGCCGCGTGCAGCAGAGCGGTGTGGCGACCAGCGCCCGCCGCGAGGTCGAGCGCGCGGCCGCATGCCCCGGTCTGGGCGCGGCGCGTCACGTGGGTCGCGACGAAGGCGGAGGGCGCCGCACGACCGGGATGTGCGGCGTGCCGGGCCTGCCAGCGTTCGCGGTCGCTCACGTGCTCCCCCGGGGAGGGGCGGCCGACGGCACGGCTGCGGAGGGGGGGCGCGGTGCGGGCGTGCGGGCGAGGGTCCAGACGTCGACCGACAGGGCCCCCGCGGCGAGGAGCGCGCTGGAGCAGGCGCGCACGGTCGCTCCCGTGGTGAGCACGTCGTCGACCAGCAGCACCCGGCAGTTGCGAATCCCCGTCGCGGCCGCCGGAACGAACGCCTCCGCCACGCTGTCGAGGCGGGCGCGACGACCGAGACGCGTCTGGCTCCCGGCCACGCGGGCTCTTCGCAGGGCGTTCACGATGAGGCGCTCACCGTCTCGGCAGGCCGACCGCGCCAGCAGCGCGGCCTGGTTGAAGCCACGCTCGGCGAGCCTCGACGCGTGCAGCGGCACCGGCACGACGACGTCATAGCACTCCACGGTGCGCTGCCGATGGGTACGAAACACGCTGCACAGGCTCGATCCGACGACGTGGTCGCCGCGATACTTCCAGCGTCGCAGGAGGTCGGCGGCCGTGCCGCCTTCGGCATAGCGGAAGCAGGCGCGGGCGATGCGGAACGGTGGTGGCGCGGTCGCGCAGCGCCGGCAGGTCTCCGGTGCACCCGGATCGCCGCACCGGCTGCAGCCGGTGCCGACGGGCTCGAGGCTGGCGACGCAGGCCCGACAGAGTGCGGCGCCCGCGGGGCGACGCAGCTCGCGGGCGCAGGCCGCGCAGCGGGGTGGGTAGAGAAGGGGGAGCAAAAGGTCTAGGATCGGCACCCTGACCGCGTAAGCGCTGGGGGTTGGGTGTGACCAGGGCAGGGACGACATGTTCTCGGCCCGGTCGGGGAGAGGGCAGCGATGTTCCGCTTCATGTTGGGCGCCGCGATCGGTGGGGCGGCCGTGTACTACGCGTTGACGGGACAGATCCCGTGGCGTGACGAGATCGAGTCCTGGTTTTCGCGGGCTGCGTCGTCGTACACGGCGCAGGAGCATCACCGCGAGGCGAGCCGGGTCCTCGAGCGACACTGATCTCGCCCCGGGGGCGGCCGCCAGCGAGAGACATTGTGCGCTTGCGCAACGGCGCCCGACGCGCAAGGGAAACAATCCGATGGAGCTACCGATCGTCACCCGCCTCAAGCGCGAGCTCGCCGAGCTGCAGCACGAGCTGTCCCACGACCTGCCTGCCCGCCTCGAAGAGGCCCGTGCCCACGGCGATCTGCGGGAGAACGCCGAGTACGAAGCCGCCAAGCACCGCCAGGGGATCCTGCGTGCGCGCATCGGTCAGACGAATCAGCGGCTCGCAGAGCTCGCGACGTACAGCCTCGCACGCATCCCTCGCGACAAGATCTCGTACGGCAGCCGCGTCAAGCTGTCGGACGCCGATTCGGGAGACGAGATCGAGTACCAGCTCGTCTTTCCCGAGGAGGTGGATGCCGGCGCGGGGCTGATCTCGATCAACGCTCCGATCGGTCAAGCGCTGATGAACAAGGCCCCGGGCGACGAGGTGGTCGTACAGACGCCTCGCGGCCGCAAGACGTACGAGATCATGGAGCTGAGCACGCTGCACGAGCGACAGAAGACGGACGCACCCGGTAGCGACTGACGCCGACGCCGGCGTGCACGCGGGAGGGGAGCATGGACCGAGCGGCTGAGGGCGGGAGGTTCCGGAACCTTCCCGAGATGTTCTTCGCGCGGGCCGCGCGGTGGGCCGATCGGCCGCGCTATCGTGTCCACCGGGGAGGCGCCTGGATCGAGCGCGACTGGCGCACGATGGAGCAGACCGTGCGCGAGATCGCGGCCGGCCTGGTGAGCGTCGGAATCGAGCGCGGCGATCGAGTCGCGATCTTCGCCGCGACGAGCCCCGAGTGGGTCGAGCTCGACCTCGCGATCCAGGCCGCGGGCGGCGTCACGATCCCGATCTACCATTCGAGCCTGGCCAACGAGGCTGGCTTCATCCTGCTCGACTCGGAATCGCGCATGGTGTGCGTCGACGGTGAGAAGCCGCTCGCAAAGGTGCGCCAGGCGATCGCCGAGGGGGTCGAGCTCGACGACGGCAGCCGCGCGTCGCTGCGGCTCGATCGGATCATCTTGCTCGCGGGAGACGCCGGCGGCGGCGAGGACCTCCTGACGATCGACGAGCTGCGCCGTCGCGGACGCGAGGATCGCTCGGCGGCGGCGGAGGTCGAGCGCCGCGTGGCCGGGATCGAGCGCGATCACCTGGCGACGATCGTCTACACCTCCGGCACGACGGGATCGCCGAAAGGCGTCGTGCAAACGCAGGGCAATCACCTCGCGATGATCGAGAACACGGCGTCGCTCGAAGTCGTGCGCGAGGGCGAGGTCGACTTCTTCTTCCTGCCGCTCGCACACTCGTTCGCGCGCATGATCGCCTACTACGGCCTCTACGTCGGCAGCACCACGGCGTTCGCACGCAGCATCGACACGCTGGCCGAGGACATCGGCGCGACCAGGCCGAACGTGATCCCGGCGGTGCCGCGCATCTACGAGAAGATCTTCGCTCGCATCCGGGCGCGGCGCGACGACGGCAGCGCGATCCAGCAGCAGATCTTCGACTGGGCGCTGGACGTCGGCAAGCAGCGCAGCACCTACGAGCAGGCGGGCGAGAGCGTGCCGATCTGGATCCAGGCGCAGAACTTCATCGCCCGCAAGCTGGTGTTCGAGCGCGTCCAGCAGCTCCTCGGCGGAAACATCCGCATCATGGTCTCGGGAGCGTCGCCGATCGCGCGCGAGATCCTGGAGTTCTTCCACGCCTTCGAGCTGTTGATCCTCGAGGGCTACGGGCTCACGGAGACCACGCCCGCGCTCACCATCAACCTGCCGCGCGACTTCAAGTTCGGCACCGTGGGCAAGCCGATCCCAGGCTGCCAGATCACCATCGCCCCGGACGGCGAGATCTTCGCGCGTGGACCCAACGTCGCCCAGGGCTACTACAAGCGTCCCGAGGCCACCGCCGAGGCATGGGACGAGGCGGGCTGGTTCCACACGGGCGACATCGGCGAGTTCGACGGCGAGGGCTTCCTGCGCATCACCGATCGCAAGAAGGACCTCATCAAGACCTCGGGCGGCAAGTACGTGGCGCCGCAGAAGATCGAGAACATGCTCAAGACGCAGCCGCACATCAGCCAGGCGGTGGTGATCGGCAACAACCGGAAGTACTGCACGGCGCTGCTGTCGATCGACGAGGACAGCGCCCGCCAGCTCCGCGAGCAGTTCGGCATCGACCCGGCGGACCCGTGGGAGCTCGTGCGCCATCCCGAGGTGCAGCGCATCGTGGAGGGGCTGGTCGGCGAGGTGAACCGGAAGCTGGCGTCGTACGAGAGCATCAAGTACTTCCGCTTGCTGCCAGGCGAGCTCTCGGAGGCCTCGGGCGAGCTCACTCCCTCCCTCAAGATCAAGCGCAAGGTGGTGGAGTCGCACTACGGCGAGCTGATCGAGGACATGTACGCCTGACATCTCCCGGCGCTCTCCGGGGTCGGGTTGAGCGCGTTTTCCCCTCAAAGTCCGCAATCTTGCGGCCTGTTCGGGCTCGTGTTAGATGGACCCGCACCTTCGGCCGTCCAAAAAGTGGGCCCCCGCCCGCTTTTTTTGTTTCTGGAACAGATTTTCGAGCTCTGGGGTCGCACGGATCGGGATGGCCGGGGCGGGTGTATGGCTACGAAGAACGTTTCCGATACCGTCATGGACTTGGTCGAGCCGATCGCCGTCGAGCGCGGTCTCGATCTCGTCGACGTCGAGTACCAGCCGGGCGGCAGGCGGTCGGTGCTGCGTCTGTACCTCGATCGGCCCGGCGGCATCAGCCTCGACGACCTCGCCGAGGTCAGCCGCGAGGTCAGCGACGTGCTCGACGCGCACGACGTCGTCCCCGGCCAGTACACCCTCGAGTGCTCTTCGCCGGGCGTCAACCGCCGGCTGCGCAAGCCGGCAGAGTTCGCTCGTTTCTGCGGCAAGCCGGTCCGCGTCCGCACGTCCACACCCATCGCTGGTTCGCGCAACCTCGCCGGTCTCCTCGTCTCCGCATCGCCGGAGGCAATCGAGATCGACGACGCGTCGCACGGCCGTCTCGAGGTGCCGCTGCGCTCGATCGAGCGCGCGCACTACGAGCACGACTTCGCGGCCGACCTGCGCAATGGGCGATCCTGAGCAGACCCAGGGAGGGAGCCGTCTATGGATCTTCAGCTCAGTCGCGTGATCGAGCAGGTCAGCAAGGAGAAGCAGATCGATCGCGAGGTGATCGTCGAGGCGATCGAGGGCGCGATGGTGCAGGCGGCGCGCCGTCAGTTCGGACAGGCGCGGCAGATCGAGGCGAAGTTCAACACCGAGATCGGCGAGGTCGAGCTGTTCGAGATCAAGAAGGTCGTCGACGTGGTCGCCGAGCCCGACAGCGAGATCACGCTCGAGCAGGCGCGCGCGGAGTATGACGAGGAGGCCGAGGTCGGCGACGAGTTCCTCGCCAAGCTGCCGCGTCCCGACGGCCGCATCGCCGCGCAGGCGGCAAAGCAGGCGATCATCCAGAAGGTCCGCGACGCCGAGCGCGAGCTGATCTACAACGAGTTCAAGGACCGCAAGGGCGAGATCTTCTCGGGCATCGTGCAGCGCTTCGAGAAGAAGAACATCATCGTCAACCTCGGCCGCACCGACGCGATCCTGCCCGAGAAGGAGCAGATCCCGCGCGAGCGCTACCGCCAGGGCGACCGCATCCGCGCCTACATCTTCGACGTCGACCTGACGGCGAAGGGCCCGCAGATCGTGCTGTCGCGTACGCACCCGAACCTGCTGATCGAGCTCTTCCGCCAGGAGGTGCCCGAGATCTACGAGGGCATCGTCGAGGTCAAGGCCGCCGTCCGTGAGCCGGGTGGGCGCGCGAAGATCGCGGTGGTCTCGCACGACCGCGACGTCGACCCGGTGGGCGCGTGCGTCGGCATGCGCGGCACGCGCGTGCAGGCGGTCGTGCAGGAGCTGCGCGGCGAGAAGATCGACATCATCCACTACACGCCCGACCCGGCGGAGTTCGTGTGCCGCGCGCTCGCGCCGGCGAAGGTCTCGAAGATCATCCTCGACGAGGAGGATCACGCGATGGAGGTGATCGTCCCCGACGATCAATTGTCGCTGGCGATCGGCAAGAAGGGCCAGAACGTGACGCTCGCCTCGCGGCTCACCGGCTGGCGCCTCGACGTCCGCGGCGAGGCCGAGGCCGACGAGGAGGCGCGCCGCGCGCGTGCGTCGCTCCTGGGGATCCCGGGCGTCAGCGACGTGACCGCCGAGCTGCTCATGCAGCACGGCTTCAAGTCGGCCGAGGAGGTCGCGGAGTCCGACGCGGAGTCGCTCGCCGAGGTCGAGGGCATCGGTCCCGACCGCGTCGTCGGGATCCTCGAGGCGGCCGGACGGCACGTCGAGGAGAAGCGCGCCGCGGAGGAAGAGGCCGAGCGCGAGGCGGCTGCCGCCCGCGCGGCGGCTGCCGAAGCGGCGGCGGCCGCGGCGCTCGAGAGCGGTGAGCTGGTCGACGACGACGTGGCGGTCGGCGACGCGCCGGCCGACGACGGCGCCCTGGCGGGGCTCGACGGCGTCGACGCCGGGAGCAAGGAAGAAGCTTGAGGGCACCCCACGTACCCGTCCGCACGTGCGCCGGCTGCGGCCGTCGTGCACCGCGCGCGGTCATGCGTCGCGTCGGTCTCGACGGTCGCGGCGGTGTCGAGTGGCGGGACCGGGGTGGTCGCGGTACGTATCTGCACCAGGACGAGGGTTGCATGCGCAGCTTCACGGCAGGGAAGCCGGTCCTGCGTGGACTGCGTACGCGGGTGAGTAGGCAGGCGCGGGAAAACCTCCTTGCATCCGGAGCGGCTGTCGAGCTCGGGCTGGGGAACGCGAGAAGGATCTAAGAGTATGCCCAAGCGGATCCACGAGTTGGCGCGCGATTGGGGGTTTCAGCAGCCCAAGGATCTCGTTGCCAAGCTCGAAGAGCTCGGCATCCGGGGAAAGCGCTCGCAGAGCAGCATCTCCGATGACGAGATCGCGCGCATCGAAGCGCGTCTCGGGATCGGCCCCAAGCCGACGGTCACCGTCGGCAGCGAGCGTGTGGTCGGCGAGCGCGTCGTGACCGAGCGTGCGGGCGACGCCGAGGTGCGTGCCCGCGAGCAGATCGTGGAGGCCCGCGTCCGCCCGAACGTCATCCGCCGGCGCACGCAGCGCGTCGAGGAGATCGTCAAGCAGGATGCCGTCGAGGACGGCCACACCGCCGCGTCGGACTACATCGACGACGGCGCGATGCTCGACCTGCCGGAGATCGAGAGCAGCGACACCTCGATCTTCGAGGGCGACATCGGCAGCGGTGGAGCCTCGGCGAGCTACCAGCAGGACGACTTCGGCGTGGTCGATCTTCCGCCTTCGGACCCCGCATCGCCCCCGGTCGTCGAGCCCGAGCCCGCGCCGGCTGCTGCGGCGAGCGTGGAGAAGCTGGCCGAAGCCGCACCGGTCGCGGCCCCGCCCGCGGCTGCCGCGCCCGTCGCGCCGGCGGCCACCACGGCAACCGCACCGACGGAGCCGGTCGCGAAGCGTCCCGAGCCACCGCGCTCGCTCGGCCGAGCCCCGGCGTCGGCCCCGTCGCTCGACGACGGCATGCGCCGCGTCCAGGTGCTCGGCAAGATCAATCTCAAGAAGCCCGAGCCGCCGCCGCCGCGACCGCGCGCCGCGACTCCCGGTGCAGCGGCAACACCCGGATCGGCCCCCGCACCGACGACCGAGACCGCCGAGGACGCGCGTCGCAAGCGCGGCAAGCGGGTGGTCCGCAAGCCGGGCCAGTTCGATCCGTTCGGCGGCGATCGCGGCGGTATGCGCGGTGGTCGCAAGCCGCTCAAGAAGCGCGCCGCGCCGGGCAAGGAGCAGAAGCGCACCGAAATCACGACGCCGTCGGCGAGAAAGCGTCTGGTCCGCTTCAGCGAGGTGATCACGGTCGGCGATCTCGCCAAGGCGATGGGCCTCAAGGCGGGCGAGGTCATCAAGAAGCTCATGGACATGGGCGTCATGACGACCATGAACCACGCGCTCGACTTCGACCACGCGACGCTCGTGGCGGCCGAGTTCGACTACGCGGTCGAGAACGTCGCATTCGACGCGGACAAGGAGATCGAGGGACCGGAGACCGAGACCTCGGAGGCCGAGGCGCTGCCGCGTGATCCGGTCGTGACCGTCATGGGGCACGTCGACCACGGCAAGACGTCGCTGCTCGACGCGATCCGCAAGACCGACGTCGCCGAGGGCGAGGCGGGCGGCATCACGCAGCACATCGGTGCGTACACCGTCACCGTCAACGATCGCCGCATCACCTTCATCGATACCCCAGGTCACGCGGCGTTCACGGCCATGCGTGCGCGCGGCGCGAAGGTGACCGACATCGTGATCCTGGTGGTCGCCGCGGACGACGGCGTCATGCCGCAGACGATCGAGGCGATCGCGCACGCACGCGCGGCCGAGGTGCCGATCATCGTCGCGGTGAACAAGATCGACCGCCCGGACTCCGACCCCGAGCGCGTCAAGAAGCAGCTCGCCGATCACGGCCTGGTCGCGGAGGACTGGGGCGGCGACACGACCTTCGCTCCGGTGTCGGCCAAGACGCGCGCGGGCATCGACCACCTGCTCGAGATGATCCTCCTGCAGGCCGACGTGCTCGAGCTGAAGGCGAAGCGCGAGACGCGCGCGAAGGGCTCGATCGTCGAGGCCAAGCTCGACCGCGGTCGTGGTCCGGTCGCGACCGTCCTCGTCCAGGAAGGCACGCTCAAGGCCGGCGATCCGTTCGTGGTCGGCCTGCAGTTCGGCCGCATCCGCGCGATGCTCGACTCGCAGGGTCGCAAGGTGGAGGTGGCCGGACCGTCGACCCCGGTCGAGATCCTCGGCCTGAGCGGCGTTCCCGAGGCCGGCGACGCGTTCGTCGTGGTCGCCGACGAGGCGACGGCGCGCCAGGTCGCCGAGCACCGGCGCGGCAAGCAGCGTCAGGGGGAGATGGCGAAGTCGAGCAAGGTCTCGCTCGACGACCTCTACAAGCAGCTCGAGAAGAGCGCGAGCAAGGAGCTGCGCGTCGTCCTCAAGGTGGACGTGCAGGGCTCGGTCGACGCTCTCAAGGAGGCGTTCGGCCGCCTGTCGAACGACGAGGTCCAGGTCACGGTCATGCACGCCTCGGTGGGTGGCGTGACCGAGTCCGACGTGCTTCTCGCCTCGACCTCGAACGCGATCATCATCGGGTTCAACGTGCGTCCGGAGCCGAAGGTGGCGGCGCTCGCGGAGCGCGAGGGCGTCGACCTGCGCCTCTATACGATCATCTACGATGCCATCAACGAGGTGCGCGACGCGCTCGAGGGCATGCTCGAGCCGACCACGCGTGAGCGTACCGTGGGTCGCGCCGAGGTCCGCCAGATCTTCGGTACCGGCGCGGGAACGATCGCCGGCTCGACGGTGCTCGACGGCAAGATCACGCGTGGTGGGCTCGCGCGCCTGCTGCGCGACCACGCGGTCGTTCACCAGGGCAAGATCGGCAGCCTGCGGCGCTTCAAGGACGACGTGCGCGAGGTGGCGGCGGGCTACGAGTGCGGCATCGGGCTCGAGGGCTTCAACGATCTCAAGCCGGGTGACGTGATCGAGGTCTACGAGCTCGAGCAGGTCGCGCGTCGGATGGCGCCGGCGGGCTCGGACAAGGCGCAGCCGATCGAGCGCTACGCTTGACGCGGGGGCGCTCCGGCGGCCGCCCGCCACAGCGCGGAGCGGCCGGTGGCGCGCGGCGTGCGGACCGGGTGGCAGCGGAGATCCAGCGGATCTTGTCCGCCGAGCTGCTGCATCGCGTTCGTGACCCGCGCGTCGCACACGTCACCGTGACGCGCGTACGCGTCACCGACGATCTCCGTCTCGCGCGCGTCTTCTTCACGCTGCTCGAGGTGGGCGAGGGCGACCGTGCGGAGGCGCTACGGGGCCTCGACAGCGCGACCCCGTTCTTTCGCCGCACGGTCGCGGGTGAGCTCGGACTGCGCCACGCCCCGGAGATCGCGTTCGCCTACGACGAGGATCTCGCAAACGCACGCCGCATCGACGCGCTGCTGCGCGACCTGCGTACGGAAGCGCCTGGCGCAGACGTGCCGGCAGGGGCCGGCTCGGCGGCGGGCGCGGCACGCGAGCCTGCGGACGACGACGGTGAATGACGGCATCCTGCTGGTCGACAAGCACCGGGGTGTCACGTCGGCGGGCGTGGTGCGCGACGTCAAGCGGGCGCACCGCGTGAAGAGCATCGGCCACCTCGGGACGCTCGATCCGATGGCGACCGGGCTGCTGCCGCTCTGCGTGGGCAGCGGGACCAAGATCGCGCAGTTCCTCGGCGCCGAGTCGAAGGCGTACACGGGGACGATCCGTCTCGGCCTCGCCACCGACACGCTCGACGCGGAAGGGCAGGTGCTCGAGCGGGCGGAAGTACCGTCGAACGTGGCGCAGAGACTCGCCGACGTCGCCTCGTCGCACGTCGGACCCTGCGAGCAGCGCCCCCCGATGTACTCGGCCGTCAAACAGGGGGGGCGTCCACTGTACGAGCTCGCGCGGGCGGGCGTCACCGTCGAGCGTGCGCTCCGGCCGATCGAGATCCTCTCGCTGTCGCTCGAGCCGACGGACGAGAGCGACGTCATCGCCTTCCGTGTGCGCTGTTCGAAGGGCACCTACGTCCGGGTGCTGGCCGAGGACATCGCGCGCTCGCTCGGTACCCTGGGAACGCTCGAGAGCCTCCGCCGGACGGAGTTCGGGGAATTCCGGATCGAAGAGGCGGAGACGGTCGAGCGCGTCCTCGAGCGACCGGCGGGCGTCCTGCCCGTGATCCCGCCGCTCGACGCGCTGCGCTCGGCGCGGCGAATCGCGGTAGGTCCCGAGGTCGCCTACGTGGTCGCGACCGGGCAGCGCGGGGCGCTGAGCACGGTCGCACCCCCGCAGGGGGCCGAGCGTCTGGCCGCTCTTCTGGCCCCGAACGGCGGGCTGCTGGCGGTCCTCGAGGCCGAGGGCGGAGAGTGGATGCTCCGGCGCGTGCTGATGCCGGAAGCGAGCCAGCTTTACAGGTCCTGAGCCCGGTGTTACGAAGCCAGGTTAACGAAAAATGGAGGAAGAAACAGTGGCGTTAGCCGCGGTACGTAAACGCGAGTTGGTCGAGAGCTTCCAGTCGCACGACAAGGACACGGGCTCCTCGGAGGTGCAGATCGCCCTCCTGAGTGAACGGATCAACTACCTGACCGAGCACCAGAAGAAGCACGCGAAGGATCACGCGTCGCAGCGTGGACTGGTGACGCTGGTCGGGCAGAGGCGTCGGCTCCTCGACTACCTGAAGAGGACGGCCCCAGAGCGGTACAAGCGAGTTATCGAGCGGCTCGGGCTGCGCAAGTAGCCCCAACCCCGCCCGCTGCGAAGACTTCCCGCTTTGGCCACGGCCGTACAGGCCCGTGGCATACGGAGACCTGTATGGAGCCCAAGGTAGTTCAGTTCGAGCTGGCCGGGCGACCGTTCTCGATCGAGTCCGGTCGTCTCGCCAAGCAGGCGGGCGGTTCGGCGCTGGTGCGCTACGGCGACACCGTCGTCCTCGTGACCGCAACCGCCCAGACGACCGCCCGCGAGAACGTCGATTTCTTGCCGTTGACGGTCGATTATCAGGAGAAGACGTTCGCCGCAGGCAAGATCCCGGGCGGCTTCTTCAAGCGCGAGGGCAAGCCGTCGGAGAAGGAGGTTCTCACCTCCCGTCTCATCGACCGCCCGATCCGTCCGCTCTTCCCGGAGGGCTGGCACTCGGAGACGCAGATCGTCGCGACCGTGCTCTCGGCCGAGAAGGACTGCGATCCCGACATGGTCGCGCTGTGCGGTGCGTCCGCCGCGCTGACCGTATCGGACATCCCGTTCGCGGGTCCGATCGCCGGCATCCGCGTCGGTCGCGTCGACGGGAAGTTCGTCTTCAACCCGACCGCCGAGCAGCTCGAGAAGAGCGACATCAACCTGATCGTCGCCGGTAGCCGTGACGCGATCGTGATGGTCGAGGGCGGCGCCAAGATCGTCCCCGACGAGGTCATGCTCGAGGCGCTGTTCGCAGCGCACGCGGCGTTGCAGCCGATCCTCGACCTCCAGCTGGAGCTGCAGAAGGCGCTCGGCAAGCAGAAGCGTCCGGAGCCGGTCCTGCCGGAACCCGGCAAGCTCGAGGCGCGCGTTCGCGAGGTCGCGGGCCCGCTCTTCAAGCAGGCGCTCGCCACCACGACCAAGCTCGAGCGTTACGCGAAGTTCGACGAGGCGAAGGCCGCCACCAAGGCCGCGCTCGCCGAGGAGTTCCCCGAGCAGGAGAAGGCGATCAGCGAGGCGTTCGGCAACCTCAAGTACGACGCCGTCCGCGAGATGATCGTCAAGGACAAGAAGCGCCTCGACGGCCGCGGTCTCGCCGACGTGCGACCGATCTGGATCGACCTCGGTCTGCTGCCCCGTGCGCACGGCTCGGCCGTGTTCACCCGCGGCGAGACTCAGGCGCTGGTCACCACCACGCTCGGTACGTCCGCCGACAAGCAGCGCATCGACGCGCTGCTCGGCGAGGCGAACAAGACCTTCATGCTGCACTACAACTTCCCGCCCTTCTCGGTCGGCGAGGTGAAGTTCCTGCGTGGACCGAGCCGTCGCGACATCGGCCACGGTGCGCTTGCCGAGCGCGCGCTCACGCCGGTGCTGCCGGGTGACGACTTCCCGTACGTCATCCGCATCGTGTCGGAGATCCTCGAGTCCAATGGCTCGTCGTCGATGGCGACGGTCTGCGGCGGCGCTCTGTCGCTGCTCGATGCGGGCGTCAACATCAAGGCGCCGGTCGCCGGCATCGCGATGGGTCTGATCAAGGAAGGCGACGCGTTCGCCATCCTGTCGGACATCCTGGGCGACGAGGATCACCTCGGCGACATGGACTTCAAGGTGGCCGGTACCGCGGAGGGCGTGACCGCCCTTCAGATGGACATCAAGATCCAGGGACTCACGCGCGAGGTGATGAAGGCAGCACTCGAGCAGGCGAAGGCCGGCCGGCTGCACATCCTCGGCGAGATGGGCAAGGCGATCCAGGCGCCGCGCGAGACCATGTCCGACTACGCGCCGCGCATCACCACGATCAAGATCAACAAGGACAAGATCCGCGACGTCATCGGACCCGGTGGCAAGGTGATCCGTGCGCTGGTCGAGGAGACCGGCTGCACGATCGACATCGAGGACGACGGCACCGTCTCGGTCGCCTCGACGGATGCGGTGTCGATGAAGAAGGCCATCGACCGCATCATGGGCATCACCGCCGAGGCGGAGGTCGGCAGGGTCTACGAGGGCAAGGTCCGCAAGATCGTGGACTTCGGCGCCTTCGTCGAGATCATGCCCGGCACCGACGGCCTGCTGCACATCTCGCAGATCTCGAAGGAGCGGATTCGCGCGGTCACCGACGTCCTCAAGGAAGGTGATCACGTGCGGGTGAAGGTCCTCGAGGTCGACCGCTCGGGCAAGATCCGCCTTTCGCGCCGCGAGGCGATGGCGGACGACGGCGTCGAGGAGTAGAGAAGACTTCGTGCAAAGTCTCGGGGCCCCGAGCGCCGTCCGGAAGAGCGTCCTGCCGAACGGGATCCGCGTCCTCACCGAGGCGCTTCCCCAGTTCACCTCGGCCACCCTCGGCATCTGGGTGGAGAACGGCTCCGTCTACGAGCCGGCCGAGCTGAACGGCATCTCGCACTTCCTCGAGCACATCTTCTTCAAGGGGACCGAGCGCCGGTCGGCGAAGGACATTGCCGAGTCGATCGACGCGGTGGGGGGTGTACTCAATGCCTTCACGGGCAAAGAGTACACCTGCTACTACGCGAAGGTCCTGCGCGAGGACCTGCCGCTCGCGCTCGACGTGCTCTCCGACCTCTTCCTCCACTCGACGTTCGCGGAGGATGAGATCGAGCGCGAGCGCGGAGTCATCCTCTCGGAGATCTCGGAGTCGGAGGACACGCCCGACGACCACGTTCACGTGGTCTTCGACCGTGCCTTCTGGCCTGGCCATCCGATCTCGCTGCCGATCACCGGGACCGCCGAGACGGTCGCCGGGATGCGCCGACAGCACTTTCTCGATTTCCTGCGTGAGCGATACCGTCCGGACCGGATCCTGATCTGCGCGGCCGGCGCGGTGGACCACGACCGGCTGGTCGACGAGATCAGCCGCGTGTTCGTCGGGCTCGCGGGGACCACGCCCCCGTCACAGATCGCGCTTCCGCAGACCAAGCCGGCGCTCTCCTTGATCGAGCGCGAGCTCGAGCAGGTGCAGATGGTGCTCGGGGTTCCGAGCATGCGGCACTCCGACCCGCGTCGCTACGCCGCTTACGTGCTCAACACGGCGCTCGGCGGTGGTATGAGCTCGCGCCTCTTCCAGGAGGTCCGCGAGAAACGCGGCAAGGCGTACACCATCTCGTCGTTCCTCGCCTCGTTCCAGACCGCGGGCTACCTCGCGGTGAACGCGGGCCTCGGCGCCGAGGCGGTGGCAGAGGTGATCGGCGTCGTGCGCGGCGAGCTCGATACGCTCATGCGCGACGGCCTCGAGGCCGGCGAGCTGGACCGCGCGAAGAGCCAGATCAAGGGGACGATCCTCCTCAGCCTCGAGAGCAGCGAAAGCCGGATGTCGCGCATCGCGAAGAACGAGATGTACTTCGGCCGCAACGTGGACCCGACCGAGGTCGCCGAGGCGATCACCCGGGTCGGGCACGACGACGTCCTCGAGGTCGCGCGCGAGCTCTTCTCCGGTCCCATGAGCGTCGCTCTGCTGGGCGACGTTGCGGCGGTCGACATCGACGAAGCACTGCTGTCGCCCGCGTAGCCGGCGGACCGATGGCAGCCGGACCCGAAGGTCGGGACACCGTTCGCGTGGTCATCTGGCGGGTCCGCGGCCGGACGCGGGAGCTGCCCGTGTACATGACCGAGGGAGCGGCCGGCTGCGACGTCGAGGCCGACCTCGAAGCTCCGCTGACGCTCGGCCCGCTCGAGCGGAGCCTCGTGCCGACGGGCTTCGCGATCGCACTGCCGCCCGGCTTCGAGGCGCAGATCCGGCCGCGAAGCGGGCTTGCGCTGCGCGACGGGGTGACCGTGCTGAACGCGCCGGGCACGATCGATGCCGACTACCGGGGTGAGATCAAGGTGATCCTGGTGAACCTGAGCGGCGAGCCATGCACGATCCGTCCGGGGGACCGCATCGCGCAGCTGGTGGTCGCGCGCGTGGCGCGGGCCACGTGGGACCTCGCGGCCGAGCCCCCGGCAGCCGGGGCGGCGCTCTGGACGGCGCGCGGCGAAGGTGGTTTCGGACATACCGGGCGCGCGGCCGCGAGCGGTAGCGCGCGCAGCGGAGAAGGAGAGTCATGATCAGCCGCTACACCCGTCCCGAGATGGCCCGGCTCTGGACCGACGAGCACCGTCTCGGGATCTGGCTCGAGATCGAGATCTCCGTGTGCGAGGCGCTCGCCCGTCGCGGCGTCGTCCCCGCGGACGCGGTGCGCGAGATCCGCGCCCGGGCGAAGGTGGACGCGCGCCGCGTCGCCGAGATCGAGGTCGAGGTGAAGCACGACGTCATCGCCTTCGTCACCGCGGCGGCGGAGAGCGTCGGGCCGGCGGGGCGCTACCTGCACCTCGGCCTGACCTCGTCGGACGTCATCGACACCGCATTCGCCGTACAGCTCACGCACTCGGCCCACCTCCTGCTGCGCGACCTCGACGCGCTGCTGGGCGTCGTGCGGACGCTCGCCGAGAAGTACCGCGATACCCGCATGATCGGCCGCACGCACGGCGTGCACGCCGAGCCGATCACCTTCGGTCTGAAGGCCGCGAGCTGGTACGCCGAGCTGTGCCGCGGCTTCGAGCGCGTCGAGGTCGCGCGTCGCGAGATCGCGGCCGGCAAGCTGAGCGGCGCGGTCGGGACCTACGCGCACCTGTCGCCGGAGGTCGAGGCGGAGGTCCTGCCGCGACTGGGCCTCGTGCCCGAGACGGTCGCGACGCAGGTGGTGCCGCGCGACCGGCATGCGGCATTCTTCTCGGCGCTCGCGGTGGTCGCGGCGTCGGTCGAGCGCATCGCGCTCGAGCTGCGCCACCTGCAGCGCACCGAGGTGCTGGAGGCAGAGGAGCCGTTCACCCGCGGCCAGAAGGGCTCGTCCGCGATGCCGCACAAGCGGAACCCGTGGATGGCGGAGAATCTGTGTGGACTCGCGCGCCTGGTGCGCGGCTACGCCGGCAGCGCGCTCGAGAACGTCGCGCTGTGGCACGAGCGCGACATCAGCCACTCGTCGGTGGAGCGCGTGATCGCGCCCGATGCGTGCTGCGTGCTCGACTTCATGCTCGCGCGGCTCACCGGCATCCTCGACAAGCTCGTGGTCTACCCGGAGCGAATGGCGGAGAACGCGGACGAGTCGGGAGAGCTGGTTTTCTCCGAGAGCGTGCTGCTCGCTCTGGTCGAGGCGGGGATCGCGCGCGAGGAGGGCTACCGCTGGGTGCAGCGCTGCGCGTTCCGCGCGCGCGACGAGGGTGACTCGTTCCGCGCGCTGGTCGGCGCGGATCCGGACATCGCGAAGGTGCTCGACCAGCAGCGCCTCGCCAAGGTCTTCGATCCGAACCGTGCGCTCGCGCGCACCGGCGCGATCGTCGATCGCGCGCTCGCGGTGCGGCCGGTGCTGCCGCCGGCGCCGCCACTTCTCGAGAGCTGAGCCAGGGAGGACGCGATGCAGCGCAAGGAGAAGCTGTACGAGGGCAAGGCGAAGCAGGTCTGGTCGACCGACGACCCGGAGCTGGTGATCCAGTACTTCAAGGACGACGCGACCGCGTTCAACGCGCAGAAGCGGGGCACGATCGCGAGCAAGGGCGTCGTCAACAACGCGATCTCCGAGCGGCTGTTCCGGCTGCTCGAGGGCGCCGGCGTCAAGACCCACTTCGTCGAGCGGCTCTCGGAGCGTGAGATGCTGGTCCGGAAGCTGCGCATCTTTCCGATCGAGGTCGTGGTCCGCAACGTCGTCGCCGGGAGCCTCGCGAAGCGCATGGGACGCGAGGAGGGCGAGCGGCTACCGGCGCCAGTCGTCGAGCTCTACTACAAGGACGACGCGCTCGGTGACCCGATGATCAACGACTCGCACGCGATCGTGTTCGGCCTCGCGAGCCGCGCGGATCTCGACGCGCTGGAGACGACGAGCCTGCGCGTCAACGGCTTCCTGCAGACCTTCTTCGCCGAGCGCGATCTCACGCTCGTGGATTTCAAGCTCGAGTACGGACGCAGCGCGGACGGTACGATTCTCCTCGGCGACGAGATCTGCCCGGATACGTGCCGTCTGTGGGACGTGAAGACCGGCGAGCGGCTCGACAAGGATCGCTTCCGGCGCGACCTCGGCGGGGTGGAGGAAGCGTATCAGGAAGTGTATAGGCGCGTCGTCCCGTGATCGCGCGAGTGTTCATCACGCCCAAGAAGGGCGTCCTCGACCCGCAAGGCCGGGCCATCTCGTCGTCGCTGCACGCGCTCGGCTTCGGCGAGGTAGGCGACGTGCGCATGGGCAAGTACCTCGAGATCCGGCTGTCGCCGTCCTCCGAAGGGGATCCGGCCGCGCGCGTGCGCGCGATGTGCGAGCGTCTGCTGGCCAACGGCGTGATCGAGGACTTCCGCTTCGAGATCGATCAGGAGAATCCCGGATCCGGCGCATGAAGTGGGGCGTCGTCACCTTCCCGGGCTCGAACGACGACCTCGGCACGCTGCACGTGCTGCGTGACGTCCTCGGGCACGAGGCGATCTCGCTCTGGCACAAGAGCGCCGACCTTCACGGCGTCGACTGCGTGGTCCTGCCGGGCGGCTTCTCGTACGGCGACTACCTGCGCTGCGGTGCGATCGCGCGCTTCTCGCCGATCATGGCCGCGGTGACCGATTTCGCGGCCCAGGGCGGGGTGGTGCTCGGCATCTGCAACGGCTTCCAGGTGCTGTGCGAGTCCGGTCTGCTGCCGGGCGCGCTGGTGCGCAACCGCTCGCTGTCGTTCGTCTGCCGCGAGACCACGCTGCGCGTCGAGAGCGTCGCCAACCCGTTCGTCAACATGGCGCTGGTCGGCGACGTGTGGCGCATCCCCGTCAAGCACGGCGAGGGCTGCTACGTGGCGGACGAGGCGACGCTCGACCAGATGGAGCGCGACGGGCAGATCCTCCTGCGCTACTGCCGGGCCGACGGATCGCGCGCACGCGACGGCGCGGACTGCGGCGATTACAACTGCAACGGCGCGCTGCGGGACATCGCCGGCGTGATGAACGCCGGGCGCAACGTGTTCGGCATGATGCCCCACCCGGAGCACGGCGCCGACGCGAGCCTGCGCGAGTCGTGCTGGCCCGATGCCGGCGTCCCCGACGGGCTGCGCATCTTCCAGTCGATCGCCGGCTGGATCGCCGACCGCGCGCAGCGCGCGGCCGTCGACTCGATGCGGTGAGCGTGATGCGCAAGGTTCAGGTGACGCTCCAGGTCGCGCGGGAGCACGGGCTCACGGACGAGGAGTACGAGCGCCTGACGGGCACGCTCGGGCGCACGCCGACGATCGAGGAGCTCGGCGTCGCGACGGTCATGTGGTCCGAGCACTGCAGCTACAAGAGCTCGCGCGTCCACCTGAAGAAGCTGCCGACGGAGGGGAAGCGCGTCGTCCAGGGGCCGGGCGAGAACGCGGGCGCGATCTCGATCGGACAGGGCCTCGCGATCGTCTTCAAGATCGAGAGCCACAACCACCCGTCCTACATCGAGCCGTACCAGGGCGCTGCGACCGGCGTCGGCGGAATCCTGCGCGACATCTTCACCATGGGCGCGCGGCCGATCGCCTCGATGGACTCCCTGCGCTTCGGCAGCTTCGCGCACCCGCGCACGCGCTACCTGGTGCACGGCGTGGTCGCCGGCGTCGGTGGTTACGGCAACTCGATCGGCGTACCGACGGTCGGCGGCGAGCTGGTGTTCGATCCGGGCTACGACCGGAACTGCCTGGTGAATGCGTTCACCCTCGGCGTGGTCGAGGAGTCGCGCCTGATGAGCGCGAAGGCGACCGGGGTCGGCAACCTGGTGATGATGTTCGGCTCGCGCACCGGACGCGACGGGATTCACGGCGCGAGTCTCCTCGCGTCGGCCGAGTTCGACGACAAGAGCGAGGAGAAGCGACCGACCGTCCAGGTCGGCGATCCGTTCCTCGAGAAGCTGCTGCTCGAGGCCACCCTCGAGATCCAGAAGTCCGACCTCGCGCTCGCCGTGCAGGACATGGGTGCTGCGGGCATCACCAGCTCGAGCGTCGAGATGGCGTACCGCGGTGAGCTCGGCATCGAGCTCGACCTCGACCAGGTGCCGCTGCGCGAAGAGGGGATGTCGGGCTACGAGATCATGCTCTCCGAGTCGCAGGAGCGCATGCTGCTCGTGACCCGCCCCGAGAACGTCGAGGCGATCCGCGCGGTGTGCGACAAGTGGGACCTCGAGTCGGCGGTCATCGGACGCCTCACGGACGACCGCATGTACCGCGTGCGGCGTTTCGGTGAGGAGGTGATCGCGGTACCAGTCGACCTGCTCGCCGATCCGCCCGCGCTCACGCGGCCCTCGGCGGAGCCCTCGGAGGTCCCCGCGGAGTTCCAGCTCGACCAGATCCCGGAGCCGCGTGACTACGGACAGGTGCTGCGCCAGCTGGTCGCGTCGCCGAACCTGTGCTCCCGACGCTGGGTGTACCAGCAGTACGACCACTACGTCGGAGCGGCGACGGTCGTTCACCCCGGAGCCGATGCCGCGGTGGTACGAGTCCTCGGCACCGACCTGCACGTCGCGATGACGGTCGACTGCAACGCCCGCTACACTTCGCTCGATCCGTACCTCGGTGCGTGCCTCGCGGTGTGCGAGGCGGCGCGCAATCTGGTCGCGGTGGGCGCGGAGCCGCTCGCGATCTCCGACTGCCTCAACTTCGGCAGTCCGGAGCGGCCCGAGGTGATGTGGCAGTTCGAGCAGGCGATCGCCGGGATCCGCGACGCGTGCGCCGCGTTCGAGACGCCCGTGGTCAGCGGTAACGTGAGCTTCTACAACGAGACCGAGGGACGCGCGATCCCGCCGACCCCGACTGTCGCGATGGTCGGTCTGCTGCGCACGCCGAAGCCGATCACGCCGTGGTTCAAGGGGGAGGGCGACGTGATCGTCCTCCTCGGACGCACCCGCGAGGAGGTCTCGGGCAGCGAGTACGCGGCGGTCGTGCACGGCAATACGCAGGGCTCACCGCCATGGGTCGACCTCGGTGCCGAGAAGCTTCTCCACCAGGTGGTGCTGGAGGCGGCGGAGCGCGGCCTGCTGCGCTCGGCGCACGATCTCTCGGAGGGCGGACTCGCGATCGCGGTTGCCGAGTGCTGCTTCAGCAGTCCGGAGGGCGTGCCCATGCTGGGGGCGCGCATCCGCGTCGACGAGACGATGCGCGCGGACGCGTTCCTCTTCGGCGAGAGCCAGGCGCGCATGCTGGTGAGCGTTCGCCGCGAGTTCGTGGCTCCACTGCGCGACCTTGCCAACGAGGCGGGTGTCGCGTTCGCGGTCGTCGGCGAGGTCGGCGGCGGCATGCTAGAGTTCGACGGACTCGCGAGCGTTCCGCTTGCCGAGCTACGCGCGACCTGGGATTCGGCGCTCGAGCAGCTGCTCGACGGCTAGAGGGCTCATGTTCTCACCCGACGCGGATCGCTTCCACGAAGAGTGCGGTGTGGTCGGTGTGTTCGGCCATCCCGAGGCGGCGAACCTCGCCTACCTGGCCCTCTATGCCCTGCAGCACCGAGGGCAGGAGTCGGCCGGGATCGTCTCGTCCCGCGGCGACGCGCTGATCTCGCATCGTGGACTCGGCCTGGTCGCCGACATCTTCCATCCGGACATCATCCGGCGTCTGGTCGGCACCTCGGCGATCGGTCACAACCGCTACGCGACGCACGGCGAGACCGTGCTGAAGAACGCGCAGCCGCTCGTGGTCGAGTACCAGGGCGGTGCGCTCGCCGTCGCGCACAACGGAAACCTGGTGAACGCGCACGAGCTGCGGCATCGGCTGGAAGCGTCGGGATCGATCTTCCAGTCCACCTCCGACACCGAGGTCGTGATCCACCTGATCGCGCAGTCGACCGGTCCGACCCTCGTCGATCGCGTCGTCGCCGCGCTCGGCGAGGTGCGCGGTGCGTACTCGCTGGTCTTTCTGTCGAAGGACGAGCTGGTGATCGCGCGCGACCCGCTCGGCTTCCGGCCGCTGGTTCTGGGACGGGTGAAGGACGCCTGGGTCGCGGTGTCGGAAACCTGCGCGCTCGACCTGATCAACGCCAAGTACGAGCGCGAGGTCGAGCCCGGCGAGGTGATCGTCATCGACCGCGACGGGCTCCGCTCCTACCACCCGTTCCCGCCCGTGCCGCCGCGGCGCTGCGTGTTCGAGTACGTCTACTTCGCGCGTCCCGACAGCCGGGTCTTCGGGCGCACCGTCTACCAGGTGCGCCGTGAGCTCGGCCGCCAGCTCGCGCGCGAGACGCACGTCGAGGCCGACGTCGTGACGCCGGTGCCCGACTCCGGCGTGCCCGCGGCGATCGGCTACGCGGAGCAGTCGGGCATCCCGTACCAGCTCGGCCTGATCCGCAACCACTACGTCGGGCGAACCTTCATCGAGCCGACCGACTCGATCCGTCACTTCGGCGTGCGCGTCAAGCTGAACGCGATGCCGGAGATCCTCGAGGGGAAGCGCGTCGTCGTCGTGGACGACTCGCTGGTCCGCGGCACGACGAGCCAGAAGATCGTGACCATGCTGCGCAACGCCGGCGCCGCGGAGGTGCACATGCGCATCTGCTCGCCGCCGACGATCAGCCCCTGCTACTACGGCATCGACACCCCGACCCGCGAGGAGCTGGTCGGTGCCTCGAACTCGATCGAGGAGATCTGCCGGTTCATCGGTGCCGACAGCCTCGGCTACCTGAGCGAGTCCGGGCTGTATGCCTTCCTCGACGGCGGCGAGCGGGATTTCTGCGACGCTTGCTTCACCGAGCGCTACCCGACCCCCGTCGCCGAGGGGGCCGAGCCGCGCCAGCTGCAGCTCTTCGACGCCGCCGCCACCGCGGCCTGAGGGCCGCAACGCTGGGGATGCGCCCCTCGCTCCAACCGGCGGAGCCTGTCGGAGCGTCGAGCGCCAGCGAGACGTCGAGGGGAAGCGTCATCAGACGCGCGCCCGAACCTCGCTCCTCGGTTACCTAATTTCGGTCGACCGCGCGTGGCGTGCGGTCAGGCAGGTCGCGGCCGGTGCGTGACGGAGTCGCGCACGAGGATGGTGTCGTGCTTCCAGCGCGCGTCGTCGCGTGCGGGGCAGTCGAGGTTGAAGTGCAGCCCCCGGCTCTCGCGCCGCAGGCTCGCCGAGGCGATGATCAGGTCGGCGACGGTCGCGATGTTGCGCAGCTCGAGCAGGTCGGAGGTCGGCAGGAAGTCCCAGTAGTCGCGCTCGATCTCCGCGAGCACGAGGTCGATGCGCACCCGCGCGCGCTGCAGCCGGTGATCGCTGCGGACGATGCCGACGTAGTTCCACATGAAGCGCCGGATCTCGTCCCAGTTCTGGCTGATCAGCACGGACTCGTCGGTGTCGCGCGCGCGGCCGGGGTTCCAGGGCGGCAGCTCCGGAAGCTCGTCGGTGCGGCGCTCGCCGACGAAGCCGACCGCGTGCAGCGCCGCCCGCCGGCCGAACACCAGACCCTCGAGCAGCGAGTTGGAGGCGAGACGGTTCGCCCCGTGCAGTCCGGTCATCGCGACCTCGCCGGCGGCGTAGAGACCGTCGAGCGGGGTGCGACCGTCGCGATCGGTCACCACGCCGCCGCACGTGTAGTGCGCCGCGGGCACGACCGGGATCGGCTCGCGCGTCGGGTCGATGCCGTAGCTCCGGCAACGGGCGAGGATCGTCGGAAAGCGCTCCTCGAGGAACGTCGCGTCGTGGTGCGAGACGTCGAGGAACACGTTGTCGAATCCGTGCAGCTTCATCTCGTGGTCGATCGCGCGCGCCACGATGTCGCGCGGTGCGAGCTCGGCGCGCGGGTCGTACGTGCTCATGAACGTCGATCCGTCGGGGCGTCGCAGGATACCGCCCTCGCCGCGCACGGTCTCGCTGATGAGGAACGACTTGGCGAGCGGGTGGTAGAGGCAGGTCGGGTGGAACTGGATGAACTCCATGTTGCCGATCGGCACGCCGGCGCGGTAGGCGATCGCAACCCCGTCGCCGCTGGCGACGTCGGGGTTGCTGGTGTACAGATAAACTTTGCCGGCGCCGCCGGTGGCGAGCAGCGTCGCGCGTGCGCGAAACGTCTCCACGGTCCCGGTCGCGCGGTCGAGGAGGTAGGCACCCCAGCAGCGCTCGGGGCCCGGCACGCCGAACTTCGATCCCACCAGCAGGTCGACCGCGACGTGCTGCTCGAGGATGCGGATCGACGGGTGCCCGGCGACGGCGGCGAGCAGCGCACGCATCATCTCGCGACCGGTCGCGTCGAGGGCGTGCAGGATGCGGCGTCGCGAATGCCCGCCCTCGAGCCCGAGGTCGACGTCGTAGGCGTCCTCGGCGTCGGGGCGAAGCGAGAACCGGGTGCCGAGCGCGATCATGTCGCGCACGCGCTCGGGCCCCTCCCGGACGACGAGCGCGACCGTCTCCGGATCGCACAGGCCCGCACCTGCTTCTTCCGTGTCCGCGGCGTGCGCGGCGAAGGAGTCGTCGGGGCTCCACACGCTCGCGATGCCACCTTGCGCGTAGTGGCTCGAGCCTTCCGGAACGCGGTCCTTGGTGACGACGGCGACGCTACCGAAGCGCGCCGCCTCGAGCGCGAAGCTGAGGCCGGCGATGCCGCTGCCGACGACCAGGAAGTCCGCGTCCGCCACGCTCAGCTCTGCACCGGGCCGAGCCGGTGATCGGCAGCTCGTCCGGCCCCGCACTTGCATTGCCTGCGGGCACGGAGTCCTTGGGGTAGGCGCGGCGCGCCGGATGGACTATCCTCCGGCCCAGTCTGGGGGGGGGACCCGGACGGCGCGGTGGAGGTGGTGTGCTGGGCGGTTGGCGTCACCATGGGGAGAGTAGGGCGCGACGGGCCTGCGCGGCAAGCGCGGCTCGCGACGCGACGGCGCGATCATGCGCGGCCCGGCTGCCTGTCGGAAGTCTGACGATCGCGCGGCGCTCCGCCGAGAATTTGACCGCCGGCACGATCCCCCGTAGGAGGGTGCAGCCGATGACGCAGCTGGGGGGATTCAGCTACGGCGCGGACCTGGGGGAGGGTCGGGCGCCGGGGATGCGGTCGTCGTCCGGGGCTCTCGTCGGGCCGGGCGCGGTCCTGGTCGTTCTCGCGGCGCTGCTGGTGTGCGTGCTCGCGGAGTCGGCATCGGCGCAGGTGTACTCGTTCCGCGATCGGCGCGGCGTGCAGCACTTCACCAACGTCCCGACGGACAACCGCTTCAAGCCGATGCCGATGGAGCGCGCGCGGGTGATGCGCATCTCCTACACGGGTCGCGGCGACGCGAGCGCAGCGCGGCGCCGCGGCGTCCGCACCTTGGCGCGGTCGGGGGGCATCTGGCACGAGCCGCCGGCGGACCTCGAGAAGATGATCGACGACACCGCCCGGCGCTACGGCGTCGAGACGGCTCTGGTGCACGCCGTCGTCCGGGCGGAGTCCGCGTACGATCACCTCGCGATCTCCTCGGCCGGCGCACAGGGACTGATGCAGCTCATGCCGGCCACGGCGTCGGAGGTCGGCGTGCGCGACGCATTCCACCCGCAGGAGAATCTCGAGGGCGGCGTCTACTACCTGCAGCAGCTGATCGCGCGGTTCAACGGCAACACGCAGCTCGCGCTCGCCGGCTACAACGCCGGTCCGGGCGCCGTCGAGCGCTTCGGTGGCGTTCCGCCGTACTCCGAGACGATCGAGTACCTCGATCGCGTGTTCCGCTACCGGCAGGAGTACCTGCTGAGCCGGAAGACGGCTCGCCCCGCAAGGGTCGTCGTCGCCTCGCGATGAGCGCCGGCGCGAGCGCCCCGGCGTCGCCGGACCCGGTGCGCCGGCCGCGCGCGCTGAACTTGCCGAACGTCATCTCGCTGAGCCGCGTGGCGATCACGCCGCTGCTGATCTGGCTTCTCACCGACCCGGGTCGCGAGGCGGCGATGCTTGCCACCGGGGCGTTCGTCGTCGCCTGCGCGAGCGACTGGCTCGACGGCTATCTCGCACGTCGTCGCGGGCTGATCACGAATCTCGGCAAGTTCCTCGACCCGCTCGCCGACAAGGTGCTGATCATCAGCGCCCTGATCATGCTCACGGCCATGCCCCGCGAGCCTCGCGTTCCGGGCTGGATCGTCGCGGTGATCGCTGCGCGCGAGGTCGCGGTGACGGGGCTGCGGGCGATCGCGCGCGACGAAGGGATCGTCCTCGGGGCGGAATCGCTCGGCAAGGCGAAGATGACCTTCGAGATCGTCGCCCTGACGTCGCTGCTCCTGCACTACCAGTTCTGGCTGATCGACTTTCACGCGGCCGGAATGGTGTTCATCTGGATCGCGCTGGTGCTCGCGCTCTGGTCGGGCATCGCCTACCACCTGCGGCTCGCCCGTGTGATCTACCAGCGTGGCTGACCGACGCGCGCAACGCGATCGAACGGTGCCGGAGTTGCTTGCGCCCCCCGGCGACGAGGGCTACGGTTTTCGAGTCGCCGGGCACGTCAGTGATAGCTAGGTCCCACGCAAGAGCAGGTCGCGAATCCCGCCAGGCCCGGAAGGGAGCAACGGTACCGATTTCTCTCTGTGCCGTGGGGGTGCCTAGCTATCACTGACGTGCTCGGCAGCGTGTTCCACCTGACCCCCAACCCGACGGCGCGTGCACCTCGATCCCGAGCCCGGAGCGGGGGAGCGCCGTCGCCTCAGCGCGAGCGGCGACGATGAGCGAGGACGAGCGGGAACTGTTCGGCGGGCAGGCCGCGACATCCGGCCGCGCCGGCGCCTACCAGGTCCTCGCACGCCGCGCCCGGCCGCAAACCTTCGCGGACGTCGTCGGGCAGGAGCACGTGACGCAGACGCTGACCAACGCGCTCGCCAGCGGGCGCCTGGCGCACGCCTTCGTGTTCAGTGGCATGCGCGGCGTCGGCAAGACGACCACCGCGCGGATCCTCGCCAAGGCGCTCAACTGCACAGACGGCCCCACGGCGACTCCGTGCAACCGCTGCCCGAGCTGCGTCGAGATCACCGAGGGGCGCTCGCTCGACGTTCTCGAGGTGGACGCGGCGTCGCAGACCGGCATCGACGCGACGCGCGAGCTCCTCGAGACCGTCAAGTACCAACCGGCGAGCAGCCGCTATCGCGTCTACATCATCGACGAGGCGCACGGCCTGTCGAAGCAGGCGGTCGACGCCTTCCTGAAGACGCTGGAGGAGCCGCCGGCGCACGCGAAGTTCATCCTCGCGACCACCGCCGCGCACAAGCTGCCCTCGACCATCCTGTCGCGCTGCCAGCGCTTCGACTTTCGCTCGGTCGCCGCCGACACCGTCGTGCAGACGCTCGGTGCGATGGTGCGCTCGGAAGGGATGCAGGCCGAGGAGGAGGCGCTGCGCGCGATCGCGCGCGAGTCGGGCGGCAGCCTGCGCGATGCGACGTCGCTGCTCGACCAGGTACTGGCGTTCGCTTCGGGCACCATCGACAGCGAGGCGGTGAACGCTGCGCTGGGCCTGCCCGATCAGCGCGCGGTGCGCGAGATCGTCGCGGCGGTCGTGGCGCGCGAGCCCGCCGCGGCGCTCGAGGTGATCGGGCGGGTGTGCGCACAGGGGGTCGACGTGGCGCGCTTCGGGCAGGCGATGCTCGAGCGGCTGCGGAACCTGACCGTGCTCGCGGTCGCCGGTCCGCAGGCGATGGCGGATCTCGCCGCGAGCGAGGTCGAGGAGCTGACGGCAGCGAAGCACGACGTTCCGCCGGCGGACCTGCAGCGCTGGTTCCGCATCCTGCTCGAGGCGCTGGACGAGATCTCGCGTAGCCCGTATCCGCGGCTCGTGCTCGAGATGTCCGTCGTGCAGATGGCAACGCTCGCGCCGCTGGTGCCGATCGATCAGCTTCTGACGCGCCTCGAGGCGCTCGAGCGTGGCGGCGGGGGCGGGGCGGCTCCGCCCGCCGGTGGCCGAATCGCGCGTCCGCAGTCCGCGTCGCCGGCATCGGGGCAGCGCTCGGCCGCGCCCGTGCCCGGAGGAACGGCGACCGCATCGCCAACCAGCCCGGCGCGTCCGCCCGTCGCGCCGCCGCCAGCACCGCGTGCGGCGCCCGTGCCTGCTGCCGGATCGCTCGAGGAGGCGCTCCCGCGCAACGGCAGCGGTGCGGCGAACGGTGCCACGCGGGGTGCGGCGGCGGGCGGTGGCTCAGGCTCGCCAGACCAGGTGCGCTGGAAGACGCTCGTCGACGGGCTGCAGCGCGCGAGCGCGTCGCGCTTCTTCCGGTTGTCGTACAGCAAGCTGGTCGAGGTCGGCGACGAGGCGGTCCGGGTCGCGGTGACGGGCCGCGAGGCGGTCGCCGCGCTGTCGACGCCGGACGTGAAGGGCGCCATCGAGGACGCGCTCGCGCGCGAGTTCGGTCGCCGGCTCGCTTTCGAGCCGGTGGTCGTGGGCGACGGCAGCGTCCCGAGCGCGACCGCGAACCACGCCGCGCTCGACCGGCAGGCGCGCGAGGATCCCGTCGTACAGCTGAGCGTGGAGATCCTCGAGGGACGCGTCGAGGGCGTGCTGCCGCGCAGTCGCCGCGACACCTGAGGGACGAAGGAGCAGAGATGGCAAATCCGTTCGACCTCTCGAGCATGGGCGACCTGATGAAGCAGGCGAAGGTCATGCAGGAGAGACTCGCCAGTCTTCAGGCCGAGGTCGGTGCCCGGACGGTCGAGGCGTCCGCAGGGGGCGGTATGGTCACCGCCAAGGTCAGCGGCAAGCTGCAGGTTCTCTCGGTCGTGATCGAACCGGAGATCCTCTCGAGCGGCGACCGCGAGATGCTGCAGGACCTGATCGTCGCTGCGGTGAACGAGGGCATCCGGCAGGCGCAGGCGATGATGGCCGACGAGATGTCGAAGCTCACCGGCGGCCTGCGCATTCCCGGCCTCGGCTGACCGGAAGGCGTTCGGGTTCATGCCCAGCTCCCTCACCCCCTCCATGCAGCGCCTCGTCGAGGAGCTGAAGCGACTGCCGGGGATCGGCGAGAAGACGGCGACGCGCCTCGCGTTCTACGTCCTGCGCTGCGACCACTCGTTCGCGGCGGACCTCGCGCAGGCGCTGCTCAGCGTGAAGGAGCAGAGCCGTCTGTGCTCGGTGTGCTTCGGACTGACCGAGACCGATCCCTGCCGGATCTGCGCCGACCCGCGGCGGCGGCCCGAAGAGGTTTGCGTGGTCGAGGAGCCAGCCGACATGCTCGCCCTCGAGCGCGCGCAGGACTATCGCGGCCACTACCACGTGCTCGGCGGTGCGCTCGCCCCGCTGGACGGCATCGGACCCGAGCATCTGCGCTGCGCGGAGCTGGTCGAGCGCGTGAAGCGAGGTGGCGTCGGCGAGATCATCGTGGCGACGAATCCGACGGCCGAGGGCGAGGCGACCGCGCTGTACATCGCACGGATCGTGAAGCCCTACGGGGTGCGCGTGACGCGCATCGCCCGCGGGCTGCCGATGGGCGGCGACGTCGAGTACACGGACGCGATCACGCTCTCGAAGTCGCTCGAGGGGCGGCGGGAGATGTGACGGAGCGGTCCCGGGCACCGTCACCACTCGGTTGTTCACGGGGCGGGCCGGTGTTACACAGCGGAGATCGGGTAACGTATGGTAGAGCCCCAGACGAAGACACCCCCCGCGCGGAAGACGGGTCGGGCCTCCGAGGCCCCGGTTCCGGCGCAGAACCTCAACTTCCGCGAGCTGATCCCGGTCAACCCGAACATCGACTTCGTTGGCAGGCGCTTCCTGTTCGTGGCCGTCTCGACGGTCCTGAACATCGTGGCCATCGTCCTCTTCTTCGCCGTCGGTCCGAACTACGGCGTGGACTTCCGCGGTGGCACCGACATCCGCGTGCGCTTCGCCGAGCCGTCGACGGCGGCGGCCGTCCGCCAGGACGTCGCGCCGCTCGATCTGCGCGACCTGGTCGTGCAGGACTTCGGCCAGGGTGGTCGGGAGTTCCTGCTGCGCTTCGACATCGAGGAAGGCGAGCAGATGGCCTCGATCCCGGCGATGCTTGCCGGTGCCTTCGCGAAGAGCCACCCGGGCGAGAACGGCTTCGAGATCCTCAGCACGGAGAGCGTCGGACCGAAGGTCGGTGCGCAGCTCCGACAGCAGGGAATCCTCGCCGTCATCTTCGCCACCGTCTGCATGGGCATCTACATCGCGCTTCGCTTCCAGTGGAGCTTCGGCATCGGCGCGGTCGTCGCGCTGATCCACGACGTGCTCATCACGCTCGGTGCTCTCATCATCGCGCGCTACAGCTTCGACCTGACGACGCTCGCAGCGCTCCTGACGGTCGTCGGCTTCTCGGTCAACGACACGATCATCATCTCGGATCGCATCCGCGAGACCCTGCTGCGCAACCCGAAGATGGACCTCGCGACCGCGATCAACCGCAGCATCAACGAAACGCTGTCGCGGACCCTTCTCACGACGGGGACCGCCATGCTGGTCCTCGTCGCGATGCTTCTGTTCGCGGGCGAGACGCTGCGCCCGTTCGCCTTCACGCTGCTGGTCGGCTTCGCCGTCGGCGTCTACTCGACGATCTACATCGCGGCGCCGATCGTGCTGCTCTGGGCCGATCGCAACAAGGTAACGGGCTAGTGTCCCGTCTCCCAAATCTCCGCAACATCCAGCCGCCGATGCATCCCCTCCGGCTGCGTTGCGCTCCCTGCGGCGTAGGGCGTGGCTACGCCTCGGTCGCGCGCCTTGCCGGCGGGGCGCCTCGACGCCCGGCTGTCGCGGAT
>Ga0268299_1001202_pt1 | contig 51249 bp, 30 predicted proteins | sample NOBtaG_FD_193484 | JGI IMG/M metagenome (GOLD analysis project Ga0268299, IMG submission 193484) | Activated sludge microbial communities from bioreactor in Nijmegen, Gelderland, Netherland - NOB reactor | ecosystem: Engineered > Bioreactor > Aerobic > Activated sludge | place: Netherlands... | reverse complement strand
CACGATCAAGCCCCCCTCCCCCTTGGGGGAGGGGCTGGGGGTGGGGCCGACACGCCCGAAGCCCCACTTGCAACCCCTCCCGAAAACACCAACCTTACCCACGATCAAGCCCCCCTCCCCCCGGGGGGAGGGGCTGGGGGTGGGGCCGACACGCCCGAAGCCCCACTTGCAACCCCTCCCGAAAACCCCAACCCTACCCACGATCAAGCCCCCCTCCCCCTTGGGGGAGGGGCTGGGGCCGGGGTTTTCCTCCTCTGGGGCCCGCCCGGCACCGGCAAAACCAGTGTCATGCTCCGCGACCTCGTGGCCAATATCCTGCGCGACACCGACGACAACCTCGTGCTGCTGGCGTACACCAACCGCGCCGTGGACGAAATCTGTGACGCGTTGGAAAGCCTCGACGGCGACATTCGGGAACAATACCTGCGCATCGGGTCGCGGTATTCCACAGCCGAACGGTTCCGGGGACAATTGCTCAGCACACGTATCGCCGGTGTGCGCACGCGCGCCGAATTGCGGGCCGTGCTGGAGCCGTTCCGCATCGTGGCCAGTACGGTAGCGTCGTTTGCCCAAAACGACAAATTGCTGGAAATCAAAAAATTTCAGCGGCTCATCGTGGACGAGGCCTCCCAAATCCTCGAACCGCAGCTCATCGGCCTGCTCACCCGTTTCGAGCACGTTGTACTCATCGGCGACCACCGTCAACTGCCAGCCGTCACGGGCCAGGCACCCGAACTGACCCGCGTAGACGACCCCGATCTTCATGCTATCGGCCTCACCGATCTGCGCGATTCGTATTTCGAACGGCTCTACCGCCGCTGCGTAGCACTCGGCCTGCACCAATATTACGGCCAACTCTACCGCCAGGGCCGTATGCACGCCGACATCATGGCGTTCCCCAACGAACATTTTTACGACGGCATGCTGAAAACACTGGCCGAGGACGGCGCGGAGGAAGGGCATTATCAGCATAGGGGGCTTTCGGCCCCACCCCCGACCCCTCCCCCCGAGGGGAGGGGGACTGCATCTCAATTCGAGGGAACATCCCAAGTAGGGGACGCGGGCATTTCTCCGGTTGAAAATTCCATCTTATCCGCGATCAAGCCCCCCTCCCCTTGGGGGGAGGGGCCGGGGGTGGGGCCGCGTGTCCTTTTCCTCCCCGTCGTCTCCCCGCTCGCCCTGCCCAACCAGAAAACAGCACCCGAAGAAGCCGAAGAAATCGCCCGATTGGTACGGCATTTCAAAAACCAGTACGCAGCCCAAGGGCAACCCTGGCGACCCGAGCACAGCCTCGGCATCATCACGCCCTGGCGGGCACAAATCGCGCAAATCCGGCAGGCGATTGCAGAAGCGGGACTCGATCCGGACGAACTCACGATAGATACGGTGGAGCGCTATCAGGGCGGCGCCCGCGAGGTGATCCTGATTTCCTGCTGCGTACACAGCGCCGGCCAGTTGGCCAAATTGGTCAACCTTTCCGCGGAGGGCGTAGATCGCAAATTGAACGTGGCGCTCACCCGCGCACGCGAGCAGGTAATTGTTTTGGGAAACCCTGATGTGCTGCGCGAGGATCCGCGATACCGGGATTTTATTGATAATTATGGGGTTTGATCCTCGGCCTCACGAACGGTGTAGAGTACAGGTTTTGAGGGGCTTGCATCGAGGTCGAGCGACGTGATTTGCAAATTGAGCAAGTAAAAACCGTCCTTCAGGTTATTCGGGACAAATATCATTTCCGTGATGGTGCAATGCTCCCGCACGGCATCCGGGTATTGCCAAAAGGCGCGATGGGCCAGCAATTGGCCACCGTCTTCTTCCCGATCCACGGAAGGCAGGTCGAGCAAAAGATGCTGCACGCCGCACTGCGCCAGATAGGCCGCTGCCTCGTGGTGCAGATAGGGCGGATTGATGCCGGAGTAATTGCGTGTTTTTTTCTGGTCGTCGTTGGGCAGGGTGCGCAAGACGAAGGCATCCGCTTCATCGGGCACCAGCACGTCTTCCAGTTGATCCCGAAAAACTACCCGGTCGCCATTGTCGGACGGACGGGGGTAGATACTCGCCACTTTTGTCCAGAAGTGGTGCTCCCGCAGACATGCGTGCAGCACATAGCGCTCGCGGGCAATGTGGCCCACGCATTCCGTGTGCGTGCCGTTGCCGTGCGGGTTGAGGCGGACGTTGAAAAAATTGACCGGTCCGCCACGCGCCGTGCTGCCCACAAAATCGCCGGCCACCACGGGACTGAACTCCACCGGCGGCGCCCAAAAACAGTTGGGATTGGCCAAACCCTCGCGCAACACGAGCGACAGGTCTATCGGCTGCGCCAGATCGGCGCGGTAACGTTTTCCCTGCCTGCTAAACTGAATTTCCATATTGACAAAAAGGTTTCGGGGTTTCTGGTTTGGAGGTTTCTGGTTTGGAGGTTTCTGGTTTGGAGGTTGGCGCAACCCGAAACCTCCTAACCCCCAAACCCGAAACCTTATTTGTACGCCTCAAGCCCGGTGACATCGTGGCCGGTGATGAGCAGGTGGATGTCGTGGGTGCCTTCGTACGTCAGCACGGTTTCGAGGTTCATCATGTGCCGCATGACGGGGTACTCGTTGGTGATGCCCATGCCGCCGTGTATCTGCCGGGCTTCGCGGGCGATTTCGAGTGCCATGTGGACGTTGTTGCGCTTGGCCATCGAGACCTGTGCGGAAGTCATCTTGCCGGAGTTGGCCAAGGTGCCGAGGCGCCAAGCCAGCAATTGGGCTTTGGTAATCTCGGTGATCATCTCCGCCAGTTTTTTCTGGGTGAGTTGGAAGCCGCCGATGGGTTTGCCGAACTGGATGCGCTCCTTGGAATAGCGCAGAGCGGAGTCGTAGCAGTCGAGTGCCGCGCCGATGGCGCCCCAGGCGATGCCGTACCGCGCCTTGGTGAGGCAGGTGAGCGGCCCACGCATGCCGACCACACCGGGCAGGACGTTCTTTTTGGGCACGCGCACATCTTCGAATACGAGTTCACCGGTGATGCTGGCACGCAGGGACCATTTCCCGTGGATTTCGGGAGCCGAAAAGCCCTTCATGCCTTTTTCGACGATCATGCCGAGTACTTTCCCATCTTCGCGTTTGGCCCACACGACGGCAATATCCGCCACCGGCGAGTTGGTGATCCACATTTTGGCGCCGTTGAGGATGTAGGCATCGCCGTCGTCTTTCACGTTGGTCACCATACCGCTGGGGTTGGAGCCGTGGTCGGGTTCGGTGAGGCCGAAACAACCGATCAGTTCGCCGCTGGCAAGTTTTGGCAGGTAATACTTGCGGTGTTCCTCGGAGCCGAACTTGTAGATGGGATACATCACCAGCGATCCCTGCACGGAGGCCATGGATCGCACGCCGGAATCGCCGCGTTCCAGTTCCTGCATGATGATGCCGTAGGCGATTTCGTCCATGCCGCCGCAGCCGTACTCGGCGGGAAGGGAAGGCCCAAATGCGCCGATCTCGGCCAGGCCCTTGAACAGGTGGGTGGGGCATTCGGCGCGGTTGGCGTAGTCCTCGATGATCGGGCTGACCTCTGCTTTCACCCAATCGCGCACAGCATCGCGGGCGAGCAGGTGCTCGGGGGCGAGCAGCTCGTCCACCCCGTAGTAATCGTGGTGCTGGTAGCGGTCTTCGCGGGCAGTTCGGGGCTTTTGGGCAGTATCGGTACCGTTGGCTTGCATATTCGTATCAAAATTTGGTTAAGTTATGACTGCTGTTGGCCGTTGGCTATTGGCCGGCAAAGGTATGGCATTCCGGCGGCTCGATACTCCGCCACTCAAAACTCAAAACTCAAAACCCAAAACTCAAAACTGTTACCACTCCCAACCCTCCATGCCTTCCAGCGGTTTGGGCTTGATGGTGCGTTTGGTTTCGAGGCGTTGTTTTTGGCGTTCGAGCACGAGCCGGGCGAGGCCCCAGTTGGCCGGCTCGGGGGCGCCGGGCTGCATGACCGGATGGATTTTTTTTTCGAGCACGTCGAGCCGGTAGAGCAGGCTCATCAGGTATTCCGGCTGCCGTTCCAGCAACTCGGCGATACGATCGGCCAAGAGGGCAAGCAGTTCCTCCTCGCTGGCGGGCGGCGCAGCATTTTCCAACTCGAACGGTTCGCGGACCAATTCCGTGGTTTGGTGTAAAAGTTCGTTCGACATGCGGGGCAAAAGTACGGTGAAAAACGGGTGGCACGGACATCCGAAGCCGCCTATCCGGGCAATTCAGAACCGTTCGAAAAATAGAGCCACCCCGAATATGAAAAAACCGGCTATTTTTGACCTCTCAAATTGAAAGCGAAGAAATGATCAAGGTAATACCGGACAATACGGCACTCCCCCAGATTGGCGACATGGCTCCTGCTTTTGAGGTACAAACCCAGAAGGGGATCGTGCGATTTCCCGAGTTCAGCAAAGGCTCGTGGTGTGTCTTCTTTGCGCACCCGGTCAACTTCACGTCGGCATGGCGGATGTACTCGAATTTTTTGGCCATGAAGGAGCGCTGGCTGCACGAGCGGAACGCCAAGCTGCTGGTGCTCACCAACGAATCCGCCCGGCAAAGCGGCTGGTCGGACGTCGTGCGGCGGTACATCGGCATCTTCCTCAAAGCGCCCGTTATCGAAGATTTGGACAATCGGATTTCCGCGCTCTACGGCATGTCGCCCGGCCGCCGGATCGTGCCGCCCAACCACCGGCTGCTGTACATCATAGACCCGGAAGGCGTGATCCGACTCATCGTAAACCGTCCGTTGGCATCCCTGCAAACCTCCATGGCGTTTTTGGAGGCCGAACTGGATCGTTTGCAAGGCAGGATTGCTGCCGAAGAAACCTCCGCTGCGCCTCCCAATAGCATACCGGTGCCGGAGCAATCCGACGCACAAGCCGGGTATAAACCGAAACCGGCCTACTTTCAGCAGAGCAGAATTATCCTGAATTGAAAAAGCCCTGTTCCGACAACGCGGAACAGGGCTTTTGTTGTTGGCCCACAAGGATTTGAACCCTGACAAACAGAACCAAAATCTGCTGTGCTACCGTTACACCATGGGCCAGACACAAAATGCTTTTTTCGAAAGCGGCGGCAAAGGTAGATTGGTGCTCGCTTTCTTGCAACTCCTTGACCGGCATTTTTTTTAAACATTTCCGAAGCCTACGTCCGGTACCAATACTGCGTGCGGTAAAACGGCCCCCAGTAGCCCCGCACGACCAGCACATTCGGGTCGCCTTCCTTGAGCCAGAAACTGCAGGAGTACCACTTGCCTTTCTCGGGATCCAGAATGCGCCCGGACTGCCATTCCCCGCCTTTGGGCTTCATTTTCTCTAGGATGACCATATTCATCACCGGCTGATTTTTGCGCTCGCCGGGGCATTTGCTGCACTTCTTATCGGGCGAGGATTTCAGCAACCGGACCACCTTGCCGAACAAGTGCCCGTTGTCCTCGTACACCTCCACATGGCTTTTGGCCTCGCCGGTGTCGTCGTCAATGGTTTTCCAAACGCCCACGGGCGACTGCGCGAAAAGCCCTGTGTTAAGTGCTGCTAAACAAAGCAAAAGAATGATTTTGTGCATAACGTTTCCAGTTTTTTGCGATAAACGTAGATCAAACATGATTTGTTGAGCCGAACGGCTTAGTTGCCCTTGGCCAGCACCAATTTCCGTGTAGCTACCTGTCCGTGGGCTGCCAGCCGCAGGAGGTACATCCCGTCGGGGAAAGCGCCGAGGTCGAGCGATTCCGATATCAGGTCGGTGCGCAGGACATTGGTCTGCCAAACCATCCGGCCGGTCAAGTCCAGCACCTGCACTTGCGCGTCCAAGGAGCGGTCGAAAGCAGCCGTCACCAGCACCCGGCCTGTGGTCGGGTTGGGCTGAAGGTTCAGGTGGGCCAACCCTTCGATTTCATCGGACGTTGGACTTCCGGTCAACGGCGGCAGGTTGATGTTGTCCAGGTCGAAGTAGAAATCACCGGCGCCCCAAGTGCCCACAAAGCTGATCTGCACGGCTTCGCCGGCATAAGCGCCAAGCCCGATCCGCACGTTTTTCAGCCCGAGGCTTGGGGTGTGGTTGCTTGCATCAATCGTGTACACCGTCTGGAAGCTGTCGCCGCAGTCGGTAGAAATGCGCACCTCGAAGCGCGTACCATTGGAAAGCACCGTGGGAACGGTTCCATCATCGTCATAATCGGTGATGCGGTAGTCGAAACTCAACGAATCGCTCGGGCCGACAAAACCCACGCGAGGCAGTATCGTTGTGGACGACTGTACGCCGAAGAACAGGTTGGATGCCAATACGAAGGAAGTATTGTTGTGGCCATCGGTAACCGTACTGGTAGTGGCCCATCCACTGGGCAATCCATTTTCAAAGTCCTCCCGCAAGGGCAGCGGGTCGGGCAGGTGGTCCACGACGAACACGGCGGTGGTGTCGTTGGCGCGTATTTGCTCGTCGGCAAGGATCGTCCAGCAGCGCAGGTTAAATTTGCCGTCTTGGCTGTCGAAGGCCTGGTTGAACGTGTACGAGTAGGACTCGTTCGGCTGTAGGGTGAGCGCTCCCACGTTTTCGACGACGGGAGCCGTAGCATTGAGGGAGTAGGCTACGCCGAACAGGGTGACCGGTTGGGTGCCGAAATTGGCGATCTGAAACGTGACGACATCGGCGGCCAAACCGCAATCCTCGCCGTCGGCAGCCGTGCGTACCGAAAGGGCGGCGAGGTCGTTTTCCACGGGGACGTAGATCCGGATGTCGTCCACGCCCACGCCCTCCTCCTGTTCGAACGCGTCGGAATCGAATACGAAACGAAGGCGCACGTTGGCAAGGCCCGCCGCGCCGTCGAGCAGGTGCCGCGCCGTGACCCAGCCTCCACTCGAACTGCCCCACACGTGGCCAAGGTCGGAGAACGTATTGTCCTCGTTGTACCAGTTCAGGTTTTCGTCGAGCATGCCAACCTTGGCCCAGGTGGTGCCGTCGTTGGTGGACATCTCCAGCCATGCGCCGTCGTATTCGGACTCGGTTTCGTGGATGAGCGAAAACTCGATCACCGGATCGTCGCTCAGGTCGGAAAAATCAAAACACGGCGAATTCAAGTACGAGACCTCGTCCGGATTGTAGAATCCGTTCAGGTTGGTCACCCAGGCGTTTTTGCCGCTGGCGGCAGCGGCGATATCCACGCCGGCAGGTGTGCCAAACTGCCAGGAGGGATCGGTGCTATTGGTGGTATCCACATACCAGCCGCCATTCCAGTCTTCGAAGTTTTGGCTGTACGGTGCTGCAAGGCGGTTCACGATGCGCACGGACACCGTATCGTTGGCGGTGTTTTCGTCGCCCATCATTTCCGTCCATGCTTTGATCAGATACTCGCCCGGGGCGGAAAAATCGTACATCGTTTCGAAGGCGATGACGCCAGCGCTGTCCTTGCCGAGTATCCCGGTGTAATATCCGTCCTGGGGTTGCTGGACCCCGGATGGCATGCCGTTCACGCTGTAGTTGAACCGGATGAGCGATTGGGGGTTGGCCCCGTAGTTGCGCAATGCCACGGTGAGGCTTTCCACTTCGAGGTCGCAACTGCTCTGCGGGTTCAGCATCGCACTGATGCCCACGTCGTTGGTCCGGTAGGTTTCGAACGATACCGGGCCGACGAGTTTTCCCGCTTTGCCGCCGCCACAATCCTGTTGAACATAAAAATCGTATCCGGTTTTGGGCTGCAAGCCGGTGATATTGGCCTTTGGCGTGCCGACATACAGCGTGTCCCCGGCGCCGGGACCGGGCGAGAACCCGCTTGGGCCGTACACGACCCACCAGCCAATTGGGCTGGAAGCGCCATAGGCAGGTTGCCATGCGACCCGTGCCCGCGTGTCCCAGACGTTCTCGACCAGTAAGTTGCGGGGTTTCAGGCAGTCCACGCATACGGTAGCGGGATTGAAGAAAACAATGCCTGTGGTCGGGTTGGCGATGGAGAACAGCAGATCGCCGTCGTTGTTGTACAGGCGGAAAGACACCTCGCCATTGAATTGGCCGGGCGACCAGGTCAGGATAAGCGGAACACCGGTGGTGACGGGAAAGGTCACCGTGCTGTCTTCGCCATTGCCGATGTTGGTCACCAAGGAAAACTGGTAGTTGTTGCCACCGTTGACCACTGTGAGCACGCCGCCATTCCAGCCATCGCCAAATGCATCGAGCATGTTCAATTGAAAATCGCACGTTTGCGCTCGGGTTGTGGGGATCAAACAGCCGAAAAAAGCCAATGGAAGGAGGTAGTGCCGGAGTAGATTCTTTTTCATGCCAAAACAGATTGTGCCTCCAAAGGTAGTTGGTGCGTGGAATTTAGGAAAACATATCTGTTTGTGCACCGCAGGAGAGCCGGCATTGCGTATCTTTTGACCAAAAAATGGCTTGGTCGCCTTCATCAACACCTACTTTTGCCGAAAATTCAAACACGACCATGATCCGATACGTTGCGATTGCTTTTTTCCTGCTGCCCCTGCTCGCTCCAGCACAAACCGCCATCTCCGAAGCCAACCTGCGCGAGCACGTCACCTACCTAGCCTCCGACAAACTGCAAGGCCGCGGCACCGGCACCAAACAGGAGCGCAAAGCCGCCAAATATTTGGCCAAGGCTTTCAAAAAAGCCGGACTAAAGCCCAAGGGCGACAACGGCGACTGGTACCATGCGTTCGAGTTCAAAAAAGCACAAGACCCCCACGGTAATGTATCCGCGGATGCGCCGGTGGTCAAAAGCCGAAATGTGGTGGCATATCTCGACAACGGTGCGCCGCACACCATCGTCATCGGCGCCCATTACGACCACCTTGGCTTGGGCCATGACCGCAATTCCCTCGAAGCCAACGCACAGGGAAAAATCCACAACGGAGCCGACGACAACGCCTCCGGTACCGCCGGTGTGCTCGAACTGGCGCGGTACTTCGCCCAAAACAACGTGCGCGAACGCCACAATTTCCTGTTCCTCTGCTTTTCCGGAGAAGAACTTGGCCTGGTCGGCTCCAAAAAGTTCGTGGAGACGCCGACAGTTGATTTGTCCAGCGTCAATTTCATGCTCAACATGGACATGATCGGCCGCCTGAACGAGGAAAAACGCCTCGTCGTGGGCGGTGTGGGCACAGCGCCCAACTTTGTGCCGCTGCTCAACAACCTGCCCTCCGAACTCGGTATCAAGCAGGACAGCGCGGGCATCGGCCCGAGCGACCACACGTCGTTTTACCTGAAAAATATCCCCGTGCTGTTCTTTTTCACTGGTCAGCACTCGGACTACCACAAGCCCTCCGACGACGTGGAAAAGGTCAATTTCACCGGGCTGCAGTCCATTCTGGATTATGGCATCCGCCTCATCGAGGCGCTGGACAAAGAGCCGAAACTGACCTTTCAGGAAACGAAAGCCAAACCCGGGGACACCCCGCGCTTCAAGGTGACCCTCGGCATCATGCCCGACTACACCTACGACGGAGAGGGCGTACACGTGGACGGCGTGACCGACGGACGACCCGCCGCCAAAGCCGGTCTCCAGCGCGGCGACCGCATCATCCGGCTGGGCGACATCGAGATCACCACCATCCAGGACTACATGCAGGCGTTGTCCAAATTCCAGAAAGGCGACACGGTCAAGGTAAAAGTGGTGCGCGGCAGCGAAACGAAGGAGATGGAGGTGACGTTCTGATCGCTTCACTGAATTCAAAATTTCAGCGTACCACCGTCACCGTCCCCGTGTACGAAAGTACGACTCCGTCGTAAAAGAGTACTTCGGCACGCCAGGTGAACACCGCCGGAGAAACCATGCTGCCCCGGAACCTGCCATCCCAGCCCTTTGTATCATCGTTGGCGGCACCGACGTGTCGGAACACCAGTTCGCCCCAGCGGGAATAGATTTCCAGTTTAACCTCCACCACTTCCGTGCCGCCATAAATCGTGAAAAAATCATTGACCCCGTCGTCGTTCGGGCTGAACACATTGGGGATATACACATCCCGGATTTTAAGCACCGACACCGTCAGGCTATCGGTGGCAGTGCAGCCGTCCGGCGCTTCCACCGTAAGCGTGTAGGTCGTGGCTTCTGCGGGCGTGGCGAGGGGCTCCGGGCAGTCGGTACAGGACAGCCCTTGTGGAGGTATCCACGTAAATATGTCGAGCGGCGTGTCTTGCACCAGCAGGATTTGAACGCTCTCGGCGAGTTCCACCGTCAGGTCCTGCCCCAGTTCGATGTGTGGGATAATCGGTGCCACGAGCGTTCCGGAAGCAGAGGATTCGCAACCATTGGCATCTTCGACCGCGAGGGTGTAGTCCCCCGGCGACAGGTTTAAAAAATCTGTTGCAGCCCCAAAACCATTCCCGGAGAGCGCGTACTGGTACGGGGTCACGCCTCCTGCGACGCTCACCACGTGCGCTTCGCCGGTATTAGGTCCGGCGCAGCCGGGGTTCTGAAATTGAGCATTTAGCACCAGAGCAGGCGGCTCAGACAGTACCACGGCTTGTATGACCGAACAACCCGATGCGTCGGTGGCCGTACAGGTGTAAACGCCAGCGGACAAGTTTTGGAGGCCGGCACCTGTTCCGGCTGTGCTCCACGAGTAGGTGTAAGGCGAAGCACCCCCTGCGAGCGTGGTAGAAATCGAGCCGTTTGATTCGCCGTTGCACGGAATGCCGAATCCGTTGAAATCGGATGTTGTGGCCAAAAAGGAAAGCGCGGGAGGCTCAGGGATGGATTGCAAAAGCACCAAGTCGTTGCCGAAATTGTCCTGCACAAAAATCGAGTAGGTTCCACTCGGCAGGTTCTGAATTTTTTCCAACGTGTTCAAAGCGGCAATTCCGCCTGTGCCCGAAGGCCCGGTTCCACCGATGCGTTCCCAGGTGTAGGCAAAGGGAGGTGTACCGTTTGCCACAGAGAATTCCAGCGCGCCGTTCGATTGGCCGTGGCAGGTCACCGGTTTTGCGACAAGTTGCCCCTGTATCTCGCACTGGATGACTAATAGCGCGAGGTTTATGATGCTGTCGCAGCCGTAGACGGAAAGCAACTGCTCCTGGTATTGCCCGGTCTGGGAATAGGTGTTCCCGCCCACGGGAATGCTGTCGCCTTCGCAAAGAGCGATGTTCAGGTTCGTTGTGACGGTTTGCAGCGCTTCGACGGACACGCGGACAAGGCTGTCGCAGCCCAGCGAGCCGGTGTAGCGGAATTCGTAGTTGCCCGCATCGCACAGCAGGGTGTCGCCGAATTCAAAACACGCTCCCGGGCATATTATGGCGGAAATATCTGTCGGCGGAATGCTGTGTACGTAAATATTCCGGCAGGTCGGGACAGCCGTGTCACAGGTGTTGGAGGCCGTTACGCAGAGTTGGTTCACACCCGGCGCGAGTACCTGAAGCGCTACGGTGGTGTCGGTTTCCGAGGCGTAGGGCTGGCCGTTTAGCGTCCAGGAAAAACGCGCCGCACCGGGTGGCAGGCTCACCATGTAATCGTTCGGCGTGTTGGCGCAAATGGTATCCGGGCCGATGATGGAACCGGAACTGGCCAGCGGCGGCACCAGCGTGGTGCCGCTCACGACCTTGATGGTGTACCTGCACACATCGTTTGCGTTGCCGTCCATCACGAAAAAATAGTACTGACCGATGGTGAGCGGGACGGTGTTGCTGAATGTCTCGGTAGTGTTGTTCGGAATATTCGTGTCGCAATTCGACACGAGTTGGAACGTCTGGCAATCCAGACTTTTGTAAATCCCGACTTCCAGTCCGTTGCCGTTCTGGCAATTGAACACACTGATGGAGAGCGTCAGGTTGGTGCTGCCCGCGATGAAGCCGATCCATTGCATGTGGTGGACATTGGTCGTGCAAAACCCGGGAGGCGCCTGGCCCTGCACGCCGTCGCTGTTGATGCCGGTGAAGCCGTTGATATCGCAAATTATGCACGCATCGGCACAGAACGGTTTCATATCGGGGTTGGGGCCACAAGGCTGTGGCTGTGCAAAAAGTGTTTTGGAAAAAAGCAGCAGGCAAGCCGAAAGTGTGGCGTAGTTTTTCATCATATTATGACACGAGACGTGGTATCGCAGCACAGTACGGGGAATCGGGATGGGTGGGTTGCGTAGGGGCAAGTACAAGCGTTCGTTATGCCCGATTACGCTGGCAACGGATCCCTTCAGGATGACAAACACAGCGCGCACAAATATGCGACATGTAAACCCGGCACCGGGTATGAAACAAACTAAGTGCTGGTAAAAAAACACAAAAATTCATAAGAATCCGAAAAAAGTCGTGCCACCGGCCGAGAAACCATCTTCGGCTTAGGCCTTTGATGAAAATCACCCCCTTCCATGACGCCCGAAAATTTTGAAAACTGAAACAACACTGACCTTCGCAGGCCTTCCCAACGGGGGCCTGTTTTTTTTATTTTTCAAAAACTCAACGCATGAACAAGTCCGCATACAAGCGCTCCTGGGCGGAGCCGTACAAGATGAAAATGGTGGAACTGCTGAAAATGACCACCAAGCCCCAGCGCCTCAAAGCCATCCGGGAAGCGGGCTACAACACCTTCCTGCTCCGGTCGGACGACGTGTACATTGACCTGCTGACCGACAGCGGCACCAGCGCCATGAGCGACCGCCAATGGGCCGGCATGATGCTCGGCGACGAAGCCTACGCCGGCAGCAAAAATTACTACCACCTGGAGGATGCCGTGCACAAATACTACGGCTACAAGTACCTCATCCCGACCCACCAGGGGCGCGGGGCGGAGAATATTTTGTCCAAAATTCTGATCAAACCCGGCGACGTGGTGCCGGGCAACATGTACTTCACCACCACCCGCCTGCACCAGGAACTGGCCGGCGGCACCTTCGCCGACATCATCATTGACGAAGCGCACGACCCGCTGAACGAGCACCCGTTCAAAGGCAACGTGGACCTGAACAAATTGGACGCTCTTGTGAAAAAACACGGTGCTGCCAAAATCCCCTACGTGAGCATCGCCACCAACGTCAACATGGCCGGCGGGCAGCCCATCAGCCTGCAAAACCTGCGCGACTTGCGCGCCTACACCAACCAACACGGCATCCGCATCATCCACGACATGACGCGCGTGGCCGAAAACGCGTACTTCATTCAGCAGCGGGAACCGGGCTGCCGAAAAAAAAGCATCCGGGAGATCGTGTTCGAAATCTGCGCGCTCACCGACGGTGCCACCATGAGCGCCAAAAAGGATGCACTCGTGAACATCGGCGGCTTCATGGCCACCAACGAGTGGGATGTGTTCGAGGAAGCGCGCAACCTCGTGGTGGTGTACGAGGGGCTGCACACCTACGGCGGACTGGCCGGCCGCGACATGGAGGCCATGTCCATCGGCATCGCCGAAAGCCTCGACGACCACCACCAGCACGCCCGCGTGGGGCAGGTGGAATACCTTGGACATATGATGGAATCCTTCGGTGTGCCGATCGTGAAACCCGTTGGCGGGCACGGCGTTTTTGTGGATGCCAAAGCCTTCCTGCCGCACCTGAGCCAGGATGAATTTCCGGCCCAAACCCTTGCCGCCGAAATATATATTGACTCCGGTGTACGCACCATGGAACGCGGCATCGTGTCGGCAGGCCGCGACGCGCAGGGGCGCAACTACTACCCGAAACTGGAACTTGTGCGTTTCACCATCCCGCGGCGGGTGTACACGCAGGCGCACATGGACGTGATCGCCGAATCGGCGGCGGCGGTGTACGAACGCCGCAAACGGATCAAAGGGCTGAAGATGGTGTACGAGCCGAAGTACCTGCGGTTTTTTCAGGCGAGGTTTGAGCGGTTGTAGGGGAAAGAAATCTCCCTACATTTGGCCGGAAAACTCCCGCTCATGCGCCCACATATCCTCCGCCACCTACTCCAGCAGGAAGTGCTCACACCCGATGACGCCGCCAGAATCGAACAGGTCGAATCGGCCCGGCCGTTCTCGCTGCATTGGGAACTCAAAACGCTGCTCTACCTCGGCGTGCTCCTGCTGAACCTCGGGCTGGGCTACCTGATCTACCAAAACATTGACACCGTCGGCCACGCCGCGCTCATTGCCCTGATCGGGGCGGTCAGCGCGGTGTGTTTTTGGTATGCTGTTCGGCATCGAAAGCCCTTCTCGACGGGCGAAACGGAAAGCCCCACGCCGTACTACGACTACGTGCTGCTGCTGGGCTGCCTCCTGTTTTTGGTCATGGAAGGCTATTGGCAGTTTCAGTACCAGATTTTCGGGACGCGCTACGGCTTGGCCACCTTCATTCCGATGGTGCTGTTTTTCGGCCTGGCCTATTGGCTCGACAACCGGGGCGTGTTGTCGCTGGGTATCACCGCGCTGGCCTCCTGGCTGGGCGTGGCGGTGACCCCACAGGACCTGCTCGCCCACAACGACTTCAACAGTGCGACCATCGTGCACACGGGCGTATTTCTGGGTGCGGTGCTCACCCTTGTGCCGTTCCTAAGCGAGCGCTACCACGTCAAAAAACACTTTTCGCTGACCTACCTCAACTTCGGCGTACACATCGGCATGATCGCCTGCCTGGCCGGCATGATGGCGCTGGATCAGCCTTTGCTCTATTTCCCGCTGCTGTGCGTGGCGGTCGGCTTTTTCATCTGGTATGCCCGCACACGCGCCTCCTTGTATTTCCTCACCGTGGCGGTGCTGTACGGCTATATCGGGGTCACGTACATGTTGTTCAACTTTGTGCGCGACATGGACTTTACGTTCTACCTGCTGTACTTCATCCTGTCCTGCGCCGGAGTGCTAGTTTTTCTGATCAACTACAAACGTTTCATCAAAACCGACGCGCCATGATTGCTTACGACCAAACGGGGCTGGATGCCCTGCAAATCCGCGATGCCGCACAGGAGTGGCGTCGGCAAGGCTTGTTGTCCGATGAACAATGGCTGGCGGTTCAGACACAGCACAACGCCCGGTTCTACTCGCCGAATGTGTTTGTGCGCATCGGGTTGGCTATTTTCACCCTGATCCTGCTGATGGCGGCCCTGGGCTTGGGCGGCCTGATCGCCAATTTGAATTCGGAGGGCGGGCTGGCCATGCTCTGCTTCTTTTTCGGGTTCGTTTTGTTCCTGGCGCTGGAGCTGTGGATCATTGGATCGTCGCGACACTACGGCAGCGGCGTGGACGATATGCTGCTCTATTTCGGGACAAGCCTGCTGGTCAGCGGCTTCTATGTGATGATGCCAAGCAACTCCCAACCCTTGGCGTACGCCTGCCTGACCTTTCCATTTCTGGTGGTGGGCAGCATCCGCTACCTCGACCGGCTGATGGCTGCGGCGGCATTCGGCTGCGCGCTGACGATCCTTGCGCTGCTCCTCGTGGAAACCCCGAAACTGGCGCTGTACGTCATGCCGTTTGCGGGCATGCTGTTTGCCGGCGGCGTGTATTTTTTTGCGCAGCAGGGCCAACGCCGCTACGCTTGGCGGCACTGGCACGGCGGTCTGGCGGTGGTGGAACTGCTGGCGCTCGTGGTTTTTTACGTCAGCGGCAACTATTGGATGGTGCAACAGGCAGGATACGGATGGTTTCAATTGGAACAGCCACCGTTGGCCTGGTTCTTCTGGATTTTCACGTTTGCGGTACCGGTCGCGTACATCTACTTTGGCTTGCGCCGAAAAGACCGCCTGTTGCTGGACGTGGGCTTAGGCTGCGTGGCCGTGGCCGTGTTCACCTACCGGGCGTATTTTCACGTGATGCCGCTGGCCTGGGCCGCGGTGCTCGGCGGTGCGGTGCTGTTCGCGACAGCCTATTTTTCCATCCGGCATTTGCGAAAAAACAGGGGCGTGTACACCTACGATGCCGATTCGGACAAAACCCTGCTGCAGGAAGTGGAGCAGCAACTCATCGCGCAACATCTCGCGCAGCAGCCAACTCCGACGCCCAACAAAAACGAGTCGCTCGGCGGCGGGCAGTTTGGCGGCGGCGGCGCTGACGGGCAGTTTTGAGTTTGTGCCCCGGAACTCTGTTCCGGGTGTGGGTATCGGGAATTGCCCTGTAATAAGAACTCCGGAACTCTGTTCCGGGTGTGGGTATCGGAAATTGCCCGGAGACACCCGGAACGGAGTTCCGGGACACATTCACTGCCCGCCTTTTGTGGCCATCTCCGTCAAAAACTGCATCAGGGCCGTGGCGCTGGTCAGGGCCGGGTTGGCCATCGGGTCGTTGAACAAGACCTGGATCGGGCCTTCGCCGAAATACAGGCCGTCGGACACTAGAAACGAAAGCCGCACGATGCCTTGCGCAGGGGCGGGGCGTCTCGGATTTTCCCAGGGGCCGATTTTGCTGACGATTTCACGGCTTTTTTCAAACAGGTCGCGGATCATTTGGCCGGCAGTTTCGTCTTCAGGATTTTCCCACACGACCATACTGCCGGTGTAGTTGATGTAGCGCGCCCGCTGGTCGCTGTACGCGGCCAGCGTGTCCAGCCCGCCTTCCAGCCCGACCTCTACGATGACGCCCAACAGTTCCTTGTTGGTGGGCTTGTGGCCGCGTGCCATTTGCAGGTTGTATGCGAGGATTTTGGCGCGGGCTTCGGTGGCGCCGTCGTCCACGATTTTCTGCAGGTCGGCAATGCTGCTGGTCGGGGACAGCAGGATGTCGAACGGGTATGTGGGCGGTTCCGACAGGCTGCTGCGGTACAGCTCGGCGTTGTCGCTGAAGAGCAATTGGTAAATCTGGTTGGTGGCCTCGTCGCGGTAGGGGCCTGACGGGGGCGGGGGTGTTTTTTTGAAAAGATTGAAGAGTGACATGAGGGAGGGTTTTTAGTCTTTGTTGAGCAGGTTGTAAAGTACCCGTAGGCAATTTTGAAGGTTTTTCACACAGACGGTTCACAGACAGTTTGCACAGACCTAACGCAGAATTTGGCACGTTGTCGTCGGACTTTAAGATTACCTGAAAACTAGCGTCATAAAAGATTGCCGGAAGTTCATTGACTTAAGGATAAATTACGGATGTTGGCCTCGGTCAGGTTTTCGGCGATTCGGGTATTTAGCAGTTGGCCCCTCTCGTCTTTGAACACCCATGAATGTTTGTGGGCATCGAAAGTGACGATGGTCGTTTTGTGCCGGTGTGGATAACCCACCTGGTAGGATTTGCCAAACACATCGGTGGCTCCCTCGCGGCTGATTTTTCGTTGCCAAGAACCTTGGGCCAGCAAAGAGGATACGGCCTTCAGATCGAAATGTTGGGGATGGAATCTCTTCGGGTTGCGGAAAAGTTCAGGATAGGACTCTGCGCGAGTTTTGTTTTTGCAAACCCGGGTAGGAAAATGTTCCCGCTGATCCTCCACCGCTTGGTTCAATTTGACTTGCAAGTCCAAGTAATCATCGCATCTGGCCGTGGTGCCTTGGTTGCGTTCCACTTTGGCGTTTTTTCGGGGAGATCGGGGCGGATTTAGTTTCACGCGAATGCCCAAGGCCCTCAAATGCAGGTTCAAGACGCACAAGGACTGACGAGTGGGGTCTCCAAAAGGAGCGCCGTTGTCGGCTCGATAGGCCCCGATGAACCCCCAGCGAAACATCAAGTAACGAACGGAATCGAGAACGAGATGAACAGGCACCTGATTGATTCGGCCGCAGGGGGAAAACAAAGGCCTCCAACGCGGCACCTGTGTATTCATCCGTGAAACTCAGGTAGCAGCACTCTCGGCCATATCGGGTCACAAGGCGCTCCTTGGCATCCACTTGAACCCGCTCAAAGGCTTGCTGTGCCCACTGGGCCTGTACGGGTGGAAGCCGGGTACGCTTGGGACGGATCCCCGCCTGCGCCACCCAGCGTTGAAGTTGCCGGGGCTGAGGCAGTTTCTCGCCCGGGAACTCCCTTTGCAGGTTCAGGCGCAGATAGCCCGCTCCCCACTCCTTGTGCTGCTTCATCAACTTCAGGGCCTTGGCCCGCACCGGGCTTTCGTCGGCGCACTTGCGACCGCATCTGTCATAGCGAAGGGCCAAGCCGGATGCTCCATCTTGGGAAAAGCGCTTAATCCAGCCAAGCAGCGTATCGTAGTCAACGTCCAATTGTCGAGAAATCTCGCTCTTCTTCTGCCCAGACAGCCACAGATCGATAGCGGTTTGGCGCACATCATTACTGTGTGGTTTCATATCATCGTAATTTATCCAGCAAAGTCAAGGAACTTCCGGCAATCTTTTATGACGTTTGTTCCGGTAATCTTAAAGTCCGACGACAAGGTTTCTGGTTTGAAGGTTTGACTGGCTCCTTTTCTCCGCCCACGGGTTCACCCGTGGGTATAGGAGCGGTTGAGCGGGTAATTTTTGGAACGAAAGTAACAATAGTTTATCCGGTTGGGAAATACCGGGCAGGCATTTTCCTGCCACGCAAAAAAAGATGCCGACTTTTCCGGGCACGACCTACCTTTATTGCGTCGGGTCGGTTGAGATGCGATGGCCGATTCCGACAGTTTCAACCAAGTTGTAAAACATCTAAACATTTTGGCATGAACCATTTTCAAACGACCGGCATTGCCCTGCTCGTCGCCCTTCTGTTTCCCGGTGTTGCCGGAGCACAATACATGTCCGAACCGGAAGAAGAATTTGTTTTTCCCGAAATCATGTTCCGGCGTGTGCCGATTTCGAGCACCTCGGAATACGGCAACTACGTTGACTTTTGGCTGGATTGGAGTACCGGCGGGCCACAGACGCCCAACGCCCTCGCTCCCGGCCAAACACAACCACCTCGATGGATTTATTTTTGGAAGTTCGGCGACGATACCTACAGTTCGGACAGCATGCCCCGGCATGCCTTTCCCGACTTGTCGAGCCTGACCGATACGTTCGAAGTGGAAGTGTCCCTCAAGCCGATTTATTCCGACGACCACGATCCGTTCAAAAAAAAGAAAAAGAAGCAGCTCGTGACTCCGCGTATCGGGTCGCCGAACCCGACCGATCCCCCGGGCACGCCCACTTATGTTTTTCAAACCCCCAACCATGCCATGATCCAAGACCCTGACTCGGCTATCCAGTTGGAAGCCAACTGGCGGTCCACCCATCCGAATGGCGTACTCACCTTGGCCATCACGGTCAAACCGTTGTCTCAAAGCCCGGTTTCTGGTAGAATCGGCCTGTTGCACGCCGCGAACATGCTTCAAGTGGAAACTGTGGAGGGTGCCTTCGGCGAAGGCGACAACTTGTCCTTGCAAGCAGACTATCAATCCCTCGAAGACCTTCGAGGGCTGACATGGCGTTTTGAAAACCTGTCTGCGGGCAGTGGCGAACGCACCATTTTCGTGGATGTGCGTGCTCCCGAGAACATGGCCCAACTCATTGACGACACGTCCAGTATCCAATTCCCCGTTTATGCCTTCATCGGGTACGATGACCCCCAAGGGGGCAACGCTCCCGACAAGAAGAAGTCCTCCTTGTTCAGCCGATTGTTCGGCGCATCCACTAAGGGAGAGGGCGGCGATGGCACCTCGACACCATACGCGGATTCGTACAATTTCTTTCAGGAAATAAGCGAACAGATGACCGTCAATTGGGCATCCGACCCCAACTACATTCACGTGGAACCGGCGGTACTGTCGCCCGGAACGTCCAATCAACTCCTGAAATATTCCGTGCACTTCCAGAACGACGGCTCGGGGCTGGCACGAAACGTAGCCGTACGGGTATTGCCGGACCCACTTTTGTCCGGGGCCAGTGCCATACAAAATCCGGACTCCAGCAATGTGCCCTTATGCTTGAAGTTGAAACTCCCGGTCGTTGATTCCCTTCGGTGGGACACCGTTACCACCCCCCCGATGTCCGACTGCAAACTGAACGGCCTGGGCGACGCGGTCGCGCTCGGCTTTTCGACCGATTTCACCTGGGGCCGCGTGCATTATGACATAAACACCCTGCCGGCGTACGTCCTGCAACCCGGCGACACCATCCGGGCACAGGGCAAGGTCTTCATGGACGGCCACGGCAAACGGACTCCCGTTCGGAACGTTCCCGTCCGAATCCCGGCGTTCTGCTACCCGGGCATGCTCGGCCTGAAATACAGCCAGCATGTTGCCAACGATGCCGTGCGTTCCGGCTGGGGGCTTGGCCTGACCCTGCGATACGCCCTCGGCAAGGTGCAAAACCCGAACTTCGAGGCCCACACGCTGCGGCGTATCCGCAAACAAAACTTCCCGCTCTTCTGGTGGCAGGGCGAACTGGGCTACGGCCAAACGAGCCTCCGGCCCGGAACCGACAGCCTCCGCCTGTGCCACCTTGACGTGACACCGGTCATGCTGCGCTTCATCGCCAAAAAACCGCCCTTGCGCTTCGGAAACCTGAGCTTCGAGCGGGGCTGGGGCATTTCCGCCGGGTACACCGCTTCATACCTGCTCGCCAGCCGCCGCAATGGCGCGGACGACATCGCCTTCGACCAGTTCGGTTTCGGCGACCGGCTCGACCATTCCATCTCCGTCTCCGCCGATTTCCTCAACCTCATCGGCCGCCCCGGCATTTCCGTGGGCGCGGGTTGGCGTTGGCGCAATTCCCAGATCACCGGTGCCCGCGAGTGGTACCAAAATGCGTTCGTGTACCTGCACTACACGTTTTCGCAGCGGTTTCGGACGGAGTTCGGTTGGTTGAAATAAAAAACAATTTGTGTTTTATTGTTTTTTTAAAGGTCGCTTTGCACCTTTGTGCGCACATTTTTTAAACAAAAAATATCCACATGGACAAAGCGCTCGAAACCATGCTCGCCAACCTCCAAAAAAACACGGGCAAATCGCTGGACGAATGGGTCGCTGTGGTGCTCGGCACCGGACTGGCCAAACACGGCGAGATCATTGCATTCCTGAAAAACGAACACCAGTTTGGGCACGGGTTTGCCAACTTGGTGGCGCACTCCGCTCTCAAGTCGGATGCCGCCAGCCTGTCGGAAACAACCGACCTGGTGGCCGAACAGTACAAGGGCAAAGAGGGCCTATTCCGGATTTATCAAACACTGATGGCCGAAATTGAAAAATTTGGTCCCGATATAGAGGTTGCGCCCAAAAAAGCATACGTCAGCCTGCGGCGTAACAAACAATTCGCCCTGATCCAACCCAGTACCAAAACCCGCATAGATATTGGCCTAAACTTAAAGGATGTTGCCCCGACAGGCAGACTGGAACTTTCGGGGAGCTCCAACGCCATGTGTTCGCATCGGTTGAAGGTCGAACAAGCTGCCGATGTTACCCCGGAAGTCATCGGCTGGCTCAAACAAGCCTATTTGCAGGGATAAAAAACGCGGACCATGCGCCTACTGACCTTGATACTGCTCCTTCCCCTTTTCGGTTTTTCTCAGTCGCCCGAACGCCAGTCGTACCTCGCGCACATCGCCGCCGCCAATGCCGCTTTCCGGCTGAACGAACCCACCGAGGCCAAACGCTGGCTGGAGGCCGCACCCGCGAAACACCGCGGCTGGGAATGGCACCACCTGAGCCGCCTGCTGCACTCCAGCCTGAGCATCGTTCAACCCGAAGGGGAAAAACCTACGAACCTTGCCATCTCTCCCGACGGCCTGATCGCTGCCCTTCCCCAGGCCAACGGCGTCATCCGGCTGTGCGATGCCCGATCGTTTCAGGAAATACGAATCCTCGAAGGCCACAAGGCAGCCACCTATTCGACCGCTTTCAGCCCGGACGGTCAGCTGCTTTTTTCCTGCTCCCGCGATTCCACGCTTCGGGCCTGGGACGTTTTTTCCGGCCAAATGCTCTGGCAAACCGGTAGCGATGGCCACGGGATCGCTTGTGTGGCTGCGCATCCGGACGGCGGCCGGGTCGCTTGCGCCTCCTGGTTTCGCGACAAAGAACGCGGCGTGGTGGGCATCATCGGCCTGTACGATGCCACGGACGGCAGTGTGGTCTGGAAATCCGAGTTCGGTGTCAAGCCGATCCTCGGGTTGAAGTTCAGCCCCGACGGCAGCCACCTCGCCGCCGGAAACTGGGACGGCGAGGTGGGCATCTGGCGGCTCGACCGGCTCGGAGACGGCCCGCTCATGGTGGACTATTCCGACCGCCGCGACTACACCGCCATTGACGACCTCGATTTCAGCCCCGACGGCAAATACCTCGTGTCCGCCACCAAGTGCGGCGAACCGCGCATTTGGGAAACCGAAACCGGCAAACGGGTGCTCGAACTGCGCGGGCACCGGCAGGCCGTGATGGCCGTGGCGTACAGTCCCGACGGCAGGTATGTGTACACTGCCGGCGACGAAGGCGTTTTGCACACCTGGGATGCCGGCACTGGTGAATTGCTGGCCAAACAGTTCGGCCACACCGGGCGCATCACCCGCTTGTGCCCGACGTTCGGAGGGAGCATGCTGGTCACGCTTTCCGACGACCAGACCCTGCGCCGCTGGAACACGGCCGTTGGGCTGGACTTTTCCGACCCCGCCGGACGCGACAAATCCGTGTACGCCTTTGGGCTGACGCCCGACGGAAAAACACTGGCCATGAGCGCCCCCGAGGGACAAATTTCTCTGTGGGACGCGGCATCGGGACAGTTGCTGCGCCTTGTTTCTGGATTGCCCGACGCGCTCAACGCCCTGGCGTTCAGTCCCGACGGAAGCCGGTTTGTCGGCTGCAACTGGAGCAACGACGTGCGCATCTGGGATACAAAATCCGGCGAAGTCGCGCTTCGGCTGGAGGGTCTGGAAGGCGGCAGCAGCGGCTGCGCGTACAGTCCCGACGGGCGTTGGGTGGCCGTGGCCTCGCGAAAAAACTTCGCCTTCGTGTGGGATGCCCGCACGGGAACGCTGGCGCACAAATTGGACCGCAGCAGCGGCTGCTACACCGTGGCGTTCAGCCCCGATGGGAAATACCTGCTGGCCGGTGGACACGACGGAAAGATTGCCGTCTGGAACACGACTTCGTTTGAAAAAACACGCGAATGGTCGGCGCACAAGGACGGAATCTATTCCCTCGCGTTTTCGCCCGACGGCAAACAACTGCTGAGTGGCGGGGAGGACAAGGTCGCCCGGATTTGGACCCTTGCAGACGGTGCCCTTGTCAAGGAAATGGCAGGCCACTCCCAACGCATCTGGACGGTAACCTGGTCGCCCGACGGAGCGCGGGTGGTCACGGGTTCCGGCGACCTGACCACGGCGCTGTGGGATGCCCGCACCGGCGACCGGATGCTGACGCTGACCACTCCGATTGCCCTGTACAACGCGCTTTTTTCGCCTGACGGCAGGTGGCTGTACGGCAATCAGATGAGCGGGAAGGTGTGGGTGTGGGAAGGGAACTAGTGCGGGTTGCATCCATTCACGTGCTCTAACGCTCGGCTCGCCCGCGATACCGGCGCATTCACGAAGTACGCCAAAAATGGCATTGTGTCGGCTACAGACCTTTGTATTGTTCTGCCTATACTTGCCGTCGCATTTATGCTTCCGGCCAGAAGTCTGATAATCCCCGGTTTTTTTTGGTTTCCGTACCTGCTTCTGAATTGTCGTTGCCCGATTTGTCGTGCTCTGCGCGCGGTGGAGCGGTTTTCTCTCATTCAGTTCACAGTAAAAAAACTCAAATTATGACAAACAGACTACGATCTTTTGTTTTCGGGCATTTTGCCCCCCCCCCATTTCAAGCAAATAGTTTTTAACGTGCTTCTTTCTCTGTACTTGGGCATGGCCATTGATGCATCGGGGCAAACCGCATCGTTCTGTGGCTACTACCGGGCAGTACCTCCAAACGGTGCCAATCCCGACTCCCTGATTTACGACCGGTTTGGAAATGCATTTGACTTGGAGGATTTGATGCCGGTTTCGTCTACAGGCGTAAGTTCAGTCCCGGATTGCAGTACCGGGTATTTCAATGTAACCTGGGTGGGTAGCCCACCACAGGAGGCGCAGATGGTCGTTTGTGAGGTCTTGAGTTATGTGTCGAGCGTCGTGCAGCAGCGGCAGGGGCAGAATGGTTGTGGTTTGGTTCCGCAACAAGAGGTAAACCTACAAATTGCATGGCTGGACTTCAGCAATCCTGACCCGGCTTTAGTGCAGCAATTGGGCATATCATTACCATTGCCTTCGTCGGGAGCAGGAATTGGCACACCATTCTACTCGCTTCCTGTTGATTTTTATTGTAAGGCAATTGCATACGATCGCCCCTATATTAAAATCAATGGTGGCTATTACCCCGAGACGGGACTTGGCTATTTTGACGCACGTTTATTATTAAATAGTGCTTTACTTTGGAATTACAATAAGAATGCCACCTCTTTTTCTGGGATGGACTTGTTTACAGTAGTTCTTCATGAAACAATACATGCCTTAGGGTTTGCATCTCGTATTGGCTTTCAGGACGCATTTTCTTTGTGGGATCAAACTTTGCGAATTGGGGACTATCCAAACAGTGGCCCGGGAAGCACATATCAAAAAGCTATTGCAAGCACATCAAACTGCATTACCAACTGTTGGGCTGCAGATCCAAATATTGGTATTTCAGCAATAAACTCATGTGTTGGCAATGGGCAGGAAGTTGTCATTGGTGATGCTGCAATCGCTCCGATACAAGGTGATCTTACAATAACACCGAACCCCTCGACGATTGGCGAGCAAAACGCTTTTAATAATATGCTAAGCCACTTAAGTTTGGATTGCAATGGCCAGAATGAATCTTACATAATGAGACCAAATTTTGATCCCGGCGAATATCAAAGAACGATAACTACTTCAGAACTACAAATATTCTGTCTTCTTGGGTACTTAGCTCCCTCAATAAATTGTGACGGGTGTTATGTAATCGCCCACTGGGACCCAGGTCATAGATATTATACACATGAAACTTGTTGTTATAAAACTTATCATGTTTGCAAAGGCGAAACTATTACAATATTAGATAGCGAGATACTCTGCAACGACATCACAAACGGCCCAACATTATCAATATCAAACTTGAAGCCATCAAACGTAAATCTATCCTTGACTGTCAATCGAAATTTGGACAATACTGGGTGGGACATACTTATTCCATCGAATTACAACAATTCATTTGCTCAGTTTATTTCTACAACAACCGGTTGTGATTGTAAACAAAATATCTCCTTGGTCCAAATTGTTGTTGATTCATATTGCCCACAATGCGAACAACCCCTCGATGACTGCGATAACTTATTATGTGTTGACGACTTTGAGGATGCGCCTGATAAAACAACCCAAGTTCATCTTGGGTGGCCCATCTTTTTTCAAGGCGATGTTTCTGTAAACACTCCAGACATATATTTCAATGTCAACAATGATAATAACTATTTGCACTTAGGGGTATTTGACACCTATACAGAGTCGGTTAACCTTGAGTTAAAAAAATGTATAGAGCCAGAATGTGAAATAATGTTTGAAATGGACTTGGCTGTTGCATATCATGCAAATAGCGTTTTGGAAATTTGGGGCAGCGAGCAGCGCCCATGTGACGCAACAAAACCAGTGGTGACGCTTATCAAGAAAGAATGCAACGTTGTAAACGACTGTGGATCAGGAGCTGTTTTTGATCCAATTTGTATGTTTAGTATACCCGGAGGCAGCCCTTCGTCTATTTTTGATCCAGTTTTTACAAATACCGGCTTGTTGACTTGGAAAAATGAGACAAGTCAAAACATATGCTACTTAACGCTTTTCCCGGCGGCTGCCCCCTTTGAGGGTTATTTGGTTGACAACATTTCTGCCAAGATTAGCTGTGAGCCAACGATTGAGTGCATTACTCTACCTGTTGCAGAAGTTTGCGAAAATGAGGCTGCCAATGTCGCTTTCCAAATTTGCGTCCCAGACATACCTCAATGCATAGACTTCACCACCATCACTCACACCCTCACCCTCCCGTCCGGTTGGACGCTTGTTGGAAACGACCCAGAGCCCTTCAACCTGACCGAAGGCCAATGCGAAGACATCAACCTTCAAGTACAAATGCCCGCAGGAACCCCTGTAGGCACGACTGTGAGTATTGTTCTGAGCGGAACCGCTTCGGGACTTTGTACGGAGGTGGAGTGGTCTTGCGAGGCAGAAGTTGAGGTAGTGCAGTGTAGCGAATTCGCCTGCCCCTGCACCGGCCCAAACGACCTGAACATTGATGCCGGCGATGTCTCAACTAATCCAAACGACCCCAACATTACTCCCGTCTCCATTTTAGCGACCGACATACCCGCCAACATCGTCACCCTGGGAGGGGTGCCCACCTTGATGAAACCTTGCATCGCCATCAAAGGTAATCTTTTGATTGACAACAATTTCAACCTGTTCATCTTTGGCGGCGAAATCCGGATGCAGCCCGGTTCGAAGATCATTGTCGCTCCCGGTTCGACGCTCCGGCTTTTCCTGGTCAACCAGGGCACAGGCACGGAACGCGGCATACACGGGTGCGAACAGATGTGGCGCAGCATCGAGGTGCAACCGGGCGGCAACTTGTACACAGCATTCAATGTAATTCAGGATGCTGAATTTGCCTTCGACTTGCGTGGCACAGGCGCTGCCCCGGCCTCTTTCAACTGCAACCAAAACGACTTTGACCGCAACCATGTCGGCATCCGGGTGAACAACTCGGCCTTTGCGGCCCTCAATCAGCCAACCCCGGCGGTACGCAACCGGTTCAGGGCCAACAGTTCGCTGCTGCCTAATTTCAGCAGCGATATTGTCAATTGGAACGCAACGGCCCCGTACTCCGGGGTAATGCTTGCCAATACGACATTCTTCTTGGGAACCCCGGCAGACAACACATCTGTCAACGAGTTCAACGGACTGCGGAACGGTATTTTGGCTGACCGAAGCACGTTGGATGTACACCACGCCCGATTCTTGAATACCCAAGGGGTGCTCCCGTATTATTTGAGCAACCCCAATTTCGTCAACTCACAGGGCATCGGCATATTCGCCCGAAACTGTGGTCACTTCAATGTCCGAAACAGCCTTTTCGACGAAGCCCCCAGGGCCATCCATGCCGCGCAATCATCTCTGGATATCCGAACCAGCGTCATCCAAAATGTTGACGCGGGTATAGTTTGCCTGCCCGCATCGTTGAACCGGATCACTATAGCCGACAATGAAGTCTTTTTCAAAGGCCGTGGCATGGTTGTGGAAGGTGGAGGAGCGTTTACCCGTGTGAATATAGACAGAAACGACCCGATAACATGTGTGCCCTCGAATATTAGCCAACCGACTGCTATTCAGTTGGGTCTTTCTACTGCAACAAGCACACAGATCAAACATGTGACCAACAACAACATCATCTTGCATGCCCCCGATCCCAAAGGGATAGATGTAGGCGCCACCGGAGGCTGGTGGATACACAATAACACCATACAGTTTACTGCGCCCGATTTTTCTATAAATGGTGGAATTGAACTGAACAATGCCGACAACAACAACCTGCGGGAAAACACGATCTTTTCAAACGGAAGCGCAGGCACCAACGGCAAGGTCGGGGTATTGGTGTTCGGTTCAGAAAACAACAAAATCTGTTGCAACACGACCAACAATCTTCGGGCCGGATTTGAATTCTACGGCGTGAGCGACGATACCAAACTCCGATACTCGGACATCGGAAACCATGTATTTGGGCTGCGTTGCGGTTTCCCGGTGCAACCCGGGCAACAACCGCCCACAGCCATCATCGGCGACCAAATACACGCGGGCAACAACTGGAACGGGACCTATGATTTTCGGGGTGCTGCGCATTACGGTGATGTAGCGAGTATTAACGGTTCCGAATTTTTTGTACAGTTGCCCCAAGCCCTGCCGTTGTGGCCGACCAATTCCGTGTCGCTGACCAACCCCTTCTCGCCGGCAAAACCGGGCCAATGGTTTCTTTCTTCACTCGGTTCCGCAACAAACTGTTCTGTGGACATTGCAGAATGCCCTCCCTTGCCATTGCTGCCGCCGGAAGATACCGATCCGGACGATACATTCCGCGACCTGACCAACAACGAGTTGGCCATCGCGCGCGGGGAATACGGCGGAACGGGTACATACGGCCTCGCCGCACAATTTGAGGGGGAACGCAGCCTGTACGGCAAAATGATGCGCAATAGTACATTGCACGAACAAGACACCCTTGTAGATCAGTTTTTTGGCAATGCCGCTATTGGCACCATCGGGGCACTGTACAATGTGGACTATCTGACGAGCCAATTGGGTAGCCTTTCAAGTACGGATTGGGCTACCGTACTGTATGTGGAGCAAATCACGGACAGTTTGATGAATGAGGCACACCGGATAGACAGCCTGTATGGCTATGCCACGACTGCCCAGGACTCGCTCGACCTGCAAAGTCAAAAACATTTCCTGATCGCTCAAATACAACCTTTGCAAGAAGCGTGGCAGCACCTCGCCGATAGCATTTCCATGGGTCAGGTGTCCATGGCAGCATCCATTGCGGCACAAAATGCGGGTATCGGTACTACCAACTTGCTGACAGCCAACCGAAAAACGGTCAACCGAATTTGGCTGGAGACCATCGCTTCGGGCAGATACGAAGCCAGCCAGGGTCAGTTGGACGACCTTCTGAGCGTCGCCGAACAGTGTTTTTTGGAAGGCGGCGATGCCGTACTGCAGGCACGGATTTTGTACCGGTCGTTGGCTCAGCCATTATCCCTTGATGATATTTCCATCTGCGGAGGTGAAATCGAAGAGCGAAACCAACGCGATCTGGCATTTCGGTCCGCATTTTTTGTAAAAGTGGTGCCAAACCCGGCAAAAGATCGGTTTTCGATTCAGGCCTCCGGGGTACCGGCCAACGCTGTGCTGCGCGTACAGATCACCGATCTGAACGGAAGGGTACTCAAAGATACTCGTGTGCAAAACGGCGAAATACTCGCGTATGCGTTCTCCCCCGGGCTGTACCTCTGCCGTGTATCTACGGGAGATGGCCCCGCTGCTCAAGTCGTGAAGTTCGTCATTCTTCCCTAACCCAAAGGCGGGCAGGCCACTATGTGGTCTGCCCGCCTTTCTTATTTGAAGATTATGAAAATACTTTTCTTTTCAGCCATACTGGAATTGTTCTGCATAATAGTTTTAGCCCAGGGCCATGAAAATACAATTCTATTTGGATACGAAGGCGGAGCGGCCTCCCCCAATCACGACGAATATGGCATTAACATCCTGACTTTCACCAACGGGTCATTGGAGATTACCGACAATCAGTTCGCCAGCGCCTTTTTCAATGACACGGATGCCGCCATCAGCGACAGCAGCGGCAACCTGCTCTTTTACTTCAATGGAATAGATGTTTTCAACAAGGAGCATCAGGTGATGCAAAACGGAGGCTTGCTCAACAAGTACAAAGAAACGGGCTACGACCTGCCACAGGGCGGTATCATCATTCCTTGGCCGGGAAAACCCAATCTATACATTTTGTTTCACCTTGATGAAGACTGGTTCACTTTTCCAGACGGCTGGGTAATTGGCGGCGGTACCGGGTGTTTTTATTCGGTGGTAGACATGACTCTGAACAACGGCCTCGGGCGGGTGATACAGCGCAAGGCAACCATCGTGGCCGACACGGTGGAATACGGCAAACTCGCCATGACCCGGCACGCCAACGGACGGGACTGGTGGTTGATGGTGCCGGAACTGCGCAGCAACCGCTTTTATACGGTTCTGATTGACCCAAATGGTATTCACAACATGGGTATGCAGACGGTTGGAGATAACAGATGGTATGGCATTGGTCAAGCAGTATTTGCTCCCGATGGGTCAAAATATGTCGTTCAAAACGCCATCGGCAGTTGGGTCGGTTATTATATTGACATGTATGATTTTGACCGCTGTACGGGTATGCTGAGCGAACATGAGCAAATACATTTTGTGGACTCTGTTGCTTATGGAGTAGCAATATCACCCAATTCGAGATGGCTCTACATATCGGGGGAGACCGAATTGTATCAATACGACCTAAATGCCAAGCCGATAGCCTCATCGGGCAGTTTGGTTGCCACTTATGAGGATTTCAATGATCCTTTCCCCACCCCTTTTTTGTGGATTTTCCTGGCGCCCGACGACAAAATCTACATTGTAACTACCAGTGGTTCCCGCACCCTGCACGTCATCCACAAGCCTGACGAGGCTGGCACGGACTGCGCTTTCCAGCAGCCTGGTGTGCGGCTGCCCTGCTACAATGCCCGCAGCCTGCCCACATTTGCCAACTACCGCCTCGGCCCGCTCGACGGCTCGCCCTGCGATACGCTCGGCCTGAACAACGATCCAAAAGCCTGGTACCGCTACGAACAGGACACCCTCGATGCGCTCGCCGTGGAGTTCCGCGACCTGTCGTACTACGAACCCGCCGCCTGGACCTGGGACTTTGGCGACGGCTCGCCGGGTAGCGCCGTGCGCCACCCGCAGCACCAGTATGCGCAGCCGGGAGCCTACCAAGTCTGCCTCACCGTGAGCAACCAGCACGGCACGGACACGCACTGCAAAACACTCTACCTCGGCGTGACGGCACAGGACAACCCCGTGCTACAGGCGCAGGTGCGGGTGTGGCCCAATCCGTTCCGGGAGCGCTTCGCCGTGGCGCTCAGTGCCAACCTGCGCAGCCCGGTGCTGCGGCTGTACGACGCGGCGGGGCGGTTACTGCTGGAGCAGCGCTTAGTGCTGGGGGTGAATGAAATTGAGGCGGGGGGCTTGCCGCCTGGACTGTATTTCTGGGAAGTAGTGGCCGGCGGGGAGCGGGTGAAGAGCGGGAAAATAGCAAAGTCACGCGAGTGACCCAAGGGAGGAAGAGACTTTCCAGGTTTGACAAACCTAGAAAGTCTACGGGTCGTTACAGCAGCGCCTCCACGATATTCTCCTCCGACACCCTATCAACAACGGCCCTAAATTGTGGAAAATATTTTCTATAAACATATTTTTTGTGGAAAAAATTTTCCACTTTTGTTTCCCAAAACCGATTTTATGGAAAAAAACATACCGATACATTTGCAAGAGGTCATTTTTTCGTCCAGTGACCCGACGTTAAGTAGACGGGTGTCTGCCCTATTAAAAGCGGACAAACTGCGAAAAATAGCATCACGGATTTACTCGCCCAATTTTTCCGACACCCCGGAAGTCATTGTACGGCGCAATTTATTCGCAATACTGGGAAAGCTATACCCGGGCGCTCTGATTAGCCACCGTTCTGCCTTGGAGTTCGGGCCGACGGCAACAGGCCATATCTTTCTTACATACTCCTATACCAAAAAAATTGACTTGCCGGGGCTGGTATTGCGCTTGCTCGAAGGCCCCGGCCCTATTGAGGGCGACAATCCACTCTCAGAGGGTTTGTGCGCATCCCAATTAGAACGGGCACTATTGGAAAACTTACAACGTGCGCACCAAAACGGCCCGGACTCGAAGACGCTTCCGCGGGCAGACTTGGAAAACCGGCTGGAGCAAGTTGCCCGCGTGCAGGGAGAAGACGGCCTCAATGCCCTGCGCGACCGGGCAAAAGCAATATCGGATCAGTTGGGGATGCAAGTAGAGTACCAAAAATTGGATAAGATCATCGGTGCACTATTGACTACAAGGCCGTCCAAGGTACTATCGTCGCCACTGGCTGCCGCCCGCGCTTTTGGCTTGCCTTACGACCCTGAACGCGTAGCCCTGTTCGAAAAACTATTCGTTGAGTTGCAGCAGTATGCATTTGAATTCCGACCGGAGCGCAACCTTTCTGCACAGGCCTTCCGAAATTTTGCTTTTTTCGAGGCCTATTTTTCCAACTATATCGAGGGCACCGAGTTTGAGGTGGAGGACGCGCTGCGAATTATCGAAACGAATACGCCCATGGCCGCCCGAAACGAAGATTCGCACGATGTGCTGGGGACGTACAAATTAGTGGGCAACCGAGAGGAAATGGCGCGCACGCCGGGCACCGCTGCCGAACTACAGAGTATTCTGCAGTACCGACACCGGGTCTTGCTTGAGGCCCGAAAAACAAAAAATCCGGGCCAGTTTAAAGACAAGAACAACCGGGCTGGAGAGTCCTATTTTGTCGACCACACCTTGGTAAGGGGTACGCTTGCAAAAGGTTTTGACTTTTATGCGGCCCTCAACCATCCGTTTGGCAAGGCGGCATACATGATGTTCCTCATCAGCGAAGTGCATCCGTTTTTGGATGGAAATGGCCGTATTGCACGCGTAATGATGAATGCGGAACTGGTGCGGCACGGCCAATCAAAAATCATCATTCCCACAGTTTTTCGCGATGATTACATGGGCACCCTGAGGCGCTTGACGCGGAACCATGCCCCTGCACCATACATCCGAATGCTTGATCGGGCGCACGAATTCAGCGCCACAATCGCCGGTTCGGACATAACTTTAATGGAAAAGCACCTGCGCGCATGCAATGCCTTCTGGGATCATACCGAAGCAAAACTCAAAATCGTTCCTGTCGGCGAGGCCAAACCGTAACGAAGCGTTCTATTAGGCGAGCGTCTACAGCAGCGCCTCCACGATGTTCTCCTCCGATACGCCCTCTGCCTCAGCCTTGAAATTGCGCACGATGCGGTGGCGCAGCACCAGATTGGCGATGGCCTGCACGTCCTCAATGTCGGGCGAGTACTTGCCGCGGATGGCGGCGTGGCACTTGGCGCCAAGCGCGAGGTATTGGCTGGCGCGAGGGCCTGCTCCCCAGGACAGGTACTCGTTGGCTTCTTTGGCGGCACGGGGCGTGTTGGGACGCGTTTTGGAGGCAAGGCCGACGCAATATTCCAGCACGTTGTCCGACACCGGTATTTTGCGGATCAGTTGCTGGAACTCCTGAATTTCGGCAGCATTGAGTACGTGCTTGAGCGTCACGTCACGAGAGGTTGTGGTGTATTTTACGACCAGCACTTCCTCCTCGTAAGCCGGGTAGTTCAGCGGGATGTTGAACATGAAACGGTCCAACTGGGCTTCCGGCAGCGGGTAGGTGCCTTCCTGCTCGATGGGGTTTTGCGTGGCCAGCACGAAAAACGGCGCGGGCAGGTTGTGGCGGTTGCCGCCCACGGTCACCACGCGTTCCTGCATGGCTTCGAGCAGGGCAGCCTGGGTTTTGGGCGGCGTGCGGTTGATCTCGTCGGCCAGCACGATATTGGCAAACACGGGGCCGCGCACAAACCGGAAATGGCGGTCTTCATCCAGGATTTCCGAACCTGTGATGTCGGAAGGCATGAGGTCGGGCGTAAACTGGATGCGCTTGAACTCCAGGTCGAGCACTTCGGAAATGGTGCTTACGAGCAGGGTTTTTGCCAGGCCAGGTACGCCCACGAGCAAGGAGTGGCCGTTGGAAAACAGGGAAATAATGACGGCCTTGACCACGTCGTCCTGGCCGACGATGATCTTTCCGATTTCTTTTGACAGGTCTTTGTAGGCTTGCGCTAACGCGTCAACGGCCTCGACTTCCGATTTGTATTGCGACATAATTTGGCGGTGCTTGTGTGTTTTTGTGTCTGGATGAGTAATTCCCGGGTGAAACAGGGTAGTTGCGAATTGGTTGGGCGGGGTCGAAAATTGACGCTATAAAAAAAGAGCCGCGAAGGTAGGTCGCCGGCTCCGAAAGGCAAAATACAGCAGATAGAACAAAGGGCTATCGGCTAAAAACATCATTCAAGGGGATTGTCAGGCCCGGCATCCGTTACAATTTCCCCCCCAAAAACAGCCCCGTATAGCTGCCCGGCACTTTTAGTAAATCCTCTGGTACCCCCTCGAACACTAAATGCCCGCCGGCTTTGCCGCCCTCGGGGCCGAGATCCACGACCCAGTCGGCGTTTTTGATGACCTCCACGTTGTGTTCCACCACCAGCACCGTGTGGCCTTTTTCCACCAGCGCGTTGATGGCGGTGAGCAGTTTGCGGATGTCGTGGAAGTGCAGGCCCGTGGTAGGCTCGTCGAAGATGAAAAAGATTTTTCCGGCGGAATTGTCGCGGATGAGGAAGGAGGCAAGTTTGACGCGCTGCGCTTCGCCTCCGGAAAGGGTGCTGCTGGACTGGCCCAGTTGCACATAGCCGAGGCCCACATCGCTCAGCGGTTGAATACGCTCGATGATTTCCCGCTGGCCCTTGAAAAACTCGAGCGCCTCCTCGATGCTCATCGAGAGCACGTCGAAGATGTTTTTGCCCTTGAACTCCACGTCGAGCACGTCCTGTTGGAAGCGGCGGCCTTTGCACACCTCGCATTCGAGGTGGACATCGGCGAGGAACTGCATTTCGATCACCTGCTCGCCTTCGCCCTTGCAGGCTTCGCAACGCCCGCCCTCTACGTTGAAACTGAAGTGTTTGGGCTGGAATCCTCGGATTTTGCTCAGTTGCTGTGCCGCGAACAGGTCGCGGATGTAGTCGTACGCTTTCACATACGTCACCGGGTTGGAGCGGCTGCTCTTGCCAATGGGGCTTTGGTTGACGAACTCCACGCGGCTGATTTTTTTCACCGGCCCTTCGATGCCGTCGAACAGGCCTGCCTGTTTCGATGCGGCATCCGGCAGGTGCTGGAGCAGGGCAGGGTAGAGAATGTCGCGCACGAGCGTGGTTTTGCCCGAACCGCTCACGCCGCTCACCACGGTGAGGCAGTGCAGCGGAATGCGGACATCTATTTTTTTCAAATTGTGCTGGCGGGCGCCCTTGAGCAGGAGGAACTCGGTCGCCTTGCGGCGCACAAGGGGCAACGGAATGGCCATCTTGCCGCTCATGTACTGTGTGGTCAGGCTTTCGGGGGCGGCCTGCGCGATGTCGGCGTAGTTTCCGGCAAACACCACTCGGCCGCCATGCACGCCGGCTTCGGGGCCCATGTCCACCAGGAAATCGGCGTTTTTGATCATTTCCTCCTCGTGCTCCACCACGACTACCGTGTTGCCGAGGTCGCGTAGGTTTTTGAGCACCTGCACGAGTCGGCCCGTGTCGCGCGGGTGCAGTCCCACGGAAGGCTCGTCGAGCAGGTACATAGAGGCGGTGAGGTTGCTGCCGAGGGTGCGGGTGAGGTGGATGCGCTGGGTTTCGCCGCCGCTGAGCGTGTTGGAAATGCGGTCGAGGCTGAGGTATCCGAGGCCGAGCTCGACCATGAATCGCAGCCGGCCGTGAATTTCCACCAACAGGCGTTTGGCGATCTGGCGCTGGTGCTCCGTCCAGGTGACTTGTTCAAAAAACGCCAGCACCTCGTCGAGTGGGCTTTCGAGGAGTTCGGCGATGTTTTTTCCCCCAATGCGCACGCAGAGCGCTTCGCTGCGCAAACGTCCGCCGTCGCAAGTGGGGCATACCGTGCGGCCCCGGTAGCGAGCCAGGGTCACGCGGTTCTGAATTTTGTAGGTCTTGCTTTCCAGTTCCTGAAAAAAAGCGCTGATGCCGTGGAAATGTTCGTTGCCGGCCCAGAGCAGTTTTTGTTCGGCCTTGCTCAACAGCTCGTAGGGCGTGTGTACGGGGAAACCAAACCGGTGCGCCACGCGCAAAAACTCGCTCAGCCACTCGCCCTGTTTTTCGCCTTTCCAGGGGGCGATGGCGCCGTCGTACACGGATTTGGTTTTGTCGGGGATAACCTTGTCGGGGTCAATGCCGAGGATGCGGCCGTACCCCTCGCAGGTCGGGCAGGCGCCGTAAGGGTTGTTGTAGTTGAACAGTTGCGGTGTCGGCTCCGGGAACTCGATGCCATCCAGTTCAAAGCGGTTGTTGAAACGGTGGACGGTGGACGACGCATTCGGCAGGGTAATCCAGCATTCGCCTTCGCTTTCCTGAAAGGCGGTATTGACGGAGTCGGCCAGGCGCATCCACTCGCTCTCGTCGTCGGGGTTGACAATGAAGCGGTCCACGAGCAGGGTCAATCCCACCCCCGGCCCCTCCCCCAGGAGGGAGGGGGGCTTGCTCCCGGCATTTGGGTTGATTGCGGGTTGAGATGCGTTTTCATCCACATCTTGGGATCTAACTCCCCTCCCCCCTGGGGGAGGGGCTGGGGGTGGGGTCAGCACGTCCTCAATCCGCACGACCTCGCCGTCCCGGTACAGGCGGCTGTAGCCTTTTTGGAGCAGGAGGTTGAGCTCCTGTTCGAGCGTTCGGTCCTGGTATTTTTGGCTGATGGGGGCGAGGATCATGCCGCGGGTACCGGCGGGTTGACTTTTCATAAAGTCAATCACATCGCTCACTTCGTGTTTTTGAACCACCTGCCCGCTAATCGGCGAGTAGAACTTGCCCACGCGAGCAAAGAGCAGCCGCAGAAAATCGTACACTTCGGTCATGCTGCCCACCGTGGAGCGGGCGTTGCCGGTGGTGACCCGCTGTTCGATGGCGATGGCCGGGCAGATGCCCCGAATGTAGTCCACGTCGGGTTTTTTCATGCGCCCGAGAAACTGGCGCGCATAGCTGGACAGGCTCTCCACATAGCGGCGCTGCCCTTCGGCGTAGAGCGTGTCCATCGTGATGCTGGACTTGCCGGAGCCGGATACGCCCGTGACCACCACGAGTTTGTTTTTCGGGATTCGCAGGTCTACGTTCTGGAGGTTGTTGGCTCGCGCGCCTTTGATCGTGATGGAACGCGGGTCCAGCAGATCGGTTTCCAAGACCTGTTGTTCAGGCGCGGGGTTTTTCTCGATATCTACCATTTGTGCGGAAATGAACGGGCGAAGATCGGCAAAACTTGTTCAATTGCAACCGACCTCCAAGGCACCCCAGAAAATGGCCAGCCAGACCAACCCTTTGATCAAAAAAAACAGGAAGCCGGCTACACCGAGCCGCTTCATCCACCCTTTCCAGTCCTTTTTTTCCATGTTCGGTAACGAATTTGGCTTGTTGGTCCACATTGAATGGCCTCCCAAACAAGTCGGCACATAGTTTTGTTGGCAAAGAAACCGAGCGTGCTCCTTTGGAAGGTACACGCAAATGGAAATATCGGACAAAAATGACAATGCCGGGATGCGCCGAAGTGGTGTCGTCCCGGTTTACCTTTGCTTCTGCCATTTTTCACACAAACAATCATTTTGCCGTTTATGAAAAAAATTCTTGTGGCCTCCGGCATTTCCTTGGCCATTGCGCTGTCCGTTTTCCCGGCGGGTTGCTATTACGACAACGAGGAGGACCTGTATGGCCCGCCGCTCACCAATTGCGACACGGTCGGGATGCGATTCGGCACGGAAATCCGCGCGATCATGACCCAGAACTGCGACGAATGCCACTTGTCCACTTCCTCCACCTACTCGGGATTCACCTTTCAAACGCATGCCGAGGTGGAAAGCGTGGCGAAAAACGGCAAGCTGCTAAATCGAATCAACAGCCAGTCCCTCCCAATGCCGCCCTCGGGCCTGTTGTCGGCTTGCGACCGTGCCAAAATCGAGGCTTGGGTGAAGGCAGGTGCACCAAATAACTAAATACCAGATGCCCGACGGGTACGCCACCTACCCTGCTCGCCCGACAATTTCAGGCATACAAAAAAACGTAACCGATCAGCCCCACCAGCCTGACACCCGCTTCAAATGGCCTGAAGCACCAACCCCGAAGGGGTTTTATGTTTATAGCACGATCGCAGACCCGCGTTTGGAATCCCGAAGGGATTGTATGTTAATTTGTTGCGCGAAACATACAACCCTTTCGGGGTTGGCGCGATGGGAAAACGGTCTCATCTATAAACATATAATCCCTTCGGGATTCCGAGCGCGGATTTGCGATCGTGCTACCCAGTTACAAAACAACCTGATTATGAAAAAAATAGCGCTCATTCTCCTGGCATTGGCCGTTGTCGGCGGCGGCATCGGATTTTATTTTTTCAATAAAAAAGTGCCGAGCATGGCCGGCGAAAAGTCGGATGTGGCGGTGGAGGCGACAAAATTGTTCCAGGCTTTCGAGGCCGACGAAAATGCTGCCTACGCCCAATACGGGGGCAAAATCGTGACGGTGCGCGGAACCGTTCGGGAGGCTTCGTCGCTGGAAGACGGCACGCCTAAGGTCATTCTCGAAACCGGCAGCGACTTTGGGGTATCCTGCGAATTCGACCCAAACACAAAGCACGCCCGTACGACGTTCCAGGCCGGCGAAACGCTGACGATCAAGGGCGAATGCGCGGGCCTGAACCTGGATGTCCAATTGGCCCGTTGTGTCGTAGTGCCGGAGTGAGCCCTGCCGTGCGCCATGATTGTCATCCCGAAGGGAACAACCGTCCGCTCTACGGAGGAGAACCGCTTGCAGGGATCTTGTAGAGCGGACGGTTCCCTTCTGGATGACAAATGCGGCGGGCGCAAAAAAAATGCGTAGCCTAGGCTCGGCGGAATGAGTCGGCTGACCAATGTTCTCATACAGACAACCTGTTGGCGCGAGGTATAATTGCGCCTTTACGCTCCGGCTTCCCCCAGTACCAGCGCCCGCTCCTCCGCCGTAAGGCCGTACAGATCGAACACCATGTCGTCTATCCGGCGGTCGGTGGCGCGGATTTGCTCCTGAAGGGCCAGTACCTCTGTGCGCTCCTGCCCGCAAGGCCGTGAAGATTTCGCGGTGCTGCATGGGGCGAAGACAGGTTTTTAAAGAAAAAGTCGCGCGCTTGCTACTTCCCCCCCGCTGCTTTTCCAAGCAAATTTCCCCACCTTTGCGCGGCTTTTTCAGTTTTGAGTTTTGGGTTTTGAGTTTTGAGTGGCTTCCGCGCCCTGAACCGAAACCCGAAACCCGAAACCCGAAACTTATAAACTAAATCATGCAAGAAGATCTCTTCAAACGACTCGTTTCGCACTGCAAGGAATACGGTTTCATTTACCCGTCCTCGGAAATCTACGACGGCCTCGGCGGCATCTACGACTACGGCCCGATGGGCGCCGAACTGAAAAACAACATCAAGGAATACTGGTGGAAAGCCGTCGTCCAGATGCACGAGAACATCGTGGGCTTAGACAGCGCCATCTTCATGCACCCCAAAATCTGGAAAGCCTCCGGACACGTGGACGCGTTCAACGACCCGCTCATTGACAACAAGGACTCCAAAAAACGCTACCGCGCCGACCAGTTGATCGAGGGCGAGATAGACAAACTGGAAGCCAAGATCAACAAGGAGGTGGAAAAGGCCCGGGGCCGCTTCGAGAACTTCGACGAGGCCATGTTCCGCAGCACCAACGCCCGCGTGGTCGAGTGGGCCAACCGCGCCGACGAGATCGCCAAACGCCTTGCCAATGCCATGCGTGCCAACGACATGGCCGACCTGAAGGCGCTCATCGAGGAGCTCCAGATCGCCGACCCCGAAAGCGGCTCGCGCAACTGGACGGAGGTACGTCAGTTCAACCTCATGTTCAGCACGCAGTTGTCCAACGTGGCCGGCGAAGAGGGCAAACTGTACCTCCGCCCCGAAACGGCGCAGGGCATCTTCGTCAACTTCCTGAACGTGCAAAAAACCACCCGCCAGAAGGTGCCCTTCGGCATCGCGCAGATCGGCAAGGCCTTCCGCAACGAGATCGTGGCCCGGCAGTTCATCTTCCGTATGCGCGAGTTCGAGCAGATGGAAATGCAGTTTTTCGTGCGTCCCGGCACCGAAATGGAGTGGTACGAATACTGGAAAGCCAAACGCATGGCCTGGCACAAGGCCGTATCGCCCGCGGCTAAACTGCGCTTCAAAGACCACGACAACCTGGCCCACTACGCCAATGCCGCCGTGGACGTACAGTTCGACTTCCCCTTCGGCTTCAAGGAACTGGAAGGCGTGCACTCCCGCACCGATTTCGACCTCGGCAGCCACCAGGCGCTGTCGGGCCGCAAACTCCAGTACTTCGATCCCGAACTGAACGAGAGTTACATCCCCTACGTCGTCGAAACCTCCGTGGGTGTGGACCGCATGTTCCTCGCCGTGCTCAGCAACGCCCTCGTGGAAGAGACCGTGCCCGATGCCCAGGGCGATGACAGCACCCGCACCGTGCTGCGCATCGCGCCGGCGCTGGCGCCCGTGAAGTGCGCCGTGCTGCCCATCGTGCGCAACAAGGACGAACTGGTGGAAAAAGCCCGCAGCATTTTCGACCGGCTGAAACTGAATTTCCCGTGCCAGTACGACGAAAAAGACGCCATCGGGCGGCGCTACCGCCGCCAGGATGCCGTGGGCACGCCGTTCTGCGTCACCATTGACTTCGAAACGATGGAAGACGACACAGTGACCATCCGCGAGCGCGACTCCATGCAACAGGAGCGCGTGCCGGTGAGCAAGGTGGTGGAGATCGTGCGGGAAAAGACGGACATGGTACGGTTGCTGGAGGGGTTGGGGTGAAATGCAGCGAAGATGTGATGTATATTTGCGAGGCAATTTTCAACTATGAGCAGAAAAGCGACAACATTGGCCGAAATCAATCAAGCCGTCAACTTCGACGAGCCTATTGGGCCTGACCATGCGTTTTTTACGGATTTTTCGCAAGTGCGTGGGGACTTCGAGGAAACGGTCGTTTACACCAACCTCAACGTGGACATTTCTGGGGATCGGTTGACGTTCAACCCGGTCATAAACGGCCAAAACAAAATCCGTTTTTTCCTCGGTGGGATGCGCGGAAGCGGTAAAACCTCTGAATTGCGGAAATACGCCCAAAAACTCCATCACCCCGGCTGCTTCTTTTGCGTCACCTGCAACATTGACGACGAGCTCGACCTGAACAACCTCGAGTACATGGATATCCTCGTGTTTCAGTTGGAAAAACTGACCGAACGGCTACGCGAACATGACATCAAAATAGACAGCAAGGCGATGCAAAGCCTTGAAAAGTGGTTTGCCGAGACCGTCAAGGAGGTCAACCGTACGATCTCCGGAGAACTTGGCATTGATATCGGCGGAGAAGTCTCGGCGGGCTTCTGGAGCATTCTCAATATTTTCGGTTCGCTGAAAGCCGGCATGAAGGGCAGCCACGAACGCGCCACTTCGGTGCGGGTTACCCTCAAAAACCGCTTCGACGATTTCGCCGGCCAGTTCAACCGCTATGTGGAAGAGGCCAATGCCGCCATCCGGCAAAAAAAACTGGGACAGGAAGTCCTGTTCATCGTGGACGGACTCGAAAAAACCATGACTGCCGACACACGTCGGAAGATCATCTTGGAGGAAACCAACCGGATCCGCAAGGTCGAAGCCTATACGCTGTTCACCCTGCCCATCGAACTAATGAAAGAAAGGCAAATTCTGGGGAGCTCGTTTTTCGTAGAAACCTTTCCGTTTGTGAAACTGCTCGACAATGACGACAGGCGTCGCCCCACCGCCTTTGAAAAATTCAAGGAGTTCGTCTTCAAACGCATAGATGCCGGACTTTTTGAAAATGAGGCCGTGGTGGAGGAGGCGATTTATTACAGCGGCGGCAGTCCACGTGAGCTGTTAAAAATCCTCAAAATGGCCAACATCTACGCCGACCGCGCCAAAGGGCAGATCGGCAAAGACGTATTGGATCGGGCATTAGGCCGGCTTGCCAACCAGACTGCCCAGTATGTTACCGCGCCTCAATGGGCGAAAATCGTACATGTCGCCAAGCATAAAAACGCCGAATGGGACGACGTCATTCAGGATCTCCTCGAACGCATCCTGCTGATGGAATACAACGACGGCAACTACAAGCGTCCCAATCCTATTCTCGAACGATCCGATGCCTATCGCCAGCACACCGAAGCCGCTGCATGAAGAATTGGAATTGTTGTCCCATGCAATCGAGGGCGACATCTTCCACTTCGCAGTCGTGCAGTGGCATCATTTTTCCTTGGTCAAACAGGCCGAGGAATACCTCCGGCGCGAATATCCAGAGCGGGCAGTTCTTTCGATCCGAGTCCAGGGCCAATCGTACGAAGCGTTGACCGAAAAAATGTACGGGCAAGGGACGGGCTTCATTTTTATTGAGGACTTCGAAAACCTGCTGGCCGATCCCGACCTGTACATCGCGTTCAACCAGCGCCGGGGCAAATTCGCGCGCATGCCCATTAGCATCATCGGCTTCATCCCGCCCGGCGAGCGGTTTGTGGAACAGTGCATCCGGCATCTGCCCGACTGGTGGAGCGTACTCACCCTGCTGGCCGAACTGCATGCCCCGCCGCCCCCCCTCGAGCAGCCCACATCTTCGTGGATCGAACCACCCGCCTTCAGTACCCTCGGCGGCACCCGGCAACCCGAACGGCTCGAAGAAATCCAAAACCTGCAAAAGCGCCTCGCCGAAATTGCCATAGCTCCCGAAAACGCCAAACTACTCGACAACCTCAACGGCCAACTGCTCGAAATCCTGCAGACTGCCGGCCTCTATCAGGCGGGCCTGGATACCGCCGACCAATGGCTCAAGGTCGCTTTTGCGCTGGATTATGAACACACGGCACCCGAAGCCTTCGCGTCGGTGCTCAACTGGCTCGGGGTTTTTGAGCAATATCTCGGGCATTATGACCGCGCTGCACGGTTGATGGAGAAAGCGCTGGAAATTGAGCGAAAAAATTTCGGGGAGGAGTATCCCAATGTGTCTGTTTACCAATCGAACTTGGCCCTAGTTTACGAGGCATTAGGCGACTACGAGCGTGCGCGGGACTTGCTGGAGGCTGCGTTGGATTCTGATATGAAAAATTTTGGAAAAGACCACCCCAACATGGCCGCGAGCCAATCGAACTTAGCCATTGTATACAGAAATTTAGGCGATTACGAGCGTGCGCGGGACTTGCTGGAGGCTGCGCTGGCTTCCGATATGAAAAATTTTGGAGAAGACCACCCAACAGTGGCCCTTCGCCAATCGAATCTGGCCAACCTTTACTCCGATTTAGGCGATTACGAGCGTGCGCGGGACTTGCTGGAATCGGCGCTGTCTTCTGTAGTGAAAAATTTTGGAAAAGACCACCCCAACGTGGCCGTGAGCCAATCAAACTTAGCCAACGTTTACTCTGAGTTAGGTGACTACAGGCGTGCGTGGTACTTGCTGGAAGCGGCACTGGCTTCCGCAGTAAAAGATTTTGGAAAGAATCACCCAACCGTGGCCCTTCGCCAATCGAACCTGGCCGATGTTTACAGGAAATTAGGCGACTACGAGCGGGCACGGGACTTGCTGGAGGCTGCTCTGGCTTCCGCAGTGAAAAACTTTGGAAAAGACCACCCCAACGTGGCCGTAAGCCAATCGAACCTGGCCAAAGTTTACAGTAGTTTAGGCGACTATGAGCGTGCGCGGGACTTGCTGGAATCGGCACTGGCTTCCGATATGAAAAATTTTGGAAAAGACCACCCAAACGTGGCCATGAGCCAAATTTCTATGGGGGCCGTTTTGTGGTCAACAGGAGAAAAACAAAAAGCGAAGACGCTGTTCAGGCAGGCTTATGACTTCTTCAAAAAGCGTTTTGGAGACCAACACCCGGAAACGCAAAATGCAAAACAATGGCTGGAGCAGGAGTGACGCCCATGCTCCCGATCTGCTCCATAGAGCCAAAAAGGTTTGTCGTTCCAACGACAAACCTTTTTTCGTTTTATCGTTCAGCAAATTTGGCCCCGAAACGGAAAATACTACCTTTACCGCCGTTTCCGATCTCATGCTAAGTCAAAACCCGGTAAAGGTTTGGCTTTGGTTAATTCCCCCCGCCCACGTTTGCCTGAAATGCCGTCCTCTGCACGCCGCAGGCCGTACAAACGCGGCCTTAGTGGTATGTTTTTTGTGCCGGGGTTGTGTTTCAGCCACTTGTATTGTTCCGTTCCCGGCAGGGGTGCAGCGGCAAGCGCCAAGCCGTCGCCGCGTACACCGGCACCGATTGCACCATCATTACGTTCAAATTGAATTTCAAAACTTAAGCGCTTGTGAAGAGATCGCTATACCTACGCCAATTTTGCCTGTACCTTGTCCTCCTGTGCTCGGGCACGATCCTGTTGGCCCAGGACATACACTTTTCCCAGTTTGCCAACTCCCCGCTCAACCTCAACCCGGGGCTGAACGGCGTGTTCGGCGGCGACATCCGTTTCGTCGGCAACTACCGCAGCCAATGGAACGCCGTGCCGGTGCCCTACACCACCTTCTCCGGCAGCATCGAAAACAAAATCTACTACCGGCGCAACCGGTACGACCGCTATTTCACCGGCAGCCTGATGATCAACTACGACCGGCAAGGCTCCATCGCCCTGACCTCCCTGCAGATCGGCATCCCTATTGCCCTGACCCTGCCCGTGGCCAAAAACAATTTCCTCTCGTTCGGTTTCACCCCGGCCTTCGGCCAGCGTTCGTTCGGTACCAACCAATGGTCGTTCGACGCGCAATTTGTGGACTGCCTGTACGACCCCGGCGCGGCCACCCACGAAGACGGCTCGCTGTTCAGCACCAACCTCCAGTACTTTGACCTGAGCGCCGGCCTCAACTTTCGCCACCAAGCCAACAGATCGCGCACCCGCTTCGACATCGGCGGCGCCCTGCACCACATCAACCGGCCCGACCATAATTTCTGGACCAACAACACCGACGACGTGCGCCTCGCCGCCCGCATGGCCCTTCACGGCAACGCCCTGTTGCAGGTGTCCGAACCGTTCGACCTGCTCGGCCAGGTGCTGTACCAAGAGCAGGGCACCTACCGCGAACTCGTGTACGGCGTGGCCGGGCGCCTGCTGCTCAATGCCCGCCCCTACCACGAATTGGCCGTGCAGGTGGGCGCCAGTTTCCGCCACCGCTACACCGACGCGTTCGTCTGGACCGCCGAAGTACACTGGCGCACCTGGACGCTCGGCTTCTCGTACGACATGAACCTGTCCGATTTCACCATCGCCACCGACAACCGGGGCGGCCCGGAAGTAGCCCTGATTTACCGCCTGTACAAAATAAAACCAGCAGTCAAACAGTGCCCCATTGACTGAACATTTATGCCCGAACTATGCTGAAGTACATATCCATCATATTGCCGCTCTTTTTCCTGTGCACCCTGCGGGCTTCCGCCCAGAAGGGCATCCCGGAACGCATCGGAGGAAACCTCGACCGCGGCCCCTCGCTCGCGGCCCTGGAAGAGCGGGCCAAAAAGAGCTACAACGAGGGCAACTACTACGCGGCCATGCAGTACTACCAGCGCATCCTGAACGCCGACACGTTCAATATTTCCGCGCTGGAAGGACTGGCCTCCGCCGCCACTGCCCACACCCGCTACGACGTGGCCGCCGCTACCTACGACCTGTTGCGCAGCAAAAACCTCGTGGACGACGATGCCCTTACCCTGCTCCGCCTCGCTGATGTGCGCTACCTTATGGAGCAGTACGCCGATGCGAAACAGCTGTACCAAAACGCCGAAAAGGTAGCCACCACGCCCGACCAGAAACTCCGCGCCCAAACCGGCATCAAAAACTGCGACTGGGCGCTCGGCATCCACCAGAACGTGGCCGACATCGCGCTCGACAGCCTGCGCGATTATGTGAACACCCCCTTCGCGGAATACTCCAACGTGTGGACCGACAACCGGCTCTACTATTCTGCCTACGGCCATCCGTTCAAAGGCGACTCCTCCCGGCCCATGATCCAGATTTTCAGCGCCGAACCCCGACCCGACGGCAGCATGGACATCCGCTGGAACGACCTCAACGAAAAGAAAAAACACACCGCGTACATCACCTTCAACAAAGACAAAAGTGTGGTGTACTACGCTGTGGGCAAATACAAGGAGGACAAAAGAATCCGCTTCGAACTCTTCCGCCGAAAACGAACGGGCGAAACCACCTGGGGCAATGCCGAAAAACTGCCCAAGACGATCAACCTGAAAGATGCCACCACCACGCAGCCTTTCGTGTGTACCCTGCCGGGCGAACTGACAGAAACCCTCTTTTTCGTGAGCGACCGCCCCGGCGGCAAGGGCAAAAAGGACATCTGGTACGTCAAGATCGAAAACGACAAGTTTTCCGAACCCGTCAACTTGGCCGCGCTCAACACCGACGGCGACGACGTGACGCCCTTTTACCACACCCAAACGGGCATCCTGTATTTCAGCAGCAATGCCCGACAGGGCCTCGGCGGGTTCGATATTTACCGTTCCGCGCACACGTCCGGCCAGTGGGGCGCCGTGGAGCACCTGCCCATGCCGCTCAATTCCAACGCGAACGACGTGTTTTACTCCCTGTCGGAAAACGGCAGGCTCGCGTTCTTTTCCTCCAACCGCAAGGGCGCGCAAAATTTTTCGGAGGAAGAATGTTGCTACGACATTTTCAAATCGGGCACATCGAAACCGGAAATGACGATAACGGCCTGCAACCAAAAGACCGGCGACACGCTGAACTACACTACCATGACCCTGTTCGAGATCGCCCCGGGCGGCCCCGTGGAATTGAGCAAAGTGACGGTGCCCGGCTCCACGCACAAGTTCCCGCTGCAAACCGGCAAGTCGTACATGATCGTGACCGCCAAGCCCGGCTTCGTGCCCGATACCTTCCGCTTCGACGTGCCGCAGCGCATCTGGGACGAGGACATGTCGGCCCGGCGCTGCCTCAAGTCCGCGCAGATAGACCTGATCGTGTCCATCCTCGATGGCGACACGCTGCGCCCATTCCCGGGCGCCAACGTGTTGCTCACCACCACGGCGTTCCACCGGCCCGACGGCGTAGTGGATCGCGGCACCGGCGACGCGGGTTTGGCGACCGTCATGCGCGACCATCCAGACAGCACGGTGTACTATTTCCCGCTGCAATACCAGCACGAGTACAAAGTGGGCGCTTTCAAGCCGGGCTTCACACCGGATTCGACCACCGTATCCACGGCCGGCCTCGTCGTCAGCGGCGACACCACCATCCGCCGGGAACTGACCCTGCGCCGCGGCCTGAACCTCGACGTGTACGTGTATGACGACATTTTGAAAGACCCGCTCCACGACGTGACCATTACCCTGATCGAACTGAAGACGCGCAAACATTGGGTGCATCCTACCGGCCCGGACCGCAACGACTACCACACGGTCATTCACTACGACACGCGTTACCGGCTGGTGGCCACCAAGGAAGGCTACTCGAAAGACTCCGTGGAGTTCCGGACCGACGACCTGAAAAAAGACCCGTTCCAGCGTATCCGGCAGGAACTGTTCCTGCGTCCGTTGTCCTTGCCGGCCTACCTGCCGATCGTGCTGTACTTCGACAACGACAAACCCGGCCCCCCGCGGCGGGGCGTGTCGAGCATCAAGGGGGAGTACAAAGACACCTACCTGCCCTACTACAACCGCAAGCAGGAGTATCTCGATACCTATTGCGCGCCTTTGACCGGCAAAGCCCTCGAGACCGCCCGCTTCGATCTGGACACGTTCTTCGAACGCCGCGTAAAAGGCGAATGGGATCGTATGCGTATGTTCTCGGAGGTCTTGTACGAAATGCTGCTCAATGGCGACCAGGTCAACATCCGAATAAGCGGTTTTGCGTCGCCACTGGCCGATTCCATTTACAACCGGGATCTGACATCCCGCCGCGTGAGCAGCGTGATGAACCACTTTTCCATTTTCGACGGCGGTATTTATCAGCCGTACATCGAGACGGGCCAGTTGAAGTTGATCCGGGAGCCCAACGGCGACAGCAAGGCACCCAAATCGGTCAGCGACAACCCCAAGGACCGCCGGCACTCCGTGTTCAGTGTGGATGCATCGCGGGAGCGGCGCGTCGAGATCATCGGCGTGGATGTGAACGGAAACAACATTCCAATCCCGATCATTCAAAAATAACGGTGCGGCATCATGCGGCACGCCGTTTTGATCCATGCCATGAATTGCAATGCTATGATTTTTAAAAAAATACATACCTCCGCCGGCGTTCGGCTCCTGAGTGGTGCGGCGCTTATTGCGTTGTTTTCCGTTGGAAATGCTCGCGCGCAAGGGCCTGTGCAACTGGCACTGAACTTCACGCCGCCGACCTGCCACGGCGATGCCGACGGCAGCGCCACGGCCACCGTGTCGGGCGGTACGGCGCCGTACAGCTACCTGTGGAGCAATGGCCAGCAAACGGCCACCATCGCCAACCTCAGCGCCGGTACTTATCAGGTAACGGTGACCGACGCCGTCGGCGCCACGAAAACCGGCGGCATTCAGGTGGTACAGCCCGCTCAGCTGCATTTCAACGTGACGGTGAACATACCCTCCTGCAACGGCTTCCCCGGTACCATGACCTTGTTCCCGACTGGCGGAAACCCGCCCTACGACATTATGTGGAGCAACGGCACCAAGGGCGCCACCGCCGGAAACCTGCTCCCCGGCGTGCCCTACACCGTGCAGGCCACCGACCTGAAAGGGTGCCAACTCGACACCATTGTTTTTCTGCCAATCATTGACAGCCTGAGCGTTAGCCTGCTGATCAAAAAAGCCGAATGCGACGGCGTGGAAGACGGCACCGCCACGGCGCTCGTGGATCCGTCCGGCGGCAACTACGCCTACCACTGGAACGTGTCGCCGAACAACACTCCACAGATCACCAATCTCGCGCCGGGCACATTCGTGGCCGTTACCGTAACGGACATCACCACCGGCTGCACCGGCACCGCCAGCGGTGTCATCGGCACCCACACGCAGGTGAAAATCAATGTCACGGGTACGCCCACGGTGTTTTGTCCGAACGACAAGACCGGTACCGCCTCAGCAGTGGCCACGCAGGGTACCGCTCCGTACACCTACCTCTGGCAAGGCCCCGGGGTGGACAGCATTTTTGGGCAAACGATCAGCGGACTCGGAGCGGGCGCCTACGCCGTCACCGCAACCGACGCGCGCGGCTGCACGGTCATCGGCGGCATCAACATCGGAGTCGTTTCCGGGCTGAATGCCAATTTTACCTACACCAAATCCTGTGTAGCCAACGTGTTCCAGGTAAAATTCACCGATACGTCCACCGACCCGACCAGCACGATCACGGGTTGGCAGTGGAACATCGTGTGGGACGGCGGTTCGATCAGCAGCAACCAACAAAATATTTCTCCGATCCTGATTCCCAACCTCAGCAACGGTATCGCGCGATTGGTCGTGACCTCCGCCGCCGGATGCACGGATACGCTCGTACTGCCGTTCAAAATGGATTCTTTGTTGGACTATGAGGTAGTCACTCAAGGCTATTCCTGCGACGGTACGGCGGTACCAATTACCGTTATCGGAAACCCATCGTTCACCTATCAGTGGCAGCCTGCGGATTTTCTGACCTTCAACCCCGGCCCGCAAAACGTGCTGGCCAACCCGCCTGCCACCAAAACTTACCTACTCGTGGTGGGCAACGCCTCCTGTTTCGACGTGGACTCGGTGACCATCACCCGGCAGCCCTTGTTGGAGCTGAGCGCCAACGACACCACCACCTGCGACACGGTTGGCGTGTTGACGGCCGTGACCAACATGCCCGCGATATTGGTTTGGACAAACCTTGCCGGAGACACGATCAATCCGCTGGCTGCGCCGGGCGGGATTTATGTCGTCACCGCAACCGATAGTTTCCTGTGCGTACGCACCGATACAGCCCGGGTGGATGTGTTGGCGCCAAACGTGCTGGCTTCCGTACCGCCGAATGCTTGCCCGAACGCGCCGTTTGATCTGGCTGCGCAAAACCTGATCCCGGCGGATGTGCTCACGTACCAGTGGGCCGCCGATCCGACATCACTGCTCCTAACCGATCCTTCGGCAGCAAACACAACGGCGACCGGACCGGTGGGGACGTACACCGTCCACCTGACCGTGACCAATCAGCACACTTGTACGGCGACGTTTGAGTTTCCGGTCAATATCCAGGATTCGTTCAATCTGGGTCCGTTTATCAGCATGGAGCAAGCCTGCAACAGCACGGCGGTAACCTTCGTGAACGCCAGCGGGTTTTCGGGCACCTGGAATTTCGGCGACGGGATCGGAACCAGTGTGCTGGATTCGGTCGTGTATCTGTATGCCGCGCCCGGCAGCTACACCGTGACCTTTTCTGCGAATGCCAATTGTGTCAACCCGTTCAGTCAAGTGCTGGATGTGTCGGCTGATATTTTCGTGGTGACCGCCCCGGATGTCTCGGAATGCGGAACCTCGGCCAGCCTGAGCGCCACGACGAGCCTTCCCGGCACGGTGACCTGGACGGACATCGCGGGCAACCCGGTACCGAACCCGGCTGCGGTGGGCGCGGGCACCTACATCGCCACGGCGGTGGACCAGTCCGGGCTGTGCACGGACACGGACACGGCCACGGTGACCCTGCAGGACTCGATTGACATTTCCGGCCAGATCAGCGTGCAGGAGAACTGCAACAGCACGACGGTCAACTATGCCAACACCAGCGGCCAGCCCGGCACCTGGGACTTCGGCGACAACACGACGAGCACTCAAAACATCGGCACGCACACCTACGCGGCCTTCGGCACCTACACGGTGACGTTCACGGCAAATGCGGACTGCGTGGCGCCGGTGTCGCTGGAGACCAGCCCTTCGGCAAACGACTTCGAGGTGACGGCGCCCGACGTGACGGGCTGCGAGCCCTCGGCCAGCCTGTCGGCCAATACCAACCTTCCCGGCACGGTGACCTGGACGGACATCGCGGGCAACCCGGTTCCGAACCCGGCTGCGGTGGGCGCGGGCACGTACATCGCCACGGCGGTGGACCAGTCCGGGCTTTGCACGGACACGGATACTGCTACGGTGACCTTGCAGGACTCGATTGACATTTCCGGCCAGATTTCTGTGTTGGAGAACTGCAACAGCACGACGGTCAACTATGCCAACACGAGCGGCCAGAGTGGCACCTGGAATTTCGGAGACAACACGACGAGCACTCAAAACAGCGGCACGCATACCTACGCGGTTTTCGGCACCTACACGGTGATGTTCACGGCGGACGCGGACTGCGTGGCGCCGGTGTCGCTGGAAACCTCGCCCTCGGCTGACGACTTCGAGGTGACGGCGCCGGACGTGACGGGCTGCGAGCCCTCGGCCAGCCTGACCGCCACGACGAACCTCCCCGGCACGGTGACCTGGACGGACATCGCGGGCAACCCGGTTCCGAACCCGGCGGCGGTGGACGCGGGCACGTACATCGCCACGGCGGTGGACCAGTCCGGCCTGTGCACCGACACGGATACGGCGACGGTGACCTTGCAGGATTCGATGGACATTTCCGGCCAGATCAGCGTGCAGGAGAACTGCAACAGCACGACGGTCAACTACGCCAACACCAGCGGCCAGCCCGGCACCTGGGACTTCGGCGACAACACGACGAGCACTCAAAACAGCGGCACCCACACCTACGCGGCTTTCGGCACCTACACGGTGACGTTCACGGCCAATGCGGACTGCGTGGCGCCGGTGTCGCTGGAAACCTCGCCCTCGGCTGACGACTTCGAGGTGACGGCGCCCGACGTGACGGGCTGCGAGCCCTCGGCCAGCCTGACCGCCACGACGAACCTTCCCGGCACGGTGACATGGACGGATGTCAACGGCAACCCGGTTCCGAACCCGGCTGCGGTGGGCGCGGGCACGTACA
>Ga0268299_1001201_pt1 | contig 51260 bp, 70 predicted proteins | sample NOBtaG_FD_193484 | JGI IMG/M metagenome (GOLD analysis project Ga0268299, IMG submission 193484) | Activated sludge microbial communities from bioreactor in Nijmegen, Gelderland, Netherland - NOB reactor | ecosystem: Engineered > Bioreactor > Aerobic > Activated sludge | place: Netherlands... | reverse complement strand
ACGCGGCGGTCCTGATCACCGGAGAGAGCGGCACGGGCAAGGAGTTGGTGGCCCGGGCCATCCATGACCGGAGTCCGCGAAAGAGCCGGGCCATGATCAAAGTGAATTGCAGCGCCGTCCCGGATGCACTGTTCGAAAGCGAGTTCTTCGGTCACGCAAAAGGCGCCTTCACCGGCGCCCTGTCGGATCGTCCCGGCCGTTTCGAACTGGCGGACCGCGGCACGCTGTTCCTCGACGAAATCGGGGAAGTGCCCCTGCCCATGCAAGCCAAATTATTGCGCGTGCTGCAAGAAGGGGAGTTCGAGCGCGTCGGAGAAACCAGGACGCGAAAGGTGGACGTGCGAATCGTGGCCGCGACAAACCGGGACTTGAAGCGAGAGGTGGAGGCCAGCCGCTTCCGAGAAGATCTGTTCTACCGCCTCAGCGTGTTCCCGATCCATATTCCCCCGCTCAGGGAGCGTCGCGAGGACATTCCTGCGCTGGCGCGGCATTTCATCGCCAGGAGTGCCCAACGACTGAATCGTCGCACCCCGCGCTTGACGCCGGCCATCTCCAACCTTCTGATCGACCACGATTGGCCGGGTAATGTCCGCGAACTTCAGAATGTCGTGGAACGCGCGGTGATTCTCGCCCAAGGCGGGCCCTTGCACATCCAGCTCCAACCATCTCAGCGATCGATGCCGATCACCGTCGCTCACTCGACGCCGGAATCGCCACGGCCGGCGACCAGGGATGACCTGAGACGCCAGGAACGGGAGAGTATCGTCCATGCACTCGGCTTGACCAAGGGGAAGATCTTCGGTTCGGATGGCGCGGCGGCATTGCTGGGCATGAAGCCAACCACGCTCGCGTCACGCCTCAAGGCATTGGGAATCAGGAAAACGAAATCGGAGTCTTGATCGCGGCAGCCCCACGAGTTCATCTTGACACTGCGAATCCCTCAACTTTTCGACATAGCTTCATCCATGAAGGAGCGATCTTGCTGAGAGAAAGTCGGTCCTGGTGTCCGATAACGGCTTGACAGGAATGTAGATCGCGTCGGGGCAGACAAATCGGCAGGGCGTCTCTTACGCCTCTGTAGCGATCTCGTCTTGCAGCTGCTCCAGCGCGTCCAGAATGCGGATGAATTTCCTGCCAAACGGGGTGACGGCATACTCCACGCGCGGCGGGCTCTCATTGTACGTGGTGCGGGCGATGATCCCGAAGGCCATGTTTCGTCGCAGACACTCGTTGAGCACTTTGGTCGTCAGCCCCTCAACGCTCCGCACCATCTCCCCCGGCCGATTGATCCCGCTCGCCAATAGTCGATAGACGGTGAGCGACCATTTACAGCCGTAGATCGTTTCGACCATTCTGGCGCTCCGTTCCGGAGCCGATTGCCGAGAGATTTTTTTCGCGCGTGTGGGCTTCAAGATAGACCGATTCGTACCTACCACACCGAATTGTGCCTGCTGTCGGCGCGCCACGAATCCCCGTAGACTGCGCCCATAGGTTCTGCCTTTCTACCATACCCCACGAAGGAGGTCATCCGATGCAACCAGTCCATCAGCCCATTGCCCTGATAGTTGGAGGGTCCAGCGGTATTGGTCTTGCCACGGCGAAGCTGTTGCTTGAGCGAACGATTTCAACGGTGATTGTCGGCCACCGATCGTCCAAACTGGACCAGGCCCGAAGCGAACTGGCCTCGTTCGGTCCGGTGGAATCGTTTCAAGCGAATTTGTATGAGCCGAATGATGTGCAGCGCCTGATCGCCTTCATCGGCCATCACGACCGCCACATCAAGTACTTGGTGAACGCCGCGGGCTATTTCAAGCCGACGCCGTTTCTCGATCATACAGGCGACGATTACGATACCTATCTGGATCTGAACCGGGCTCTCTTTTTCATTTCGCAAGCCGTCGCCAAGAACATGGCGGTCAACGGCGGAGGGTCCATCGTGCATATCGGGTCGATGTGGGCCAAGCAGGCCATCAAAGCGACGCCGTCCTCCGCCTATTCGATGGCCAAAGCCGGCTTGCACGCGCTCACGCAGCACATGGCGATGGAGCTGGCCGCCCACAAGATTCGAGTCAACGCGGTGTCGCCGGCCGTGGTCAAGACGCCGATCTATGGAGCCTTCATCGACCCACCCCAGATCGACGCCACGCTAGCCACCTTCGACAGTTTTCACCCGATCGGCCGGATCGGCACGGCAGAGGATGTCGCTCGAACCATCACATTCCTATTGAGCGACGACGCGCAATGGGTCACCGGCGCGGTCTGGGACGTTGACGGCGGCGTGATGGCGGGACGGAATTAGCGACACCCTGCAGATCGGCGAAGGCAGAGGGGGCCCATGCCGGTGGAGGCACAGGTCCCTCTTCGGTTTGAACCGGATCTCCGCGCCGCGTGGTGCCCCTCTCAGCCGACAGTCGCAGTCGGCGCCGTCCACGCCTGCGAGGCAAACTGCGGATCAAGCGGCGTGTGGGCAATGTGATTCACATAATTGCTCAAGGTCTTGAGCGCGACGATCGTCAACACATCCAAGACATGACACTGGGTATAGCCGGCCTCCGCGGCCTGCTCCAGCTCATCCTCCGGGACCCAGCCGCGATGACGCAAGACGGACAGGACCAGTGCGCGGAGCGCATCGAGCTTTTTGTCGGACAGGGGTCGTTGATCCCGTAACGCGGCGAGCACATCTTCCGGCATACGGACCATTGTCGCGACCATGGAGTGGGCCCCCACGCAGTAGGCACAATTATTGGCGGCACTGACGGTCAAGGTCACCACCTGCTGCTCCACGGCTGAGAGTGTACTGTGCTCCAGCGCCGTAGCGATCGCGGCGTACGCCTGGACGGCCGCAGGGGACTCCGCTAACACGCCGATGAGGTTCGGCACAAACCCGTACTTCTTCTCCATCGCCTTCATGGTGGCACGGGAGGCTTCTGGAGCGGACTCCTGTGAATGTACCTGATACATCCTGCTTCTCCTTTCGGTGCTCAATCTGCCTGGTGCGCAGATACCCCCATCGCTACCGGATCAGGCCAAAGTACTTCCACTCACCGACCGTGCCCATAAACGAAGACCGTAGGGCGTCCGGCAGCGCGGCGCCGGCGGCCTCATACTGTTCCCGGCTGGCCCATACTGAATAGTCCACATGAACTTGTGGATCTTTGAGGTCCTTCCGGCTGGCAACGGAGACAAAGCCTGGCTGTTTCTTTAAAAAGGCAAACAGGGCTGACCAGGCTTCATCATGCTGGCGTGCCTTCTCCGGCTTCACCGCATAGGTCATCACCTCAACCACTTGTCCCTCCGTATGGCCACCCCCTGGCTGCGTGGCACACGCCGTCAACACGGTTAGACACAGCGCCATTCCTACACTCACCAGGCCACGACTATACATACCCATCGCCCCTCCTTATGATTAAGAGTTATTGGTGCACGAACGTTGAGGACTGGACCGTCGGCCACTGAGCTTCAGCCTCTCGAATCAAGACGTCTTTCCCTCGGGTCCATTTAGACTGAATGCCCCGGTCATAATTCAGATACAACTTCCCGTCCACGATCTCCCAGACATCCCCTTCGCCCTTGGCTTTAGTCCCCTCGGCAATGCCATAGGCACAAAAGCCGCCGAACTGGGGTGCGAAGCGTTCAGGGGTTGTGGTGAAGCGATCCCGGTGCGATGGGCTCGCGAACCAAAAGATAGAACCTTTGTATGAATACGCGAGCGTCTCGTTTCCTTTGACGGCCTTGTGGTCTTCGAAATAGGCCACGGGATCGTATCCATCGATTGCCACGCCGTTCTTTTCATAGAATTCCCCCGCCCGGACCTGACCAGCCATCACGAATGAACAGGTGAGTCCGACAGCGGCCCAGGTTAGTAACGTGTGTGGGGTCATGCATTCACCCTCCCTACCGGCCGCGCGTCGTCCTTGATCGCCCGGCCCAGCAGAAACCCCAACAGCGAAACGGGAGCCGCCCGAGGCAGCAACCGATTCTCCCACGCCATCATTTTGTTCATGATCCCTGAGACGACGGTTGCCTTCTTCCCTAACGCCCGCAGCCCTACGCGGGCCACTTGCTCAGGCATCTGCGGAATCATGGGTAACTTCGAGAAATCGACCGGCATATTCGCGGTCATCTCGGTGGTCGTCAGCCCTGGCGAGAGGACCAGCACATCGACGCCGAACGGTTTCAATTCAACGTGAAGCGCCTCCCCCAAACTCAGGAGGTAGGCCTTGGTGGCGGCGTAATGTGCCACATAGGGGACGCCCTGATAGGCAAAGAGGCTGGAGACAAACATCAGCCCCCCACGGCCTCGTTTCGCCATCTGCCCTCCATACAGATGGGCCAAATGCATCGGGGCCACGGCATTGAGCTGGGCTAATTGTAGATGGGCTTGTTCATCGCCCTGAACAAAGGCGCCGGTGAGTTCCGCACCCGCATTCAAAATGGCGAGCCCGATCTCAAGGTCTTCAGTTGCCGTGGTGATGGCTCTGATTGCGTCCGGTTTACGCAAATCCGCCTGAACCGTTCGAACGTTGACTTGATACTCTTTAGTGAGGTCACTGGACAGCTCGTCCAGTCTCGACTGACGTCGCGCCACAGCAACGATATGCAGCCCGTGCTCCGCCACCTGCCGTGCCAACTCGCGCCCGATGCCCGAACTGGCACCGGTGATTAATGCCCATGGGCCATATTTGGTGAGGTTCGTTGTCTTCATGGATGTCCGGTTTCCCTTGGTAATGAACGTGCGGAAATCTTCTGCCGCATCTGACCTGTTCAACTTCTATTTCAACTGGAGTCTATGGGCAGCCGCACACGTACAGACCGCTCCAGCCTATCCACGATCACAATGAGCCCACATATGGACCGTACAGTCCTAAATGCGGCAAAAAAATCATCGCACGGCCTTCATGATTAACGGCACCATCGCACCCGCACTCCGTGTATCGAGACCGGATTTGATCAGGGTCCTCAGCCCGGTCATCGAACTCACCAGATAACTGGCCAAGGCCGTGCGGTCAACGCCTGCCGCCACATCACCTTCCTGCTGCGCCCGCTTGACCGCCGCTGTGAAAATGGCTTCGAGCCGGTGCAGACCCTGGGCAATCGGTTTGGCAAAAACAGGGTCCCGCTGCCCGAATTCGTTGGCGGAATTCGCCACCAGGCATCCTTTCGCGCCAGCCGGCTCCTGCGCCGTACTGGCCACCCACTCAAAGACACTGCGGATAAATTGCAGGCCGGAGGGTGCGTGGTTCAACTGCACGGTCAGTTCCCGGGCAAACCGATCTTGATACCGGAGTAAACATTTCTGAAACAATTCCTGTTTGCCGCCAAACGTCTGATAGAGACTGCTCTTCGACAGATGCATCGCGGCGAGAAGGTCCGCCAACGAGGTCGCTTCATACCCCTTGCACCAAAACACCTCCATCGCCGCATCCAGTGCGTGCTCAGGATTAAACTCCAGCGGGCGTCCAAGAGTCATGGTCATCAGTATATGGACCGATCGGTTCATATGTCAATGCCACTCGCAGAATGACGCGTGCACCCTTGAGCCATATGTGCACATTCAGAAGGTAGGCCAGCACGGAAGCCGAAGGCCCATGCGCTTGCGCATGGCGAAATCCTGCTGAGTCGGCAGTTCATTTTGCCACAAGAACAGCAGTCTGAAAATCGATCTGCGAAGATCCCGACACATCGCCTTATGGACCGCAAATCTGCGCGCACCGAGGAATCCTTAGAATATCGTGCTCCACCTTTCTGAAATCCGCACGACTGCGGTTCAAGAGAACGGCGCAGTGTAATTTTGAGAGAGGCTCTGGTTTCCCGTGGTCTCATCTATTCCCCGAACAGATGGGACGATCCAGAGGATCTCTGACTCCCCTCGCTCTCGAGGAGGGTCCATGCATACGACTGCGTCTCGGTCCGAAACGCCCCCCTCCCCGCTAAGAAACGCCGCGGCCTTCGAGCGACAGACTTGGCGCGCTCTGAGGGTCACGGGACACTCATGCATCCACATCGCACCCTCCCCGTACGAAAAACAGCCCGCGGTGGATATCTCCGATGCTGACCATGCCGACCAGCGTTCCATGATCCGCAACCGGAAGCCGGCGGAAGTTCTTCAATCCCATGTACGAAGCCGCTTCGAGAATAGGTGTCTCCGGTGAGACGGTCAGTGGGTTCCGCACCATGATCTCCTCGGCCCTCTTTCCCAAGACCTCAGGATAGTTCTGTTCCATTTCCAGAAAGTCTCGGCTGTGCACCGCGTCATGAATGTAGTCGCCATAATTGGGATACATCGGCAGCATCACGTCACGCAGGGTGACGATCCCGAGCAACTCGCGACTGGCGTTCACGATCGGAATGGCCCCGCAATGTCGGCTCAACATTTTCACGACGACGTCCCGCACGGTTTCCGTCGGCACGCCTGTGACGACCCCGGTAGACATCACATCATGAATTCGCATGGGAGCCTCCCTTCGCGTCGGTCATGTGGCTGGGATGCGTGGCTTCACGTGCAGTGACCGCGCCAACCGCATGGGGGACCTTGGCAGGCACGGACCGATGATCTAGGTGGTACTGCGCCTGGCAATGTCTGCAGCGCACAAACCAGAGGCAGCCATCAGGATAGTAATCGCACTGCAGTTTCGGGATCAGTTCGTGGCTTCCACAGGTCGGACAGGGGAGTTGATGGAGCTGAATCCGTAAGGCCATGAGTGGGTCGTCGAGGATTGTCATGACGGACCTCCTTGTCGAACGGAGTGCAGGGTCTAGGTTTGATCGTGCGTGAATTACGCCGTGGCGAGCGACGGCATACGGGGACTCCTGCACACTAGGGAATCGGACGAGTTTGTGGACTGCTTTCGGTGTTCGAGGATCAGCGAATCCACCACATCTCCACAGAGCAGGCAGCGATAGCCCTCTATGCACAGGCTGCTGCTCTGCCCCTGAAGATCGACAATCTCTTCCCGAACCATCAGTCCGTGGCATCGTTCACAGGTCACGGTTCACCTCCTTGTGGATGGGAGACGTGCGGCTATCCTGCGCACGATCCTAACGGGACTCTCGGCGTTGATCTGTAAGGCACCTCACGTCTACGGCAGTCTTTCTTCCTTCATGTGTAATGCAGCCCACAGAACTCCTGAGTGTTGTGCACTAGCATGCGAAACCATTGCGGACGCCGCATCCGCCCGATACGTCGGGCGGACCTCGTGTTCATCATTCACCTGTCTGTTCTGAAAGGAGTGCAGCATGTCCAAAGTTGCGATCGTAGTCTTAGCCGACACCGACACCCATGAGGGATTGGGACGCGTGGTCAATGCGATGGAAGCCGTGAAGGAGTTCAAGGACGCCCACGACGACGTTCAACTCATTTTCGATGGCGCCGGGCCCAAGTGGATTCCGGAACTGGAGAAGCCCGATCACATGGCCCACGGGCTCTACGTGGCGGTGAAAGATCGCATCGGCGGGGCGTGCGATTTTTGCGCCGGGGCGTTCGGAGTGAAGGACAAAGTCGTGGCTTGCGGAGTGAAGCTGACCGGCGAGTACGACGGCCATCCCAGCTTCAAGAAACTCGTGTCTCAGGGGTACCAGGTCATTACATTCTAACGCGGGAGAGCAGCGGACATCCGGGCGGCGCTATCGATCCAGCCGGGTGTCCGCTCCTTATCAGTGCTCACCGACACACTGCTGATCCCAGTCGTCAGAAGGAATTCAGGCATGAGACACCCATTACGATTTTTCAGTGAATTGATGGAGCAGCCCGTATGGGTCTCTCTGTGGGTGCTGTTTCTCATGCTCGTCAACATGGCCAGTCTTGCCTTCTGGCAGGAGGCGGTCGCCCAACTCATCTTCATGAATTTTCTCGCGAGCGCGATGCTGATGATGGGGCTCTACGCGCGGTATGGATTCAGCAAGATCCTTGGGCTCGGCCACTTCCCATGGATCCCGCTGCTGGCCTATGTCGTGATCAAGATTCCTACCGCTGAAGCGTCATTCAAACAGTATTTGCTCATCTTGTCGGTGTCCATGGCGGTGTCCCTGGTGTTCGATACGATCGATGTCTGGAGCTATTTCACAAACCGGGCGCGCCATTAAGAACCATTGGTACGCCATCTGGCCGGCTCAGCGGTTGTCTATCGGTACTGCACGATCAAGGATTCTCAATAGACGAGTATCCGGTCCGCTGCCTCGAACAAGTCCACCATCTTGGCCAGTGGAACGGGAGTGACCGAATCGGCGACTCGCGCCGGATCGATGTTGTAGAGCAGCATCATGGTGTGATTCCCGTAGATCTCGACGCCGTGCTTGTGCCGAAGAAGGTCGAAATACTCGCCGTAATTGTGCGGGATCTGCTCCGACGGTACGCCCATCTGTTCGGAGAGACTTTGCCGTTCTCGTTCCGGCAAACCAGCGCGGTCGAGCGCGGTTGAATCGGAGCCCACAAGCTTCCTGAACCAGCCGAAACCTTTCGTGACCGACGTCACTGCGCTCGCATCAACCAGAATCGTGACTCTGTGACCAGCCTTGACCGCTGCCCAGGCGACATTCGGCACGGCGCAGATCTGCGCATCGTCCACGGCCACTGAGGTTTTCATATGGATCAGGATGTTGGCTGCAGATGCTGCAGAAATCCAAAGTCCCGTGCTCAAGGCGAGCGCTGTGAAGGTCATGAACAGGCCGTGAATACCTCGCCGTTTCATCGTGCCTCCTCTTCATCGGTACCGCTTGGCGTTTGGTGATCGCAGCAATCGGCGGCATCCGAAGTCGTCTCAGAGCCAATAGATTCCGTATAGGCAGCATAGGCCTTCAGCGCCCATTCCTCGCCGGGACAGCCTTGCATAGTCATGGCCACTTCGAGGAACTCGATGAATTCCTCCTGTGTGATCCCTTTCTCGCAGGCCATCTGGACGTAGGCCCGAATACAGGGCTCACATCGGATCGCGATCGAGATAGCCATCGCGGTGAGGAGCTTATGTTTGGCGGGAACCGCCCCATCGCGATAGGCTGCCTGGCGCATGCGAAGCAGCCCGCCCGTTACTTGCGGACTAAGGCGACGCAATTCCGTAAACCGTGTGTTGTTCGGACTTGTCACGATCTCCTCCGTTTCTGTGATTGATGTGAGGCGGGTTGTTCTCTTTCTATATGGTGCAAAATCTGACAACGATCGATGGGCTGACCAGCCTGACAGGTGCGGATCAAGCCGCGCAGCGCGCGGGCCAAAGCCTGGAGGCCTGTCAGCTTCGCTTCAACGCCATGCAATTTAGCTTCTGCCTTCCGCTGCACGTCGCCACAATGCGCCCGACCATTCACTCGGAGGTTGAGTAATTCACCGATCTCTCGAAGCGTGAATCCCAGCGCCTTCGCGTTTCTGATGAATCGGAGTCGTCCCACTGCTTCGTGGTCATAGACACGATATCCGGATGGTCGACGGCTGCTGGGCGAGAGGAGTCTCCGCTTTTCATAGTACCGAACTGTTTGGACATCAATGCCAGCCGACTTTGCGAGCCAGCCAATTGTACGTTGGGATGTCATAGTCGCTCCTTGGGATGAGGCTACACCTAGGACCATGGTACCGAGTCAAGGGGGCGGGGAACCTATCCGGTCCATTGTCCACCCTGTCCATCCTCTTCGCTGGTGACGCCTTCTGCGGTGATGCTCTCACTCATCGCGTACGATCCAATGTAAGCCAGCTTACAGAATCCTCATGCTCCTCGCTGTACCCTTCCCCTGAAGCGTCTATCTCGCTACACGGTTAGAGAACGACGTCAAATTGGAAACATTGACACATAGACTTATCTCGATGGGGTCATAGAATAACGAGGGAGCCATGCCAGGAGAGAACATTACCCAGACCGTCAGTGATCGCTACGCCCGTGCGGCCAGCACGGGCGAGCACATGTGTTGCCCGACCAGCTATGACATGAGCCACCTTAAGACCTTCATCCCGGAGGAGGTCCTGCAGATCTCTTATGGCTGTGGGACGCCTGCTGGTCTGAAAACCGTGAGCGCCGGGGAAACTGTTCTGGACATTGGATCAGGTGGCGGCATCGACTGCTTCGAAGCCTCACGCCTTGTCGGCCAGACAGGCCATGTGATCGGGATCGACATGACGAATACGATGTTAGAAATCGCTCGCAGAAACGCCGTGATCGTGGCCGGCAATCTCGGCTATCCCTCCTCCAATGTTGAGTTCAGAAAAGGGCTGGCCGATGCCATACCCGTGGAGGATGACACGGTAGATGTGATTATTTCCAATTGCGTGATCAACTTGGCTCCGGACAAGCGAAAGGTGTTTCGCGAGATGTTCCGCGTGGCCAAGCCGGGTGGGCGCTTCACGATTTCCGACATCGTCGCCGACCAACCTGTGCCGCAGTACCTCATCCACGACGCGGAGAAATGGGGCGAGTGTCTGTCAGGGGCTCTGACGCTCACCGACTATATGGCGGGCATCACGGAGGCGGGGTTCGTCGGCATCCATCTGATCAAGTCGTCGCCCTGGCAGCGTATCGACGGCATCCATTTCTTCTCTGTCACCTTGACCGGCTACAAGCTCCCTTTGAACGCACCGACGGCAGGCGCGCGCTACGCCACATTGCGAGGCCCCTTCAGTCGCGTGGTGGACGAACGGGGCACCACCTACACCCGCGGGATTCCGCAGCCCCTCACATCGGAATCCACTCTCTTATTGAGCCAGCCGCCATTTGCCTCACACTTCGTCCTGTCGTCCGACCCCGTCACGCTGGACCAGGCCGATCCTCGCTGGACCGCCGTGCTTCCCGAACAGACTCCCTGTGTGTGGAAAGGGGATTATGCCTTGCTGGCCGGGCCGTTCCTGGAAGCACAGGACGATGACCACCATCTCTATCGGCGCGGCGAGCCACTGGAAATTTGTTCTAAGAGCCTCAAGGTCCTTGAATCGGAAGGCTATGCCCTGCATTTTGCGATCCTCAATCGCGCCGGTCAACACGTGACCGGGGGGGCCGTGACCTGTTCACCTGAGGGAGCCTGCTGTTGATGAAGCGAGCGTCAACAGCTGCCATTCTAACCTCTGGCCAATGCGCCACGGTTCTGAAGGCATTGGCGGATGAGACCAGGCTGCGCCTCCTGGAGTCCCTGTTGGTCGAAGAGAAATGTGTCACTGAACTTGTGCGAAAACTGCGTTGCCCCCAGCCGCACATTTCCCATCATCTTCGCATTCTTCGCGATGCCGGCTTAGTCGAAGGACTCAGGGACGGCAAGCAGGTCTGCTATCGCATCGCGCCGACCATCCAGCGAGCGCTGTCGAATCAGCAGGGACAGGCCCTGAACTTTGGGTGCTGCGAGGTGCGCTTCCCTGAAACGGTGTTAGCCTCGGTAGGACATGTTCGCTGAGGCGGCTGGGTGCGCGTGAGAAAAGATTATACTTCTAAGGACACCGATATGCCGCTGACTCTCTTGGGAGAACACCATCCGCTAGCCTCAGCAGCCGCACAGCTCACACTGCTGGCCGATATGCACGGCCATGCGTCGTTTAAGACTCGGCTCGAACAGGCCGGCCTCTTCCCGCTTCGAGCCACTGGGATCACCGTCTTCCAAATCAACCTGGGCAAACTCTGCAACCAGACCTGCAAGCACTGTCATGTCGATGCCGGCCCGGATCGGACCGAACGCATGTCGCGCGACACGGCAGAGCTGTGCATGCAGGCACTCGCCAAGACAGACATTCCCACGGTCGATCTGACAGGGGGCGCGCCCGAACTGAATCCCAACTTTCGCTGGCTGGTCGAACAGGCTCGCGGGCTAGGCCGGCACGTGATGGATCGGTGCAATTTGTCCGTGGTCTTGATTCCCTCACAGGCAGACTTGGCCGAGTTTTTGGCAGCGCATCGGGTCGAAATCATCGCCTCACTGCCTTCCTACCGTGCCAGCCAGACAGACGCGCAGCGAGGCGACGGCATGTTCGAGAAGTCGATCGAGGCACTGCGCTTGTTGAATAGGCTGGGATACGGCCGCCCCGACAGCGGCCTGCTCTTGAATCTCGTGCACAATCCGGTCGGCGCCTTTCTCCCTCCCAAGCAGGAGGCCATCGAAGCGCAGTTTCGAAAAGAACTCCGGGCTCGCCATGACGTCGAGTTCACCCATCTCTATACGATCACCAACATGCCGGTGAGCCGGTATCTGGAGTTTCTCGTGGAAAGCGGCAACTACGACCAGTATATGGAGCGGTTGGCTATGGCCTTCAATCCCACAGCCGCTGCCGGTGTGATGTGCCGATCAATGATTTCCATCGGCTGGGATGGCACGCTCTATGACTGCGACTTCAATCAGATGCTCGACCTGCCGGTAGACGAGGGGATGCCTTGGCACATTCGTGAATTTGATCCAACCCGCCTGGGCACACGCAGGATTGTGACAGGGAACCACTGTTACGGCTGTACGGCCGGCGCCGGCTCGTCCTGCGGCGGCGCGGTCGCCTGAATACATGCCCATGGCCACGATATTTATGTATCTGCATGACTAAATACTATAGTTTATTTCCGCCAAAGAAATGCGGGGCTCTTGTGACTCTGGCGTTGGTGAGTCTCTTGAGCGTTCCTGCATTAGCCGGAGTGCAGGCAGCTGGAGCAGATCCAGTGACCGGGAAGCTGGTGGTCACTGGCGCGAGCACCCTGGCCCCCCTTGTTGCCGAAATCGGCAAGCGGTTCGAACGTCTTCATCCCGCCGTGCGTATCGATGTGCAGACCGGCGGCTCATCGCGTGGCATTGCCGACGCCCGCCAAGGTCTCGCCGACATCGGCATGGTGTCGCGGGCGATGAAGGAGGACGAGCGTGATCTGTCTGCGTTCTCCATCGCCCGCGATGGGGTCTGCATCATTCTCCATCAAGACAACCCGGTGCGGGCCCTCACCGACGACCAGGTTGTCGCGATCTACACCGGTAAGATCATCAATTGGAACGCGGTCGGCGGGAGGGACGCGCCGATTACCATCGTCACCAAGGCGGAAGGTCGGTCGACGCTGGAAGTCTTCCTCCGGTACTTCGCGCTGAAGAATGTGGACGTGAAAGCCCACGTGGTGATTGGAGACAACGAGCAGGGAGTGAAGACCGTGGCCGGGAATCGTCATGCGATTGGGTACGTGTCCGTCGGAACGGCCGAATATGACGCCGCCCACCGGGTTCCCATTCAACTGCTTCCGATCAACGGTGTGGCCGCTTCGACCGAGAATGTACGGAAAGGACTGTTCCCGCTCTCACGGCCCCTGCATCTTGTGACCCGAACGGCACCCTCAGGCCTCGCTAAAGCGTTTATCGAATACGCACAATCAAAGGCGGTTCATGACCTCATCAGGGAGCAATACTTTGTCCCACTGGTCGACTGATCGGCTCCTGCTTTGGCTGCTGCGCGGCACCGCCACGCTCGCGGGCGCGATCGTCCTGCTGATCGTGGGATTTCTTGTCTTGGAAGCCCTTCCGGTCTTACGGCACGTGGGTATCGGACGATTTCTTACCGATCCCTCCTGGCATCCTGCGGAAGGGTTGTACAATCTGACGCCGATGCTGTGGGGGACTCTGTTCGCGATGGTCGGCTCCGTCCTGATCGCGACGCCACTGGGGATCCTCTCCGCGGTCTTCTGCCACTATTATGCGCCTCTAGCCGTGATGCGCCCCTACCGGAAGCTGATCGAACTTCTTGCGGGTATTCCATCGGTGGTCTATGGGTTTTGGGGCCTCGTGGTCCTTGTCCCCCTGATCGGATCGATTCATCCGCCTGGGCCGAGCCTGCTGGCTGGTATCATCATCCTCGCGATGATGATTCTCCCCACCATCGCCTTAATGGCTGATGCCAGCTTCGCCCATGTGCCTCCACAGTACGTACGTGGCGCGGCCGCCCTGGGGCTATCTCGCTGGGCCACCATTCGAGGGGTCGTGTTCCCGGCAGCCCAATCGGGGTTGTTCACTGGCGTCATCCTTGAGACCGGTCGAGCCATCGGAGAGACGATGGCGATTCTGATGGTTTGTGGGAACGTGGTGCAGACACCGCACCGTCTGTTCGATCCGATGCGGACGCTGACCGCCAACATTGCGCTTGAGATGGCCTATGCCTTCGGGGACCATCGTGCCGCCTTGTTCGTCAGCGGCCTGGTGCTGATGGGGCTGATCGTGGCGCTTGTCGCCGCCGCAGACTGGATCAGCCACGGAAGAATCTATGGATAAGACGCTGGAACGACATCGTGATGGACGGGAATGGCTTGTCGAGACCTTGGTATGGAGCGCGGCAGCGCTCGTCACCGCGACTTTCTGCTGGCTCTTGGGCGACATCCTCTGGCACGGCCTCAATCACCTGTCATGGGCGTTTCTGACAACCCCCCCTCGAAACGCTGGCCGCGAAGGTGGAATCGGCCCCATTCTCATCTCGACCGCGTTGATCCTGGGTGTCTGTCTCAGCGTGTCCCTTCCTATCGGCGTCGGAACCGCGGTGTTGCTGGCTGAGTTCACCACGGACGCCAGTCTATTTGGACGGTTGACCCGTCGCAGTCTTGATGTGCTGGCTGGAGTCCCGTCGATTGTCTTCGGGCTCTTCGGCAACGCCTTCTTTTGCAAGACGCTGGGGTTGGGATTCTCGATTCTGTCCGGTGGTCTGACACTGGCCTGCATGGTGCTGCCGATCCTGATCCGCTCGACGGAGGAAGGGTTCCGCGCCGTACCGACCGAATACCGGCTCTCCGCCGCCGCCCTGGGGCTCTCGCGGACTACGACGCTCTTCCACCTCTTGCTGCCGGCGGCGGTGCCGGGGCTCCTCGTGGGGCTGATGCTGGGGGTGGGGCGGGCCATGGCGGAAACGGCCGCGCTCATCTTCACCAGCGGCTATGTGGACCGCGTGCCGGAATCGCTACTCGATTCCGGCCGGGCGTTGCCCCTCCACATCTTCGACCTCTCGATGAACGTCCCCGGGGGAGACGCCCACGCATATGCTTCAGCGCTCGTCTTGGTTGTTTTGCTGCTGGGCATCAATGGAACAGCGTCATGGTTGGCCGAACATTGGCTACACCGGAGGATCGTCACCATATGAAGCCCTCAACGTCTCCGCCGGCTACACAACCATGGTTTCCGCTGGAGGAGCGGCCATCCTGTTGCGTCCCGAAGCCGTTCATCGAGGTCGAGCAGCTCAGCCTGCACTATGGTCAGAAGCTGGCGTTCCGCGACGTGACACTCGCCATCAACCAAGGCTGCATCACGGCGCTCGTGGGGCCGTCAGGTTGCGGCAAGACCAGTTTTCTTTCTTCTCTGAATCGCCTGACCGATCTCATTCCTGGATGCCGGCTGTCAGGACGTATTCAGCTCGACGGCCTCGATGTGTTGGCACCGCACACCGATGTGATCCGCTTGCGCCGCCGCGTCGGTATGATTTTTCAAAAGCCGAATCCGTTTCCCCTCTCGATCCGGAAGAACTTGGAGTTTCCCTTGCGCGAGCACGGGCTCAGGGATCGGGAACAGCTTGCCGGCACCATCGAAACGGGACTACGCGATGTGGGTCTGTGGGACGAGGTTAAGGACCGCTTGGACTCGCCGGCCTTGGCGCTGTCGGGTGGCCAACAGCAGCGATTGTGCATGGCCCGAGCGCTGGTGCTCTCGCCTGATGTACTGCTGATGGATGAACCCTGCAGCGCGCTCGATCCACTTTCCGGCGGGGTCGTCGAAGACCTGATTGCCGGCCTTCGAGGCCGCTTCACCGTGTTGATCGTGACCCATAATCTTGCACAGGCTCGTCGTATTGCCGATTACGCCGCCCTGTTTTGGGTTCAACACGGAGCGGGGCAACTGATTGAGGCCGGGCCGACGAAGCAAATTTTTGAGGAGCCCCATGACCCTCTGACCGTTGCCTATGTGAGTGGGATGCGAGGGTAATCGTGTGCCACCAGTTGAGTCACGTTCTATGAAGACAGGGCATAGTATGGACACAAAAGATAAGGTGAGCCCACTCCGCAGGCTCATTCCTTCGAAGCCTGCCACGGAACTGAGCGACCTACAGAGCATGAAACAGGGCCAGCCATCCGGGAAGCAAGGCGCCGATCGCGTCCTTGAACAATGGCCGGTGATCCCGATTGTCGAACAGCAGGCGGGTTCCCATGTCTCCTCCAACCAGATTCCCACTGGGTCTCGCGTCGTCATGCTTCCCGTATTAGTCGCTGCTCACGAGGATCAGCCTGATGGTTTGTATGGACGAGAGGGCTCGGAACGAATCGAGTCCGCTTCGGCTTCTGACCAAGGCGGCATCCAAGCTTCAGTTGGTTTACTAGGAGCGGCGAATGGCTTTCGTCCAGAACGGTCTCGATACGTCTATGGCGCGCTGATGATGGATATATCCCGACACGAAGTTCTGATACATGGTCGGGAGGTCGGGCTGACTCGAAAAGAGTTCAATCTGCTGGAATGCCTTCTCAAGCGTCCAGGACATGTGCGGTCACGGGACGCTTTACTGAACGCTGTGTGGGGTTACGACTACTATGGGACGGCCCGTACGGTAGACGTCCATATACGGCGACTCAAGCAGAAGCTTCCATTGCTCGATCGGGCTATCGTGTGCGTGAGAGGCCTGGGATATAAGCTCAAAGACACGAGAGACGAGGAGGCTGATATTCATGGTGTACGGCGATCGGGCTAGAGGGCTAGCCAAGGACGCGTGTAGTGGATTGGAGCCGATTTGCTCAGCGCAGACGCTGAACTACTAAAAGGAGTGATCATGATCGAGCACGGGGGCGCGTGAGCGGCATCGTGAACCAGCGCATCTGTCACAGCGCCTATTTATTAGGAAATGTTCATAAACCTGTAACAAACACATAGCTTTTCTGCAATCTTTTCCCATTAGAGTCAAAGTCGATGGTCGTCGTGAGCCGCATTACAAGAGGATCCAAGTATGTTGCAATTTCGTAGACTAGGTGTTCCGGGGCTGGCTCTGTTGTCTGCACTTCAGCTGGTCTCTCTTGTGGCATTGGTTGAGCGATCGGAGGCTGAAAACAGTGGTCCCCTTGTCGTGAACACAGTCGATCCGACCTTGACGCACTATCACCCTCAGGCGCATGTGTCCGGCAGTTTCAAGATTCAAGGTTCGGAGATGATGTTTCCTCTGCTGACCCGCCTCAGTATGGAATTCCAACGTCGACAACCGAAAGTCGCCATTGATGTGCGAGGCGGTGGGTCCGGAACGGCCATTGCCGAATTCCTGCAGCCGCCGCTCAACAAGGTCGGCAAGGTGATGTGGCCGGAGGACCGCGCCGTGAGTTTTAAAATGGTTGCCTCATCTCGGGAGCTCTTTGATAACGAAGTCAACGAATTCGTCGCGCAGCATGGATATGAACCGACAGTCGTGCCGGTAGCGGTCGACGCAGTGGCGTTGTACGTCCATAAGGAGAATCCGGTAGCGGGGCTCACTATCGACCAAGCCGATGCCATCTTTTCGACGACCCGCAACCGCGGCTATACAGCAGCCATCGCCCAGTGGGGACAATTGGGATTGGATGGCAAATGGGAACAGGCTCCAATCCAACTCTATGGGCGCGACCACAAATCAGGGACGCGAGCCTTTTTCCAAGAACATGTTCTGGCTGGCGGCGAGTTCAGGGTTGGATCGCATGACAATCCTGGAGCAGCCTCGGTCATTCTCGATGTGAGCCGTGATTTCTTCGGCATCGGCTATAGTGGATTGGGCCTTCACGCCTCTTCCGTGAGGGTCGTGCCCCTTGCCGAGGCGCCAGGAATGCCGTTTGTGACGCCCTCATCAACAACGGTGGCCGATCAGACGTATCCCCTTCGACGGGTCTTATATCTCTACATTAACAAATTGCCTCAAGTGCCGTTACCGGCCGCCGCGCAGGAATTTCTGGCATTCATCATGAGCTATGAAGGACAGGAGGCTGTGCTGAAGGCAGGCTTCTTCCCCCTGTCTTCCGAACGTGCGGCTAAGAGTCCCATAGCGCTGGAGCTTTCCCAGTCTGTAACGGCGGTTCGTTAGCAGTGACTGATCGATCCTGGGAAGAAATTATTGTGGGGGGATTTTCCGTGACGGCTGCTTCTTGGACTTCGCTTTTCGAGTTCGAGTCACAGATATTTTAGGTCTGCCCTGAGCATATCTAGCCTTCCGTTCCTAAGCTCTCGATGTTTGCAGTTGCGATCTTCCGTGGAGGCACTAGCTGGCCTCATTTTGGCGGCAGGCGTCCGTCGTTCGTACCTCTCAATTCAATATGATCGTGCTCACGACCAGCACGCGGGCGGGAACGGGGAAGCCCCCAAGCGGGTTTTTGCCCCATTTGGCCGTCTCCCAGATTCCCGATTTTGCTCACTTCGCCCAACTTGACCTGGCTAAAACGGCGGCGGAAATGAACGTGCCGGGATGGGGGGTTGCATGCCTTGGCCGGCAATCTTGCTGGCCGGTATGCGGTGCCGGTGAACGGGAATTGGCGACTGACCTTTTGTAAGCTCCCCTGTCAACGAGACACGGGCAACGGAGAATTTCTGACTTCTGACGTTGGTCCCCTTTCGAGACAACTCTTAACCAGAGCAGAGGGCTTCTTCGGCGATCGGTTTATCCTGACGTTGTGCGACGAACTCATTCGGGGTCAGGTGCCCGAGTGAGCTGTGTGGCCGACGCTGATTGTCGTCCAGGCGCCAGGCTTCGATGATGGCTTGCGCCTCGGCGAGCGAGGCAAACTGGTGCACGTTCAAACACTCGTCACGCAAGCGCCCGTTCAACGGTTCAATGAAAGCATGTTCCACGGGTTTGCCCGGCCGAATGAAGTCCAACTGGACACTCTGCCGATACGCCAATCTTCGAGTGCTCTCAATTGGAATTCGGTTCCATGATCGACGGTGATGGACCGATGGCTCCGGCCTTGGCTCAGGACACGATCTAGCCCCTGACTCACCGTCTCTCCCGTCATTCGAAATCCCGCCTCTAGGACCGGACTACAGCGACTCCAGTGATCGACGACCGTCAAGATCCGAAATGGCCGCCCGTCGGCCAGGGTATCATGGACGAAATCCATGCTCCAGCGTTCGGTCGGTCCGACAGGGAGCGGGACGGGTCCGCGATGCAATGCCATATGCTTCCGTCTCCGCACCCGCATGCGCAGCTGCAATCCATCGAGGCGATAGAGTCGACGGACACGTTTGCGATTCACCGGCCAGCCTTCGCGATGCAGTAACACCCAGATGCGCAGGTAGCCAAACCGAGGTCGGGCATGGGCCAGATCGCAAATGCGCAACCGTAAGGCAGACTGATCCTTGGCCCGACTCCTCCGATACCACGACGCGCGACCAAACTGCGCCAACCGACAGGCCCGCAGGCAACTGACGCGGAAGGTATCTTGAAACCAACCAGCCGGGTCTCGATGGCGTGCGGGCCTCAGACTTTTTTTCGTAGGGCCTCCGAGAGCATGTGCTTGTCGAGGGAGAGATCAGCCACCAACCGTTTGAGCCGGGCGTTCTCCTCTTCCACCTGGCGCAACCGGCGGAGTTCGCTCACGCCGAGGTGCGCGTATTTCTTTTTCCAGGCGTAGAAGGTTTGTTCGGCGATGCCGAGTTGCCGACAAACGTCCCCAACCGGGGTGCTACTCTCGGCTTGCCGGATGGCATACACGATCTGCTCTTCCGAGAACTTTGACCGCTTCATCGATCCACTCCTTTCGTCGAGGACCGCCGACGCCGCCAGCCTACTCTCGTTTTAGAGTGCCGTCGTTTTCCGGGGAGACGTCAGTGCCCGTGAAAGCAGGGCAGAACCCGAGTAGAGTTCTTACTAGCACGTGTGTTGCCAGGCACTCTTCGCGCTAAAGTCAGAACGTGAGCACCTTGTCAGCCTCCACCACCCACTGGGCCAACTGGCTCATCGTGCTGACTTCTATACCGTCCGTAAGAGGGAGTGTCTCTAACCCGCGCGCCTCTACACAGGACCCGCAAGCTTTGACCTGTCCCTGTTTATTGATCACCGCTTTGAGCATCCGTTCGATGTTGTAGTAGCCTTGAGGCGTGGTCTGATTCGGCACTCCTGCGGTCACGGCGTCTGCCATAAGAAAGACTCGCACTTCCACTCCCGCGTGCTCCTGCTGCATCTTCATGGCAAGGCGCAACGCGTTATAGACTTTCTCGGATCCGTAGGGGGCGTCATTGAGAATAAAAAGGACCTTCATGGATCACCTCATGGGTTGAAGATAGCGGGAGGCGCGCCCGGGGCCCGTTCCCCTCGCCTGGCACTGAGCACGACGAAGGCTCCGTTGTGCAAGCCGTCGCGAACGTTCAATTCGCTGGGGCCACCACACAGAGTCTGGCACCACTGGATCGAATCGAAACCAGCGTCCTTGGCCCAGGCAGCGACTTCCTCTCCCGAATAGAGCTTCGCATCCCGGTAAAAGGGGCTTGCCTCTTTTCGAGACTCGTACAAGCGCCCGAGCTCACTGTTTCGGTTGATGAATCCAATGACGAGATGCCCGGCTTGCCTCAGCACCCGGTTCAATTCGCGGAGCAGGGCTGGCACATGATCCACGACGCAAATGACGGTGACGAGCAGCACAAGATCGAATTGTCCATCGGGGAAGGGCAGCCGCTCTCCAACGGCTTGGCAGACTTGAAGGCCACACTGCCGGGCGATGGCCAGCATGCCTCGGCTCGGATCGATACCGAACCGGATGCCAAGCGACACCGCAAAACGTCCGGTTCCTATCCCGACCTCGAGTCCATAACTAGCGGCGGGAATGCTCGTGCGGAGCGCGGTGAGTTCAGCCTGATAGACCGCGGCGTGGGCATCGAACCACTGGTCGTGTTCGACTGCGCGCTGTTCAAAAACCGTCACGACAGGCATACGAGGCTCTAACATCTCCCCCCTCACTGATCACGGCTCAAGGGATAGTCACCCGGCATTCCCGTAACGGGAAGCCAGAGGATTCCCATGAGCGTTAGCCGTGCCGGATCTCTATAGGGTTTCAGTCCAAGCGTCATCTCCTCGTGAGCGGTGGCTGGCTGTGCGCGATACGTTCCGAGCAACCAATCCCACCAAGGCACGTTGAAACCAAAGTTGTGATTGGTCTCGAGCGGATCAATGGAATGATGGACCCGGTGCATGTCGGGCGTGACCACACACCATCGCAGAAAACGGTCCACCTCCGATGGCATCCACACATTACTGTGGTTGAACATGGAGGTCGCATTAAGGAGCACCTCAAAGAGCACTACCGCCTGGGGGGGAGGCCCCAGAACGGTGATCGCAGCCAGTTTGATCACCATCGACAGGGATACTTCTACCGGATGGAACCGGAGCCCGGTGGTTACATCGCAGTCCAAGTCCGCATGATGCATCATGTGGAATCGCCAAAACAGAGGCACAGCGTGGAATATCACATGCTGGAGATAGAGCGTGAAATCCAGCGCGATGACCGCCAAAATCGTCTCAATCCAGATCGGCCACGCCATCTGATTCAGGAGGCCCCAGTTTTGCTCAGTCGCCACAATAGCCGACCCGACCGCTCCTGCGGAAAAGAGCAGGCGGATGATGATGGCGTCTATGATTACCACGGATAAATTGGCAACCCACCGTCTCACCTTGGAGGTGCTCAGGCGGCGCCGGGGGAACAGCATTTCCCAGGACACGATCAACCCGAATACGCCGACGAACGCCGACAAACGGATCATCACATCACCGTTCATACAACTCCCAATGTGTTATCGCTCTCACGTCATCCATGGATCAATTGCGGGCTTCGGTCGCTCCTGGTGGCGTCGTCGGCACGTTATCGAATGAGGACCACTTCATGTCGGAGAGATGGCATCGCGCGGCAGCCCTAGTTGAGCAGATCGACCGCTACACGGCAAACTCGGAATCCGACTCGACCGACTGGTTCGGCAACAGCCAAGAACGTCTTGAACACTCCCCCCCTCTCACCGAATGCTCAACTCGTGACACATCCAAGCGTCTCCCATTCACTCGCGGGGAGCGTACATAAGCAGCGCCCTATCCACCAGGCAGATCGTTTCGCCAAGCACATCGTACCGGTCCGAACGAGAACATGGAGCGCCCACTCCCCACAGGAGCGACAGCACGATAAACCATCCGCCATAGGCGGCATGACCCGCCCAAAGTGCGCTGGTTGGAAGGGCGAAATGACGCCGTAGAGGACCAGCCTTACGGCCCGGCCGCGGCGTACCCCATTGGCTTCCCCTCGCGCAGCCAGAGCCAGACCAGATAGCCTCCGCCAATTTCGCAAAACCCGGCAAGTACAAACAAGCCGATGGATCCCATCATGGCACTCATATTCATGCCTCACGGTATTGGAACACGCCTCAAGACCGATTCACGAGCCCACCTCGCAGTCACTTCAGCTGCTTACTCCTCCCAGAAGAATTTCTCCCAGTTCACGGTTTTGTCCCACCATTGCTTGTGCCGCTTGACGTCGTGCAAGGCCGGCGGTGTGACTTCATAGCAATAATTCCATGTTGCATCAGCGGACATGGCCGGGATACCGCCCTCGCGGACTTCCAGCATATCCATGAAGCGGTTCATGGCCAGATACGTCCCCTTCCAATCACCGCGATCATAGAGGCTTCGCACAAGAAGAATCTGGCCGACATAGGGGTCAAACGAGCCCGCTTCGCTGTTGGCTGAGGCAACCCCCTTCTGCACAAGAACAAACCCGGCCAATTGCTGCTCCCAACCTTCGGACCCGGCATACATGGCAACCAACGTGTTCACTCTCCACGTGACATCATGAGGCCCGCCGACCCACTTCTCGGAGCCTGTATACCTGGCCATAGCGATCCACGGAATCAGCGCGATGACGAATAAGCAGAAGAGGAGAGCTCTCACCGTGTGTGACGTGATCATCGATTGCATGATGTCCCCCCTTTTGTCGTCAGGGCACTACCCGAATCGTGCTTCGCAAGGCCTCCTCGGATCCGTGCAGCGGGCAGAAGAACGGACAGATTTGAGCCCCCGACGCGTCCGGCTCCGGCTCGATCGTTAACTGTTCTGTGCTCACATCCACCCGGAGAGTCTCCCCCGGCGCGACGTACACCCGCAGCGGCTTCACCGTCGAGGCCTCGGGTCCCTCGGCAACCCTCATTTGCTCGAACAGGCCCGGAGCTTCAAACACATGCGTGCGGGGTGTCGGGTTCTCCAGCATGAAGATCAGCCCTCCATCAAGATCGGTGCGCTTGTGAATGACGACCTCGCGCGGAAACCACGCCGCCGCGCCACCCTCCACATCATGAATGACGAATTGGAAAGTTCCGGCCAGGCTCATTGCAGGCATCACACCGCTCCCCCCGACCACCAAGAGCAGGGCGAGCACCATCCTCGCTACCCGCCGACGACCGCCAAGATGCTCGTCGTTCACGTTCTCCCTCATCCTTTCCTCATACCCCCGATGGCCGTGTCTAGGGAACCACACGGATCGTCCCGCCCAGATGGGCATCCCCCTTGTGGAGCGGGCAGAAAAACGGAAATTCTTCGATCGCGTCATCCGTGCGTCTTTCAAATTGCGCCGTGCTTATCCGCACCCGGACCGTATCCTCCGAAGTGACGTTGACCCGTAAGGGTTTGGTGAGAACGTCTCCCTGCGCACCCGTGATTTCTTCGAACAACCCGTACGCCGCAAAGGCATGGGTTCGGTCTGTGGGATTCTCCAACACGAACGCAATGCCGTCATCCATCTCCGTGCTCCGATGTAGCACCACTTCCTGCGGCACCCACACGGCCCGTTTCTCGCCGACGTCCCGGACCACGAAATGGACCTCCGCAGCCCCGGCCGCACTCCACAGACTCAGCGCACCGACCAGGGCTGCGGTCATCAGCCCGCCCGCGAGATGGAATAGTCTCCTACGCTTCATAGGGCGAGACCTTCCGCTGTCAGGCGAATGGGGCGTTCAGCCGCCGCCGATTTCACCCCTGGTTTCGATGACATACAGCTCCCCTTTCACTTCGGGGTGGATGTCACACCAGAGCGCGTGCCGCATGCTCTCGGCGATGCCGGTCGCAGCATCGAACGTCGACGGGGCGGTCGAGAAATGCAAGGTCATCGTTTTCCCCGGATCGACGTGATAGGATTTGAAGTTCTTTCCGATCACCTCGACCCCGCCCTCCATCCGCACGAGAATATCTTTAAACAGCTTCGACGCAAATCCATGCGTCACCGTATCCAGGTTCCGCACCACGATCGTCGTTTCATGCGACGGCATGGTTAACCCCACCGTCTCATACCCATGCTGCCGATCCTTGATCGTAATCTCCACCTTCGATGGCGGCGCCCCCATCCCTTTAGCCTGCGCGTGCGCGGTGCCCGCTCCCGTCCCCAACAGCATCACCGCTGCAATAGCGATAGAAACCGTCAATGCACTGGTGGTATGTCCTCTGATCTTCATGATGAACCTCCTTCGCTCACTGTGTGAACGGCGTCTCTCTCCGAGACACCTCCTTCTTCCCCATGGCACGTCTTCATGCTGATTCCCCACTGTCACCTCCTTTTCCTCCACCTGTCTTCCGGTCATAACCCCCTGCGCTCGATGATAAACAGTTCCCCCTTCACATCCGGGTGCATGTCGCACCACATGACATGCCGCATGAGCGGGCTCATCATCGTGAGAGGCGCCTCCGCCGATCCCTTCGTGAGATGGAGCGTCATGGTCTTCCCAGGGTCCACGCGGAACGCCGGACCATCCGTTCCCTCAACCTGATAGCCATCGCCCTCCACGCGGACCGCTGTGCCTTTGAACAAGGGGGAGTAGAATCCATGCGTGACGCCGTCTTCATTGCGGACCACGATGGCGGTCGGATTCCCCTCTCGCCCATACCCGGTCACATGGAACTTCAGCTTCTTGATGGTCACCTGGATCGTTGATTCCGGAACGGCCTTTTCTGTCGCAGCGACAACAGCTCCTCCCCCTAACGCTCCCGACAACAGGCCCAACGCCATGACGACTAACAAGAACCTGACGAACATCGGCCCCGCCCTTGACTCCTCCCTTCTTGTTCTCATGGCGTCCGCCTTTCCGCGCGTCATGGCGCTCACCCGCCGCTGCCGCCGTACTGATCCTCAATAAACTTATCGATATGCCTGGACACGTCGTGATACTTCGCCGGGGTCACGAGATAGCAGTAATCGAACAGTCGGTCCGCGACTTCAGGAGACACCCCATAGTTGCGCGCTTCGAGCATGTCCATGAATCGATTCATCGCCTGATACACCGCATCCCCCTCGCCGTTGATGAGGTGCGCCCGCACCGTCGTCAGATGCGCGACATACGGGGCAAAGGTCCCCCAAAACGGCCCTTCATTCGCTTGCTCGGCGAGTACGGCCTCCATCATCGCGTCGAGCCAGTCGGGTTCGGACGAGGGAGCCGGCAGAGGACCGCCCAGCGCCATCACCATCGCCCCCGTCAACACCAGCAGCGCCCCCGCCGTCCATCGAATATCCTTGATGACCCACATGGCATCCATTCCTTCGGTTCACACGGCCTCATGTTCGTAGCGTACGTCCTGGCGCACTTTCCGGCAATGAGACGAATGCATCATTGTTGCGATGGGTTGGCCACACCAGACGCGCAGGCAACTCGATGAGGGTTTGAAAGGGATCGTGCGGGAGTTCGTCAACAGCAGCTCATGCGGCAAGCACCAACAACTGTGGCACAAACCGACACGTCACTTCTGAGTAGACACCCTGCCGGGTGGGAACGCAATGGCGAGCGCCTGAAGACGACTGTGGGCGCCCAGCTTTTCAAGGATGTGTTGAATGTGGTTGCGCACGGTTACCGGGCTGATGCACAGCAGATCCGCGATGTCCTTGCCGCTCTTGCCGGCGGCGAGCCCGCGCAGAATTTCCCGTTCCCGTTCGCCGAGGGGCAGGAGAGCGGGAATCTCCGGCACCGTATCCGCCCGTCTCTCCGTCGCCCCTCTCGACAGCGGCTCTGTCGCGGCATAATCCCGACCTCGTGGAGGCGCCACCGCGGCATACAGTTCCTCCGTCAATCCCAGGACCTTCTTGCGCGCCGTGATGTCGCGAAAGAGGTGTGCGGCCAGAAAGCGATCCGGCTTTCGGGAGGGCACCGGCAACGAACTCACATTGAGCCAGATCACTTTTCCCCCCTTGGTTCTGGTCTGAATGTCGAAATTGCGCACACCCCTTCCGCAACCCAACCGATGCCCGAGCACACAGGAGGGCGAACAGAACGGGTGGCCGGCCAGCGTCTCACCTCGCATCACCTCTTGACAGGGACGCCCGATCACGTCCTGAGCGCGAAACCCCAGCAACCGCTCGGCAGCCTTGTTCCACAGGATCACGATGCCCTCTTCATTCATCAGCATGGCACCGTCGGTAGTGCGCTGCAGCATGGCCGACACCTGATTCATGATCGAACACTCCACAATAGACGTGCGTTCTGACGCCAACTGTGCGCATCGGAGCGCCTCACCGCCGAGGAGTCGGCATTCCTTTGTCGAATCGCCCGGAACACTGAGCTTCGTCCATCCCGCTACGGCATCACGATCAACACCGAACAGGTCGCGAGTTGGGCCACGGCTTCCGAGACGCCCCCGAGCGCCACCGCTTTCACTCCGGTCAGCCCTCTCGCGCCGAGCCCAACAGGTCTACGTCATCACGCCGGGCGGCGCGCGCGCTCCCCTCGGCCGGATGCCCGGCGATGACCAAGGTACGCACGTTCGCCTCTGCCCCCTTCAATACCTCGAAAGTCTCGATTCGGTCGCCAACATCACACGCAGGCCGCCTCCCTGCGTCACCTTGCCGGGCACCAACATGAGCGAACAGGGCGCATAGGCCAGGAGACGTTGCGATACCCTGCCGAAGGCGAGCCCCGCGGTATGGTAGAACCCTCGCATGCCCGACACCACCAAGTGCGGCCGATGTTCCTGGATGAGGTGCAAGATCTTCTGACTCGGCACCCCCTCGCACAGGACGACCTCCACCGTCTCGAAGGACTGCTGCAGAAACGTCCTGCTCGATGCAGCAACGTCTCCACCATCGCCCCCTGTTGCTGACGCACGAGTTCTTGCCCCTTGGCACCGACCGTCTCCGGCACATCCAGGCGCATGCACCACCGTCACCGTCGTATGCTTCGGATGGAGGAACGTTCGCATCCATCCCAGGATCCGCTCCGAGAATTCAGATTCATCGAGAGCGACCAACCATCGCATCACCGGCGCCCCCTCTTGCGCCTCTCGACCATGAACCGTCGCTTGTCCTGATTTTGAAATAAGGCAGCATATGTTATGCCAGGAGAGACCTCGACGATGGAGACAACCATTCACATGCGAACAGGAAGAACAGACCAAGAAACAAGGGGTTTGCAAACAGCATGGAATGGGGAGGGAAATTGGACGCTTGGTCACCGCGTTGCCGCTGTCCTATTATGCTACAGAGCAGGATTTCCTCTGTGGCATGGCCGCACGATGGGAATTGAGCAACTTGGCCACTGCCGAACGGACGTTACCTATGGAATGAGCGGGGGCTTCGGTGAGAGGAACAGAGACGGACGCCGAGGGCGAGCGCAGGGGCGGTGAGCAAGCCCGTACGTGCGAAAGCGGGAAGACTGAAACCCCTCCAAGGCCTCCAGAGTTGAGGGACGCTCTGTAACAGGATGCGGAAAAAGGCCGCCAGCGGCGTTCTCGCATCACGCAGCGGCTCACCGTACGGCACGAGTACGATTCGCCTCTGGGACACCGGGCGCTCACCGGCTCGCGCCCGTCCGCAGACGTGACGCTCATGCTCCTTCGCGTCGCGGACCTCGCTGCGGCCTTGCTGGACGGCTATTGCGCGCATTCTGCAGGCTATTCTGATACCGACACACAGGTGACCACGATCTCTTGTGCAAAATTGGAGTGTTTCCCCGACCTGCCAGGGATCGATCGCCGCAGCCGACTCAGGACCTCTTAGGCGGTTGAGATCCGGCAGACGCAGGTTCACAAGAGTAGCGGGAGCGAGCACGAACATTTGAAACGGATCGATGTGAGCGAGCCCGCTGTCCACCTCGATCATCTCATGTGCCTTTCGCGGCAACAGGGTGTGCTACAATTTCTGAACGTTTTCGTCGTCATCCATTACGACCATGCGCGAGAGGGTCTCTCCTGTCGTGCCGTCTCCAGACATCGAATTGGTAATTCAGGATTGGAAGCGTCTTCCCTCGATCCTCCGAACACTCCAACCCCGTCGTCTCGCCCAGCTGTTCAAGACGCCAGACGGGGGAACCGGCCTGATCTTCTACCGCGAGGCGGAGGGCCCACGGGCGGTTAGTCGCAATCACGACTTCACTACCCTTCTGCAGCGACAGTGCGAGCCGAACTGGTCGCCGGACATATGCACCGATGCCATCCAGGTCCGGAGTAGTTGCCAAATACGCAACTCAGGATGTTCCGACGACGCCCTTGACCTACTTAGCCACTCCCTTCCTCGCTCGCCCATGCGTTTTTTTATGAACACACGGCTCCTTTGTCACGAGACACTGCCGCCCCCATAGCGGGCACGCCCGTGATAACACCGGCCTCACAAAGCTTGAGCAATCCGATTCGCGACGTCTTTCGCTTGGATGCATGGCTGCCAGCACCTCGGCGGCCTCTTCCACAACATCGGCGTAAGGCGCCTGGATTCGCGCAACGCTTGCAACCGCTCACACATGAGCGGGATTTCTTCTTACGATCGCGACTTTTACGAAAGCGCCTTTGTTATCGTGGGGCTCCACTGCGTTCTTCACCATAAGAGCATAGCGATGCCTTCGTTTCGCCATGCGCGTCGGTCTGATTGTGAAGCGGGACAACCGCTGGAAGTATTGCCGATATCCGTCCTACTAGCTGGTCGACCCACATCTCGGTGCATAGGCCCAAGCCCTAGCAGCTCTGGAGAAGGTTAATATTCTACTACCTTCCTTGAACTGAGGATCCGCAACACCCTATAGCAGCTACCTCTCACTCGCGCGTCCAGGAAATGATGCTGAGCCCGTTTTCGTTCACATACACCTTCTTGCCCAGATACTTTTTGTCATAGACCGTCAGGGCGGCCGAGTCGATAAACCAGAGACGAACTCGCTCGCCTGCGCTAAAAAGATCGGTTCAATTGCTCTCGGGCGACAGACCATTCATCAGATAGCTGAAGGGTGCACCCGGTCCCGTCGGCGAAGTCTGTGGGGCCCGTTCGCATTCGGTCCCATACCAGGTAATTCTGCAAGGTGGCCCGCTAGCCCTGTCGGTTCACATCGGCAAAAAATTCGCCCACTGTGCGTCTCTGGAAACTGTAGTAGCCAAGCTGTTTTTTGAGATCGGAAAGCAGGGTGTGAGGCGATTCGAACTCCAATCAGAAGGCAACACGACAGAGTCGCGCTCATACTGAGAGGGCTCCGGGGACGATGGGGTTAATCATCATGGGCGCGTACATGCCCAATAACTCCTGACTGTCTGGAGACAATTAGAATTGTGGGCCGCATTGCCGCGACTGAAATGTTACCGAGCAAAAACCGTTGCCTCATCTACCATGCTACCGGTCGTCGAGGACGGCGGGAGGAGAGAATTGATGAAGAGGCACATGAGCGTGACGAGTCGTCAGGAGTTGATGAATTCGCTACAAGCGTGCTGCCGTTCAGCTTCGCGAGGGGAAAACTGTCGGATCTGGACGAATTTGTGGCGGTAACGGGATACCACCGTAAACATGCGATCCGTCTGCTAAGACTGGGCCGTAGAGGGCTCACCTCGGTGGTTCGGGCACGCCCACGTCGCTACGGCAACGCGACCGCCGAGGCACTGGTGGTGCTCTGGGAGGCCTCCGATCGAGTTTGCCGCGAGCAGCTCAGGTCCTCATCCCGACTCTGCTGGACGCGCTAGAACGACATGGCCACCTGCAGCTTGATCGGGCTGTCCGGATGCAGCTGCTCCCGGCCAGCTCGGCGACCATTGACCGACTCCTTGTTCTTCCTCGAAGTGGGAGCCCTCCCCGTCAGTGCCACCGCTCGAACGCCACGACGGCGATTCGACGGAGTATCCCGGCGCGGACCTTCGCCAATTGGGGAGAGCCTGTTCCCGAATTCCTCGAAGCGGATCTGGTCGCGCACTCCGGTGAACGCGCCAGTGGCAGCTTCGCGCAACCCCTCACGCTCACGGACGTGGCGAGTGGGCTGGACCGAATGTGTCGCCCTCGTTGTCCGAGATGGGGCACTGGTGACGGAAGCGCTCACGAAGCTGCGCAGGCCCTGCCGGTCTACCTGCGTGGCATTGATACAGACTACGTACTATAGGCGGGCAAGCATGCCGTGCGAACAGATCTCCTCTGTGCCGTCGGACCGGCCACTCTGCACGAGCGGCAACACCCCCAATGGTCTTCCACGTGGTGTGAGGCGCTGCTCACCATAGTGATACAAGGTCCTCGTTCAGGCCTTAACCGTACTCCACACAGCAGGCAGCCCCAGTGGAAGCTCCGAGCATGATCTACGAAGTCAGTGTTTGCCTCGATAACCCTAGCGAACGGAGTGCTCCACTGGGAGGGAGTGCCTCAAAGTACGGCCGATAGTCAGTGCCGCTCCTGATTAATCCGTGAGCCACCCGTGCCACTTTGGCCGCGACGGCGCAGAGGACTTTGTGTTTCCGATCCGGATCGCCGGGATCAGCCTTGGTGTATCGCGCATACTTGTCACGAAACGAATTCTCACGCATTCGGCGCAAGCCCCTGCAGCTGATCCCGCTATGCCCCAGACCTCAACCCGGATGAGTTGCTCTGGAGCCATGCGAGGCGCACGGGCCACGCACGCCAACCGCTGCAGAAGGACGAACGTCCGGCAGATCGCATGACTGTGCAACTCGCCGCGCTCACACATCGCCCGGCACTCGTCCGCTCGTTCTTCAAACATCCACGTGTTGCCGATATTTCTGACTGCTGAGGTAACATAAGCTTAGGATCAGGTGAATGTGCCTGTAACAGTGAGCCTTCAGAATACCAATTTGTACGAGTCGAACACGGTGAGCATGACCGCCGTTCCGTTCCCGTACTGATGGTGGCTCGACTGCGGATGATTGGCCCGGAGCGGACTGTCTTGAGGGCCTCAGGAGGGTGCGAACGCCCGGTAGTCCGGGCACTGGTAGTGGCCGGTCCGGGTGGTGAGTTCCTGCCAGGTCCGAGACATTGCCAAAGCCACAGGGCCGTCGCCGAAGACCGACGCAGCCGATGCCCGGCTGCTGGCCTGGTTTGCCGAAGTGGTGCGACCGGCTCGCTGCCCGTTGCCAAACGCCCGCACCCAGCAATTGGTGGCCCTCATCACGCGGCGACGCCAGCTGGTAGAGATGCTGACGGCGGATAAGAATCGGCGGGGCAGTGCGCCGCGTGAGATGCGGCGCTAGAATTCAACCGCACATCGACTGGTTGGACCAGCATGTGGTGCAGCTCGAGCAGGATCTGACGTTGGTGGTCCGGGCGAGCCTGATCTGGCGGGAACACGAGGAGTTGTCGCAGATCGTACCGGGGATCGGGTCGGTGGTCGCGCGCACCTGGTTGGCAGAGTTGCCGGACCTGGGAACCTTGACGCGCAAACAAATTGCCGCGTTGGTGGGAGTCGCGCCGCTGAATCGGGACAGTGGGACCTTCCAGGGGAAACGGACGGTCTTCGGCGGTCGCGCCATCGTGTGCGCCGCCCTCTCTATGGCAACCTTGGTCCTAGCGCGCCATAATCGCGTGCGGAACGCCTTCTATCACCGGTTGCGGCTGGCCGGTAAGGCATCGAAGGTCGTCCTTACGGCCTGTATGCGAAAATTGCTCACGATGCCACTACTGCGAGGGTTTAGCGACAGTCACAGCATAAATCGTTTACCCGTGTGTCACAGGAGCAGTCCATGACAGATCAAGAATTGGCCGCCTTGCGGCGGTTTTGGAAGGAATGCAAGGATATCGTATGCAAGCATTCTATTGTGGTTGGGTTGCGTCGGACCGGCGGGGCTCTAATAGGTATTTACGTTTGTGCACGTTGTGGCGAAGAAGTTTATCGCAGGAACGATTGAACCAAGTCATTTCGAGGCCTCAGGCGGCCGACTGCGAGTGAAGTTTCATGCCATTCAACATGCATGCTCGTCGCGATTCTATCATCAAGCGGGCGAGCACTGTGAGTCGCTGGGAACAAGCTTCATCGGAGTGTTAACACGAGATTGCGCTGTCATGGATCTGATTGTAACGATGGGACATCACTATCCCTCACAGCTATGCTACTGCAGTGGGCGGCGCGGCATTGAGAGCTTATCCGGGCACAGGAGGCAAACAATGGAGGTGTTACTTCTCGATGTAGTCATAATGACTGGATTGATCTGGCTCATTGCAGCGAGTCTGGCCAACGAATCTGAGGCTGAAAAGCGGCGTACCACTCATGATGTTATGTTGAAAAGCGATGAGCGCAGTGGCCTCATTGGTCCTAAGCCGCTTCAGGCGGCGTAGGGCAGATCAGTAGATGAAGTGACGAGACAATGGGGCTAGCGAATGCCGCTGGCTTTTAGCAAACCGACGGTGCAAAAGATTTTCTTGCGAGACAGAGAAGCGCGCGGCCTCGTGGATCCGATTCTCGTTGTCACCGATGGCGCGCCCGGGCTGATTCGCGCGGTGGAAGAATGCCTGCCGAGTGACCTGCGCCAACACTGCCTCGCGCACAAGCTCAGAAACCTTGAAGCGAAGGTGCCTGCCGAACGGTGGCGCGAGGTGAAGGCCATGGCGCTGGCCGCCTATCACGCCTCGAGCCAGAAGATCGCCGAGTTGGCCGCCGAAGAATGTCGGCACACGTACGCCAACGAGCTGCCCAGCGGCGTAAAATGTTTCGAGGATGATGTTGCGGCACGCATCACCTCTGTGCGCCTGCCCGTGGCGCACCGGCGCGCGACCCGCACGACCAATTTGCTGGAGCGACTGTTTCTGGAGGAACGCCGCCGCAGCCATGCCATCCCGCACGCGTTTGGCGAACGCGCCGTCTTGAAATTGATGTATGCGGCGCTTCAGCGCGCCAGCTGCACCTGGCAACGGGTGGCGATCACCGACTTCGGGCGGAAACAATGGCTCACGCTCCGTGAAGCATTGGACCGCCAGTTTCATGAGAAACATGGAGTGACTCGACCTACATCTCGCCCACCAGTTTCCAGGAAACGGGGAACTTGACCTTGCAGGAGGCCCAGAGAGAATTCCAATACATTCTGCGCGGCGACGCGGCCTACGCGCCGGCGCTTGAGGGACTGGGGCAGGTGTATTTGCACTGGAACCGCGTCTCGGAAGCAGAGGACTCGTTCCACCGCGCGCTCCAGCTCAACCCGCAATTGTGGAAGGCGCACGCGTTCCTCGGCATGTTCTATGACTCCCAAAATAAGCATACCGAGGCCGTCGCCGAATTTCAGGCTGCGCTCGCACTCAAGCCAGAACATCAGGCTCTGGCCAATAATCTAGGGCGCGTCTATTATGCAATGGGGCGCTACGACGAGGCGATCCGACAGTTTCGCCACGCCTTGCGGACAGGGTCGGCCGATCCGCGAATCTCCAACAACCTCGGAGTCATGTATTGGGCCGCGGCAGATCGCGGAAAAGCAATCGCGTGTTTTCAGCGTGCGATTGAGGTCAGTCCTGCTTACGAGCCCACTGCCAGACACAATCTCGCGGCACTTCAACTGACTTCAGGGCCACAGCCACATCCAGAAGATGAAGCCAGGGAGCGCGCCTCCACGTCGTGTGGGCCGACAGACGACGTGCAGCGGCTAGAGACTGGTTCACCCTAACCCCCTAACCCGCATTATTCACGACGGCTTCTACTGCAACCGCCGACACGCCGCTCCGACAGGCCTGCCGGCGGGCAGGCTCGCTTGGCGTCTCGGCAGTTTCGTCGCGAACCCTCCTGAATAATGCGGGCGAAGACGTCATCCTCCGACTCGAGGAGAACGCCGTCAACCATTTCACCCCCTGCTTTAAAAATACCATGTCACCCCGCCCATCACCGTCCGTGGCCCACCTGGGGTAAACTGAATTCCATTCACCGGTGTCGACTCGGAGGCCAGCCTCGTGTCGTACGCAAGCTGTGTCTGCCGCCAGGCCGCATTCATCACGTTTTGCACACTCACGAATCCCTCCATGTGCTGCCACCATCCCTTCGTCACCGGCCGGTACCGCGCCACCGCGTTGAAGATCGTCCATGGCTGGGCAGTAAGACTGCCATCCTGCGTCAAGGGGCGAGACCCTAGGTGCAGCATCTGGAACGAGGTAGTCAGCCCTACTGGGAGACGGGCCGTCAGCTCGCCGCGACCGGTCATGGTCGGAGCCTGGGGAATGGCGGCCCCTGTCCCGCGAAACTCGGCCGTGTTCAGCGTCGCGCTGCCGGAGAGGAAGAGCCAGTCCAGAAGCTGGAGACGGCCGCCGAGATCCATGCCAGATCGCCGCGTGGCTCCGAGCATCTGGGTCGTGCCAAGGTTGCCTTGGAACACCAACTCGGAGGTCAAATCCAACAACCACAGGGTCGCGGACAATTCCATCCGGTCCCACTGTCTGGTGCGAAGCCCCACTTCGTAGCCCGTCGCCTTTGGCATCTTTTGAGCGGCGGCAGCACTCACGACCACACGGGCATCGTTACTGTGAAACCCGGTAGCGGCATTGAGAAAGACCTCGGTTCCTGCCCATGGACCAAGGATCACGCTTCCCTTTGTCGTCGTGATGGCGACATTGGCGCGTCCACTTGGATTCTGTGGACAACCAATCTGACAGAGATTCTGGACATCGAAGTGAAAGAGATCCGATCGGACTCCACCTGTGAATCGCGCCCAGGGAGCCGGGTACACCTCCAGCTTCAGATACGGGGAATAGGACGACTCGTGGATTTGACTATCGGATGTGGTCCCCAGCGGCACCCATTGACGCTGAGTACCCAACCGCACATGCGCATCATCGACACGCGTCTGCATACCCAGCGTCACAACCCCCTCGATATCCCAGAGCGTTCCCATCTGACGGTATCCGACCTCGCCACCATACACGTACCGCCGATCCATTTGTTCGATTCCATCGCCGTTCGTCTGATCGTTGAGGAAAAACGTAAAATCCGACACCAGATCCACGTGATAGTACTGGAGGTAGGCGTCGGCAAACAGTGTCCCGCCGGAAGGGGCATCGTAGCGATACCGCACCTGCCCGGTCGACCGTTGGGTTCGACCGCCTTGAGCGGGATCAATAGACCCAAACCGCGAAATGAGCCCCGCCTCCACGGCGCGCAACGGGATTTCCCCTTGGCTGTTCCACCGGCTCTGATAATGGGTGCCGGTCAGGCTTAGCTCAGAGTGTGAGGTGGGAGTGATCGTCGCCTTGGCAAGACCGTTCAGCCGTCCGGCTCGATTGGGACTGACGAACGGGCCGTCGGTGTAAAAGCTTTCTACTGCCACCAGGGAGCGGATCGATCCTTTCGTAGGCGAGAACATCAGCAGATTCCGCGAGGTATTGAACTGGCCGCCCGCGACTTGGACAACCCCCTCCTCAATCACATCACGCGTGACAAAATTTGCCGCCCCCGCCGTGGCAAAATCTCCCAACTGCACCTGATAGGGGCCCTTGTAGACGTCCACTCGTTTCAACGTCTCAGGGATCAAGAAATTCAAGTCGAGGTAGCCCTGGCCATGGGCATGACTTCGGAGGTTCAGTGGCATTCCATCGAGAAATCCTGCGAAATCGGTGCCGTGATCGGCGTCGAACCCGCGCAACAAATAGTTATCGGGTTTGCCGGGCCCTCCGCCGGGATTTGTGGTCACGAGGCCGGGGACCAGCCGCAACACGTTCCCCGGCCGATCCACGGGCTGAAGCGCGATGTCGTGTTCCGTAATGCGATAGTGAGACGCAGCGGGCGAGTGCGATACCGCGGCGCCGGTCACCACGATCTCGGGGAGCAGGAGCGGTTCTTCGGGGTCTGCTGTCTGCCCATGAGCAGTCCCAGACATCGTGGCCGCACAGACCACGAGTGCCATCATGTACGCACGCACAATCATCTTCCCTCTGTTCGCGAAAGGGTTGTAGGGTTTCTCCAGGTACCCAGGTCTCCTGACTCTCGGTTCGTCCTACTCTCTGCGCCTTCCCATCCGGTGGACAGTGGCTCGTGCAGATTTCGTCCCCGATCACAGTTGCGGACCAGTGGCGGCCTTTCACCGCGCTTCCCTTGGTGTACGTGGGCTATCGATGCACTGGATTAAGTACGTTGCTACTCTTGGAGACCTCCCTTCTGTTATGCCACTCGGCACTTGGATTTGATCAGTGTGGCCAGAAACGCCAACACCACCGCGCCGAGCACCATGACCGTGAGACTCAGATCGCTGATCGGCAGTGCGAACGAGGTGGATTGGAGCAACTTCATGATCCCGACGACATAAGCCAAGCCCACGACGGTCAGCGTCATCATGCGGTTCCCTTGAATCGCCATCGTGGTCGCAGCCACATACATCCGGCGCACGACAAGTCCGTTGAGTGAATCGGTGACGACCATCCCCAGACTAAACGCCACCCCGATGAAAAGCGCGCCCGGCAAGCCATAGCCCATCGTTCCGGCCAAGGCCCAGGCCGACATCTGGCTGGCGGTCTCGAACCCCAGTCCAAACAAGGCGCCGACCGGTACGGCGCTCATCGGATGCGCGATTGTCAACAGCTGCTTGGGCAACAGAGCCCCCATGACCCCGCTGCCAGTGACCACCGCTCCGGCCGGCACCGTGATCAATCGAGCAAGGTTCAGCGTCCCGATGGCAAACAACAGGAGCGCCGACACTACGCCGCTGACTTGCGACACGGAATGGTTGTAGGCTTGAAGGTGCTCCGCTGCCCAGGCGATCACTGCCGCAATCAAAAGGACGGAGAGGGTGTGCCCGAACGCGAACCATGCTCCGACCCACCGGCTCATTCTCGGATGTCGATCGACCGACGCCCTCGTCATGCCGTCAATGGCGGTGAGATGGTCCGGATCGGCTCCATGGCTCAGCCCCAATGCGAAAGCCAAACCGAGCAAGGCCCATAGACTGCCGGCCGCTGGATTCATAGATACCTTCGTGGATCGTAACGCTCAATCCGAAGAGCGCGGCACATGGTTCATCGTGGAGAAAGTCGGCAGAGACTGATGGTACCCGTCACTCCTACAGATGAATGAGGCGCAATCAACGCGCATGGCTAGATTCGCCGTCTCCGCCTTGCATGCGCGGAACAGGCCTGCACGAAACCTTCAGCCACACGCGGGTTGGAAGCCCAATGGGCATGGACATAGGACACCAGCGTGTTGCCGATGCGATACCCTTCCTGAAACACCGCACCGCCCCGCCGACGTTGAACGGTGTAGACACAGTCCGTCTCAACCTGAAGGTGAAAATCCGAGTAGCGGAATTGATGCCCGCGAAATCGAAGCCCCGGCGGACCGAGCATCGTCACATCCTGCGTTTCCACCTCGACGTAGCCAAGCGCCTGCAAGCGATCACGCATCTCCGCTTCGCCAGGGACCAGCCCAACCATCGCGTGCAACGCACCATCAACCGTTCGAATACCGCGCGAGAGATACATCAACCCGCCACACTCCCCGTAGATGGGACCCAGATTCTTGCCAAACGCCGCCACGTCGTTGCACATCGAGCGATTGTGCGAGAGCGCCTGGGCATAGACCTCAGGATAGCCGCCGCCAACATACAACCCGTCCACATCGGGCAACCTGGTATCATGCAGCGGCGAAAAGCGCACAAGTTCTGCGCCGAGGCTCTCAAGGCGCCGTAGGTTATCGTCGTAATAGAAGTGAAACGCCTCGTCGAAGGCGAGGCCGATGCGACACCGTGTGCCCTCCCCGATGACTCGCTCCATCAGGGGAATCTCCGGGAGCGGCGGTGCGGTGCGGGCCAGCGCTGCGATCGCGTCAACATCACACCACTCGCTCACACGTTCGCCCCAGGACGCCAGAACATGGTCCGGCACGGTCTCCCGGTCCGCTCGGTGCAACCCGAGATGCCGATCAGGAAACGCCAGCGCCGCGTCCTTCGGCAGGCCACCCATGACTGGAGGAACGCCATTGGTCGTCTTGCGCAGCAGGTCCAGATGCGCGCGACTGCCGATCCGGTTGCAGATCAGACCGGCAACCCGCAGGTCTGGATCAAAGGTCGAAAAACCGCGGGCCAGCGCGGCAATGCTGCGGGCCATGCCGCCGGCGTCGCAGACGAGCAACACCGGCGCCTGCAGCCACTTGGCAACTTCGGCGGTCGAGCCTTCATCGCCGGTGGGTGACGCGCCATCGAACAAGCCCATCACGCCTTCGATCACCGCGATGTCAGCGCCTTGCGCCGCGCGTGCGAATGACGCCAGGACCGCCTCTCGCCCCATCATCCACCCATCGAGGTTGTGGCAGGGCGCATCGGCTGCGCGGACATGGTAGGTCGGGTCGAGATAATCGGGGCCGCACTTGAACACCGCGACGCGCAAACCCCGCGCACGCAATGCCCTAACGAGGCCGACCATGACGGTCGTTTTTCCTACATGGCTCGACGTACCGGCGATGACGAGACGCGGAATCGTCACGAGTTTATCTCCGACTAAGGCTTCCATTGGAACAAATCGGTCACTGAGCTCTGTCTTCAGCGGAGGTCGTCGGTGCCAGGGTGGCTTGCGGTCCGTCGATCCGGCTCGTCGCAAGCGCACGAAGCAGAGCGGGCCTGGGACGCTCATCCCACCGATCATGAAACACCAACTCATGAAGCGACAACCGTGGCAACCAGCCTTTGCTCTCAAAAATAGGCCGCTCTGGAAAACTCTGCACGAAACCCACGCAGAGATAGGCCACCGGAAGTATCCGTTCCGGAATTCCGAGAATCATGCGAAGGACCGCCGGCTCCATGATGCTGACCCAGCCGACTCCGACCCCTTCTGCTCGCGCAGCCAGCCAGAGGTTTTGGACCGCACAACAGGTACTATAGACCGCCGTTTCAGGAATCGTGTTCCGTCCGATCACCGACGGTCCGAAACGCTCCTGGTCGCATGTGACACAGAGATTGAGAGGCGCATCGAGGATCCCCTCCAGCTTGAAGGAGAGATACTTCTCGCGGCGCTCCTTCTCGAACGTGTCCGCTGCGCGCAGCCGCTCTGCCTCGACATGGGCACGCACCTGCGCGCGGACCTCGCGATTCTCCACCACGAGAAAGTTCCAGGGCTGCGAAAGCCCGACCGACCCAGCCTGATGCGCCGCCAGCAGGATACGAGCCAGGGTCTCGTCCGGAATGGGATCGGGAAGAAAGGCTCGCATATCGCGACGTCGCGCAATCGTCTCGTAGAGACCGCGCCGCCAGGCTTCCGGCAATGCATGATTCGTCATGTGGCCCCCACCAGCGCAACGGCCAGAGCGACCAGCGAACCCGCCGTATCGTGCTCGGCCTGAACCACCTGTTGCGCCCCACACTGGCGCGCCGCGTCTTCGGTCCGCGGGCCGATCGCAATCATGGGCACCGCTCCCAACGACGTGCCCAAGTCGCCCGACAGTACGGCGCGAGCCGCCGAAGAACTGGGCAGGACCACAAGGTCGATCGGCGGCAACGGCGCACTCGGCATCCGGTGCATGGAGCAATACGCCACCACCGCTTCGATCGTTGCGCCAATCCTGGTGAGTTCGTCTCGTAGATTCGGGCGGCCCTTTTCCGATGTCACAAGGAGAAACGCCTGACCCTGGAGCAGCCGCGCATGTTCGCGCAAGGCGTCCTCACAGGCGCCTCGGGCGCAGGCGACCGGTTCGATCCCGTGCCGGGACAGCGCCTGTGCCGCCGCCTCCCCGACCGCGATGACCGGCACATTCAGGACGGGAACACGTGCCACCACGGCATCGACGCCGGCGGCGCACCCGAACACAATTCCTCGAAATTCATGCAGCCGCGCAAGTGCCGCATCGATGGGAGACTCTCCGTGAAGAGATTCAGCCACGACCTCCGGCAGCTCCAGCACCTCTGCGCCTAGCGCGCGCAATTCAGCCGCAATGACCGAGCGCCCCGGGCGCGCACGGGCGACCAGCAGTCGCCGTCCGGCGAGGGGCGCGCGCTCGAACCAAGCGATCTTTTCACGCACTCCGACGACATCGCCGACGATGACGAGAGCCGGTGTGGCAGGATCAACGTCAACCGTCTTCGCCTGCAGCGTGGCCAGCGTGCCCACGATGACCGTCTGCTCGGGGGTGGTGGCAGCGGCGATATAGGCGGCGGGTGTGTCTGCGGCACGGCCGGCCACAATCACACGCTGAAGATTCGCGCCCAGTGTTCGCGCGGCCATGAAGAGGACGAGGGTGCCCTTGCCGGCCACCACCCCGGGCCATGCGGTGAGACTCTGCCGAATTCCATCAACATCGTGCCCGCTCAGAAACGTCACCTCGGATGCGTGCACTCGATGGGTGAGCGGAATGCCGGCATAGGCGGAAGCCCCGAGAGCCGCAGAAATGCCAGGAACAATCGCAAAGGGAATACCAGCCTCCGCCAGCTCCTCTGCTTCCTCGCCGCCGCGCCCAAAAATCAGCGGGTCTCCCGCCTTCAGCCGGACAACGGTGCAACCAGCCTTGGCCCGTTCCAGCACAAGCGGATGCAATCGATAGGACGTGGCTCCGCTGCCATGGCGCCGGCCCACAGGCAACCGTTCGACCAGTGGCCCAATAAGCGAAAGGATGGCAGGCGATACCAGCGCATCGTACGCCACCACGTCAGCTGCACGCAGCAGTTCCTGCGCACGGACGGTGAGCAGCCCTGGATCGCCGGATCCTGCGCCGACTAAATAGACCATGCCCGTTCGATTGCCTGTGTCCCTCGACGCTGCCGGAGGCCAATCCGGTTCACTCGGCACTGGAGTCTCCTTGATTTGTCGCCGCAGCCAGCGTGCCCTTTCTGAAACGATGGGTGAACCCCGGATCATACAGCCGTGAGTTCGCAAACTCAGTCGCCGTCAACACCCGTCCAACCAGCACCATCGATGTCGCGTTCAGCTTGGCGGCCCGCACTTTGTCGGCGATGTCCGCCAGGGTCCCGGTCACAATCACCTGATCGGGCCAGGACGCTTTATGCACGACGGCCACGGGACAGTCGGCGCCATACGACGGCGTCAAATCGTGCACGACATCCTTCAGCAGCGTAATGCTCAGAAACAGCGCCAACGTCGCGCGATGCCTCGCCAGGTCTGCCAGCTTTTCTCCATCCGGCATCAAGGTCCGCCCTTCCGCCCTGGTCAAAATCACCGTCTGGGACAGCTCCGGAAGGGTGAGCTCACGGCCCAGCGCCGCCGCTGCTGCGGTAAAGGACGAGACGCCAGGAATGATCTCATAGGCAATGTGCAGCTCGGTCAGCCGGCGCATCTGCTCGGCAGTGGACCCAAAGATCATCGGATCGCCCGTATGGACCCGCGCCACATCCTGATCCGCGTCGCGAGCAGCCACGATCACCTCGATGATCTGTTCGAGTGTCATCCCCGACGAATCCGTCACCTTGGCATCGGGCTTGGCACGGGCAATGACTTCTTTAGGGACCAGCGAACCGGTATAGAGCACGACTGGGCAGGATGAGATCAGCTCCGCCCCGCGAAGCGTGAGGAGCTTCGGATCACCAGGCCCTGCTCCAATAATATAGACACGCATCAGGACTCCTTTACGTACATTTCAGAACAGTCTCACGCACAACATGCCAAATCTCTGCCGGGATCTCGCCCAGCCACTGCGCATCAATATTGCCAACCGGCGAGACACGATTCTCCTGCTTGGGGTCGGTCACCAGCCGCCAGAGACGATCACTCACCGATCCATTTCGCTGGATGATGAACCGATCGACCAACAATCGGGCCAAGGCTTCTCCCTCGACCTGCATCGTCAGATAGGGCTGCGCCACCTGAACCGGACCGAGAGGCGACAGCCTGATAAAGGGCCGCTCCATAGCGTTGATCACGCCAGGAGACTCGAAACCCACCGCCACAAAATCGCAAGGCTCCTTGGGATTGCCCACCAGAAAATACTGCCCTTCCGTCTCAGCCAGAATGGCTCCCGCTAAACGTCCGACCTGCGCCATCAGTCAGCCTCCTGATCCGGAGGAACCACCAGTGAAAATCCAGGCCGCTGGCCGGGAAGCACCGCACCATTAAAGCTGTACTTATTGGTATAGCCGCGCGGCGTGACCATGTAGCCCTCGAATAGGAAGGTATTGCTCGACCCGACAATCACGGTGGTCAACATCCCGATCTCGTAATCCAGAAACGTATCCAGATCGGTCAGAACCACCTGCTCCATCTCGCGATAGGCGCTCTTCACCAGGGCCACCGGCGTGCTCCCCTCACGATGACGCCGGATAATCGCCTGGGCATCGACGATCTGCCTCGTACGCCTGCCGCTGGCCGGGTTATATAAACCGATCACGAAGTCCGCGCTGGCCGCCGCCTCAATCCGTCGCTCGATCACCGTCCAGGGGGTCAGCAGATCCGACAGCGAAATCGAGCAGGAGTCATGGACCAGCGGTGCGCCAACCAGCGACGCGCAGGAATTAAGCGCGGTCATCCCTGGAATGAGGCGAAGCTCCGGTGAGTCGCCCCTCTTCCAGCCCATTTCTTTCAACACCTGAAAGACCAGGCCGGCCATGCCGTAGACGCCCGCGTCGCCGGAAGAGATCAAGGCAACAGTCGTGCCGGCTTTCGCCCGTTCAATGGCGGCGCGAGCACGACCGATCTCTTCCGTCATCCCGGTCTTGACGATGTCCTTCCCTTCGAGCAGGTGGCGGACCAGCTTGATATAGGTGGTATAGCCGACCACGAGTTGCGATTCGGCAATGGCCTTCAAAGCGGCCGGCGTCGCGTGATCCTGCGCGCCAGGTCCGATGCCCACGACGTAAAGAATTCCTTTTGCCTCGCTCATAGGCTGCCCACCTCTATTGGCCGTTTCACAAAGGCCCGCCGTGCCACCGCCAAGGTCATCGATCGCCCCGCACCCGGCTCCGTATAAATTTGCTTGGGTACGAGCAATTCCTCCACCCCTGCGGCAAGGAGCGCGGCGGGTTCAGACACTCCGCGCGAGCCGACATGCTGCTTCACTTTCTCCGATGGATTTTGGATGCCCCGCACCACGTCCAATTGCGCAGCCGGATAGATGCGCAGCGGCCAGCCATAGCGTTCACTCAAGGCCAGCAAGGCCGGCTCATCCTTCTTCACATCGATGGTCGCCAGCTCTTTGACCGACTTGGGGGAGAGGCCCTGCTTGACCAAAAGGGCCAGGACGCCCCGCTCCACTAGATCAGGAGCCGTACCCTTATCGCAGCCAATTCCGAGCACGAGACTCTTCGGACGATAGATCACGGCATTCGCCCAATGGACCGGATGCGACAAGGCGATCTCACGATCTGTGGCGATCAGCAAGATCTCAAACTCGTTCGGGTCCACGCCTTCTAGCGAGGTGGCATAGCGGACACCTTCGGGCAAAGGTTTCTCAGCCGGCCACCAGTCCGGCTCTCCCGTCTCCTGCACAAAAAGCACCTTGGTCGCATTCACCACCGCGGCACAGCCCCTCGTCACGTTGCGGTCCACATCGTCGAGCGTCCATCCCAGGTCACGGCCCAGAATATCCACCGTCAGGGTGCCGATCGCATCAGACGCGGTCGTCACAACCGACTGAGCGCCCAGTGCATGTGCGACTCGCTCGGTGAACACATTGCCACGGCCGACGTGGCCGGACAGCACACAGATCGAGAACCGGGCTGCGTCATCGATGCAGACCACCGCCGGATCGATCTTCTTGTTCTTCAAGAGCGGCGCGATCATTCGCACCACGGCCCCGATACTGATAATAAACACATGGCAGTCATAACCGAGAAACGTCTCGGACAATGTAGGCCCCATCGGCAGAGGCAGGCGAAGCGAACCGGCTGGCGCCGAGGCAATCAGCTTCTCCGACACAAAGAGGTCTGCGCCGGACAGCTGCGGCAGCAACCGGGACGCAATCGCGATCCCGTGCTTCGTGATGGCATAGATGGCAACTGACTTACGTTCGGCTGTCATGCCTCTGTCTCTCTCATGGCCGGTCTCGGCGTCGCAGGCACCAAGCCGGCCAGCAGCCCGCTGCGCTCCTTGCGCGACACGATCATCATCGCAAAGCAATCGCCCCGTTCAGTCTGGATCGTGCGGATATCCCGAACGATCCGTTCTTCAGCCATCGTAGCCTTCGAGACATAGACAGCCCGGTCGGTAAGGCCCTGACGCTCAAGCGCCTCAATCACCTTGGGAATCTCGGTTCCCATCTTCATCAAGACGACGGTGTCGAACAGCTCCAGCACCTGGCCGAGATCCTCCACCCCGTAGCTCGCGGGAAGAATGGCGATCCGCTCTTGCCCGTCGGCCAATGGGATGCCGGTCACGGAGGGCACCGCCATAATTGACGACACACCAGGAACGACTTCGATGCGGATACCAGGCCAACGCAACGGAGCTTCCCGGTGCAGATAGATGAAGGTGCTAAAGAGCGACGGGTCTCCTTCCGTCGCGAACGCGACCGATAATCCCCGCTCCAACCGCTCCCCGATGGCCGTAAAAGCGGCATCCCAGGCAGGCCGCAACCGCTCCGGGTCCTTGTTCATCGGGAAGGTTAAAAAGATGCGCTCTTGCTCTGGGATCTCTCCCAAGGTCGGCTTGAGAATCTTCCAGGCCATCGACTCCCCGTAATCGGAGCTGCGTGGCAGCGCAAGGACCTGCGCCTGCTTCAACACAGTGAGCGCGCGCAACGTGATCAGATCCGGCGCGCCGGGGCCGACCCCGACTCCATACAATGTTCCATAATTCATGAAACCGCTCCTGTTTGGCCGGGCTTCTCGACCGCAAAGATTTGAATAGGGTTCAAGGATTCGTAACGAAGATAGCGGGCCAAGGGCTCGGCGCGCGACACTTGGAGCAGGGTGACCTCCGGCACCAACCCTCGCTTGCGCAGGGCTTGATAGGTCTCCGCGACATTCTCCAACGTGATGGCGTTCACGACCAGGCGGCCGCCCGGTTGCAGACGCTCCATGGCGACGTCGATGATCTGCTCCATGCTGCCCTTACTGCCGCCAATAAAGACCGCATCGGGAGCCTCCAGACCGGTCAGCGCCTCCGGCGCTCGGCCTGCGATGACTCGCACATTGTCCACCGCATGGGCCAACAGATTTTCGCGGCAGATCTCGACTCCTTCCGGATCGACCTCGATCGCGTAGACCACCCCTTTCGGTGCCAGCAACGCTGCCTCGATCGACACAGACCCGGAACCAGCCCCGACGTCCCAGACCACACTGTCCGGTCTGATCCCCATCGCGGCCAACGACAAGAGCCGCACTTCGCGCTTGGTAATGAGGCCCTTCTTGGGCATCCGCTTTGCGAACTGATCCTCATGGAGGAAGGGAATGGCACAGGGAGCGCGCCATGAGGGATCGGTGCGAACGAGCAACAAAACGTTGAGCGGCCCAACGTCTTGACAAGAAGCCAGACCCGCCACCTTGAATCGCCGGACCCGTTCATCGGGGCCACCAAGATTTTCACAGACCCAAGCCTCCCAGGCCGTCTCTCCATGTTCAATCATGCGCCTCGCTAACGCCACCGGCGAATTCTTCTCATCAGTCAAAATCGCCACCTTGGCCTGGCCCTTGAGCCTGGTGAGGAATCCCTCAGACGAGCGGCCGTGCAGAGAAAGAAACGCAGCATCGTCCCACTTCAGCCCGGCTTGGGCAAAAGCCCATTGCATCGAACTGGGCTGAGGAAACACCTCGACATGCTCAGCGCCCAGCCGTTTGATGGCCAGACTGCCGATGCCGAAAAACAAAGGATCGCCGGAAGCGACCACACAGACATTCTGTTCCTCTGCCAGTTCCGCGACCCGGTCAAGCACCGAAGCCACGCCACCCTTGAGGACGATCTTCTCGCCTTGAAACTGCGGAAAGAATTCAAGGTGGCGCTCGCCACCCACGAGCACCCCCGCCTTCATCACCGCATTCACGGCGCGGCTCGTCAGGCTCGCACAGCCGTCGTCCCCGATCCCGATCAAGGTAATGGCGCGCCTTGGATTCATGCCGGTGCCTTTGCTGAAAGGAGCAATAGAGCATGGATAATCGCGACGGCAATGGGGCTGCCCCCCTTGCGGCCACGGGCAACGATAGAAGGAGTCGAGAGTTCTAATACGACTTCCTTCGACTCCACCGCCGACACGAACCCGACCGGCACCCCGATGATGAGAGCCGGTGTGGCCTGTTCCTCGCGAATCAGGCGGGCCAACTCCAATAACGCGGTCGGGGCATTGCCGATCGCCACCACCGCTCCATTCAGCAGGTTGAGGCGATGTGCCTTTTTCATGGCCTCGATCGCGCGCGTTGAGTTGCTCGCCTTGGCAGTCGCGATGACATCCTCATCCGAAATAAACGAATGGACCTTGCAGCCGTAGGAGGACAACCGTTCTTCGTTCAGGCCGGCAGAAATCATCTTCACATCGACCAACAGCGGACAACCACTTTGAAGCGCCGCCACTCCGGTGCGCACCGCGTCGGGATGAAATCGCATCAGGGTCTTAAACTCGAAGTCCGCCGTGGCATGAATCACCCGGCGCACGACCTGCCATTCGTCCGGCCCGAAATCGTGCGGACCTGCCTCCTGGTCGATGATCGCGAAACTGCCATCCTCGATGCTCCGCCCGAGCGCGGTCATCTGTCTCATATCATTCATGTCTAAGCCTCCGGGTAACGACCGAGCAAGGCGCCGCCGAAATCCACCAGACAGGTTTCCACTGCCAGCGTGCCGCCCGCGTGGTTCTGACAATGTTCGACAACCTTCTTGCAAATCAGCGACGTAATACCAACAAGACTGGCCTCGCGGCACAATTCCAATACATGGCGAGCGGTATTGGCCTGGCGGATGGCTGCCACCAACTCGTCCGACGCGGAAAGCTCGGTGGCTAGCGCAGCCAAAAACGCCATATCCACGTCCGATCCGGCTGCATGCGTCTGCATCTTGCCGTTGGCCATCTTCGAGAGTTTCCCCATCATCCCGACGATGATGGCTCGCACAACCTCTCGCTTCGCACATTGTTTGATGCCGACGCCGATGAAGTCGCCCACTTGGATAAAGGCCTGTTCCGGCAACTGCGGATACAACGCCCTCGCATACTGTTCCGATTTGCCGCCGGTCGTCAGCACCAGCTCGCGCAGACCGCCGGCCGCGGCAACATCGATCTCTTGCATCACGCTCGCCTTGAAGGCCGCAGTCGAGTAGGGCCGCACGATGCCGGTCGTGCCGAGAATGGAGATGCCGCCCATGAGGCCGAGCCGTGCGTTGGTGGTCTTCTTGGCCATCTCTTCACCGCCGGGCACACTGATCGTCACAACCGCGCCTTTGTAGAGAGCGCCGGCGAGTTCCTCCCCCACCATCTCCGCAATGTTTCGCCGCGGGACCGGATTGATCGCGGGCTCGCCGACCTCCAAGCCCAACCCGGTCTTGGTGACGGCGGCCACGCCCTGGCCTCCCCTGATCTCGATGCCCGGCTCGGTTCGCAGCTCCACTTCGGCCGTCAATTCGGCCCCATGCGTGCAGTCCGGATCGTCGCCTGCATCCTTGATGATGCTGCAAATCGCGCGGCGGTCCACACGCTCGCATCGTGCGAGGGTGAAGATGGCTCGCGTCCGATTCGGCAAGGTCGTTTCAATCTCAGACAGCATGGCACCGTTTACCAAACAGCGCGTCGCGGCCTTGGCTGCCGCCGCTGCACACGCGCCAGTGGTAAACCCGGTGCGCAGCCCTTTTCGATCTTTTGGCGGTATGTTCTTGCCCATCGGTCAGGTACCAGCGCCTGTCGCCAGACCGCTGAAACGCTCACGAACTTTCGCCGCACGTTCAGGGCTGTAGTTCTCTGTTCGCGCCCGGTTCGTGCCCCGGAACGACACACGGCAAAGCAGTTCCCCGTCGAAACCTACCAGCTCAAGCGCCGCGTTCCCCTCCTCTTGCTGGCGATAGCGCAGTCTGCATCCATCCTCAACCTTGAGGTGAACATGGGTCTGGCCCTCTTCGCCAAGCGTGACCCACTCAGCCCCTTGCCGCAAGGTAAGGAGCCCATGGACCTCGGCAATCGCGCGGGACGAACGGACGATGACGCTCGTATCACCAAACGCGAGCGCGGCTTCCAGCGCCGCGAGGATCTGGCCCCGTCCGGTCATGCGGATTTCTTCGGCATATTGAAAAACGACTCTACATTGTCCTTGCTCACGGCCACTCCGGCTGCCGCCACATCGTCGAGCAATACCTGGTTCACTGCTCCATCGCCGGCCATGAAGGCCTGAGAACAATTTCCGCGCGATAGCACCTCGCAGAGAATGGCTCTGGCATGAGGAACCCGTTCCCGATGACCAACTGCGGGAATCGCCTCGATTCTCATCTCGCCACATGCTGCGGGAACCTGCTTCCTCACGAATTCGTCCGGGAGAAAGTACTCTGCCGAGGCACGCAGCCAGATCAGCAGAGCCTGAGGAAGCAACGGTGCGAAACGGGTCGCGCGTAAAAAGCCAAGTGCGGCGGTGATCCCTGTATCCGTCGCCAGGATTAGGGTGCTGCCCGATACGCCCTCCCGCGGGACAAACTTGCCCCAAGGTCCACTGAACGAAATATCCGTGCCCGCCGCCAGCCCATGCACGAAGGCGGAGCCCAGTCCATCGGGAATACGCTTCACCGCAAGTTGAAATCGTCGCTGCTCCGCATCGCCGGTGAGGAGAGAATAGGCCCGCTTGACCGCCTTGCCGCTCGGCAAAATAATCCGGCTATCGAGGATGAGATACTGCCCGCCGACAAACCCCAAGGGCTCAGCCGCACACAGATCGAGGAGCAGGGTATCGGGCCCCAGCCTCTCGGTTCCCACCACTCGGGCAGTCTTGGCCACAGCCATCGTTCTTACTCCGCCGGGTAGATCTCATGGACAAAATCATGCATCTCATCGAGATCGCGATAGAGATGGGTCAGCCCTTCGATCTGATGGGCCAGGTCGAGATCGACCTTCTTGGTCAGCACCACAAGCGTGCGCAGATAGGGCAGCTTTGGATCGTCTGAACGGGTCGCGGACACGCGCTCTTCTAACGCCGCCACAGCCGCCTCATAAAACTGCTTGAGCGAAGCCAAATCCTTGGCGCCGCACATGGAACGAATCGGTCCCGGCTGATCAGCCCCGGTGCCTAGCTCGGCCAGCTCATGCTGCCGCTCGGCTTCGTTTTTCACCCCCAACACTTCCATCAACCCCAACCGCAGTCCTGCAATTTCGTGACAAGCCATCCGACACCCTCCATTACTGCATAATGTTGTCGACCAGGCGGCTGACCAGCCGGTCGCCCAGCAAATGTTCTTCGACTAATTCTTTGGCGTCCGTCTCTTTCACGCCCCGATACCAGATGCCATCCGGATACACGGCAACCGTGGGACCTTCCCCACAACGGCCCATGCACGACGTCTTCGTCACTCGAATATCCTGGTCACGTCCGGCTTCCTTCAGCAGCCGCCGCAATGTGGCAATGAGGGGGATACTCCCGCCATCAGCACAATCGACATTCCCGCAGACCAAAACATGTTTGGCAAGCGGACGGTGAGCATGCACATGCGGCATGGCCTGCACATGGGTAAACCCGTGCCGCAAACTCCAGAGCAGTGCTTTGAGCCCGCCGACGTTCCCGGTCACGGCAGACACCGGCACACGATACTGACAGGTATCGCACGGCAGAGGGCGTATGCCCCCGATCGTTTCCTGCACCCGCTCGTCCATGACCCGGAACAGGCGGTCATCGATGCCCAGGTACGGCGCGAGTTCGGTCTTGATCCAGGGATACCGCGTTCGAAAACCCGACACCTGCTCGTGGATCTTACGGATCAACCGTCCCCCGAACAGGAAATACGGGACGACGACGATGCGATCGGGGCGCGCACGCGCGACGAGTTCCGCTGTATCCTCAAACAGCGGCTTCGCAATACCGACGAAGCTCGGCAAGACCCACCCAAGGCCGCGCCCTTCCGCGAACAGGCGCACGACTTTACAGAAATCGGCATTGGCATCCGGATCACTCGATCCGCGGCCGACGACGATGACGGCGGTCTTCGAGGCATCCCGAGCTTCTTCCACCTGCGCCCTCGCACGCTCGAACGCCAAATCCACAAGCTGGGGGTGGACGCCCAATGCCCGTGTCACCGTAAAACGGGTAGCCGGAAATGCGTGTCGTGCCGGAGCGAGCGCCAGCGGAATATCGTTCTTAACGTGGCCAGCTGCGAAGAGGAATAGCGGGAGCACCACCACGGTATCGGTCTGCTGCGCCAGATCGTGAAGCGCCGTGGCCAGAGAAGGCTGGGCCAACTCAACATACCCGTGGGTGACGGTCAGGGTGGGACGCACCGATCGATAGGCCTCGACCAGGGCTTCAAACTCCAGATTGGCCTGTGAGTCCCGACTGCCATGTCCGACGATGAGCAGTCCGGTGCTCATGTCGCACAGCCTAGGGTCGAAGATTGCGTTCGGGCAAGAACCCCTGGATCAGTCGCACGCTGACCCAAGCAAAACCAGGGCATAAAAAAACCTCCGGTTCCGCAATAGGAACAGGAGGCCCCATGCCCAACAGGCAGGCGTCCACTCCGTTACCACGCGGAGAAACGAAACCACATCTCCTCGGGTAGGTCTCCTGGCTCATGAGTTCAGAAGGTGTTCACCTTCACCGCGTTCCCTCTCCCTTCCCCAACCTATCGGTTGAGTGGCGTTGATCAGAGGAACCGCTTCTCATTTACAGTGGCGGGACCGCGCCGGTGTTGCACCGGACTTCCCTGTTATGCCCTTGCGGGCACCCGAGGCGATATTTACGTATCTGGTGAGTACTTACTGTAGGGGAGCTGGACGCGTCAAGTAGAAAATAGGCTGGGACATCTGATGCAGTTGTACAACCAGAAGCGCCCGCATCAGGCTGGGCTATTAGAGCCCGGTGCAATACCGGGCTCAACAATCACTCCGACTTGCTTGATGTCAGGGTGCACGACAGACCTATGGTGCCATGAGGTGATAGTTTTCTATGGAAGGACTTCATGGTTACAGTGAATGACCAGTTGTCCATTCGGTTGTCCACGCTCATCACTATAGAAAATTACAAGCAGATTCAGATCTTTATAGATCATAGCCACGTCCTGAAAAGGCTGGTGTCGACAGTTCGATTCTGTCCCTCGGCACCATACAATCGATACTCTCGAAACTCACAGTATGAGCAAGTGCGTGCGGCCCTCACCTGCTCGCGCACTTCCCGGCTTCCCTCC
>Ga0268299_1001200_pt1 | contig 51292 bp, 35 predicted proteins | sample NOBtaG_FD_193484 | JGI IMG/M metagenome (GOLD analysis project Ga0268299, IMG submission 193484) | Activated sludge microbial communities from bioreactor in Nijmegen, Gelderland, Netherland - NOB reactor | ecosystem: Engineered > Bioreactor > Aerobic > Activated sludge | place: Netherlands... | reverse complement strand
AAAAGCTTGTGGGTTACGAGTTTGAATTAAAACCCTCCCGGGCCCTTGAAAACGACAGACCAACATTTCGCCAGACTTAAAGGAGGAAAACCAACCTGACGAGGCTTTTTCAATTCTATATTGAGTAGTCTCTGGCCAGGCGACAAGATGAGAGTTATCAATGATAAACTCCTGACCTGCTGGGATATCTATTGGGTGAATAGCACCAAAAGAACTAACAAAAAGTAGTCCTCTACCACTAGCTCTTACTACAAAAAACCCTTCTCCAGAAAATAGCCCTTTAGTTAAATTTTGCATTTGAGTAGAAATTTCTATTCCACTTGTTCCAACAAAAAAGCCATCCTTTTGTAAAGTATAAGAATATGTGCCATTTAGCTCTATTGGACAAATTTCTCCAGGTGTTGCAGGAGCAAGTAAAACTTCCCCTGGCCCGCGATTAGCTGTTAAGGTTTGAAAGAAAAACTTTTCACCTGCAAGCATTCTCCCTAAACCTTTTAGTATTCCTCCTTCAGCTTGTCCACTAACATCTATTGTAGGACTCATTGCAACCATCGCGCCTGATTCAGCTTTTATAGATTCTCCATAATCTAAATAAACTTTTAGTAATGATGAAGAACCTGGATATAACATTTCATATCTCATAAGTTTACCTCCTTATTTTTTAACTACTTCTTTTTCTAACTTTTTAGCTTCTTGCCAAAACTTTTCCATTTCCTCTAAATTACTATCACTAGGTGTTTTACCTTTACTTTCTAGTGATTTCTCAATATATCCAAAACGGCGGCGAAACTTTCTATTAGCTCCTTTTAAGGCACTTTCCGGATCAACATTAAGTAAACGTGCTATATTGACCACCATAAAAAGCAAATCTCCTATTTCTTCAGCAATTGCTTTCTCATTATTTGCATTGCTATTTTGCTTATCTATTTCTACTTGTAGTTCCATAACTTCTTCAGAAAGCTTATCAAAACAACTCTTTACATTAGGCCAATCAAAGCGAACACGTGCAGCACGTGTTGTTAGCTGAAAAGCTTCTAGTAGCCCTGGCATAGCATTTGACACACTATCTAGCATAGAAGTTTTTTGTTCACCTGCGGCTTGTTTTTCTGCTGCTTTTATAGCTTCCCAATTACGTAAAACCTCTGCTGAATCGCTTGCCTTTTCATCTCCAAAAACATGAGGATGCCGACGAATCATTTTATTATGAACTTGTTCAATTATATCACTTAGGTTAAATCTATTAGTCTCATTAGCAATATCAGCATGAAAAACTATTTGTAGCAGTAAATCGCCAAGTTCAGAGCTTAACTGCTGATCATTTTCTTCTTCAATAGCTTCAATTACTTCATAGGCTTCTTCTATTAACATTGGTTTTAAGCTGTTATGTGTTTGCTCACGATCCCAGGGACATCCGCCAGGACTGCGTAATTTATGAATTACTGCTACTAAATCTTCAAAAGTTGGACGGCTCAAATGTAAACTCCTTAAAATAAAATAACCTGCAAGTAAGAAAAAGATGTTTTCTTAGCAGGTTATTTTAAGATAAAACCAAGTTTTAACTAACCTTTTTGGCAAAACTGACGAGCATATTTGCCTACTATTGGCATTTCCCAAGTTTCATTATTGTAAGCTTTATACATTCCCATAATGTGCAAAATTAATACTGTTAAACTAAAAATACCAATAAACCCAAATATTAAGAAAAATCCAAGCCCTGCAATTGCTCCTCCTGCTCTACCCATCATTGCCATAATTGGTATAAGCAAAACTGACCCTATTCCTACTACAATGCCAAGTATTGTTCCTCCAACAGTAAGAAGTAAAGATTGTGTAGCATGGAAACGAACAAAATAATTAGATTTAGGTTCTGTCACAACAAAGGCAATAGAAGAAATTAGATTTATAGCCATAAAAGGTAGATAACATAAAAGGCCAGCAACATTGGCATCTAGCCCTAAAAGTTGTGTTTTATTGCTTAACTGTTGTTGAAAGGCATAACCTGGTTGATATTGTCCAGGTTGATAACCCCCTTGATATTGCTGTTGCTGTTGATAATCTTGTTGATAAGGAGATTGATATTGTCCAGGTTGGTAATTTCCTTGATAGGGTTGTTGTTGGTTTGGTTGTTGGTTTGGTTGTTGTGGTTGTTGATAGGGTTGGTATGGATTATCTGACATTTTTTTCTCCCTTAAGGATAGATTGCTCTTGCATTATAGCTTGAAAAAGATTTTTATGGGAATGTTTATCTGTAGTTGTTTTATCTTTATTTATGTGTCACACTTAGTGCAAAACCATTAGCCCCGATTTAGGAAAATCCATGTTACAACTTAGTGTTAATGTTTTACAGAAAAGTATTTCTGGAATAAATCTTTCTGGAAAAAACTTAAAGGAAGAGTTGCGTAGTAACGCAAATTTGTTAGTTTTTCTGAGGCACTTTGGTTGACCTTTTTGCCGAGAAACTGTTAAAGATCTACGTAAGCTTGTGGCAAATCAAGCTGATTATCCTGCTGTACTCTTTTTTTGTCAGGCAACTGAACTAGAAGCAAAAGAGTTCTTTAATAGTTTTTGGCCGGAGGCTAGGGTAGTCTCAGATAAAGAACATTTCTTTTATCAAGCTTTTGGCTTAAAACAAGCCTCATTAAATCAAATGATAAAACCTGCTGTGTGGTTACGTAATATACAAACCACACTAAAAGGAAATTTCGTTGGCAAGTTTGTAGGCGATGTTTGGATGATGCCAGGAATTTTTTTAGTAAAAAATAAAAATGTTATTTGGCAACATGATTTCCAGCATGTTGGTGATCATCCAGATTTTGCTCTGATTCCACAGCAAGTTAAAAAGTCTAAGTAACAAAAAGGAAGTTAGCTATGAAAGCTTATTGGACTCTAGCCATTATTGTTGTTATTAGCCTTGCTGTTTGTTTGCCTATTCCTAAAACTAGTAAAATAACTAATATTTTTCTTACTGCTGCTAGCACCCCGCCGGGAGGTAGTTTAGAAACAAAAGCATTTGAATTTGAAACTGTTACACTTAATTCAGCAGCTAAAGAGGTACGCAGAGCTAAAAAACAAGCAATCTATTATGTAGAAGACCTAGGTGATGATATTAAGTTAGAAATGGTAGAAATTACAGGTGGAATGTTTTTAATGGGTTCTGATGGCAAGGAACATGGCAGAAACAAAAACGAAGGGCCACAACATAAAGTAAAAGTACCAGATTTTTATATTGGGAAATATGAAATAACTCAAGCTCAATGGAATACTTTAATGGCAGCAAATCCTTCTCGCTACAAAGGGGATGATTTGCCTGTAGATAGCGTCACATGGAATGATGCAGTAACTTTTTGCCGCCGTTTATCAAAAATTACTGGTAGAGAATACCGCTTACCAACAGAAGCCGAATGGGAATATTCCTGTCGTGCTGGAACAACTACACCATTTGCTTTTGGAGAAACTATTTTATCAAGTATTGTTAATTATGATGGTACTCCTTACCCTATAAAATTAAATATTTTAGGCCCTTATCGAGGAAAAACATTGCCTGTAGGCAATTTTGCAGTAGCTAACAGTTTTGGACTCTACGATATGCATGGAAATGTCTGGGAATGGTGTCAGGATGTTTATCATGATAATTATCATAATGCTCCTAATAATGGGTTAGCTTGGGAAAATGGTAGTGATACAGAACGCAAAGTTGTCAGAGGCGGAAACTTTTTCTTAAGTGCTTATAATAGCAGGTCAGCTTATCGTGTAGGTTATAAGGCTGATGAAAATTTAGATTGTTTTGGCTTTCGTGTCGTTTGTATCCCCAACAAAAACAATTAGCGGAATTTTTGCAAGTAAATAAGGCTAGATAATCTAACCTTATTTACTTAAGTTTACACTTTTATTTATGCTCTTTCTGGAGCAAGTTCCCAAACTTCTGGAGAACGCCAAAGAGAAGAAAGCAGCATTTCTCTCATAAGCAGAAATTCTTTAGGTAGCCTATCATAAAGCTTTTCAAACAATTCTTCATGCGATAAGACTTCTTTTTTCCAAGCTTCACGTTCAACAGACATTAACTCATGATTAAAATCATCAGTTGTAAAGTTTAACCCATTCCAATCTAAATCTTCATAGCGAGGCATCCATCCCAATGGGCTTTCAGTTGCATAGGCTCTACCATGTACACGGTCAACAATCCATTTTAGTACACGCATATTGTCACCAAAACCTGGCCAAATAAATTTTCCATTTTTATCTTTTCTAAACCAGTTAACACAGAAAATGCGAGGCGGGTTAACAATTTCACGGCCCATCTTTAGCCAATGGTTAAAATAATCGCCCATATGATAGCCGCAGAAAGGCAACATTGCCATAGGGTCACGTCTTACTTGACCAATTTCACCAGCAGCAGCAGCAGTTGTTTCAGAACCAATTGTTGCAGCTAAATAAACTCCAAAATTCCAATTTACTGCTTGATAAACTAAAGGAACAACACTAGCGCGACGACCTCCAAATATAAAAGCACTGATTGGAACACCTTTGGGGTTTTCCCAATTTGGATCAATAGAAGGACATTGATAAGCAGGTGCAGTAAACCGGGCATTTGGATGGGCAGCCTTACGACCACAATCAGGAGTCCATGCCTTACCTTGCCAATCAGTTAATTGTGCTGGTGCAGTGTCGGTCATTCCTTCCCACCAAACATCCCCATCTGGAGTTAAAGCAACGTTGGTAAAAATTGTATTTTCTTTAATTGAATCCATTGCATTAGGATTTGAACTATAAGAAGTTCCTGGAGCAACTCCAAAGTAACCTGCTTCTGGATTAATTGCGTATAATTTGCCATCTGCACCAGGTTTAATCCAAGCAATATCATCTCCAATTGTAGTAACTTTCCACCCGTCAAATGCTTTAGGTGGGATTAACATAGCAAAGTTTGTTTTACCACAAGCACTAGGGAAAGCTGCTCCTACATAGGTTTTTTCACCTTTAGGTGATTCAACACCTAAAATCAGCATATGTTCAGCTAACCATCCTTGATCACGTCCCATTGCTGAAGCAATTCGTAGAGCAAAACACTTTTTACCAAGTAGCGCGTTACCACCATACCCACTACCATAAGACCAAATAGAGCGTTCCTCTGGAAAATGAACGATATATTTTTGGTCTTTATTGCAGGGCCAAGCTACATCTTTTTGACCATTAATTAACGGCATACCCACAGAATGTAGACATGGAACAAATTCCCCATCCCCTAAAATTTCTAAAGCTTTTCGTCCCATACGGGTCATTATTCGCATATTGACAGCAACATAGGGTGAATCTGTAATTTCTACACCAATATGTGAAATTGGCGATCCTAGCGGCCCCATGCTAAATGGGACAATATACATTGTACGGCCTCTCATAGAACCATCAAATAAACCTACTAAAGTAGCTTTCATTTCTTTAGGATCTATCCAATTATTTGTTGGCCCTGCATCTTGTCTACGAATGCTACAAATAAATGTCCTATCCTCTACACGGGCAACATCGCTTGGATCTGAAAGAGCTAAAAAGCTGTTGGGACGTTTTTCAGGATTGAGCCGCTGCAAAGTTCCGTTTTGCACCATCAGTTCACAAAGCTTGTTATATTCTTCTTCTGATCCATCACACCAATAAATGTCATCTGGCTTGCATAAATCAACTGTTTCACGTACCCAAGAAAGTAGCTTGGGATTTTTAACGTAATCTGGAACTTTAAGCGAAACGGAATGGGCGGTACTCATAGTAAAATTATCTCCTTTCACTGCAAAAACAAACAAAATTAAGATATTTAATAACTTATAACATTAATAATATGTTGTTATTTTATGGTCTGCATTCTTAATAGGTCAATCTGAATGAGTAGCCGAAGACTTTTGATAAGTGGCTAGCAAATTGCTTAGAAAATAAACTTTTGCTAATATCAATCAGCTTATGTCTAAACAAAAACACTTACTTAAAAAATTACTTAAAGAAAATGTCTTGTATAAGGCACTAGCTCTTTTTTTTGTAATATTTACTTTTTTAGATATTGTTTTATTTGGATATTGTTGTGAAGAACTTCCATTTGCAGATAATTGTATATCAGAAGTAAATGAAAATTCTTCTATAGAAATCTCACAAATTGTAAAAAATCAACTATTTATATCAACTGCTCTTGAACAAAAACACACAGAAGATAAACAAACGCCTTGTAACACTGATAAAGATTGTTGTTTTTGCTGCTGTGCGCATTGGGTTTTAACAAACAGACTTTATTTGGGTAAAACCGAAACTGTTTTACCCTTGCAAGCACCAAATAAAATTTATTTACCTGAGTCACCTCCACGCAAAACTTACCGTCCCCCACGAGCTATTTAACCTCTATTAATAATACTTAATCAACATTAACTTTAATTATTGTTTTATAACTTAAGGAGAATTATGGTAGCTCGTATTGTCCGCTTTTTGAGCTACTTTGCTGCCTGTTGGCTAGTAGTGCTAGCTTTTAGTGGAGCAAGTAGTTTTGCGCAATCTAAAGATAATCTAATTACCGCTAATGAGTTGATAGAAAAAGCGTTAGAAAGCAATTTAGAGCTTGTTGCTTTTAGGCTGGAAATAGAAAAAGCTCGTGCTAGGTTAAAACAAGCAGGTCTTAGACCTAATCCATCACTTGATTTTGAATATACAACTGGAAAACTTACTAACTCAATCAATGAGGAAAAAGCTTTTGTAGGCTTTTCACTTCCCTTAGAACTTGGTGCTAAACGTCAGAAAAGAATAGATTTAGCACAAATAGAAATTGCTATTGCTGAAAACACTGTTGTTGATAGAGAAAGACGGCTAGCTAATGAAATTTATGTTGTTTATAGCGAAGCACTTGCAGCAAAACGTGAACTTGAAATCATAGATAAACTTAATAACTTAGACTCTCAAACTGTAAAGGTTGTTGAAGTCAGGATAAAGGAAGGCGATTCTGCACCACTTGAGCTTAATTTATTAAAAGTTGAGCTAGAAAGGCTAAAGTCGCGCCGTCATTTGGCGGAAGGTAGGCTTCAAGCAGCAATGCTACGTCTTAAAAGTGTTGTAGGCATTGCTTTTGACCAACCCTTAGAGTTAAAAGAAAATTTTTTTAGTTCTCAAAATATTCAAACTAAATATTCCTTAAATGAGGCTCTAGCCTTAGCTTTACAAACCCGACCAGACTTAAAAACGGCTCAACTGCTTGAACAAGCAGCACAAACAGGGCTTCAATTAGCAAAATCCCAAGTTGTGCCAGATTTAGTTCTTTCTACAAGATACTCAAGGGAAAATTCTGGATTTGATGAAACTCCTGTTGGAATACTTAAAGATAAAGATGATTTATTAACTTTTGGTGTATCAATAACTTTGCCAGTATTTAACCGTAACCAAGGCAATCAAGTAGACGCTAAAATTTCCATTACCCAAGCCAAACAGCGAAGAGAATTTTTAGAACATCTTATTAAAGCAGAAGTTACTGCTGCTTATGCTCGTTACCAATCTTCACAACTTGCTGTTAACAGTTTTGAACAAGGTGTTATTGCCCAGTCAGCTAATAACTTACGTATCTTTAAGGAAGTTTATAATTTAGGTGAGCTAAAAGTTACAGATTTAATTTCAGAACAACGCCGCCTAGTTGATTCAGAGCGTGAATATACAGAACTACTTACAGAACGTTACAAGGCATTAGCTGAGTTAAATACTGCAATAGGAGGTAGATCTAAATGAGCCAAAAACAAGAAACAACACCAAATAAATTAACTATTCGTGGACTAATTACATTAATAGTAATTGTAGTAGTTACATTAGGTATTGTGCTAGCAATTTGGACATATAAAAAGCCTTCTATTTCAGCTAGCAACTCATCAGAAAACCATACTGAAGGCCATGCAGATGAACATGGAGATCATCATGATGAGCATGAAGAAAAGCTAACAGAATTAGAGCTAAATGCAGAAACTTTGACGGCTGCAAATATTGAAATAACAGAAGTTACTGAACAAGAAATGACTACATCTCTAAAAGTAACAGCAACTGTTGAAGCCAATGAAATGCAATTACAACAAGCTAGTGCTTTAGTTTCAGGACGTATTGAAAAGGTAAATGTAGTGTTAGGCGATTATGTAAAAGCTGGCTCAGTATTAGCTGTAATAGCTAGCCCACAAATTGCCCAAATACACGGCAAAATGCACGAAGCAGAAACTAAACTTGCTTTAGCACAACGAAATTTGCAAAGAATTGAAAAAGCTGAAAACCGTGTAGCCGTTTTAACAGCAAAAGCTAAATTAAATGAAGCTGAAAAATCATTAAAACGAGTTCAAAGATTAGTAGAACTACAAGCAAGCTCAGAAAAAGACTTAATTGCTGCTGAAACTACCCATCAAACAGCCAAGGCTGAGTATGAGTTCCAAAGCAATATAGCTCTTAATCGTGAAATAGCTGAAGCAAAAGCTGATATAGAAACGGCTGAAGTAGAACTATCACATATTCGTGATGAAATGAGGGCTTATGGCGTTCCAATATCAGACGAAGAGCATGTAGATCATAAAACTGACACATCTTTAATACCTTTACGCGCACCCATTTCAGGCACAATTGTTGAGCGAATAATCAACGCTGGTGCAGGAATAGAAACGGGCAAGCCGCTTTTTACTATTGCTGATTTAAGTAATGTTTGGGTAATTGCAAATGTTCCAGAATCACAACTTAGCCAAATAGAAATAGGTTCAAAGGCTGAAATTAAAGCTGCAATTTTGGGTGAAGAAAAACTTACTGGCAAAGTTACTTATATTGACCCAAGGTTAAATGAAGAAACTCGGACTGCAAAAGTTAGAATTGAACTTTCCAACCCTAAAAATAAGCTTAATCCTGGTATGTTTGTTGAAGCTAATTTCTTAATAGCAACTGCAAATGCCAGTAAAACTATTGCTATTTCATCAGAAGCTATTCAGCAAATAGAGCAACGAACAATAGTTTTTATCCCTAAAAATGATAATCCAGGACATTTTGAGATAAGAGAAATTGAATTAGGTAGCGAACTTAGCAATGGCTATCGACAAGTAACAAGCGGTTTAGAAAAAGGGGAAAAACTTGTTAGCCAAGGAAGTTTTGCTCTTAAAACTCAACTCTTAAAAAGCAAACTTGGGGAGGATCATCATCACTAATGATAGACAAAATAATTCAATTCTCTGTTTCTCAAAGATTACTGGTCTTTCTACTAGTTTTGCTGCTAATAGGAATGGGTGTTTATAGCCTTCAAAAACTACCTATAGATGCAGTTCCAGATGTGACTAATGTTCAAGTGCAAATTCTTACTTCTGCGCCGTCTTTAGCACCACTTGAAGTAGAGAGACAAATAACTTTTCCAATAGAAATAGCTGTTTCAGGTCTTCCAAATGTTGAAGAAGTTCGCTCAGTTTCAAAATTTGGTTTGTCAGCAATAACCGTTGTTTTTAAGGACTCTGTAGACATTTATTTTGCTCGTCAATTAATTCTTGAACGGCTAGCAGAGGCTAAAGAGCAAATCCCACAGTCAATTGGGCTGCCTGAACTAGGGCCAATTTCTACAGGTTTAGGAGAAATTTATCAATATGAGCTAAAAGGCGAAGGCTATGACCCTATTGCACTACGTACTATTCAGGATTGGATTGTCCGTAGACAATTAATTAGCGTTCCTGGGGTGGCTGAAGTTAATAGTTTTGGAGGGTTAGAAAAACAATATGAAGTTAGGCTAAACCCTGTAAAACTGCAAGCTTACAACTTAACTTTAAAGGATGTTTTAGAAGCTTTAACTAAAAATAATGAAAATGTTGGAGGTGCCTATATTGAACATGCTGCTGAACAATATTTACTTAGGGGAATAGGATTAATTGAGTCAATAGAAGATATTGAAAATATTGTAATTAAAACTGCCTCAGAAGGTGTTCCGGTTTATGTTCGTGATTTAGCAGATGTGTCCATTGGGTCAAATGTGCGTCAAGGTGCAGTTACAGCAGATGGAAAAGGTGAAATTGTTGCTGGAATTGTGATGATGCTTCAAGGTGAAAATTCTCGTTCGGTAGTTGACCGAGTAAAAGAACGTGTTGAACAGGTCAAAAAGTCGCTTCCAAAAGGTGTAGAGCTTGTGCCTTTTTATGACCGCACAGAACTTGTAAACCGAACTATTTCAACAATAACCATAAATTTAGTAGAAGGTGCAGCAATTGTAATAATAATTTTAATTTTGCTGCTAGGAAATTGGCGAGGTGCATTGCTTGTCGCAACCGTAATTCCACTGTCAATGCTAATAGCAGCAATTTTTATGGAAAGATTTAAGGTTTCTGGTAACTTAATGAGTTTAGGAGCTTTAGACTTTGGTTTAATAGTAGATGGTGCTGTAATTATGGTAGAAAATGCCATTCGTCGAACGGCTGAACGTCAACATTTACTTGGTCGAAGTCTTACTAAAGAAGAGTTACAAGCTACAATTTGCAGTTCAGCTTCAGAAGTTCGTAAAGCAACGCTTTTTGGCGAATTAATCATAGCCATAGTTTACCTACCAATACTTAGTTTAGCTGGGATAGAAGGAAAAATGTTTAAGCCAATGGCAATGACAGTAATATTTGCTTTAGCTGGAGCAATGTTGCTTTCATTTACATTTATTCCTGCTGCATTGACAATTGTGCTACGTGGCAAAGTGTCTGAAAAAGAAAGCTTTATAATTCATTATGGTAAAAAGTTTTATAAAACTAGCTTAGAATTTGTAATGAATGCCCAACATCAAGCTTTAGCTATTTCTATATCTTTAATAGTAATTAGTTTAAGTATATTTCCGCTACTTGGCTCAGAATTTATTCCAAGACTTGATGAAGGAGCTTTGGCCGTCCAAGCACAAAAGCTTCCAAGTGTTTCAATAAGCCAAGCTGTTAGCACAACAACAGATATTGAAAAAGCTTTACAGCAGTTTCCAGAAGTTACCGCAGTAGTTTCTAAAACAGGTCGGCCAGAAATCGCCAACGATCCAATGGGAATTGAAACAAGTGATATTTATGTTGGGCTAAAACCTGCTAGTCAATGGACGACTACCAAAAACCGAGAAGAATTAATTGCAAAAATGTCTGAAGTTTTAGAAACAAAAGTTCCTACAGCAGCAATTAGCTTTTCTCAGCCCATAGAATTAAGAGTTTCTGAGCTTATTTCAGGTGTAAAGTCTGATGTTGCAATTAAGCTTTTTGGAGAAGATTTAGAAATACTTAATAAAAAAGGAGCAGAAATTGCTCAAATAATAAGTAAAGTTGCTGGTGCTACTGATGTAAAAGTAGAGCAAGTTACAGGACTTCCACAACTGCAAATAAAAGCAAATAGGGAAATTATTGCCCGTTATGGAATTAATGTTTCTGATATAAACATATTAGTAGAATCTCTAGTAGCTGGTAAACTTGCAGGTCAAGTTTTTGAAGGTGAACAAAAGTTTGACTTGGTTGTAAAAATGTCTCAAGAAAGTAGCAAGAGCTTAGAAACAATTAAAACTTTGCTTGTGCCTATGCCCAACGGGGCAAAAATCCCTTTATCACAATTAGCAAGTGTTGCTTTAGTAGAAAGCCCGCTACAAATATCCAGAGAAGATGCACACCGTAGAATTGTAGTTGAATTAAATGTTCGAGGTCGGGATATTGGAAGTTTTGTAAAAGAGGCTCAAACTTTGATGGATAAAGAACTTCAACTACCAGCAGGTTATTATTTAACTTGGGGAGGTCAGTTTGAAAATTTAGAACGGGCTACACAAAAATTACTTTTAGTTGTGCCTATAGCAATGTTACTAATTTTTGTAATGCTTTTTACAACATTTGGTTCAACTAGACAAGCATTACTGATTTATACAGGTATTCCATTTGCTGCTGTAGGTGGCATATTAGCCTTAGCCCTTAGAGATATGCCTTTTTCTATTTCGGCTGGGGTTGGATTTATTGCTCTTTTTGGGGTTGCTGTACTAAATGGGCTAGTGATGATGAGCGCAATAAATGCTCTAAAAAAAGAAGGTGTACCTATAGAGCAAGCTATAAAACAAGGTGCTGAAAGTCGGTTTCGACCTGTTTTAATGACAGCTTTAGTTGCTAGCCTAGGCTTTATTCCTATGGCATTAGCTACATCTGCTGGTGCAGAAGTTCAACGTCCACTTGCAACTGTTGTAATTGGTGGACTTACCACATCAACTTTACTTACTCTATTTATTTTACCAACACTATGTAGTTGGTTTGGTTATGAAAAATAAATTTAGTATGGGTTAAAAGGATATGGATTAATCCAATTAAAACCGCGACTTTTAACTGTAAATTTATTCTCATCAATTCTAGTTAAAGTTACTTTAATTTGTTTACCCCTAAACGGGCCTTCTAATACTAGTTGGCCTGTTTCTAATTGTTGAAAAGAAAGTGTGATAATTTCTTTTGGAGTGTAGCTGTCTCCTAAAATAACTGTACTATTATCTGTGTTAGCAATATGAAGCAAAGGTAATTTTGTATCATCCATTAAGAAAATTGTACACTTATTAAATTTATCAAATATAATCCGCCTCCATCTAACATTATCTGTTGTTAATGGGGGCAAAATTTCTTTATTAGCAATAAATTCGTTTGTTTCCCAAATTCCATACAATGGAGGAGGAAGAGAAAGCTCTTCGGTTAGCCGTCTTTGATAAGCATAAAGTAAATTTTGGCTAAGTAGAAAAATCATAAAAACTGCTCGTGATATTCTTGCAACACTGTTAAACAATTCTTTGGTAAAAAGTGGCTTAAACTCAATGGCTTGAACACTGCGATTTAGGATAAATATATTTGCTAGGCGTTTTAAGTCTGGAAAAAGTAAGAAAATTGCCATCATCATAAAGTGGGAAGAAGAAATTTTTACAGGCACATCATAGCCAAAATTAAGCATAACAATATTGCTTAATACACCTATACAAACTAATGATCCTAATGTTGTTAGTGCAGGTGTAACTAGGAGTATTCCTCCAAGCATTTCAGCGGCACCAGTAAAAATATTGTAGGGTTCGGAATAACCCATAAATGCCCAAACTAGCCCCATAGGAGAGGCTTCTCCAAAAGGCTGTACAAGTCTATGAAGAGAAAGATCAGGAAATTGGCACTTAATAACCTTTATTGCACCATAAGCTATCATTCTTTCTGCTAGAAAAAAGCGGACATAAACCCTTAACCATTGGTCTAATCTTTCGTAATTACTGCGTTTGTAATCAATAACAGACCATATTAATGTAAGAAAGATGCTTAATACCAACATACAACCTAAGCGGATATAATCATGAATAGTATCTCCACTATAAGTAAAAATGGTATTAACATTTTCATATCCTAAAAAATTGCGTCCTACCCAAGGAGTTATCAGACTCCAAAAATAAATATATTGACCTGCAATTTGTCCAGTAAAAGGAATTGGGCCAAAAGGAAAAGGCAGACAATTGAAAACCAGGTACAAAAATATAAAGCGAAAACTTAGGCGTTTAATAAACGACCATTGAGCAGTATTTTCCATAAATTTTTATAGTAGATTTAGAAAAAGATTATAGATTATTTTAATTCTCTAAAGCTTTTATTGTTTGGCGTTTAGGTTTACCCCAGCCTTTTTTCCAAAATTGAAAAGTGCCTATAAGTCTTTCAAAAGTAATGATTTGTCTATAGCCAAACATTTCTACTAAAGAGTAAAAACATAATAACAAAATATCTTTTAATGAGTGATAACGTCTAAACAAAATATTATCTAAGATAATAGAACTAATATTTATCCACATTCCCCATAAAATAGATATTGTTAAAAAAAGGATAGCTATTTCTTTATCTAGATAACCTAGTATATAAAATATTGCAAAACCAACATAGCCAAGAATTTCAATAATTGGGCCCAGGGCTTCAACAAATGTAAAGTAGGTAAATCCTAATAATCCAACTGCTCCATATTTGGGGTTAGCAATCATTTTTTTATTAAATAAAAGTGTATCTATAAGACCACGTTGCCAACGGTTACGTTGCAAGAGTAAGGATTTAAGATCTGAAGGAGCTTGAGTAAAACATATTGGATCGGGAACAAAAACAACTTTGTACTTAATATCATTATCTATGCAATATTTGTGCATTCTTACTACTAAATCCATATCTTCGCCAACTGTATGACGGTAGCCTTTGACAGCTTGCACAATATCTTTTCTAAACAGTCCAAAAGCTCCAGAAATTATCAATAAACTGCCAAAAGCATTCCAACCAGTTCGACCAGAGAGAAACCCTCTAGTGTATTCTACGGCTTGAAGAGCTTCAATCAAACCTTTAGGGGTTTTTAGTTCTGTTACAACGCCATTTTCAATTTTACAGCCGTTCATTACTCTAATTATTCCACCTGTAGCAATTACCTCTCGTTGCTCTACAAAAAGTCGTGCGGCTCTAAGAAGTGCTTCATTTTCCAGCAATGAATCTGCATCAATACAACAAAAAATAGGATAATTAGAAACATTTATTCCCGCATTAAGAGCATCAGCTTTACCACCATTTTCTTTATCAACCACAATTAAATTAGGGTAATCATAGGAAAGATAAATATTTTTTATTGGTTTATGCTCATTTATTAAGTCAACAGGTTTATTTGCAACAATTAGCTTAAACTCTGAAATTAATTTTTCCAGGGTTTTATCCTTTGAACCATCATTAACTACAATTACTTCATATTCTGGATAATATAAAGATAATAAAGATTTTAGGCTTGCCACAATGGTTTCTTCCTCATTGTAGGCTGGAGCAATAATTGAAAGCGGTTTATAAAAATTATTGGAAAGAATATTAGTAAGACCTTGACTACTAACCACATAAGATTGTCGAAATAGTGCAACTAAAGAAATAAAATTAAAAAGCGTATAAATGCTATTTACTAGAATAAAATATAGAAAAACTATAACTTGAAAAACTAGTAACGCTAATCCTAAATATTCCAACATAATGATTTATTGATTTAATGCAAAACGTGCCATATCGCGCACAAGTTTATTTTCTGAGTTAAGTTCTTGGCTAAGTATTTCTTTAGCTTCTGAGCCTAATTTACTTAGAGTCCTGCAAGCATTAAGCCTAACGTAATATTCTTTATCTGCAAGTAATTTTTGTAAATCAGGGATAATTGCTGTGGAACAAAATTGGGCTGATTGTGCTGCAACAGCACGTACTCGCCAATCAATATCAGATAAAGCTACTTTTATTAATTTTTCTCCCTGAGTATTTGCAAGTTTACCTAATGCTCTAATACAGGAAATTTTTATATTTGGATTTTGCTGATAAATAAAACAATACTCTATTATTTGTTTTGCACTTTTATAAAGGGTAGTTGAGCCACAAGCCTCAATAATATCTCGTTTTAATATTTGTGGAATATTTTCATCTGTTTTAATTTTATTTAGAAACGAAACAAATCTATCTTCAATTTCTTTAGAACAAAACTCTTGAATTATATTTGAGTATAGATACTCGTTAAATTTTGCTGAAGATGTTTCTAAAGTGCTTAAAACTTTTGTTATAGCAAATAAAATTTCTTCGTCTGCAATTAAGCTCAAAGCCCATAAAAGTTTTTGTTTAACAGCTAGTTTTTCTTCTTTTTCTAGTAGAGCTAAAAAATATTTTTTTTCTTCAGTAAGTTTTAGAAATCCTAATTTTTCAATTGCTTGAAATCTTTTTAGCCAAATGTTTGAGTTAACTTGTTTTTTATAAAAATCAATAACGCCTAGTTTTCTATTTAAGTCTTTAATATATGTTTGAGAATCACCAGAAATTGTTAAACATAGGTCAATAGAAACTTCTATAAATGTTGTATAAGCAAGCGAATTATTATCAATAACTACTTTGTGACTTTGATCAACAAGATAATTATTAATTAATTCAATAAATATTTTTTTATAATTCCTTTTTCGTCTAATTTGTGTTTCCACATAGATTTTATGCAAAATTAATATTATTAAAAAAAGTAAAGTAGAAATAATAAAAAAACTAACTAAATAATATGTAATTTTAATTGTATCTTGTTGTGAAATAATATTTGTTATTTGTAAAATTAACATAAAATTTAGAATTAAAATTTCTTTTGTATTCCTATGCTAAAAGTATAACGTTGACGAAAATTATTTGGTGTAATTTCTTGTCTATCAAAACCAAATGTCATAATAGTTGTAGTTGTTTTATTTAATGCTTTTTGAAAGTCTACACCTACTCTACGGGATGAAAGCCTAAATAATTCTTCAGAAGTAAATTGCTCATTAGGTGCTGATCCTGTACCAAGAGAAAAACTAACAAAGCTATTAGAGTCATCAAAATAGCGTCTTAGTAAAATAGAAGCTGAACTAGATGTTCCTATATCGCCAGGCGTAAAAAATGGTCGAAAGCTAATTAAATAATTTTTATAGTATTTGCTAATAGATCCAGTATAAATAAATACATCTGAGCTAAAACGCAAATAGCGAAAGCCAATAGAGGCTTCTACACCTTTAGAAAAATTATGATAAATTTCTGCCCCTGTACGAACTTTAGGAAAAATATTGGATGTAGACAGCCCGACGTTTAGATAAGCATATGTACCATCTTTAATTTTTGGATAAGCATCAATTTCATATTGCACAGCAGATCTATTAAATCTATGTGAATAATTAATTCTATTAATGATAGAAAAATTTTTTCTAGTGTGATTTAAGCTAATAGAGGCCGTTTGCCAAGGGTCAAAAGTTTTATCAAATACATCGCTAGAAAATTCTACTTGTAGAGTGTTTTTTAAGGATAAATTTTTTAGCTCCTCAGATAGTAAAATTGCGTCTGTACTAGTATTGTCTAATTTTAGTGACTCATTAATAGCAGTTTTAGCTTCATCTATTCTATTTAATGCTTTTAAGGCTCTGGCTTTTTTGAAATATAAAGTAGCACTATTAGGGTTAATTGCTAAACCTTCATCACAATAGCTTAATGCTATTGTTGGGTTATCAGACCAAAGTTCTACATCAATTAAAGCATTTCGAGCATCTTCATAATCTGCTTTTAGGTCTAAGACAAGTTTTAGTTCTTTACGAGAATCAAAATAGTTACTTTCCCAAGAATAAACACGTCCTAGCAAGATTCTTGCGTCATGATAATTAGGGTTAGAGTTAAGGATTTGTTGGCATAAATTAATTGTTTCGCTGCGTTTACCATCAAAAGCAAGTTGTCTAGCTTGAGAAAATAAGTTATCAAGATTAAGTTTTTGATCTTGAGCAAAAACATTAAGGCTTAATGTAAATATTAAAATAAGTATAGTGGCAAAAAAATTTTTGTTCATAAGTCCAACAAAATTATTTAATCAAGTTATAACTCTAGGAAGTTAACACTAGACTAACTTTCAAACAATATTCTTAATAAAACTTTAATGCAACTGTAAGCAAAATTTAATTAATAATTTTTGGAAAAAGTGATAGATTTTTTTTAGTTGATGATTAAAACTTCTACAATATATTTTTAATTTATTTAATAATATAGCTTAATATTATTAACAGTAAAATTTATGGAATCTTGGGATAATCTTTTTAATGAGCTAAAAAAAGAGTTTGTTATAAGTGCTTTGGAGCGTTTAGAAAATATAGATAACTACCTAAACACTTTATTAACAAATAGTTTAGATAGTCTTACAGCTAACAAATTAACTACACAACTGCATTACAATTTTCATGCTTTAACTGGTTCTGGGCGTACTTATGGTTTTGCTGATATAAGTTTACTATCAGCAGAAGCAGAAAGTTTTTGCCAAGAAAGCTTGAAAGATAACTGCAAACTAAATATAAAACAACTAGAAAGAATGAAAATTATATGTAATAAGCTAAAAGCAGATTTAATAGACTCTAATAAATATGATGAAATTAATGGTAAAATTAATAATATTAATATAGCGTTCAATAATAATTTAGTAAACTCTAATATAAATTTATTAATTATTAGTGAAGATAAAGAATATAATCAAAAAATTAGAGAAAGTAATTTACTAGTGGATTCATCAATTTATCAACTTGACTCATTTGCTAAAGCTAAAGAAACATTAACAAACACATTACCAAAAATTTTAATTATTGATGCTCAACTACCTAATAGCAAAAGTAGCAAACTAGTAGAGTTCGTTTATAAACTACCTTTAGGCAGTAATACAAAAACAATTATTATTAATGTTAATAATGACTTTTTAGATAAGTTAGAAGTAATAAAATCTAAGGCAACAGCTTATTTTGAAAAGCCAACAAATTTTGATGAAGTTATTGCTTTAACAAAACAATTTTTAAACCCAGAAAACACATCAAGTAAGATTCTTTATGTAGAAGACGATGTTAATCAAGCATTGTTTCTTAGCTTAGTTTTAAGGTCAGCTAATTATCAAATAAGAATATGTGATAACCCAAATAATTTTGATACAGACCTAAAAGAATTTCTTCCTGACTTAATAATTCTTGATATTTTTCTTCCTAATGCGACAGGCTATGATTTGGCTCGTTATCTACGTAGCAGTAAAGAATATAGAAATATTCCTATATTATTTTTAACTACTCAACGTCAAGTAGAAATAAAATTTGAAGCTATAAGTTCTGGGGGAGATAGCTATTTAACTAAGCCTGTAAATCCTGATGTGTTAATTCCTACAATTAAAGCATTATTGGAAAAAAATAGAAAATCTATCTCTATTTCGCAAACCGAAGAGCCGTTACAAAAAGCAATTAGCTTAGAATCTAGCTTTGTTACTAAAGAAAACAAAGCTAGTAAGAAAATTTTGATCATTGATGATGATGTTACACTAGCAAATACACTAAAAGTAATGTTCCAAACTAGAGCTTATCAAGTTATGCTAGAACATGATGGTAAAAAAGGGTTAAACAGAGCTTCCTCATATTCCCCAGATCTTATTTTATTAGATGTGATGTTACCTGTAATAAATGGCTTTGATGTAGCAAGAAAGCTTAAGGAAATAGATAAAACCAAAGATATCCCTATAATAATGTTTACAACTTTGGGCCAGGAAGCCAATATTTCAAGAGGTTATAGCTTAGGTATAGAAGACTATATAACTAAGCCATTTTCTTTACAGCATTTATTATTAAAAGTAAATAAATGGCTAGATTCTGATTTAGGTTAAAAGTAACTTTATTTAAAAATCTGTTTTTGCTGGGTTAACAGCAAAACGGCTACTATAAACAGTATCGTAATATTCTCGATAAGCTGAAGTAGAACGAGTATCTGCCAACCATTCAATATTTCTTAAATACCAATCTATTGTTTTACGTAGTCCTTCTTCAAAGTCTACTTGGGTATGCCAGGTTAATTCACGTTGTAATTTTCCTATATCTAAAGCATAGCGGCGATCATGACCTAAACGATCAGTAACAAAAGTAATAAGTTTTTCTGGGCGATCTAGCATTTTTAATATTCGGCGAATGGTTTCTAAATTGGTTTTCTCACAATTTGCACCAACATTATAAGTCTGCCCAACTTTACCCTTAAGTAAAATTTGATAAATAGCTTGACAAGCATCTTCAACATAAATCCAGTCACGAATATTAAGCCCATCACCATAAACCGGCAATGGCTTAAACTCCAAAGCATTAGCAATAATTAATGGGATTAGTTTTTCTGGAAATTGATAGGGCCCATAACAATTAGGTAATCTAACAGTAATAGCAGGAAATTGATGAATATTGTAGGAAGCATATACTAAATGCTCCGCAGAAGCTTTGCTAGCTGCATAAGCATTACTAGGTGATACAGGAGAATTTTCCCGTAAAAAGATACCTGGTAGTAAATTTCCACCTACTTGATAAGTTGAAATATAAATAAAGCGAGAAACTTTTGCTTCTCTTGCAAAATCAAGTAGCAGTTGTGTGCCAAAAATGTTTGTAACCACAAAAGGAGCCGCATCTAAAATACTTCGATCAACATGCGTTTCAGCAGCAAAATGAACTATTGCTTCTACTCCATTTAATACTTGTTCTACATGATCAGGTTGACAAATATCTCCTAAATAAAACTTATAATTAGGCTTATTTGCTACATCAGCTAAATTCTCAGAATTACCTGCATAAGTAAGTTTATCCAGGTTAATAACTTTATGTTCAGGATAATTTAGTAATAACATACGAATAAAGTTACTACCAAGAAAGCCTGCTCCACCAGTAACAAGTATTTTCATACCAAATTAAAGTCCGTCACTACTAATTTAATCTATTACAAATTTGGCTATAATAGCGGTATTTAGACTAAGAAAAAACCTATTATTACAAAACTTTGATATTTATTTATAAAAATTTCTGATATATATAAGAACTTTACAGTAACACTATAGCTTAATCTTAAAGTTAAATATAGTTAAGCATATAATTTGTACATCTTTTCTTTTTTACTATTCATCCAAAAAACACTATGTTTATTAAATTATGGAAAATATTACTATTTATATTATTATGCTTGTCCATTTGTCAATTTATCTATGGGCAAACTATTAATAATGCTTTAACTTTTCAAGCCTTAAACGGGAGTAATGTTAGTCTTACCCAATATCAAGGCCAAGTAGTAATAATTTCCTTTAGTGCTAAAGGCATTCCTCTTACACAATTTGAATTACCACAATTAGAAAAACTTGCTGCCAAATTTGCTAATGATAAGGTTTCTGTTATTTGGGTTAGCACTAATAGTAACCGTCAAAAATCATCTGTTTTTGCTTCAGAACAAGAGTTAGAAAAAATCGCAAAAGATTATCCTCATTTAACAGTTTTACGGGATCTAGATGGAAATATTTTTCAAAAAATTGGTGGAAATACCCTTCCTACTATCTTTTTACTAGATCAAAATGGTCGTATGGTAGGTCGTTGCCGTGCTGGAATTGATCCTCAAGCTAATTTAATTACGGATTTAACCCCAACTATTAACAAATTACTTGGTCGCTAATGCTAGTTGGAAAAAATTACTTATAGGCAATTTTATTAGAACAATTCTTAATAATTAAAATCTTAATAAAAAATTAACGTTTTAACTATCTCTATTGCCCTATAATCTCCATAACTCCTTCAAAAAAGATCACTAAGCATTAAAATTTTATTAAGATCCTAACAATTTCTTGCCGATTTTAACTATCTTTTAACTATGTAAAATATACATCCCTTTGCTATCATTTTCACTAGGTTTGTAACTAGGTTTAAGTACAGCAATATAATCCATAATCAATAATTCACTAACTATCATCTTAAGTAGGTTAACTATATTATAATTAAAATTACCTGGATTTATTCTTAATTTATAGATTTATTCTAAGTAAGCTATTAAGCAATATGAAAAACTCTATTATCTTTAACAAATTAAAGCAAAATAAAGGTCTTAGTCTTGTAGAGCTTTTAGTTGTAGTTTTACTTGTTTTGGCTCTTACCTTGATTGTAGCTAATGGTTATCGCTCTATAGCACGACGCAATATTGTACAAAGTGAAGCAATAAATATTGCTACTAGACTAGAACAATTAAGAAGTGCTGCCATAACACAAAAACGTGTTGTTATAAGTGCTACAGATCCTAGTAGTCGTGGAACACAATATAGAATTCGTTTTAATCCTATAATTAATGGAGTTAATTGTAATTGTTTAGTTGCAGAATATTATGATACTAGCCTTACCACTCCTGCTTGGGTAGCGGCCCCAGAAGTTAGCAGTGTTGCAATACCATTAAGTAACCGTGTACGTTTTGGTGTAGACGCACTTACTCCAACAGTTACAACCATTCCTGTTGATCAACCTCCTTGTAGTCCTTCAAAACCAGTACAAGCAGGCCAAGCTTGCAATTCTAATATTCAAGAAGGCGAAATACGTTTTAATAGCCAAGGTTTTCCGGTTGCTACTAATAGCGTTGCCCCACCTTCAGCACCTAGAGCAGCAAATGCTATTTATATTAATGATGGTAGAAGCTCATACGCCGTAACACTTAATATTTTGGGTAGGATACAAGTTTGGTCATATGATCGTGGTTTTTCAAACCAATGGATACCTATTTCAGGTTCTGGTAGATAGTTTATTATTCAGGAGTTTTTATGCGTTTAAGACTAAAAGATTCCCGTGCTTTTACTTTACTAGAATTATCTGTTGCCTTGTTGGTTTTCTTTATTGGCATCCTTGGACTACTACAATTAATAGTTATTACTATTAATTCTAACCAACGTAACCGAGATATTGCTTTAGCTACATCTTTAGCACAACAAAAACTGGATCAATTACTAAGACCAGAAATTATTTGGACAAGCACGACTCTTAATAGAGGTGGAATAATACCTAATAGCCCTAATTCTAATCCTTTTGCTGCAACAAATACGGCTCCGGTTTCAGGCTATGTAGAGTTTTTCCGCTATGATGGAACAGCCGTAAGCTCCTATACACCTCCAACAGCAGGTACTTCAATAACAACACCGCCAAACACAACTTATTTTATACGTCAATGGCAAATTTGCGATGGTTGCGCAGGTGCAACAGACCGTTGCACACCAACATCAACAGCTTGTACACCATCACCTGTATTAAAGAAAATTACGGTGACAGTCACCGCTCTTAGTCCAACTTTAAGAAATAATTTACCCTCAGTAACAATATCAGCTTATAGATCTAGAATTGGTTAAGTAGGAACAACTATGCTAAAGAAAAATAAAAATAATAAAGGCTTCTCTTTAATTGAATTGCTAATAACTTTAGCAATCCTTTTAATAGTTTCTGCTGTTATTATTAGTGCATTTACTAATACAGTAAAATCTTTACGTAGAGAAACTAGTATTGCTCAAAGAGATTCTGATGTTAAACGAGCATTACAACTAATGTCTTTAGAACTTGAACAAGCTGGAACAAGCCCAGATATTCTTAACACTAATTCGGCTAACCCTACAACTACAACACTACAAAATGCTACTAATGTAACTGCAACTACCTATCCATCTACTTTTAATAATTTATCTCTAAGCAATACAACCAGTGGATTTGCTGTAAGAGGTCTTTATCCTGGTCGTCGGTTAATTTTAGGACTACCTGAAGGCTCAAATAATTCTCAAACCCTTCAAGTAGCATCTTTACCTAATAATTGTACTAATCCTTGTACAATTTCCGTCACTAATAATGGAGCAAAAAATCACCCTGCTGCTACCCCTGTAACCTCCCCAGCATTACCAATAATGTTTGGGATTCTTAATCCTCCACCTCTTACTAGTGGTAATTTACCACTTACAGCAACAAGTAAAAATGTTAATAGAATTGGGTTTATTGGTGATATTTTAAGTAATGGTAGACTTCAATATGTTGAATACACTTATGATGCGGCTACCAGCAGAATTTACCGATCATTAACTCCACTTAATCCAAATGATCCAGATAATGCAGCACTTAACCCAAATGCACCAAATAAAGCACCTGCTACAGTCCTACTTGATAGTGTTTTGCCTGGTACACAATTTACTATTAATTACTATAGTACAACTATTCCTATCCCAGTATCAGTTGTAATTTCCATAAGAGTAAGAAGTAATGTTCCAGAAAGACGTACCGGAGCAATTACATTTAATGAAATAACTAGCACTTTAGAAATAGTTCCTCGCGCAACAGCCGCAGCAGCATTAATTTTTGCTAATGGAGGAGAACAACCATTAAGAGCAATGACACCACCTTGTAATGGTACTGGAACAGGTACAGGGTATCCTCCTTGTACAGGTTGGAATACTAATAATTGGCCTTGGTGGAATCGAGTTATAACAAACTTTACAGCAACAAATTTTAATGGTATGTCACAAGCTTTACCATAAATTTTACTATCCTATATATTTTAATTACTTATTTTTCAGTAATTTAGGAGCAAAATAATTATGAATATGAAGACTGCAAAACTCATAGGAAAGAAATTAAAAAAACATCTTAAAAAAATCAAAAAACAAACTGGTGCAGCACTAGCAATTGTCTCTTTAATTTTGCTTGTATTAACTATTTTAATTATTTCTGCTCATTACACGACAATTGTTCAAACTACTTCTAGTGCAAGTTATAGAGACAATACACAAGCTTTTTATGTAGCAGAAGCGGGTATTCAACGCACTTTGGATTGGTTTATTCATCGTTACACCCAAGCAGGACTACAACCTAGTCCTTCTAGCCCTCCTGATTGGTCAGCAATTGCTACAACTGACAAAATTCCAACAGGAACTTCAGGTCAAGGGGATGCTCTTTATCCTAATAGAATGGGTAATGGCAATATAGTAATTTTAACTACTTCTGATATTAGCAACCCTGTAGCAACATTTCCTATTATTACCAAAACAGGTGGCCCGCTTAATGGAAGTCAAGTAAATATGCTTACAGATTTTCGGGATTACCTAAGTCAAACTAATGATTTTACTAGCACTGCAACTACCACTACTTCAGGAGCTTTAAGAGGTCGTTATTCAGTAACTGCAACACTACTTTCTACTAAATTAATTTCTGGTTTCACAGGACAATCTCAAAGAGTAGAAAGATGGAAAATTACCTCTGTTGGCACCTGGGCAAATTACCCTACAAATTCAACTAACCCAAATGCTATTTTAGCAAGCGCAGAAAATGTAGCAATAATTGAAACCCTCACTAAACCAGAACTCAGCCATGCAATTTGTGCTAATAAATTCCAATTTAATTCTGGAACTGATGTAGATAGTTATGACTCTGGAGACGGCCCTTTTGGTGGTACAAATCAAAATGGGACAACAGCAATAGGTGTATTTAGTAGTACTCCAAACACCAATCCTGATCAAGATTTTATTCGTGGTGGTCAAACACTTCCCGGAGGCCAGTTTGATATTCCAGCCCCCCCATCTCTTAACTTTGGATGTGGTCAACCTGGTGTAGCTTGTGGTATTAATTTCTGCCCAGATCCCCCACCTATTCCAGCATTTTCTCTACCTCCATTTACTGCTGGAAATGCTCCTGCTAACAAAGGCGCAGCTACAGCCCCAACCTATACAGCTATGTCTACACCTGCTGCTTGCTCTCCTACTTGTCCCACTGCTCCAACAACCTTAACTACTTGTACTGCTTGCGCTCGTGATATTGATCTTGGTGGTAATACCAATCAAAAAATACAACTCCCAGCTAGTGCTACTGGAGATTATTCTTTTTGGGTAAAAAATTTAACGGGAAATGGTGGCAAGGCCAATCTTACCATTGACAATCTTACTAATCGCAATGGTATAGGTACATTAAATATTTTTGTTGATAGCTTGAACACTAATGGAAAAGACATAATTGTTAATTCAAATGTGCAAAATCCTGTACATTTTTATGTTATTACCAATTTCTCTTTTGGTGGAAACGCTAAATTTAACCAATCAGAAAATGCTGCTGGAGTAAAAGTCTTTTATATTGCTACAGGTGAAAGAGATTTAGCTGGAAGTGGTAATCCAGAAATAAGCGGGCTACTCTTTGCCCCTAATGCTACTTTTATTAATAATGGTAGCCCTGCATTTTATGGAGCAATCTTTGTAGATAAATTCCATAGAAAAGGTAATGGCTCAGCAAATCAAAATAGCGGTGTTCATTTTGACCGCCAATTATCTAATAACTTTGCAAAAGTTTTTAGTTTTGTACCTCAAACCCAAGTAAGAAGAATATACTAAATAGGTAGGTAGTAAGTGAGCAAACTTTTTTCTAAAGAAGAAAATTTACCAAAAGGTCAAACTGCTAAATTAAAAGAAACATTGGCAGAAATGAGCTTTATTGAAGCCAAAGAAGCACTAGAGCGCAGTGATCGTTCTAGTGCTATTAAGGCTCTTAATGAAGCTATAAAACATTGCCCTGAAAACTCTACTTATTACTTACAACTTGTTGAAGTTTTAGCTGAAACTTCTAAAACAGATGCAATTAATATTCTTAATACCGCGCTAAGATTTTTCCCTGATGATCAGTTACTTAATAATAAGTTAAAGCAATTAGAAGATTCTTATCCTGATTTTAATGAAACACAGCTTGATTTTAACTATAACTTAAATGAAACAATGCTTGACTTTCCTCAAGAGCCAGCAAAAAAACTTATAAAATTTCCTGAAAAACCTAAGCCTATAAACACCCCTCAACTAGTGCCAACTCAAATTAAAACAAATAATTTAGAAGAATCAGAAACACAACCAAAACTTTCCTTTTCTGAAAGAAGAAAAAACTTAAAATCCCAAACAGGTAGACTTAAAGAAACCTTAGCAGAAATGAGCTTTATTGAAGCTGAAGAATCTTTAGAACGAGGTGATCGCATTAGTGCTATTGATGCTCTTAATGAAGCTATAAAAAATTTTCCTGAAAACTATGTCTATTACTTAAAGTTAGCTAATATTCTAGCTGAAAACTCAAAATCTGAAGCAATTGAGTTACTCAAACAAGCCCTGGATAAAGTCTCTGATAATTCAGAAATTACTGCCAAACTAGCAGAACTGCAACCCAAACCCAAACCCAAACCTACATTAAGTACATCTAATAAACCTGTTAATTCTTCTGGTGACATAAAATCTTTGCCCACTAAAGCTAAAGTTAAAGATGATTCAGAAGTGATTTTAAGTAGTCCCGATGATAATTTATCTACTAATAAAGTTGCTTGTCCTGCTTGTAAACAACTTAATGATATAAAACAAGTTAAATGCCAACGCTGTACTAGACCATTAAGCCGAGTTAATAGAATTAAAGCAAAAAGTATAGAAAGCGTTTCAAACCTATCAAACCATCTTAAGACTAGAGATATAATTATTCTTATTGGCATAATGGTTATTACTTTAGTCTCTTTCCCAATCGCACATAAACAAACCGCTTTAGCTGTAAAAATCTTACAGCCAAATGATCAAGGAGTACTTTTTAAAGAACAACCTGAGTTTCAATGGGATGTAGATATGGAAAATCTAGGCTTTCTTTTAGTAGTAGAAAAAGATGGTAAACCTATTGTTGAACGTTTTACTAACAATTCCTTTTACACACTTTCTTATGAAGAGATAGAACGCCTAGAAACAGGTGAACTTTACACTTGGAAAGTTATCCCTCTCTCACCAAAAAGAGTCCCTTTAAATTATAAATCTAAGGTGTCAGATTTTCGTGTTGCTGTTAAACTAGAACAAGAATCTGCTAGCCAAAATAACCCCGCCAAGCCCTAAAGGACTTGGCTATTATCAGAATCCGCTATGCGGATTAACAAATAATACTATTAAAAAATTTTCCTCACTCTTTACTAACAGTGTTTTACATTAGTGGTAAATTTTCCCCACTAAACCTATAATAATCTACTGGCATAATTATTGCTGATATGGTTTATTAGCAAGATAATCATAAAAAATTAGGATATTCCAACAAAAGATGAAGTCTCGAATTATTGCAATTATTGCTAGTATATTTATTGGCATCGCTATAGGTGTTAGCCTTTATACCTTTGTTTATGCCAAAGGTGCATCATATTTGCTTAATGACCCAGCAGCTTGTGCTAATTGTCATATTATGAATGAGCAATATGATGGTTGGCTTAAATCTAGTCATCATTCAGTAGCAACTTGTAATGATTGCCATACTCCTGATAGTTTTTTAGGTAAATATGTTTCAAAAGCTTCTAATGGTTTTTGGCATTCATTTGCTTTTACTACAGGTGTTTTTCATGAACCTATACAAATTAAAGCTTATAACCGAGACATTACAGAAAGAGCTTGTCAAAAATGCCATAAAGAAATGGTAGAAACCATTTTAGGTAGTTCAGAAAAAGACCGTCTTTCCTGTTTGCGCTGTCATTCTTCTGTTGGGCATATGCACTAAATTTTTGGAGGCAATAGATAAATGTCTGAAAGCTCATCTACTTTTCTTACTAAAAGACGTAAGCTATATATTTTAGCCATAGTTGCGGCTGTTGTAGCTATTGGTAGCACAGCATTACTTATAAACATTTTAGAACATAAACAAGAAGCTAAAAAACCTTTCCAGCTTGTCACAGAGCTTAATGATGATATAGACGATCCTGCTATTTGGGGAAAAAATTTCCCTCTGCAATATGATGGCTATATTAGAACAGTGGATCAAGTACGTACTCGGTTTGGAGGTAGTGAAGCCCTACATCGTACACCAACAAAAGTAGATCCTCGCTCTATTGTGGCACAATCTCGCCTAGAAGAAGATCCCCGCTTAAAAACTATCTGGGCTGGTTATGCCTTTTCTGTGGATTTTCGAGAAGAACGCGGACACGCTTATATGCTAGAAGACCAAACCTATACAGAAAGACAAGCAGTTGTTAAACAACCTGGTACTTGCTTAAACTGTCATTCTTCGACTTACGCACTTTATAAAAAATTAGGTAGCGGTGATATTACTAAAGGTTTTGAGCAGCTTAACCAAATGTCTTTTGTAGAAGGCCGTAAACTGGTAAAACATCCTGTTGCCTGTATAGATTGTCATGACAGCAGCACAATGCAGTTAAGAGTAACTCGCCCTGCTTTTATTGAAGGAATGCGAGCCTTAAAGCTTTCTCAAGGAATTGCTGACTATGATGTTAATAAAATGGCTTCTCGTCAAGAAATGCGCTCATTTGTTTGTGGTCAATGTCATGTTGAGTATCATTTCAAAGGGCCAGAAAAACGCTTAACTTATCCTTGGTCAAAGGGCTTAAAAGTTGAAGACATAATGGCTTATTATGATGAAATCAAATTTAAGGATTGGACACATGCTGAATCTGGAGCAGAAACATTAAAAGCTCAACATCCAGAGTTTGAATTGTGGAATCAAGGCATTCATGCCCGTGCTGGCGTTTCTTGTGCTGATTGCCATATGCCCTATAAACGCGAAGGTGCAATGAAAATTACTGATCATCACGTTCGTAGCCCACTTCTTAATATTAATACCTCTTGTCAAACTTGCCATAAATGGCCCGAAGCAGAGTTAAAAGAGCGTGTAGAGCTAATTCAAGAGCGTACTTATAAAATGCGTAATATTGCTATGGATGCTCTTGTAGATTTAATTAATGATATAAAGATGGCTCAAAGCCTTGGCAGAACTGTAGAAGAGCTAGCCATTGCACGGGATTTTCAACGTAAAGCACAATTTAGATTAGATTTTGTTGAGGCTGAAAATTCTACAGGCTTTCATGCTCCACAAGAAGCAGCAAGAATTTTAGCCGAGTCCATAGACTTTTCACGCCAAGGACAAAATGCTCTGCATAAATTACCAGCAAAATAAATTATGACTAATAAACTTGGTGCATTAACAGGAATTAAAGTTTTAGATTTATCTAGGGTGTTAGCCGGGCCCTTTTGCACTCAGATTTTAGCTGATCTGGGTGCAGATGTAGTTAAAATTGAGCGTCCAAACGTAGGTGATGACACTAGATATTGGGGGCCACCCTTCACCCCTGACGGGACGGCAGCTTATTTTACCTGTACCAACCGAAATAAACGTTCAATAACTGTTAATCTTAAATCCAAGCTAGGACAAGAAATTATCCTTAAATTAGTAAAACAAAGTGATATTTTGATTGAAAACTATAAAACCGGAGAACTAGCTAAATTAGGTCTTGATTATCAGACGTTATCATCAATTAATCCTCGTTTAATTTATTGTTCAATCACAGGATTTGGGCAAAATGGCCCAAGAAAAGATGAAGCAGGATATGATTTTTTAATTCAAGCAATGGGTGGGCTTATGTCCATTACTGGTCAACCAAACGAGATTGAAGGAGGCTTAAAAGTAGGTGTTGCGGTGACAGATCTTTTTACAGGTCTTTGGGCTAGTGTAGCGATTTTAGCAGCACTTCAAGCCCGCCATACAACTAACAGAGGCCAACACATAGATTTAGCCTTATTTGATTCTCAACTTGCAATGTTAGCCAATGTTGCAAGTAATTGGTTTATCTCAGGCAATGACGCTAAACGTTATGGAAATGCTCACCCTAACCTAGTACCTTATCAAACATTTAACAGCAAAGATGGCTTTTTTGCTTTAGCTGTAGGAAATGATCGTCAATTTGAGCTACTTTGTAAAAAACTTGGAAAAGAAGATATAGCTAAACGTTTTTCAACCAATGCTTTACGGGTAGAAAATCGAGTTGAATGCATCCAACTATTACAAGAAATTTTCTCTCAAATGACGCAAGCGGAAATTATTTCTCTTTGTAATAGTTTAGAAATTCCAGCAGGTGCAATAAATTCTGTAGCTAAAGCCTTTCAAGACCCACAAACACAAGCTAGAGAAATGATTGTCAGGCTAACTAATAGCTTTGGCGTAGAGATTCCAACAACAGGATCACCTATAAAAATGAGTGAAACCCCTGTTAGCTATCATTCTGCTCCGCCGTCGTTAGGTGAACATACTGAGCAAATACTAAAAGAGTTAGGCTATTCTTTGGAAGAAATTCAACACTTAAGCGAAAAACAAGCTACTTAAGACTTCTCACTAAGCGAAATCCTACACCATTAACCCTAACATCAGGCGTAAGAGTGGCACGATTTGCTAACCGGGAATGGGTAGCCGTATGAAGCCAGCTACCTCCACGGGCAATATGAGATGTTCCAGAACTTGCCCCTTTTGGATCTATTTCTGCCACACTTGAATAGTCACCATACCAATCTTGACACCATTCCCAAACATTTCCATGTGTATCATATAATCCCCAAGCATTAGGTTGTTTTTGTCCAACTATATGTGTTTGTGCTTTAGAGTTTTTGCCATACCAAGCCATTTTATCTAAATCTCCTGCATGTTTGTCTTTAGTGCCTGCACGCGCAGCATATTCCCATTCTGCTTCTGTTGGGAGTCGATAAGTTTTTCCTGTAAATTTTGAAAGCCTTGCACAAAATTCTACAGCCTCACCCCAAGTTATTTTTTCTACTGGCAAATTTGCCCCCTTAAAATCAGAAGGATCTGCAAGTAAAAAAGTGTTTATCATTGGTAAATTTGCTACTGCATTCCATTGCGCTTGTGTGACTTCATATTTTCCGATGTAAAAGGGGGAAACTGTAACCGTGTGTAACTTTTCGTCTGCATTACGTCCTTCTTCATTTAAAGGAGATCCCATTTCAAATGTACCTCCTTCTATTTTCACCATTTCTATTGTTACGCCATTATCTAGTATTTCTATAATTATATTCTCATTTGCTTTATTGTATATTTGTATATTTTCTACTTTATTTTCTACTTCTTTAATATCTATTTTTTGTTCTCTTAATACAAGTCTTCCTTCTTTTAAGTCTATAGGAACTTTTTCTTTTACAATTAAGACTATTTCCTCTGGAGGTCTATTTTCTGCAACTACATTCCATATTCTTATAGTTTTATCTAAACTAGCAGTTATTACTTTTTTTCCATCATTAGAAAATTTTGCATTAACCAAACCTGCTTCATGTGCTGAAAGTGTTACTAAAAACTTTCCTGTTGATTTTTCCCAAATTCTAGCCGTATTGTCATAAGAACTTGTAATTATTAACTCTCCATCTGAGCTAAATTCTCCTGTTGCTATATCTTGCTCATGCCCTAGCAATGTACTAATTAAATTACCTGTTTTGCTGTCCCAAAGACAGGAAGTTTTATCTTTGCTAGTGGTTAATATAGTTTTTCCATCTAGGCTAAATTTAGCACTAGTCACACCATTTTTATGTCCAACTAATGTGTGAAGTAGTTTATTTTCAGATATTTGCCAAATTTTTGCAGTTTTATCAGCACTTGCTGTAACTAGTAGTTTGTCATCAGGGCTAAACATAACACTATTCACACTTGCTTGATGAGCATTTAATGAAGCTTTTAAGCTTGCATTGTTGCTATCCCAAATTTTGATGGTTTTATCTGCTGAAGCAGTAGCTATTAACTTACCGTCATTACTATAACTTGCAGCATAAATAGCACCTTTATGACCCGTTAACGTGTTTAATAATTTACCTGTTGTGGAATCCCAAATTTTAGCCGTGTGGTCATAACTTGTTGTTAATATTTGCTTTCCATCCAGGCTAAAAATAGCTGTTCTTAAACCGTCACTATGGCCTGCAAGCGTTGTTATCAAACTTGCGTCTTGAGTTTTCCAGATCTTTGCAGTGTTGTCTAAGCTAGCCGTAACAATAAATTTTCCGTCAGGGCTAAATTGTGCTGTTAGAACTGTTTCTGTATGTCCTTTGAGGATAAAAAGCTCTTTTCCATCTACAACTTGCCAAATTTTAGCAGTTTTATCAGCACTAACACTTACTATTAACTGATCATCTGGGCTAAAAACCGCTGTCATCACTGCCGCAGTATGGTTGCTTAGAACAATAGGAGGGCGATTTTCTACTTTTGCTAAAGCTATTGAAAGCATATATCTTAAAGGCAGACTGCTGGCCCCTTGTGCATAAGCTTCACTAAGATAAACTGCTGCATTATCTAAATTCCCTTTTAGAATTTCTTGCCGTCCTTGTTCCTCATAAAGCTCTAAAGTTTTTAGTAATTGCTGTTTTGTTTTTTGCTGTTGGTAGAAAAGCAATGTTGAGCCAAATGTTAATATTAAAATTGCGGCTATAACTAAAGCTTTTTTTATCTGCTGGTTACGGCTTGCATCTGACAAACTTAAGCCAATAAATTCTTCTTCTAGTTCTGTTAATTTTCCTTTGTAATGACTGCGCCAAAGTTGATATTCTGTTAGTGCTTCGTCCCGCCATAGCAACCCCTTTGGACGCTTTCGCTCTTGCCATTGACGCGCAGCAGCACGAAGTTGATCACGAAGTCTTGCACCTTCTGCCGTCTCTTGTCTCCATTTAACAAGCCGAGGCCAAACAGAAATTAAGGCTTCATGGACTATCTCAATTTTGTCTACTTCTTTTTCTCCTTCAGTAGCAACTAAAAGCCTTGCTGAAATTAATTTCTCTAGCACCATTTCGCTATCATTAGTTTTTCCAAGTAGTTGCAAAATTTCAGGACGTGTTAGAACTGCTTTTGTACCTTCACTTGTAATTAAATGGTGGAAAGCCTCTCTTACAAGAAGTTGTTCTGTTTGAGACATTTGCATCAATATTTCTTCGGCATGCCGAGCTAAAGCACCTGCAACACCTCCCATTAATTCATAACTTCTTCGGCGTAGTTGCTTAAATTCTTTGTCTCGCTGCTCCCAAAGCTTTGAGGCTGTAAAGGCTATTAAAGGCAAAGCACTTGTTTGACCAGCAACAGCATCTACTATTTCAACAGGAAGTTCTTGATCATCAAATTCGTAGCCTGCTCGTTTGGCCGGTTCTGTAAGTATTCTAAGTAATTCTGTAGTATCAGGAGTAGTAAGTATTTCTAAAGCTTGAGCTAAATGGTCTTTTAGACCTTTCAATTCTTTAACTCGGACAAGAAAATCATCCCGCATTGTCAGAACTACTCTAATTGGGTCTTCTTCAGAGCTTGCTGCTAGGGCTATTGCTTCTACATAAAGACGTTGTTCTTCTTTATCTAAACATAGTGTAATTATTTCCTCAAATTGGTCTACTACCAGCAATAGCATAGATTTTTGTTTGCTAGCAAATTGTCTTAAGATTTTAGCTAAATATTTTCTATCTTTTTGTAGCTCTGCTCTTAAGTCTGTTAGTTCAACTCCAAGCTTTAAGAGCTTTGCAGCAAGTGTAACCAAAGGAGATAGCCCAGGGCGGACGGTTAAAACTTGCCAATTTTCAGCAAGTGAAGCAATAACCCCAGCTTGAATAAATGAGCTTTTCCCTGCTCCAGACGGCCCAACCACTGCTAAAAGCGGTTGAATACGTAAGCGATTAAGAAAATCTATTGTTTCTTTTTCTCGTCCAAAAAATAGCGCAGAATCCATTGAAGAAAATGTTGTTAGTCCCAAATAAGGAGATTTTTCTATCAACATTCCTGTTTGTTTTTTTTCTTCTTCTGTTAGAAAATGTTCTTTAAACCACAACCAAGGAGATTCTTCTTCTATTTCAAAGCCATTTGGGAAGGAAACTAATTTTGTTCCGGTTCGTCCTTTACCTTCTAGTAAAAATACCTCTGGAATTGCACCTGGTGTTGGCCTAGTAATTTGTACTAGCGGCCAAAGTGATAATACAAAATAACCTTGTGAGTCTACCAAAATAACTTTGGCACCATCTAAATTATTGTTTTTTATTGCTATTGTACCAGTTTCTTTTAAGCTACCCATCCATTTTGTTGCTTGTTGGCTTTCAGGAAGCACTAAATAATAACTACTTAACCAATTTGTTTCTTTTAACAAAACATTTAATTTACTTAAAAACTCATTTAATAAATTAATTAGCTCTTCTTCAGCTAAAGAGGCACTAGAGTCTATTTCATGTTGTAGTTGTAATAAGTCAGCAAAGACTCCTGTAAAAGAGCTAAGATTTTCACTATCTGAAGCAAAAAATAGGTTTACAAGTTCTGGAATAGGATAAACATCTCTCTTTTTAGCAAAAGGACGGCATAACTCTCTAGATAATTCTGCCCATTGTAAATTGCTTAAGCTTTGTTTTCGTAAATCTGCTAGAGCTTTATTTATTAATTCATTATTTTCTTGATTGTTATTAATACGAGAATAGCTTGCTAAAGTTAAAATACTTACATATCTAACTAAAACACTAAAAACTAGTAAGATCCTATCCCGAAATTGATAAACGTTTCGTGCAGCTAAAAGGCTAGCAACCGTGTCTGCTATGGGTTTAGGCGCATTTGTTAGAAGATCTTCTTTTAATAGTTCATTTAGTTGAGGTAAATTTATTTGTTGTTCACTAAATCCGGCGGCTTCTCGAAAATCCTTTGCAAATTCTAAAGCTGATTGATACCGCTTTTCTGGGTTTTTAGCCATAGCTTTAGCAATTATACTATCTAAAACTGGCGAAAAAGTTTTGCCTAAAGGCGGTACAGGCTTACTTTTATGTGCAAGTGCTAAATCATATCCAACTTCACTAAAAGGAGGTCGAGCAGTAAGTAATTCATATGCAATAACACCTAAAGAATAAATATCGCTATAAGTATCTGCTTTAACTGCATTTTCCCATAGCTCTGGGGCCATATACCTAGGAGATCCCATCATGCCTTCTGTACGAACAAAATAACGGTTTTGATTAGTATCATTGTCCATTCCAATTAAAGTGGGGATTTGGCTAGAGATTTCTTTTTCTAACTCATTTTGCAATAAGGTTTTTTCTTCTTTAGTAGTAATTCTATTTTTTACTACTTCAATAGCTGTGTTTGGTATGTAATCAGAATCATCTGAATGAAAAGCAACTTTTCTAGTTATTAAAGTGTTTATCTCACTCTCAATATTAAATGTTTTACTTAAGTTATTGGTTTGTAAGGAGCTATTTTGCAAAGATAAGTCTTTAGCAATACCAAAATCTAGAAGTTTGGGGAGTAAACGACCAGCACGAGAAATAATCATAATATTAGCTGGTTTTAAGTCACGATGAATAATGCCTGTGTCATGTGCGGTTTGAACGACTTCACAGATTTTATCTAGAAGCGGAATAAATCGTTCTAGTGGAAACGCTCCTTGCAAGCTAAGCACTTCATCTAAAGGTGTTCCTGCAACCAGTTCCATAGCAATCCAAAGTAGTCCATCTGATTCTGCGCCAAATGAGTAGATATGAGCGCAATATGGATGCTCTAGTCTTGATGCTAATTGGGCTTCTCGCTTAAATCTTTCAATTATTTGTGGATCTGTTCTATGTCTAGTATGAAGAATTTTTATTACTGCATCACGTGCTAAAGTTATTTGCCTAGTTTTGTAAACAGTACCAAAACCACCTTCTCCTAATTTTTCTTTGATTAAAAAATCTCCCAATGTTCGTCCAATTATTGGGTCTTTTATATCATTATTAGTAATATTGTCATCCATAAAATTCTTGTGGTTCTTAAACAAAAAATCTGTCTACATAAAGCAAAAACTGTAGCAAAAATATACGCTTGCATTAGTACAAATGAAAAAAGGTTTTCCTGCAATTATAAAAATATTATTGTGAGGTAGGCTAATAAGTGAGTATTTTAAGGGGAAGGAAACAAAAAAATGAGAAAATTTTTTTTTGTTTCCTTCCAAAATAATGAAGTTAAATTGGAGTAATAACAGAAGTTATAAGTTATCAACTCTAGCTTCAACAGCCGTTTGAATTACACTAGATACATTGGAAAGAAAATCATAACCAGTAGCATTTTCTATTCTATCAACACTAGTTCTATAGCTTTGCCAATCTTTAGAATCTAAACTATTCTCATTTGGCATATCTATAGCAATTACTCTAGTGTTAGCATCAATTCGAGCAAGATCATTATCTCCTTTAGGCAGTATTACAGCAATTTTCCAAGTTCTTTCTGGAATATCAACTTTGCCATTTGCTATTGTACCTTTTGAGCCATAGCCACCAGAAATAATATAAAGCTCATTTCCTGAATTAACTAAACCTCTGCAATAATTCTCAAAACCATTCCAAGGGCCAGAATTATTAGCGGCTGTTTGTGGAATCATGTTGGTCATTAAAAACACTTCTGAATTAGCAGTTTTATTTACAGTTCTATCACTAGATGGAATCATATGACCACGTGTATAACCGCTACCGGAATAATCTTTTGGTGTAACTTGATACCAACCTGGAGGTAAACTAGTATCAGCAGCAAAAGAACCTGCTCTACCAGAATTTCCTAAATTTGTACTATCTAAATGCCAGCTTACCCAGTTTGGAATACCTTTATCTCGGTTATAAGAAATTGTGAATTGTTGTTTCTCCATTAAGTAATTACCTGGGTTATTTACATCTGTAACAGCATTACTTGGATTACCTAAGAAAATATTTACATTCCCTGAAGGATTTGGATTAGGCGTTGGCCCTGGGGTTGGCTCTGGGGTTGGGGTCGGTGTTGGCCCTGGGGTTGGCTCTGGGGTTGGCGTTGGGGTTGGCTCTGGGGTTGGCGTTGGTGCTGGAGGAGTTAGTTTATTAATTTCATCAATGATTTGTTGACTACTTAATTTGGTAATTCGTTGCTGTTCGCTACCACCTAAGCTTTTTAGCTTATCAAAAGTATCTTGAGGTAAACCATCTATTTTACGGGCAAAAGTTCGCTCATTATCTGCATTTTGTCTACCTAGATTTTTTAACAAATCGTCATCAAGCCCAGCTAAACGAAGTGCAGCACTATCCGTAATTTGTCGTAGGGTACTACCTGCTAGTCCCATTTCTGACAATCTTGTTCTTGCTAATGCTGGATCTGGAGTTGGGCCTGGAGTTGGCACTGGTTCTGGCGTTGGGGTTGGTACTGGCTCTGGTGTTGGAGTTGGTACTGGTTCAGGGGTTGGGGTTGGAACCGGCTCTGGTGTTGGAGTTGGAACCGGCTCTGGTGTTGGTAGCTTTTTAATTTCATTAATAATTTGTTGGCTACTTAATTTGGTAATTCGACTTTGTTCGCTTCCACCTAAGCTTGTTAGCTTATCAAAAGTATCTTGAGGTAAACCATCTATTTTACGGGCAAAAGCGCGTTCATTATCTGCATTTTGTTGTCCTAGATTTTGCAATAACTTATCATCCAGAGCAACTAAACGAAGTGCAGCACTATCTGTAATTTGTCGTAGGGTACTGCCTGCTAGTCCCATTTCTGACAATCTTGTTCTTGCTTGTGCTGGGTCAGTTTCTACAGTTCTACTTGGTGCAGAAGGGGTTGAAGGTGTTGGAGAAATTTGGCTTTTTACAATTTGAATAACTTGTTGTAAGAGTTCTGTTACTTGATTAAAAACATCTAAAGTTTTATTAATTAGTCCTAACTCAGTTTGGTCTTTACCTGACAAAGCATCAGCAGCCTTATTAATTGACCTGCTAATAGCATTAATTTCTTTATCTACGCCACCTAAAATAGTTTTATTACTTTTTGCAACAGATTGTTCTGTTTGTTGTTGTCTAACAGAATCTGTATATAGAGCAGCAGATGAAATAGTTTTTAGTTGTTTTTGTAGGTGTTCTGGAGAAGCTTTTGGTTTAACTTCTAAAAGATTAGCAATTTGTTGTTGCTGCTTTAGGCTACCAATACTTTTACGTGAGCGAGCAAATTGCTGGCTTAATCTTTGGCTAATATTAGGATCTGAGGTTTGAAAAGCACTATTCTCTACTTGTTGCTTTTCTACTTGTTGTTTTGGTTGATTTTGATTGGTTATTTCAGGAGCATTAATATTTGTTGTCGAGATATTTTTAATTGACATGTATCCTCATTATTTTAGCGAGATTATTCAAACAGAAAAAAGACGACCTCAAGCATTATCGGGCTTAAAGCCCAAAAGGTTGTTTATTTGACTTAGTTTTTATAAACAATTTCTAGGATTTATTTAGAGAAAAGGGAAGCAACGTTTATCAGGGTTTTATTAATCCCTGATAAACATTAATAGAAATTTTCTAGGCAATTATCTTAGTTCTCTTTCTACAGCCTCTAAGACTTTAGAAATTTGATTACGAAATTCACCTGGCTGAGTTTGGTCAAGAGCTATTTTTAGCTCTTCTTGGGCATCTTCTAATAAATCTAATTTTGCTAGAGCTAGACCTAAGTTATAGCGCGGAGTTGATTCGCCTGGTGCTAAAAAACAAGCTTTACGAAATTGTTCAACTGCCGATTGGGTTTCACCTTCTTTTACTAAAAGCATTCCCAAACTATTATAAGGACGATAAGCATTAGCATTTTCTGCAATGGCCGCTTCAAAAGCTGCAATAGCTTTTTCTGTTTCACCAAGGCTTGTGTAAAATTCGCCTAGTGAACAATGGGCTAGCCAATCATTAGGAGCTTTTTCTATTGCTTTTTTGTAAGAGCGTTCTGCAACTTCAGGACGATCCGCAGCAGCGGCTAATTCTCCTAACTCAATAAAATCATCTGGTAGTCCGCGATGTTCGCAAATCATTCCCATAACGTGTAAAGAAGACTTAACATCTCCATTTTGCCAATATAAATCTTTTAAAAGGCTAGCTACATCAAAAGCGGCAGGAGTTACACTTAAACATTGGTGACAAATTTTTATAGCATCTTCTAATCGGTTTGCATTACGGTAAAGCCCAGCAATTGCAATATAGCCACGTGTAAAGGTTGGGTGGGCTTTTACTAGCTGCATTAGCATTCTTAAAGCTTCTTCATCACGTTGTTTAACAGCTAGGGTGTGAGCAAGTTCAAAAAGGGCTTGGGCCGAACGAGGATTAGTAGTAACAGCTTTACGAAGAACTACTTCGGCTTCTTCAATATGGTCTGTTTCTCGTAGTGCTAAACCTAAATGAACTTGGGCCATTAATTGACGAGGATTTTTTTCTAAAGCTTGGCGCAACACATCAATAGCTGATTCAAATTGTTCACGCATAATTAAATTCATACCTTTAAGCGTGAGTGCATCAGAATCACTAGGAGAAATTTGTAAAGCTTCATCCACCATTGCTTCACATTCTTCTAAATTTCCATTCATTCCAAGCAACCTAGCTAGCTCTACCCGCGCTGAAACTTCTTTACGATCTAATTTTATTGCTTGGCGAAGTTCATTTTCTGCTTCACTAAAGCGATTTGCAGCTAAAAAAGCTTTTGCTTGTTCAATATGTTTTTGTGCAGTTGACACCCGACCCTCCAGAAAAATTTTTTGTAATTATGTCATCAAATAGCTACTTTTGGATAACTTTTTTGGCAAGAAAAATTTAATTTTAACTTTTAATTTCTAATCTTAGAAACCGCCTCTTGATGGAAATAATAAAATAACAAAAAGTAGGATAATAACTAACGTTACACTAACTACTATAAATTTACTTATTTTTTCTTTCCAGCTAAAGATTGCAAAGATTACCGCTAGAATTTCACAAATCAAGCCTAAAACAGTAGCTAAAGTATCAATTTCTTTTTCCTTATCAAAAAACCGCGCCAAAATCATCACTATAACAGGCAAAACAAAGCCACTTATGAAAAGCCACAAAGCATATAAATTTAAGTTTTGCATAAAGTTTGTTTCCTATTAAATTTAGGATATTTTGTTTCATAGCTATGGAGTCTAGCGCAGATTATCAATCTAGGGTAAATTTATATATTTTACAAATCAAGCAAAAAATAAATTGTTTTTATTAATCACTAGAGGTGAAAAATGTCTGTCAACGAATTGATTTATGACTGGAACGATATTGGCCGCAGCAACTTACCTACTCATCCAATTGAGTTTGACGATGAAACCTTGCGCGATGGACTTCAATCCCCATCAGTTATTGATCCTAGCATTGAGAAAAAAATTGAATTATTGCATTTGATGGATGAATTAGGTATTGATACGGCTGATATTGGCTTACCCGGTGCTGGGCCAAGAGCGCGTGCCGATGTTTTACAACTAGCAGCAGAAATAGCTAATAACCATCTAAAAATTCGCCCAAATTGTGCTGCACGAACCCTTAGAGCAGATATTCAGCCAATTATTGATGTTTCTCAAGAAATTGGTATTGCTATAGAAGCTTGTACTTTTATTGGTTCTAGTCCAATTCGTCAATATGCTGAAGACTGGACATTAGACAAAATGCTACATGCAACAGAAGATGCTGTAAGATTTGCTAGTGAAAATAACTTGCCTGTTATGTATGTTACAGAAGATACAACCCGCGCTCATCCAGATACTTTAAGAAAACTCTATAAAACTGCTATTGAATGCGGTGCAAAACGTGTATGTATTTCTGATACTGTAGGGCATGCAACCCCTATTGGAGCAGCAGCCCTTGTTAAATTTGTTAAAGAAATCATTAAAGAAACCGGTATGGATGTAAAAATTGATTGGCATGGACATCAAGATCGTGGTTTAGGTGTAATTAATTCCTTAGCTGCTTATGAAGCAGGTGCAAACCGTGTTCATGGCTCGGCTTTAGGTGTAGGTGAGCGTGTAGGTAATACGCCTATGGATCAACTCCTAGTTAACTGTCAGCTAATGGGATATATCAAAAGAGACTTAAAAAAATTAGGTGAATACTGCCAAAAATCATCTATAGCTACTACAGTAGCAATTCCACCTAACTATCCAGTATTTGGCCGAGATGCTTTCCGTACAGCTACCGGAGTACATGCATCAGCAGTAATAAAAGCTTTCCGAAAAAATGATGAATACTTAGCAAATATGGTATACTCCGGCGTGCCTGCACATGAATTTGGGTTAGAACAAATTATTGAAGTTGGCCCAATGAGTGGTAAGTCTAATGTTATCTTTTGGTTAGAAAGACGCGGTATCCCCGTAACAGAAGAACGTGTAGAAACAATTTTCAAAACAGCCAAACAATCTGCCACAATATTATCTGATAAAGAAATTATGGCTCTAATTTAACTCTAGGATAGAGATTAAAAATCTATGGTAGAACAAGTGCAGAAGCCTACTAAAGAAGCCCTTTTAGCCCAACTAGCTGTATTTTGGGCAACTACTCAGTTTTTTACCTCATTACAAAATATAATGTTAGAAAAAGAATCTTGCCCAGATTTGGAACTATCAGGGCTAAGAAAACAGCTAGAGGAAATGCCTTTAGAGGCTTCTGCACAAGAAACTGTACTCAAGAAAGTTAAAGAAGAATTAGAAGACGCTCATGCTCAAATTATCCTTACAGATGCAAGAATTTCTGTTTCTGTGATGCGCCGCTTTTTTGAAAAAACTAATGATAATGAAGCAACTTCACTAAAGCATATTATCCAATATTATTTTAATAAACCTGTAAAAGATGAAAGCGACAGAGACAAAATAGACCTTTTAATTACTCGCTTTTGCTCTGTTGCAGTAACTTCTGCTAATAATATTAAGCAGCGACAATTAAAAAGTAACATTAGCGAAATTCTTAATGATTTATGTAGCAGTGTTGGCCCAACACTTGAAATTGTGCAAACTGCTGTTGTAGCTAAACTTCGCCAACTTTGTCGGTTGATTATTGAGGCACGAAGTTTTAATACTTTAATAGAAGGAAAATTAATCTCCCAATTACGAGACTATAAAATTAGCCTTGGAGATATGTTTTATGTTCCCGCAGTGCTAGAAGAAATAATTCGTATGAACATTGCAGTTCATAACAAATTCCAAGAGCTTTATTTTTCTGAACAAGCTCGCTTACGTATGGAAACCGCCCGTATGTTACATACTCTACAAACAGGGCGACATTTAGCAGTAAAAGAACATCAAAACCCATTAATTCAACAGCTTAACAGTTTAACTTTCCAGCTACAACAATGTATTCAAGATCTAAGACGTAATTTAACGGATCAAATAATTCAGGATCGTTCTTTAAGAGCTTCAATAGAAGCAGAAGGAAATTCTCTTACTTTAGTAATAAATTCTCTAGAGGATTCCCTAGTACGTTCTAGGGATTTACTTGGCAAATTACAAGATGTTTATTCACGATTAGAACCAGAAACACTTAAAAATAAAGAGATTCTCGCCACAGAAGTAAAACTAGAGACCTGCAATTCTAGTTTAAGAAAAATAGATTTTACTAACCCTGAATCTAGTGCAAGCAATTCTAGTTTAAAAAAAGTAGATTTTATCATTCCTGAATCTTTAGATAAGCCAAAAACTAATACTGATAATCTAGAAGAAGAAAACCAAGCTAATACATCAAGCGATGATGCAATCAAAAAAGCTTAATATCAATATTTTCTAGTACAACGGCAAGGATATTAAATCTTAATGTTTATGTTTAGCTCTTCACCTGAAACTAGTATTAATACAGTCTTAAAAAAGCCTTGGTTAAATATAGCTTTTCAAGAATTAGATAGGTTGTCTAAAGAAATAATGCTAGAACATATTAGGATTTGTGAAATTCCTGCACCCACTTTTGCAGAAACAGAACGGGCCCAATATTTTTATCAAAGATTTTGTGAGTTAGGGCTAAAAGATACAAAAATAGATAAAGTTGGAAATGTTACTGCATGTTGGCCTAGAGTATCAGATAGCTATATTTGTATTTCTGCTCATTTAGATACAGTTTTTCCTATTAATACAAATTGTCAGGTAAAAAAAGTAAATGAGCGTTATTTTGCGCCAGGTATTGCAGATAATGCTGCTGGTTTAGCAGAACTTCTTACACTAGCCAAAATACTTACAACAATAAACATAATCCCAAATATTTCAATACTCTTTGTTGCAACAGTTGGGGAAGAAGGAATTGGGGATTTAATGGGAGTTAAGTATTTATTTAAGGAAAGTGAATATAAAAACTCTATTCGCTTTTTTATTTCCTTTGATGGTGCTGGTTTAACAAGAATCACCCATCAAGCTTTAGGTTCAAAACGCTATAAAATTACTTTTTTGGGTTCAGGCGGGCATTCCTGGGCTGACTTTGGGATAGCTAATCCTGTTCATGCTTTAGGACGGGCAGTTGCTAAAATGGCTAGCTATAAAGTGCCTCGTCTACCTGCTACAGCTTATAATGTTGGAGTAATTGAAGGTGGTAGTAGTGTTAATACTATTGCCGAACAAGCACAAATGCAGGTGGATTTACGTTCTACGGCTGCTTCAGAACTTGAAAAGCTAGAAAGACATTTATTTAGATCTTTAGAAGAAGCTTTAGTAGAAGAAAATCAAGCTTCTAAATTCACAGATAACCAACTAACTATGAAAATAGATTTGATTGGAGATCGGCCATCTGGAACACTCTCTACTTCAAGCAAATTAGTTCAAACTGCTTTAGCAGCAACTAAGCTATTTGGAATTACCCCTTGTTTAGATTGCTCTTCAACAGATGCAAATATTCCTATTTCTTTAGGTTTAGAAGCAGTTACTTTAGGCACAGGTGGAAGTTGTGGAGCATTTCACACATTATCAGAGTGGTATGAAGAAACTGATCGAACACTTAGCTTAAAACGCACATTATTATTAATTTTAGCTTTAGCTGAAATTAACTAAGGAGAATTTATGAAAAAAGCCCGAGAAACTTTAATAGAATTAATAGAACAACGTCTTGTGCCAGGAGCAAACATTCAAGCTATTGATGAAAAAATTTGGGCGATGTTTGGCGAAGATTGGGCAATACTTTGTTCTGATATGTCAGGTTTTACTCAAAGAACAGATGAATTTGGAATTGTTCATTTTTTGACTTTAATTCATGAAATGCAAAAACTTCTTACCCCAATTATTCTTTCACATAATGGATTTTTACTAAAAACAGAGGCTGACAATCTTTTTGCAATCTTTCGTGATCCAGTCCAAGCCCTTCGTTGTTCTATAGCAATGCACGATTCAACTTATTTTTATAATAAAGATAAAGTTCAAGATTTTCAGATCAAAATTTGCGTTGGCATTGGCTATGGCAAAGTAATCAAAATTGCTGATGAAGATTGTTTTGGTAAAGAAGTAAATTATGCTTTTAAGCTTGGTGAAGATATAGCTAAAGCAGAAGAAACCCTAATTACTCCTGATACTTATCAAGCAATTAAGGACTCTTTACCAATATTAAAATTTACATCAGTTGAAAATGAAAACACAGGTTTAATTAAGCACTATTACCGATTAGAAAAATAGTTACTTTACTTATCAACAATTACTCAGGGGAAAAGTCATTTACTAGAAAATAATTTTCCTTGATAATGTTTGAGCCATTGGTAATACCTAAAACATTCTTTTTACAATAATAATAATCAATTAATGACAAATTCATCAGATAAAAAAAATATTCGTTTAAAACTTTGGGGAGTACGTGGAAGTTTACCTGCTCCTGGCAATCAGACAAAAATTTTTGGTGGCAATACTTCCTGTATTGAAATGCGCTGTGGTGATGAGCTATTTATTTTTGATGCTGGGAGTGGAATTAGAGAATTAGGTTTAGACCTATTAAAATCTATGCCTCTAAAAGCAAAAATCTTTTTTACTCATTATCACTGGGATCACATTTTAGGATTTCCCTTTTTTGTACCTGCATATATTCCTAGCAATGAATTTCATATTTATGGAGAAAGTAAGCGTCGTCGATCGCCACGTCAAATTTTAGCTGGACAGATGGTTTTTCCCTATTTTCCTGTCACACTTGAAGCAATGCGAGCAAAACTAGTTTTTCATACTCTAAAAGTTGGTAAAAGTGTTAAATCTGGGGATGTCACTATTAAAACTCATCGTCTTAATCATCCATTTGATGCAATGGGTTATAAAGTTGAGTATCAGGGGAGTTCAATAGCTTATATTACTGATTATGAACACTTTGACCGCGAAGACGAGCCACTAGTTGAGTTTGTAAAAGGTGTTGATGCTATGATTTATGATTCAGCTTTTAATGAAGCTGAGTATGTAACTAAACAGGGCTGGGGACATAGCACTTGGGAACAAGGCATTAAATTGGCTCAAGCAGGTGGTGTAAAAAATTTGATTATCTCCCATCACGAACCTACACACGATGATAATTATATGGAAAAGGTAGAAACTGAAGCACGAGGAGTCTTTCCAACTGCTGTTGTAGCTAGGGAAAAGGCGGAATATTGGTTCTAAAGTTCGCTAATTTAAGTCAAATCTTAAACTAGCGAACTTTTAAAGTGCTAAATCTTAGCTAGAAAGTTTTCCTACCAAAAAAATTTTGCTTACTATATTTTTAAAAAGCTGCGACAATATTCTTCAATAACCCCCTAAATAAAATAATAATGCAAAGCGCAACAACTACAGAGTTTACTGGAACAAAACGTTTTCTTTTACGTCGTCGCTTAGGTTCTGGCGGCTTTGGTGTTGTTTACCATGCTTATGATCAGGAACGTCAATCAGAAGTAGCATTAAAATTACTTCATAAAAGCGAAGCAACTGCACTTTATCAATTTAAGCAAGAGTTTCGTGCCTTAAGTGATATCACACATCCTAACTTAGTTACTTTATATGAGCTACTTTCTGAAAAAGATTATTGGTTTTTTACCATGGCACTTGTTCCAGGAGTAAGCTTCTTAGAGTATGTTCGGGGTCTTAGTGCTAATTTTGATAATCCCAGAACTGAAAGAGTTGGACATAGCACATTTTCCCGCAGGATAGAACAACGTCAAACAAAAGACCAAGAAGACTTTAATTCAGAAACTCGACCCACTCAGCTAAGGCAAATACTGTCAGAACCACTTAATTTAGATCGCCTTAGAATAGCATTAAAGCAATTAGCTGAAGGTGTTTATGCACTCCATCGTTTTGGCAAACTACATTGTGACTTAAAACCTTCTAATGTTTTGGTGACTGATGAAGGTCGTTTAGTAATCCTAGATTTTGGATTAATTACAGAACTAACTAGCAACAACACAAACGAACATGGAACACCAGATTATATGTCTCCTGAACATGGAGCAGGAAAAGTGCTTACTGAAGCTAGTGATTGGTATAGTGTTGGAGTAATGCTTTATGAAGCTTTAACTGGACAACTACCTTTCGATAGCTCATTTGGCGATGTTATCAAAGAAAAATTACGTTATGATGCTACTCCACCTGGTGAATTAATAGAAGGTTTGCCTAAGGATTTAGATACGCTTTGCCAAAATTTACTTAAAAGAGATAGCTTAGAACGTCCTACAGGTAAAGAAGTATTACAATTTTTAGGAATAAAGACTAAAACCCAGGATCACAAAGTAATTACGCTTGGTACACAAGCTAGCCGACTTGTAGGACGACAAAAACACTTAGATAAATTAAATGTGGCTCTACAAACTAGTCAAAATGGAAAAACAGTAATTAGATATATAAGTGGTTATTCTGGAATGGGTAAAACTGTTTTGGTACGCCGCTTTTTAGATATAGTTAGACAAAAAAATCCAAAAATATTAATTTTTACTGGTCGATGTTATGAACAAGAATCAGTTCCTTATAAAGCTTTTGACGGCATAATAGATGATTTAAGCCAGTATCTTAAAAGTCTGACCTGTTTGGATATTAACTCTCTACTACCAAAAGACATATTAGCTATTGTTAAATTATTTCCTGTATTAAAACAAGTAATAGAAATTACTAATGTAGAATATAGAACTATTGATATACCAGATTTTCAAGAGCTACGCAGGCGGGCTTTTAGTGCGTTGCGGGAGTTGTTTATACAGTTAAGTAAGGAAAGGGCTGTAGTTTTATTTATTGATGATTTGCAATGGGGAGATCTTGATAGTATTGCACTAATTCAAGAATTAATTTGTCCACCCGAGGCCCCACCACTATTTTTAATTGCTACTTACCGAAGTGAAGAAAGAGAAACTAGCCCTATTTTGACAACAATTCTTTCCTGGGAAAAAAAAATAGCTGATATAGAAGAAATTTCTGTTGAACAGCTATCAACTAGCGAAACTAACGAGCTTATCACTGCTTTATCCGACGCAGAACAAAATATTCCATCTGAACAAGTAGAAATGATATTACGTGAATCTGGAGGAAGTCCATTTTTTATTGATGAGTTAGTACGTTACACACAAATTGACCCTAGCAATATTATAGAAAAGCCAAGCACAATAACCTTAGAACAAGTAATTCTTGCACGAGTTGGGCAATTACCTGCTAGTGCGCAGAATTTATTAGAAGTTTTAGCAATTGCAGGTCAGCCATTAAAGCGAAGTGTAGCCAAACAAGCTGCTAAATTAGAAAATGAAGAACAAACTGCGCTAGCATTTTTACGAGCTAATCATTTAATACGCACAAGAGAAAAAGACAAAAAAGAAGAAATAGAAGTTTATCACGATAGAATCAGAGAAACTTTAGTTGATAATTTAGCTAGAGAAAAGTGCAAAAACATTCATCATCAACTTGCTCTAGCACTTGAAGAGTCAAGTTATGATGATCCAGAAAGTTTAGCAACACATTTTCAAGGCGCAGGAAATAAAGAAAAAGCAGCAGAATATACATTAAAGGCCGCAGATCAAGCTTCTCAAGCTTTAGCTTTTGATCATGCTGTACATCTTTATAAGCAAGCATTAACGTTAGCAAAAAAATCCTCAAGTGAGCTAGTTTCTTTGCAAGCAAAATTAGGCAATGCTTTAGTTAACACAGGCCGTAGTGGTGAGGCTGCAAGAATTTACTTACAAGCAGCAGCAAATAGTGCAAAAGCTGAACAAGCTCTTGAGTTAAGACGAAAAGCTGCTGAACAATTTCTTTTAGGTGGACATATTGATGAAGGGTTAAAAGTTTTAGAAACCGTAATGGGTTCTATGGGAATCAAAGTTCCTCCAACACCAAAACGAGCATTACTTTCTTTACTATTTAGACGTTTGCAAATTCGTTTAAGAGGATTAATTTTCAAGTCTAAAACAGAAACAGAAATTGCAGCTAGCCAGTTACTTAAAATAGATGCCTGCTGGTCAGCAGCCCTAGGTTTAGCAATAGTTGACACTATTCGAGGTGCAGATTTTCAAGCTAGACATATGTTATTAGCTTTAGCGGCTGGCGAACCTTACCGAGTTGCTCGCGCTCTTACTTTAGAAGCTGGTTTTTCTTCAACTACTGGCAGCCGGGGTAAAACCCAAACTGAAATGCTTTTGAAAACAGCAAAAGAGCTAGTTGACAAAATAAATATTCCTCATGCTCAAGGTTTATTTTCCTTGATGGCAGGTATTGCTGCCTTTTTAGCTGGTGAATGGCTAAACGCCTATAAACATTTAGAACAAGCTACAAGCATTTTCAGCCAAAATTGTACTGGGGTAAATTGGGAAATAGATAACTCCCAATTATTTTCCTTGCGCTCTTTACTTTATTTAGGTGAGTTAAATAAGCTTTGTGAACGTCTTCCAGCTATTGTTAAGCAAGCTCATGAACGTGGCGATATTTATGCAATTACTAGTTTAGGAACTGCTCTTTCCTATATGCCTTGTATAATTGAAGATAACCCAGATCAAGCAAGAAAAAATATGTGGGAAGCTATAGAAAAATGGTCACACGAAGGTTTTCACCTGCAACATTACTGGGCCTTACTTGGACAGGTTCAAGTAGAAATTTATTCTGGTCAAGGTAATACTGCACTTAAAATTATCAATGCCCAATGGTCGCCAATGGTTAAAGGGTTACTTTTAGAAGTGCAAAATTCTTTAGTAGAAATGCTTCAACTAAGGGCCCGTGCTGCTTTAGCAACATTAAAAACCTCTAATAATTCAAAAGCAGTTTTAGCAAGTATTGAAAAAGATGCCCATAAATTATTAAAAGAAAAAGTTGGCACAGCTACAGCCTTTGCCAAACTGCTTTTAGCTGCTGTAGCCTTTAATCGCAATCAAAAAGAGCAAGCAATTAATTTATTAACACAAGCAGAAAAGCATTTTGAAGAACTTAATATGTTACTTTATAAAGCAGCCGTGCAATATCGTTTGGGAAGCTTACTTGAAAGTAAAAAGGGAGCAGAATTAATTGAAACTGCTAATAATTGGATGAAAAGTCAAAAAATCCGCAATATTGAACGAATGACCGAAATGCTCGCCCCAGGTTTTTATTTTTAAGGTGTTAAAAAATGAAGCTACAAGCCAAATTGAAAATTTTATTTTTTACAATTGGTTATTTGTTGATAACATTAGGCTTTAGTAGCTTTGCTTTTGCTTTAGACCCAAATAAAGCTTTAACTCAATATGTGCATGAAGTTTGGCAAGATGAGTTACCTCAAAATACTATTCATTCCATTACTCAAACAAAAGACGGTTATATATGGCTTGCCACCTATGAAGGCTTAGTGCGTTTTGATGGAGTTAGCTTTTACACTTTTAATAAAAACAATACTGAAGAAATAAAAAGTAATAATATATTTTCTTTATATACAGATCATAATGGTGATCTATGGATAGGAACTCAAGAAGGTATCCTGTTTTTTAAGGATGGTAAATTTACTAGGTATGATATTAAAAATGGTCTAGTTAATAATCTTGTTAGAAGCATTCTTGAAGACAAAAGCGGAAATATTTGGGTTGGAACAGAAGCAGGTATTAGTTGCTTAAAAAATGGCAAGTTTATTGATACTCCTATAACAAGTTTTATATCTAAAACTAGAGTTAATACAATACACCAAGACAAATCTGGTGATTTTTGGTTTGCAACTGGAATTGGGCTAATTTATGCAAAAAACGATAAAATCACCCTCTACACTACCAAAGATGGGTTAAGTGCTGACATAATCACAACTTTTTATCAAGACAAACTTAATAATATTTGGGTTGGTACAACTAATGGACTAGATTACCTTAAAGAAGGCCATTTTAGTCACTATTATTTTGGAAATCTTTCTTTTGGAAAACAAGTTGACAGCATAATGGAAGATAAAGACGGTAGTATTTGGTTTGGAACAATAAGCGAAGGACTTTGGCGAATTAAGAATAATGAATTTAGTAACTTTTCTAGTAAAGAAGGTTTATCACAAAATGGTGTTCGCTCAATATATGAAGATATTGAAGGAAATTTATGGGTTGGCACAAATTCTGGATTAAATAGATTTAAAGATAGTATTTTCACTAATTACACTTCAAAAGAAGGCTTATCAAGTAATAACACTCGCTCTATTTATGAAAGCTCATCTGGAGGTTTTTGGATAGGAACAGATGGCGAAGGTCTAAATTTTCTAAAAGATGGAAAAGTAAGAACTTATACAACTAAAGATGGGTTATCTAATAATTCTATTAGAGCAATTTGCCAAGATAGTAAAGGAAATTTATGGCTTGGTACTTATGGAGGAGTAAATCTTCTTAAAGATGGTAAAATCAAGCCTTATTTCAAGGATAAATTACCAATAACTATTGTTAATGTAATTGTTGTAGATCAAGAGGATAATATTTGGATTGGCACTTATAGTCAAGGTGTTTACTTAATCAAAAATAATATTGTTACTTCTTTTACAACTAAAGATGGGTTAAATGATGATTTTGTTAGATCTATTCATATTGATAAACAAAATAATGTTTGGATAGGCACCCGTTCGGGCTTTAACCTTTTGCAACAAGGTAAAATTTCTAGTTATCATAACCATCCTATAGATGGATCAACAGATTTTACTGTATTTGGCTTTTATGAAGACAAAGAAAATAGGCTTTGGATAGGAACAAATAAAGGGTTACTTTGGCTTAAAAACGACAAACTATATGCTTGTACAGCCAAAGAAGGTTTATTTGATGATGTAGTGTTTCAAATTCTAGAAAGTGACGATGAAAATTTTTGGATAAGTTGTAATAAAGGTATTTATAAAGTAGGAAAAAAAGAACTTATAAATTATGAAAAAAAATTAGTTAAATCTGTTAATAGTGTCTCTTATAATAAATTTGATGGAATGCCCGCTAATCAATGTAATGGAGGAACTCAGCCTGCTGCTTGGAAAGACACTCAAGGAAGACTTTGGTTTGCAACTATAAAAGGCATAACAATGATTGACCCTTTGCATA
>Ga0268299_1001199_pt1 | contig 51327 bp, 48 predicted proteins | sample NOBtaG_FD_193484 | JGI IMG/M metagenome (GOLD analysis project Ga0268299, IMG submission 193484) | Activated sludge microbial communities from bioreactor in Nijmegen, Gelderland, Netherland - NOB reactor | ecosystem: Engineered > Bioreactor > Aerobic > Activated sludge | place: Netherlands... | reverse complement strand
CACCTCGCCATCATCGGCGCGCTGGAGCGGCGCGACACCGAGACGGCCGAGCGGCTTTCGCGCGAGCATACGCTGGGCCTCGCGGCCTATGTCGAACAATACGGCGACCGGTTCTTCAGCTGAAACGGCGCTCGCGCGCCGTTGGAGCGGGCGCGACGAGCGGCGCGTGCGTCGGCGCAGCGTGGATTTGACCGTGCACGTCGAAAGACACGTTGACGACCTGGATCGAGCGCCCGATCGGCGCGCGTCCCAATGACCATCGGTGGGTCAGCGCCCGCCTATGTCGGTTCGAGTGAGGAGAAAGCGATGCCCGAAGGAACGGCGAAGAACATGGCGGCGGGGGACACGCAGGATCTGACGGATGGCTTTCATCTGCTGATCGACGCGCTGAAGCTCAACGGCCTCACCACGATCTATAACGTGCCCGGCATTCCGATCACGGATTTCGGCCGCATGGCGCAGGCCGCGGGCATCCGCGTACTCTCGTTCCGCCACGAGCAGAATGCCGGCTACGCGGCCGCCATCGCCGGCTACCTGACCAAGAAGCCCGGCGTCTGCCTCACCGTGTCGGCGCCCGGATTCCTCAACGGCCTCACGGCGCTGGCCCACGCGACGACCAACTGCTTCCCGATGATCCTGATGTCGGGCTCGTCCGAGCGCGAGATCGTCGACCTGCAGCAGGGCGATTACGAGGAGATGGACCAGCTCGCCATCGCCAAGACGCTGTGCAAGGCGGCTTACCGCGTCCTTCACGCCCAGGATATCGGCATCGGCGTCGCGCGCGCGATCCGAGCGGCCGTCTCGGGCCGCCCCGGCGGCGTGTATCTCGATCTGCCGGCCAAGCTGTTCGGCCAGGTGATGAATGCCGAAGCCGGCCGCAAGTCGCTGGTCAAGGTGGTCGACGCGGCCCCGGCGCAGATCCCGGCACCCTCGGCCGTCAAGCGCGCGCTGGATGTGCTCAAGAGCGCGAAGCGCCCGCTGATCATCCTCGGCAAGGGCGCCGCTTATGCGCAGGCGGACGATGCGATCCGCGCCTTCGTCGAGAAGACCGGCGCGCCCTTTCTTCCGATGAGCATGGCCAAAGGCCTGCTGCCCGACACGCATCCGCAATGCGCAGGTGCTGCCCGCTCGACCGTGCTCAAGGACGCCGACGTCGTGATGATGATCGGCGCGCGGCTCAACTGGCTGTTGTCGCATGGCAAGGGCAAGAATTGGGGCGATGCGCCGAAGAAGTTCATCCAGGTCGACATCGAGCCCAAGGAGATGGACAGCAATGTCGAGATCGTCGCCCCCGTGGTGGGCGATATCGGCTCCTGCGTCCAGGCGTTCCTCGACGCGATGGGCGGCAAGTGGGGCCCCTCGCCGGCCGAGTGGACCAGCGCCGTCAAGGCGAAGCGCGAGGAGAACGTCGCCAAGATGGCGCCGCGCCTGATGAACAACAACATCCCCATGGACTATCACGGTGCGCTCGGCGTCCTGCGCACGATCATCAAGGAGCGGCCGGACACCATCCTGGTGAACGAGGGCGCCAACACGCTCGACCTCGCCCGCGGCGTCATCGACATCTACAAGCCGCGCAAGCGACTCGATGTCGGTACCTGGGGCGTCATGGGCATCGGCATGGGCCAGGCGGTCGCGGCAACCGTCGAGACCGGCCACCCGGTGCTGGCGGTCGAAGGCGACAGCGCCTTCGGCTTCAGCGGCATGGAGGTGGAGACGATCTGCCGTTACGACCTGCCGGTCTGCGTCGTCATCTTCAACAACAACGGCATCTATCGCGGCACCGATGTCAACGCGGCGAACGCCGATCCGGCGACGACCGTGTTCGTCAAGGGTGCGCGCTACGACAAGATGATGGAGGCCTTCGGCGGTGTCGGCGTCAACGCGACGTCGCCCGACGAGCTGAGGCGCGCCGTGAATGCGGCGCTGGATTCGCGCAAGCCGACGCTCATCAACGCGGTGATCGATCCGGCGGCCGGCAGCGAGAGCGGCCGCATCGGCAACCTCAACCCGCAAAGCGCGCTGAAAAAGAAGCAGGCTTGACGGCCCGGGCCGCCTTACGGCCACGGCCTCGGCCAAACCAGTTTGATCGAGTTTGGAGGAACCTGGAAATGTCAAAGAACGAACCGAAGAAGGCGGCGGCGACGGAGGCCGGCAAGGCACTCGACGGCGTCCGCATCCTCGATTTCACCCATGTGCAATCGGGCCCCACCTGCACGCAGCTCCTGGCGTGGTTCGGCGCCGACGTCATCAAGATCGAAAAGCCGGGGACCGGCGACATCACGCGCGGCCAGCTGCGCGACATCCCCGATGTCGACAGCCTCTATTTCACGATGTTGAACCACAACAAGCGCTCGATCGAGCTCGACACCAAGAACCCCAAGGGGAAAGAGGTGCTCGACGCGCTGATCGCGTATTGCGACGTGCTGGTGGAAAACTTCGCGCCCGGCGTCCTCGACCGCATGGGCCTCACCTGGGATTACATCCACAAGCTCAACCCGCGCATGATCGTGGCTTCGGTCAAGGGCTTCGGCCCCGGCCCCTACGAAGACTGCAAGGTATACGAGAACGTGGCGCAATGCGCCGGCGGCTCGGCCTCGACGACCGGCTTCCGCGACGGCCCGCCGCTCGTGACCGGTGCCCAGATCGGCGACAGCGGCACGGGCCTTCACCTCGCCCTCGGTATCGTCGCGGCGCTCTATCAGCGCAACACCACCGGCAAGGGCCAGAAGGTCCTCTGCGCGATGCAGGACGGCGTCCTCAACCTCGCGCGCGTCAAGCTCCGCGACCAGCAGCGCCTCGCCCACGGGCCGCTCAAGGAATATCGCCAACACAGCGACGGCCTGCCCTTCGGCAAAGCCGTGCCGCGCTCGGGCAACGATTCGGGCGGCGGCCAGCCCGGCTGGATCCTGAAATGCAAGGGCTGGGAGACCGACCCCGATGCTTACATTTATTTCATCACCCAGGCGCCGGTGTGGGAGGCGATCTGCGACCTGATCGGCGAGCCCGGCTGGAAGACCGATCCCGGCTACAAGACGCCGAATGCGCGCCTGCCGAAGCTCGGCGCCATTTTCGCCCGCATCGAGCAATGGACCATGACCAAGACCAAGTTCGAAGTCATGGAAATCTGCAACGCGGTGGATATTCCCGTGGGCCCGATCCTGTCGATGAAGGAGATCGCCGAAGACGAATCGCTCCGGAAAACCGGCACCGTCGTCGAGGTCGACCACCCGACGCGCGGCAAGTATCTGACCGTCGGCAATCCCATCAAGATGTCGGACTCGGCCAGCGAGGTGAAACGCTCGCCGCTCCTGGGCGAGCACACCGACGAGATCCTGCGCGACGTGCTGAAATTCCCGGAGAAGCAGATCGAGGAGATCAAGGCCTCGGGCGCCACCGGCCAAGCCAAACGCATGGCGGCGGAGTGAGCGAACGGCGGCGCTACCGCGCGTAGCGCTGCATGAAGCTTTCCGGGATGGCGAGCACCGCGGTGCTGCCGATCTCGATCACGCTGCAGGTGCAGCCCGAGCGTCCCATGGCGCGGCACCCGGAGAGGGCGCGCTCGCCGAGCAGCGACGCGCTGCGCGCCGTCCAGGAATAGGCGCCGCCGATCACGGCCTTCTCCGGAGTCGTCCGCTCCCAATTGATGCACACCGCCGTGCCGCTGACGCCGTCGCCGCCCGAAAGGGCGCCCTCGGTGCCGTTTTGCATCATGCCGGGATTGTAGGCCTCGCCCTTGATCAGCCGGAACATGCGCCCCGGCAGTTCGGCGCGGCTGTACCGCGGTGTCGAGTCCGGCGGCGGCGTGGCGGGGCGCTCGCCGTTGCCCGGCCGGTCGGGCTGGGCGGGCCGGTCAGGTTGGCCCGGACGATCGGGTTGGCCCGGCCTGTCGGGCTGGGCGGGCCGGTCGGGTGCGGCCGCATTCTGCTCGAGGATGACGCTCACGAGGCGCTGTTCGGCACCGTCGCCGCGCGCCGCAATTTGGTTGACTCGGATCCGGTCGCTGTCGATCCCGCGGGCGATCAGCCAGAGCCGAACGGCGTCGAGCCTCTGCTGGCGCAAGCGCGTGGCTTCGGCGCCGGCCGCCTCGTTGCGGGCCGAGCCGGCGACGAGCGTGATGCGATAGTTCGCACCGGACCGCGCATCGGCGACGAGATTCGCGAGCGCCGCGGCGGCGCTCCCTTCGATCGTGGTGCCGCGATGCGCGAAATAGACCGCGCCGCGATTGTTGTTGGCTGCATACCAGGACGGCCGGGCGGCGCCGTTCGCACGATCTGCTTCGGCGCGGCGCTTGGCTTCGTCTTCGGCGCGGCGCTTGGCTTCGTCTTCGGCCCGGCGCTTGCCTTCGTCTTCCGCGCGGCGCTTCGCTTCGTCCTCGGCGCGGCGCTTCGCTTCGTCCTCGGCGCGGCGTTTGGCTTCGTCTTCCAACTTGCGCTTCGCCTCTTCCTCGGCCCGCCGGCGGGCATCGGTATCGTTGCGGCGGCGGGCATCTTCCTCTTCGGCGCGCCGGCGCGCTTCCTCGCTGCGCGCGCGATCTTCGTCGGCCCGGCGCTTGTCTTCGTCGGCGCGGCGCTTGTCTTCTTCGGCCCGGCGTTTGTCTTCTTCGGCCTTGCGCCGTGAGTCCGTGGACCGCTTTGCCTCGTCTTCGGCCTTGCGCTTGGCTTCGTCGGCCTTGCGCTTCTCGTCTTCCTCGGCCTGGCGCTTGGCGTCTTCTTCGGCCTTGCGCTTCGCCTCGGCATCGGCCGCCAGGCGCTGCGCGTCTTCCTTGCGCTTGGCTTCGTCGGCGACCCGCTTGGCTTCCTGTTCGGCCGCCTTGTTCGTGAAGCCGGGGATCGAAATGCCGCCGACGCCGAAATAGGCCGCGGCCGTTCCCGCGCCGAGCACGAGCACGGCGAGCGCGGCATAGGCCGGCAGGGCGCGCCGCCGGCGCGGCTCCGCGGGGATATAGAGGCTGTCGCTCCGGCTCTCCCGCGTTCCTTGTTCCCGCGTTCCCGCGAGAAGCGTCGGCGCGGCGCCCTCGGGGCGCCGCACGGTGCCGCGGGAGCCGGTATCGGCGATGACCGCGCGGAGATCGGCGACGGATTGCGGCCGGTCCTCGGCATTGACGGCAAGCGCCGCCTCGATCGCGTTGGCGAGCGGGCGCGAGCAGCGCTGGCGCAGCGTGGCGAAGCTCGGCGCGGCGGGATCGGGCGTGCCGCGGTATTGCGCGGAGAGCCGCTTGGTCGCGGTGGGCGGACGATGGCCGACCAGGCAGCGCAACAGCACCGCGCCGATGGCGTAGATGTCGGTCCACGGCCCCTGATCGCCGCCGCGCTCGTATTGCTCGAACGGCGCGTAGCCGTCGGTGACGACCGCCGTCAGCGAATGGCTGTGGTGCCCCAGCGCCATGCGCGCCGAGCCGAAATCGATCAGCACCGGCGTGCCGTCGTTGCGGATGAAGATGTTGTCGGGCTTGATGTCGCGGTGGAGGAGCCCGCCCTTGTGCACGCCCTCGACGCCGTCGAGCAGCCCGTCGAGGAATTCGCGCACTTCGGATTCCTCGAGCGACGTGCCGCCGCCCATCAGATTGGCGAGCGTCTGGCCGTCCTGGTATTCCATCACCAGGTAGGCGGTGCCGTTGGCCTCGAAATAGTTGAGCGACGGCACGATGTTGGGATGCCGCATGCTGAGCAGCAGCTTGGCCTCTTGCCGGAAGCGCGTCAGCCCCCACTCGTAGTCGGGCCGCGACGTGTCGCTCACCGGCTGCACGGTGAAACCGTCGCGCACCCGCACCGCCAGCGACGACGGCAGATACTCCTTCATCGCGACCGCGCGCTCGGTCACGTCCTCGCGCGCGAAATAGGTGATGCCGAAGCCGCCGGCGCCGAGCACGCGCTCGACCGTGTAGTTATGGAGACGCGTGCCCTCGGCCAGGGCGCTGCGATGTTCGGACGATCCGGAACTGGGGCGAGACATGCTTGTGGCCTCTATTCCCGCGCCGCGACCCCGATGCCAAGCGAGCGATCCTGAGCATTGTAGGTGAACCGGCGCTGAAGGGGAAGAAAAAGCGATTTTCTCGAATACGTAACGATAGTTGCGCGGGGCGCCCCACCCGGCGCCGGATTGGTGCAGAAGCCCTATCGCCTCGCCGAACTCGGCGCCAAGGTCCGCGCCGCGCTCGACGGAAAAGCGGGCGAGCGCCCGGCCTAGCGGCTTCGCCCGGGGGGCGCGTGCGTGCTAGCGTCGCTGCCTCGCACCGGAGGTCCGCAATGGACAAGCACGAGAGCGGCGACCGCGCCATTCAGAACACGCTCGAGCCCTATTGGATGCCGTTCACCGGCAACCGGCATTTCAAGCAGCATCCGCGCCTGCTCGCCGCCGCCGAGGGCATGTATTACACGAGCGACGACGGGCGGAAGATTCTCGACGGCACCGCCGGCCTCTGGTGCGTGAACGCCGGCCACGGAAGGCGCGAGATCACCGAGGCGATCCAGCGCCAGGCGGCGAAGCTCGACTACGCGCCGAGTTTTCAACTCAGCCATCCGATCGCGTTCGAGCTGGCGGCGCGCCTGACCGCGACGCTGCCGGGCGATTTCGACTACGTGTTCTACGCCAATTCGGGCTCGGAGGCGGTCGATACCGCGCTCAAGATCGCCCTCGCCTATCATCAGGCCAAGGGCGAGTTCCGCCGCACGCGGCTCATCGGCCGCGAGCGCGGCTATCACGGCGTCGGCTTCGGCGGCATCTCCGTGGGCGGCATCGTCGGCAACCGCAAGGCCTTCGCTTCCGCGCTGCTGCCGCAGATCGATCACCTGCCGCACACGCACGATCCCGCGAAGAACGCCTTCAGCCGCGGCCAGCCCGAACACGGCGCGCATTTCGCCGATGCGCTCGAGAGCCTCTGCGCGCTCCACGATCCGGCCACCATCGCCGCGGTCATCGTCGAGCCGGTGGCGGGTTCGACCGGCGTGCTGGTGCCGCCCAAGGGCTATCTCGAGCGCCTGCGCGCGATCTGCGACAAGCACGGCATTCTGCTGATCTTCGACGAGGTCATCACCGGCTTCGGCCGGCTCGGCGCGCCCTACGCGGCGGAGTTCTTCGGCGTGATGCCCGACCTCATGACGGTGGCCAAGGGCCTGACCAACGCCGCCGTGCCGATGGGTGCGGTGTATGCGCGCAAGGGCATCTACCAGGCCTTCATGCAGGGCCCGGAGAACGCCATCGAGCTGTTCCACGGCTACACCTATTCGGGCCACCCGCTGGCCTGCGCCGCCGCCCTGGCCACGATCGAGATTCACCGCCGCGACGGGCTGGCCGAGCGCGCCAAGGGCATCGCGCCCTATTGGGAGAACGCCATCCATTCCCTCGAGGACGCCAAGCACGTGATCGACTTGAGGAATATCGGCCTGATCGGCGCCATCGAGATGGCACCCCGGCCGGGTGCGGCCGGCGGCCGCGCGTTCGAGGTGTTCCTCGAATGCTTCAAGCGGGGGCTGCTCGTGCGCACCACGGGCGACACCATCGCCCTCTCGCCGCCGCTGATCGTCGAGAAGCCGGAGATCGACCGGATGGCGGAAACCATTCGCGCGGTGTTGGCGACGATTTCTTAACCGTGATGGCCGTTTTAACCATTGGTTCACGGTTCGACCCCTAATCTTTCATGAAGGACTAGAAATACCAGAAGCGCAGGCCGCCCGGCGGCCGCGCGGAGCATTATGTTGCGCATGGAGCGGGAGGCCGCCCTCAGGTCGGAACAAGATCTTGCGCGAGTGCAGGCCGCCGTGGCCGCCTCGGGCGACATCGCGTACGACTGGGATTTGCGCAACGACAAGATCGCGTGGTCGGGCGCCAGCCACATCCTCGAGCGGCTGGTCGGCAAGCCGATCCGCCGCGGCGCCGAATTCCTGAAGCGCTTGGCGCCCGAGGACATGCTGCTCCGGCGCCGCCTGCTCGAAGCGCATCTCCAGCTCGGCGCGCTGTTCGATTGCGAATACCGGTTCACCGACGGCGCCGGCGGCCTCATCTGGCTGCACGAGCGCGCCTCGGCGCGGCGCGGCGCCGACGGCATCGCCACCGGCATCACCGGCACCATCCGCGTCGTCACCTCCCACAAGCGGCGCGAGGCCAAGCTCCGCTTCGAGGCCAATCACGACCGTCTCACCGGCTTCTACAACCGCGCGCGCCTCGCGCAGGCGATGCACGAAATCTGCCGCTTCAACGCGAGCTACAAGCAGAGCGGCGCCTATTACGCCATCGGCGTCGACCGCCTGACCATCATCAACGACGCGTTCGGCTACGAATCCGGCGACGCCGTGCTCATCGACCTCTCGCAGCGGCTCGACGCGCGCCCGCCGATCGGCGACGCCATCGGCCGGGTGGGCGGCGACACGTTCGGCATCGTCGTCGCGAACTGCGCCGAGGCCGACGTCGACCGCATCGCCGAGCGTATCCTGCACGAAATGCGCGCGCATCCGGTGGACACGCCGAGCGGGCCGGTGTTCGTCACCGCCTCGATCGGCGCCACGTTCTTCGACGGCAAGGAAGCGCCGCTCGACATCATGGCCAAGGCCGAAGTGGCGCTGCGCCAGGCCAAGCAGAACGGCCGCGACTGCATCGTGCGCTACCGCGCCGAAGACACCAGCCGCAAGGACAACCAAGCCTACGTCCGCACCGCCGAGCGCATCCAGGCGGCGCTGCGCGAGGACCGCTTCGTTTTCGCCTACCAGCCGGTCGTCAGCGCCAAGGATGGCCAAGCCGTGCACTACGAGTGCCTCCTCCGCATCGTCGAGGAGAACGGCGATATCCGCCCCGCCGCCTGGTTCATGCCGGTGGTCGAGGAAATGGGATTCATCCGGCAGATCGACCGCAAGGTGCTGGAAATGGCGGTGCGCGAGCTCGGCCGCTGCCCCGAGGTGAGCCTCGCGGTCAACGTCTCCGCGCACACGACCGGCGACCGGGCGTGGATGCGGCGGCTCAAGGATTTGCTCGGCGGCCGCCCCGACGTGGCGCGCCGCCTCATCGTCGAGATCACCGAAACCGTGGCACTCCGGGACCTCGACGTCTCGGAGCAATTCGTCAAGGACGTGCGCGCGCTCGGATCGAGCGTGGCGCTCGACGATTTCGGCGCCGGCTACACCAGCTTCAAGAGCCTGCGCCGCCTCGGCATCGAAGAGGTCAAGATCGACGGCTCGTACGTCAAGAATCTGATCGAGAATCCGGACAACCAGGTGTTCGTCCGCGCACTGCTCGGGCTCGCCCAGGGGCTGAAGCTCCGCACCGTCGCCGAATGCGTCGAGACCGAGGCCGAGGCCGACTGGCTGCGCGCCGAGGGCATCGACCTCTTCCAGGGCTATTTCTTCGGCCGCCCCGACACGAAACCGTCGTGGCGCCACGACCCGGACGAGAAGGCGGCCTAGCGAAATACGAAGCGGGCTCGCCCAAGAGCTTCGAATAGCCCGCCGGAAATGGGGTCAGCGCAAAATTCGCCGCCGCCATTTTCCGACTTCCTCCGAAAATCCTCATCCTGAGCGAAGGTGCCGCGACCGCCGGGCGCGGCACCGCAGCCGGAGGATCGCGCGGCGGCGGATCGATGCCCCGCGCATCGCCCGCGAGTCACGCCGCGCCGGCTCGGCCGCCACCTCCCGCTGCCGCCCGATCCTTCGACCGCGCGAGCCGATCCCGGGAAACGGCTCGCTGCGCTCAGGATGACGATGCGGTCGATGGGAAGGCGAGAGAAATTCTACTCTGACCCCAATTTCTGTTACTGGAGTGGACCCCCGAAGTGAGACACGGAAAATGGGGACAGCTCTCGAGGGGAGAACTGATGAAAGCAGTCCGTGCTTTCGGCCGAGAGAAGAAGCCGCCGCCGGCGTGCGAGGGCGCGAAGGTTCTCCCCCTCACCCCTATCCCCTCGCCCCAGGGCGAGGGGGAGAAGGGAAGTCGCCGCCGGGGTCAAATTTCAGCACCGTGAATTTTCTTGCAAAAAGAACAAAACATGAATATCTTTCCACCACTTTTTCCCCTTTCGGCTGCATCGGCGCCTTCGCGCCGGCGGCGGGAGATTTCGTGTGGGCCGCGGGTACGCGGCCTTTATGGCGGGGTGGCGGAGATGCGCTGCCTCGATGGCAGACGAGGCTGACGATGCCCAGGGCGGCTCGCTGCCGGCAGGCGATTGTCGGTATTTGTCGGTGTTTGTCGGTGTTTTGGCCCCCCTCCCCGCACCCGACCGGCAGTGGCGGGGGCCGGCCGGCGGGGTCGCCTTTGGCCGCCACCAGCTTCCGCGTGATGGGGCGGCTCAAGGGGACGGTGGAGCTGAAGGTGGGGAAATCGGGGTCAGGGGCCGCCAACGGCGGCTCGGCGTCGGGCAACGAACCCATCAAGCGCCGATAATCTTACTCTGACCCCAATTTCCTTCCTCCAATTTCCATTCCTTTTTCTATCCCTCGGCTTTTATTTTCTATCCTTTTCTATCCCTGGCACCCCCATTTCGAGGGATAGAAAAGGATAGAAAGGGATAGAGAATCGCGCAAATCGGCGGTTTTATCCCTCTTGCGCCCTACTCCTTCTTCCCCATCGCCTCGATCTGCTTTTCGAGCGCGTTGATCTTCTTCTGGAGCTCGGTGAGCGTGTCCTTGCCGCCCTCGGCGGCGGGCGCGGCGGCGGCCGGCTTGGATTCGGCTTCGGGCTTGCCGCCCGCGGCGGCGGCCGCCGCCGCCGCGGCCTTCGCGGCCATCAGCGGATTGAACACCCGAAAGGCCTGATCCATGAACTCCATGTTCTTGCGGCTCAGCTCCTCGAGCGAGCCGAACGGGAACATGCCGCCCAGCGCGTTGTTGATGTAGTGGCGCATGCGCTCCTGGTTCTGGGTGAAGCTCGACATGCTGTGCTCGAGATATTTCGGCACCAGCGCCTGGAGCGAATCGCCGTAGAGCGCGATCAGCTGGCGGAGGAAGCTCACGGGGAGGAGGTTCGTGCCCTTCGATTCTTCCTCGACGATGATCTGGGTCAGCACCGAGCGCGTGATGTCGTCGTTGGTCTTGGCGTCGAAGACCACGAAATCCTGCTTTTCGCGCACCATGCCGGCGAGGTCGTCGAGCGTCACGTAGCTGCTGGTGGAGGTGTTGTAGAGCCGGCGATTGGCGTATTTCTTGATGATCACCGGCTCGGCGGAAGCCGTCTGTTCGCTGGCCATGGACTACTCCTGGCATGACGGGCGCGCACGAGGCGGCGCGTCCTCCCCTGTTGCGGTATTATTGCACTGCATTAGCCGGTTTCGCAAACGCGGTGGACCGTCGCATTGCGCCGCGGCATGGCTGCAGGGGCGTGGGTTCCCTGCTATAGTCCGCGCATGCCCGACGCACCCGACATGAAGGCACTGGCCGAGCGCTATCTCGACCTTTGGGAGCAGCAATTCTCGTCGGCCGCGGCCGATCCGGCGCTTGCGTCGGCGATGGCGGCATGGCTCGCTCCGTGGCGCGCCATGGCGGGCGGCGCCATGCCCGGCGGCGCCATGCCCGGCGCGGGGGCGCCGGGCGCTCCGGGCAACAGGGGTTCGAAGAGCGATGGACCGGGCACCGCCACATCGAGCCAAGCCGGCGCCCGCGCGCCTCAGGCCGGGGCCGCGGCCGCTGGCGTTGCATCTGGCGATGGCGGGCGCGGCCTGGACCGGATCCTCGAACGCCTCGAGCGCATCGAGCGCCGGCTGGAAGCCCTCGAGCGCAAGCGCGAACCCAAGCCTGCCGGAGGCCGAGGCCGCCGACCCTCGGGCGCTGGCTGACGCGATCCGCGCCGCCGCCGCGCGCCGGCTCGGCGCCTTTCTCGACGGGCTGCAATCCTATCGCACGCATCGCTTCGCGCGTCCGCCCGCGGCGGCGCCGGCGGCGTGGCGTGGCGGCGGCGCGCGCCTCCTCGACTACGGACGCGGCGGCGAGACGCATGCCGCCCTGCTCGTCCCCTCGCTCGTGAACCGCTACTACATCCTCGATCTCCTGCCGGGCCGGAGCCTCGCGGCCTTCCTGGCCGAACAGGGCATTCGCCCGCTGGTGTTCGATTGGGGCGACATCGAGGGCGAGGAATTCGGCTTCGATCTCGGCGATTTCGTCACGCGCCGGCTCGAACCCGCCTTCGATGCGGCGCGCGCCGCCGCGGCGGGGAATCCGCTCGCGCTGGTCGGCTATTGCATGGGCGGAAATCTCGCACTCGCGCTGGCGCTGCGCCGGATGCGCGAAGTCGCCGGCCTCGCGCTGCTGGCGACGCCGTGGGATTTTCACGCCGAGCGGCCCGACAGCGCCCGCGCCCTCGCCGCCTTCGCCGCGACGATGATGCCGGGCTTCCGGGCGTTGGGCGCGATGCCGCTCGACGTGCTGCAGGGCTTCTTCGCCGGGCTCGATCCGCTGCTCGCCTACAAGAAATTCCGGCGCTTCGCGGCGCTCGATCCCGAATCCGACGAAGCCATCGCCTTCGTCGCACTCGAGGACTGGCTCAACGACGGCGTGCCGCTGCCCTGGCGCGTCGCCGAGGAGTGCATGATCGGCTGGTATGGCGAGAACCGGCCGGCGCGCGGCGCGTGGCACGCCGCCGGCATGCCCGTGCGGCCTGAAAACTTCGCGAAGCCGAGCCTGGCCGTGATCCCGAACGATGATCGCATCGTGCCGCCCGCCTCCGCCCTGCCCTTGGCCGAGGCTTTGCCGGGCTGCACGGCGCTCCGGGCCTCGGCCGGCCATATCGGCATGATGGTCGGCAGCCGCGCGCGGCGCGAATTGTGGACGCCTCTGGCCGAATGGCTGCGGGCGCGCGCCTGACCGCGGCCGCGGAAAAACGCCGCGCCGCCACGCCCCGCCGTGACATGGCGCGGCCGGGTCCTATATCCTCCGGGCGATTGTGCGGCGCGCATAAGGGGATGGGTGCGCCGCGATAAACGGCAGAACAAACCCGCACGCGAGGAGCACACCATGGCCGAGATCGTCATCGCCGGCGCCGCCCGCACACCCATCGGCGCGTTCAACGGCGCCCTTGCCGCCCTGCCCGCGCACAAGCTCGGCCAGATCGCCATCGTCGAGGCCCTGAAGCGCGCCAAGGTGGCGCCCGCCGACGTCTCCGAGGTCGTCTTCGGCCAGGTCCTCACGGCCGGCACCGGGCAAAACCCGGCGCGTCAGGCCGCGATCGCCGCCGGCATCCCGATCGAGAAGACGGCCTACGTCATCAACCAGGTCTGCGGCTCGGGCCTGCGCGCCGCGGCGCTCGGCTTCCAGGCGATCAAGACCGGCGACAGCGACATCGTCGTGGCCGGCGGCCAGGAAAGCATGAGCCTCGCGCCGCACTGCCAGCATCTGCGCAACGGCGTGAAGATGGGCAATGTCGAGTTCATCGACACGATGATCAAGGACGGGCTCTGGGACGCCTTCAACGGCTACCACATGGGCAACACCGCCGAGAACGTCGCCCAGAAATGGCAGATCACGCGCGAGCAGCAGGATCAATTCGCGCTCGGCTCGCAGCAGAAGGCCGAGGCGGCGCAGAAGGCCGGCCGGTTCAAGGACGAGATCGTGCCGGTCGTGATCGAAACGCGCAAAGGCCCGCAGACGGTCGATGCCGACGAATATCCGCGCCACGGCACCACCATCGAGGTGCTCGGCAAGCTCCGCCCCGCCTTCTTGAAGGACGGCACGGTCACCGCCGGCAACGCCTCGGGCCTCAACGACGGCGCCGCGGCGCTCGTGCTGATGTCCGATGCCGAGGCCCGCAAGCGCGGCGTGAGCCCGCTCGCGCGCATCGTCTCGTGGGCGACCGCGGGCGTCGATCCCAAGATCATGGGCTCGGGCCCGATCCCGGCCTCACGCGCCGCGCTCAAGAAGGCGGGCTGGTCGGCGGCCGATCTCGATCTCGTCGAGGCCAACGAGGCCTTCGCGGCCCAGGCTTGCGCGGTGAACAAGGATCTCGGCTGGGATCCGGCGAAGGTGAACGTCAACGGCGGCGCCATCGCTCTCGGCCACCCGATCGGCGCCTCGGGCGCGCGCATCCTGATCACGCTCCTCCACGAAATGCAGCGCCGCGACGCCAAGAAGGGCCTCGCCACCCTCTGCATCGGCGGCGGCATGGGTATCGCCATGTGCGTCGAACGGGGATAGGGCAGTTCGACGGGGACCTAATCCCTGCGCGTTTTCGCGTTGCCCCGACCTCAAGGCGTTCTCAGACTGGCCGCCTAACGTTCGGGCGTGTTCCGCTCGCGGCGCTCGCGGCCGCGGGCGAAGCCGGCGTTGAAATACGCCTTGCGCGCATCGGACGGCAGCACGGCGGCGATCTTCAGGAGCGTGGCGTTGACGTGGTCGAACATCGCGTTGGCCTTGTCCTTGAGCACCGCCACCGCCTCGGTCATGGTTTTGGCATCGGCCTGATCGGCGCCGAAAGCGGTGCGCATGGCGGCATGGGCCTGGCGGAGCGATTCGGCGCGCGTCCGGAACTCGGGCAGGCTCTCGCGCCAGATGCGCTGGACCGTTTGGCGATTCTCGCCGCCGATGGCGCGCACGGCGTTCCGGTGCTGGAACGGCATGCCCTGGCCCGCGGCCTGGCGCGCCGCCGCGCCGTGGCGCGGACCGTAGACCCAGCTCGACGCAGCCCATCCGACCAGGAACAGGTTGACGGCGAGCGAGGCGATGAGCGCAATCCAGAGGCCGCGGCGTCGGCCGGGCGCGCGGGGCGGCGGCGGCGGAGTCGGCGCGACGGCGGCGGCAGGCTCGTTCATAGCTCGATCTCCGGAATGGAACCGATTTCGAGGGAGACGGAATCGGCCTCGGCGGCGTCTGCGGTGTTGGTGTCGAACGGCGAGACGACCCCGCCGAGCGCGATGCCGAGCATGGCGGCAATGGCGAGGCCCATCGCGGGCTTCCAGAGACCCGCGCCCGCGCGCGCAATCCAGCCGGCGGCGGAAGCGGTGCGGTTGGCGCGCGGCCGCGGCGCCGCCGCCAGGACGCGGCCGACGAGATGCGCCGGCGCGGGCTCGACGGAAGCGGCGGCGATCAATCCGTCGAGCCGCGCCGCGTCCGCGCGCAACGCACGCGCCGCCGCCGAGCGCTCGAGCAGCGCCTCGGCGCCGGCACGCCGATCCGCCGGCCAGCGCCGGGCCTCGGCGCCATAGGCGTCGATCAGGGCCTCGAATTGGGCGAGCGCATCGCGCTCGGTGTCGTTATCGGCCATGGCTCATTCTCCCGCCACTTCGTCCTTCAATTCCACGAGCGCCGCGCGCAGCGCGCGCCGGCCGCGCGCCAGTAGCGATTCCAGCGCCTCGACGCTGATTTCCATCGTCGCGGCGGCCTCGATATTGCCCAGTTCGAGCGTGTGCACCAGCGTGATCGCCGTGCGCTGCCGCTCGGGCAGGGCCGCGATCGCCCTCTCGATCGCGGCCTTGCGCTCGTCGCGCATCATGCGTTGCGGCGCCGTCGGCGCCGGGTCGGCCAGATCCACCATCGCATCCACATCCACCATGGGCCGCCTTCGGCGGAGCCGGTCGATGGCGAGGTTGTGCGCCACCCGGTAGAGCCAGGCGCCGACCGGCGCATCCTCGCGCCAGCGCCCGGCCATCTGCCAGAGCCGCAGCATCGCGTCCTGGGCCACGTCCTCGGCCTCGGCCGGATCCCGCAGCATGCGCCGCCCCAACGCCAGCACCTGGGGCAGATACCGGCCGACGATCGTGCGGCAGGCGGCCGCGTCGCCGCTTGCCACCAGCCGCATCAAGGCCGCATCCGAAGCGCCGTCGCCGCTCTCCGCCATGCGCGATTATACGATCCGCGGCGCCCGCCGCCACGCCGGTGCGCGGAATCGCCGGGCACGGCGCGGCCGGACACGGGGCACCCGTGCCGATCCTCGAACGCATGGCCGGGCTTGGACCCGATTGCGGCATGGGGCGCGGTCCTCGAATTGCGCGGGACCGGGAAATCGCGCCGGTGCCGCCTCCAAGGACAACGGGGCCCGACGGGCCATTCCGTCGCCCCGGCGCCGCGAAAAAGGCTCGGCCATGAAGGGTGTGCAACGAAAGAAGCCGGGCGGCGCCCCCTTGGAGGGGCACCGCCCGGCGGTGCTCGGTGGCGGAATAGCCGAGGGCTACTTGCGGCCGCGGCCCTCGCGGCTGCGGCGGCCGATTTCGTCGGCCGTCACGGCACCGTCGTGGTTGCGGTCGAGGCGGGCGAAGCGCCGCTCGCCCGAGGCATTCCACTCCGCGGTGCTGATCTTGCCGTCCCTGTCGGCGTCGAGGGCTTCGAACACCCGGTCGCCGACCTGAGCGCGGCGGCTCGCGAAAGCCTTGGCCAGCTCGTCCTTCGTCACGGCGCCGTCTTTGTTGGCGTCGGCGATGAGGAGCAGCATCGGCTTGCCGCGCGCGGCATCGGCCTCGGCCTTGGTGACCTTGCCGTCGCCGTCGGCGTCGAGCGCCTTGAACTCGACTTCGATGCGGCGCACGAGGAACTGGCGCGACCGGGCCGCGAATTCCTCGAACGTCACCGCGCCGTCCTTGTTGGCGTCGGCCCGGAGGATCGCGTCCTTGCGCTGCGCCGGAAGCTCGTCGCCGGCAAGCTTGCCGTCGCGGTTGGTGTCGAGGCGCTCGAAGCGCTTCTTCAGCGCGGCTTCATAGCGGGCGCCGCGCAGCTTGGTGAGGTCTTCGATCGTGAGGAAGCCCTTCTTGGCGGCATCCGCGCGCTCGAAGTTGAGGCCTCGGCCTTCGCCACGCCGGCGCTCGGCGCGATCGCCGCGCTCGGCACGGTCGCCCCGTTCCGCACGATCGCCGCGTCCCGACTTCAATTCGTCGGCGGTGAGCTTGCCATCGCCGTTCTTGTCGAGCCGCGCGAACATGCGGTCGACGAATTCGCCGCGGCGTTCGCCGCCGTAAGCTGCGAATTCTTCCTTGCTGACGAAGCCGTCGGCGTTCTTGTCGGCGGCCTTGAAGCGTGCCGCGTGGGCGGCACCGAACTCGGCCTTGGTGACCTTGCCGTCCTTGTCGGCGTCGAGCCGCTCGAAGAACTGCGTGCGCGAGCGTTCGCCCGTGCCGGGCCCCTTGGTGCCGGGGCCGGTTTGCGCCAACGCCGCGGCGCCGAGGCCGAAGGCGATGGCCGTGGTGGCCGTGAGAATGGAAAGATTTCGAAGGGATTGCCGTCGCATGGATTGCTCTCCTCGCGGCCCGCGTCGCGGGCCTTTGTTGCTTGTTGGGGGTTCCCACCGCCCACAAGCCATGAACGCGCGGCCTCGCCGTTTCCGTCGCGGCCGCCGCGCGGGCCGCCGGGTGCGCCTCTCTAGGGCACGGTTCAGGCGATTTCCCTGCTAGACTTTCAGGCAAAAGTTGTCAAGATGTTCTAAGAATGTTTCCGCAACATTCTTCAGCCGGGTTTCACGCAGAGCCGCGGAGGAGGTGGAGAAGAAGAAAAACGTCGAGGACGTCGGCCCTCCGCGTTCTCCGCGCCTCCGTGTGCCCGCGGACCCGCCCCAGTGCCGACGGTAATGACGCCGCCGACGATCTCGCTCTATAGTGTGCGCGTGCCCCAGCCGTTTCGGCCAATCGTTCGAGGTCCAAGCTCCATGCTCATGCGTCTCGCCGCCATTGCCGCCCTTTCCACGCTCGCCGGCTGCCTGGGTCCGGCGGAGTTCCGCGGCTGGTCGGAACGTGAATACAAGTTCACCAATTGCACCGGTGCGGCCAGCGTCAGCACTTGTCACGAGCAGGCGCGGGTCCTCTGCCCCGAGGGCTATCAATTGGCCGAGGAGCGCAGCGATCCCGAGATCAAGCGCTATTCGATCATCGTGAAGTGCGGCGCGCCGCCGCCCGCGGTGGAAGAGCCGAGCCCTCGGCCGCGCACGCGGCGCGCGGCACCCGCGCCGGCGACGCCGAAATAGCGGCGACTCGCGCCGCCCGCGTCGTTCTCGCATTCGAATCGGGGAGTCCGGACACCGCGAAATGGCGGCCGCCGCGCCCGTGACGTTCATCCGGCATTTGGCTCGGGGAAAATGGTGCCGCCGGTCGGAATTGAACCGACGACCTATCCCTTACCAAGGGATTGCGCTACCACTACGCTACGGCGGCACGGCACCTGAGGCAGATACGCCGGCGGAACGGCCGCCGGCGCGCCGGGAATATGCCTCCGCCCGGGAGGCCGTTCAAGCCTCGGCGCAAGGCATGGCCCCGGCCGCACTGTCGCAGCAATCCCCCGCCCCATCCCATGAGCGAGCGCGAAATTCCCAAGCCCAAATCCGTCGTCGAGCGCGAAGCGCGCTTGGCCGATGCGTTGCGCCGGAATTTGAAGCGCCGCAAAGATCAGGCCCGCGGCCGCAGCCCCGAATCCCCTGCACCAGGCGCCAAACCGGAGCGCGACGCCGACAAGTGAACAGGAGCCGGAGAGGCGGGGAGCAGAAAGATTGAGGTCACCACAGAGACAGAGAGAAGAATTGGAAAAGCAGGAAGAGATTGCGCGCCTTTGGCGCGCGAACACCTCTCTTCTCCGTGTCTCTGTGTCTCTGTGGTGAAACTTCTTCTTATTTTTCCTCCCCGTCTCCCCGCCTCCTTGTGGTCTTTCTTCACTTCGGCGCATTGGCGCGGCGGATCATGGCGTCGAGGAGGACCTGGCAGCCGGCGGCGATGTGCTCGGGCTTGGCGGCCTCGATCTCGTTGTGGCTGATGCCGTCGTCGCACGGCACGAAGATCATGGCGGTGGGGGCGACGCGCGCCATGTAAAGCGCGTCATGGCCGGCGCCGCTGATGATGTCGCGGTGCGGATAGCCGCGCGCCGCCGCCGCCTCGCGCACCGCGGCCACGCATTCGGGCGCGAACGGCGTCGCCGGGAAATGCCAGATCTCCTTGATCTCGAGCGCCAACCCGATCTCGCCCGCGATGCGCGCCGCCTGGGCGCGGAAGGTCGCGTCCATGTCGGCGAGCTCGGCCTCGTCCGGGTGGCGGAATTCGACCGTCAGGAACACGCGGCCCGGGATCGTGTTGCGCGAACCGGGATACGACTCGATCACACCGCAGGTCGCGCGCGCCGAGGGCAGGCGCGTCATGCCGATATGGTTCACGTTGTCGATGAGGCGCGCAGCACCCAGCAGTGCGTCGCGCCGGCGCTCCATCGGCGTCGTTCCCGCATGCGATTCCTGCCCGGTGAGCGTCACCTCGTACCAGCGCTGCGCCTGGCCGCCGGTGACGATGCCGATGGTCTTGCCCTCGGCCTCGAGAATTGGCCCCTGCTCGATGTGGCATTCGAAGAACGCGCCCACCGGGCGCCCGCCGCAGGCCGCGTCGCCCGCATAGCCGATCTTCTGGAGCGCCGCGCCGAAGGCGATGCCGTCGCGGTCGGTCTTAGCCTTGGTCTCGGCCTCGTCGAACACGCCCGCGAACACGCCGGAGCCCGTCATCGCCGGCGCATAGCGGGCGCCCTCCTCGTTGGTCCAGACGGCGATCTCGATCGGCGCCTCGGTCTCGACCTCCATGTCGTGGAGGCTGCGCAACACTTCGAGCCCCGCCATTACGCCGTAAGCGCCGTCAAACTTGCCGCCGGTCGGCTGCGTGTCGATGTGGCTGCCGGTCATGACCGGCGGCCGCGTGGGGTCGCGGCCCTCGCGGCGCGCGAAGATGTTGCCCATGCTGTCGACGGTGATCGTCGCACCCGCCTCCTTGCACCAGCGGATGAAGAGATCGCGCGCCTGTTTGTCGAGATCGGTGAGGGTAAGACGGCAAACGCCGCCCTTCGCGGTGGCGCCGATCTCCGCCAGCGACATCAGCGAATCCCAGAGCCGCTGGCCGTTGATGGTGAGGTTGGTTTTCATGAGAGCCTTTTCTCCCATCGCCCTGGGGCGATAGGCGGGGGTGAGGGGGAAGCACCGATTTCATGACCGAGACTCCACCTCGCCCCCTGCCCCCGCTCCCCAGGAAGCGGGGGACGGTTACCGCGTCGTCGGCATCACGAATTCGGCGCCGGCACGGATGCCGGTCGGCCAGCGCGCGGTGACGGTCTTCAAGCGCGTGTAGAAGCGGACACCTTCGGGCCCGTGCATCGAGGTGTCGCCGAAGAGGGAGCGCTTCCAGCCGCCGAAGCTGTGGAACGCCATCGGCACAGGGATCGGCACGTTGATGCCGACCATGCCGGTCTGGGTACGCGAGGCGAAGTCGCGGGCGGCGTCGCCGTCGCGGGTGAAGATCGCGACGCCGTTGCCGAATTCATGCTGGTCCACGAGCTTCGCGGCCTCGTCGAAGCTCTTGGCGCGCACCATCGACAGCACCGGCCCGAAAATCTCTTCCTTGTAGATGCGCATGCCGGGCGTGACGTTGTCGAACAGGCACGGGCCGATGAAATAGCCCTTCTCGTAGCCCTGGAGCTTGATGTCGCGCCCGTCGACCAGGAGATCGGCGCCCTCTTTCACGCCGAGATCGACATAGCCTTTGACCTTGGCGTGATGCTCCTTGGTGACCAGCGGGCCCATTTGGGACTGCGGATCGACGCCCGGGCCGACGCGGAGCGCCCGCGCCTTCGGGATCAGCTTTTCCAGCAACGGCTTGGCGGCATCGCCGACCGTGACCGCGACCGACACCGCCATGCAGCGCTCGCCGGCCGAGCCATAGGCCGCGCCGATGAGGGCGTCGGCGGCCTGCTCCATATCCGCGTCGGGCATGACGACGAGGTGGTTCTTGGCGCCGCCCAGCGCCTGCACGCGCTTATGGTTCGCGGCGGCCGTGCGGTAGATGTACTCGGCGACCGGCGTGGAACCGACGAAGCTCACCGCCGCGATGCCCGGATGATTGAGGATCGCGTCGACCGCTTCCTTGGCGCCCTGGACGACGTTGAACACGCCCTTGGGAAGACCCGCTTCGGCCAGGAGTTCGGCGATCATGAGCGAGGCCGAGGGATCCTTCTCCGAAGGCTTCAGGATGAAGGCGTTGCCGCAAGCGATGGCGACGGGGAACATCCACATCGGCACCATGACGGGGAAATTGAACGGCGTGATGCCGGCCACGACGCCGAGCGGCTGGCGCACGCTGTAGCTGTCGACGCCGCGCGCGACCTGCTCGGTGAATTCGCCTTTCAGCAATTGCGGTATGCCGCAGGCGAATTCGGCGACTTCCAGGCCGCGCTGGATCGAGCCCTTGGCATCCTCGATCACCTTGCCGTGCTCGGCGGTGACGATCTTGGCGAGGTCCTCGATGCGCGCCTCGGCCAGTGCCTTGAATTTGAAGAGGACGCGCGCGCGGAGCAGCGGCGGCGTCGCCGACCAACCGGCGAAGGCCGCCTGGGCCGCGGCGACCGCGCGATCGACCAAGGCCGCGTCGCCGAGCGGCACCTTGGCCGCGAGCTCGCCGGTGGCGGGATTGAAGACGTCGCCGAAGCTCTTGCCGTCGCCCTTGATCCTCTCGCCGCCGATCCAGTGATGAAGCGTTTCCGCCATGTCCCGTGCCCTTTCGCGCGTGCCCGAATTCGGGCCGCACCATAAGCGGGCGCGGCGGCGAGGAAAAGCCTCGGCCTCCCGATCCTAGCTCGCGGCGAACGCTGGCGACGCGACTGCGTTGCGGGTGCGCCGTACTTTCCGCCCGGCTTCGGCCGCCTCCGGCTGCCGCCCCAGCACCCGCAGCACCCGGAAATGCGCCCGGATCACGCCGGGAAATGTCGTCTCGTTGTAGCGCAAGCCGTGGCGGCGCACCGCGGCCTGCACGATGCGCGTCAACGCCGGATAGTGGGCGTGGGAGACGGTCGGAAAGAGGTGATGCGTGACATGCGAATTGAAGCCGCCGAGGAGGAAGGCCGCGATCCGGCTGTTTGGTACCCAGTCGACCGAGGATTCGACCGCATGCTGGGCCCAGCTCTTGGCGATGCGCCCTTCGGCATCGACTTCCGGGAAGCTCACCATGTCGGCAATGTGCGTGCCGATGACGACATAGACGAAAGCCATCGAGACCAGCGCGCTCATGATGAGATAGGCAGCGACGATTGCGCCCGGCGAATGCGCCGTGACGAGCATCGGCAGCGCCAGCACGGCGCCGAAATGAAACAGCTTGCCGGCGGCGAAGATCGCGATCTGCGCCGGGCTGTGGCGGATATCGACCATGTTCGCCAGCCGGCGCTTGAAGAGGTAGACGAAATCCTGGACGAACATGGTGTGGAGCGTCGCCAGCGGATAGAGCAGTGGCGCGTAGAAATTCTGGAAACGGTGCCACGGCCGCCACGGCGCGTGCGGTGCCAGGCGCACGATGCCGTTGTCGTCGATATCGGCATCGCAGCCCGGCACGTTGGGAAACACGTGGTGCGAGCCGACGTGCCGCATCTGCCAGAGATAGCCGCTGATGCCGAGCGGCGCGAACACCGCCTCGTGCACGGCGCGGTTGACCCAGCGCCGGCGCGACAGGACGAAGTGCGAGGCGTCGTGCGCGAGGTTGAAGGCCAGCGCCAGGGCCGCGAGGCCGAACACCGCATAGCCGAGCGCCAGCATCCCGAAGGCGTCGCCGAAGGCGCCGAGGATCGCGGCATAGCCCGCCCCCGCCAGCGCGGCGTAGAAGCCGCCCTTCGCCCACACCCAGGGCGTCGCGAAGCGGCTGCGGCCACCCTGGCCAAGATAGGCCGCCGCCTCCCGCTTCACCTCGGCGAAAAAGGCGCCCTGTTGTTTTTCCTCGAACCGGATTCGCGCTTCACTGCGGTACATGGCTGATCCTTGAAAGTAAGTGATTGATCACTTATTTCACAAACCGCGCGATTTTGCAAGCCGGCCGGTCGCGGGCGGGCTTCAGTCTCGGATTATCACGCGATTATAAAGACTTGAACGCTATGGCGCGGAGCGTGGCGCGATGGATCTCGTCAGCCGAGGCGGCGAGCGGCGCCTTCACCGCGCGATAGACGACGGATTGCGCCGTGAACAGCAGTGGGCCCTGGGCGAAGGCCGTGGCCAGCGCAGCGTCTTTGACCCCCACGCTCCCCTCGGCGATGCCGCGCTCGATAAGGCCGCGCAGCACCTTGATCGGGCTCTTCATCTTGGCGGTCACGCGGTGAAGGAAGTTGTGCTGGGCGAGCAGCAGGTAGCGGAAACGGTCGGGCTCGGTATCGAACAGGCGGCAGAGATCGGCGATGATCGCCTTCAAGGCACCGGCGAAATCGGGCGCCGCGTCGATGAGCCCCTGGAGTCGCTCGGCCATGACCCCGTAGCTGTCGTGGAACAGCTCCCAGCCGATCTCGTCCTTGCTCTTGAAGTGGCGATAGATGGCGCCTTCGGATATGGCGCAGGCCTTGGCGATGTCGCGCGTCGTCGTCTCGGTGAAGCCCTGCTCCACGAAAAGGCGGAGGGCTTGGTCGAGAATGGTCTGGCGCGTGTTGGGGCTGCGGGGCACGGTTTCAATCGGCGGGGTGTTGGTGACGGCGGCGCGGTTCGTTCATCGGTCGGCGGCCTTGGCGACCGCCTCGTTGCGGCAGACGAGGAACACGGAGCGGCAGCCCTCGGTGAAATGCTGCGCCATGGGAAGCCAGCCGCTCGACGCCACCTTGGCTTTGAGCGCACCGAGGCTGTAGCCCTTGTAGCCCACTTCCCATTTGTGCGTGTCGATGTCGGCCGGCGGCTTGATCGTGAAGCGCTGGAGGAAACGCAGCCAGCGCGTGAACAACCGGTGCCGGATGATGTGGCCGTTGTAGTAGAAGCTCCACCCGATCTGAGCGCCTTCGTAGGGCACCGACATCACGAGATAAGGCGTGCCCGACGCGGCGAAGGCCGCGAGCACGCCGCCCACCGCCGGCCACGGCAGGTGCTCGAGCGTCTCGCAGCAGAGAATGACGTCGTGGCCGTGGATGCGGGCGGGATCGAGCGCGGTGAGATCGGCTTGGATGTGCGCCGCCGGCCCGAGCTTCGGCGCCTCGGGGCCGATATCGAGCGTCGTCACCGTATAGCCCGCGCTGGCGAGCATGGCCGAGACGAGGCCGAGATAGGGCCCGACTTCGAGCACGCGCTTGACCGGGAGACCGGCGAGCAGGTGCACCTGGAGCCATTGATGGACGATGCGCTTTTCCGTGTAGTAGCCGTGCCAGCGCTCGGTGAAGCTCAGCTCGGCAGCCGCCGGAACGGGCGCCGCCGCAGTGCGCGGCGCAGCGATGACAGGCGCAGTGGCGGCAGTTTCGGTCATCGACTCGTTCGTCCCCAACCCGCGCGCGGCGCGACTCCGGCCCTCTCGCGCAGGAGGGGATAATAGCATGATGTCGTTGGGAAAGTCGTCTGTGAGCGCAGCGCCCGCCCGCCTCGGTGCCGGAGACCAGAGTCGCACCACCATGACACCAAGACACTTTGAGACCGGCCATTGGCCGGCCAACCCTTGCCTTGGTGTCTTGGTGGTCTTCCTTTTGTTGCTCCCGCTCAGGCGCGGGCAAGTTCTTCGACCCGCCGGCGACGGACCCGCGGCTACGAGGTCGTCACCTTCTTCGCCGGCCGCAATTGCTCCAATTCGTCGAGCGTCTTCGGCCAATCCTTGTGGAGCAGGCGCGAGAGCGAGCGGTCGGCCAAGAGGCGGCCGGCATTCTGGCAGCGCGCGCAATAATTGGTTTCGTTGTCGGCGAAGCGGATGCGCTGCACGGGTGCGCCACAGACCGGACACGGCTTGCCGTAGCGTCCATGCACCGCCATTTCGGGACGGAACGCCGTCACCTTTTCCGGCCAGGCGCGATCGGCCTCGGCGCCGAGGCGCGCGATCCACTCAGACAGCACCGCCTGCGTCGCGTCATAGAGCCGGCGCATTTCCGGCTCGCCCATCCGCTGCGTCTGCACCACCGGCGAGAGCTTGGCGCGGTGCAGGATCTCGTCCGAATAGGCATTGCCGATGCCCGAGAGAATGCGGGGGTCGGTCAGCGCGCGCTTGATCGTGTGGTTCGCGGCTCGGAGCCGCGCGGCAAAGCCAGCGTATTCGGCGCCCACCGGTTCGAGGCCGCCCGGATCATGCGCCGCGAGCGCCGCACGCCCGCGCACGAGATGGAGCGATGCGCGCTTCTTCGAGCCGGCCTCGGTGACGACGAGCGTGCCGCTCTCGAAATCGAACGCCGCCAAGCCGCGCCCGCCGCCCGGCACTTGCTTCTCCTTCTCATGCCACCAGAGACGCCCCGCGATCATCAGATGCAAAACGATGAACAAATCCCTTTCGAGGCCGAAAACGATCCGCTTGCCGAGCCGCTCGATGCCGGCCACGCGGCGGCCATACGCTTCGGCGAGCGGCGGATCGACGGTGCGGAGGAAGAACGGGCCGGCGAGGCGCGCCGCCTCGAGCCGCGTGCCCCGGACATGCGCTTCGAGTGCTCGGATATAGGCGGCGATGTCGGGGAGTTCTGGCACGGACGCAGCGGGTCACCGCGCCCGGGGATGCGTCAATTCTCGCGCCTTCGTGTCTTGAAGTTCCTGCATGGTTCCATTACATCCCTCGGGCTACCCGAGTTTCGGCGTGCCCTTGCTATCGTTGTCCCGCTTCGCCGGGCTCCGTCTGAGGTCTACCCCCAAAACTACGGTCGGCAAAGCGCCGCGCGATCGTCGCGCGGCGTAACGGGCGTTCACGCGCGAGCGCTGGCGCCCCTTCTAGGAGGCCTCAAATGGCTATCGGCACTGTCAAGTGGTTCAACAATCAAAAGGGCTTCGGCTTCATCCAGCCGCAGGACGGCGGCAAGGATGTGTTCGTGCACATCAGCGCCGTCGAGCGCGCGGGCATGAGCAGCCTGGTCGAGGGACAGAAGCTCAGCTTCGAAGTCCAGACCGAGCGCGGCCGCCAGGCCGCCGTCAATCTCAAGACGGCTTGAGCTGACGCGACTCGCGCCGCTTCCGGCTCCGGCCGGGCGGCGCTGAATCACAAAGGTGAGCGGCGGTTTCCGCAAGGAAGCCGCCGCTTTTCCTTGTCTGCGGACAGTCACCGGCTGATCAGGCCCGGCAACCAGGTGGCGATCCCGGGCACGAACAGCACCAGCGCCAACGTGATCAGCATCAGCCCGATGAACGGCAAGGCGGCGCGCGAGACGTCGCCGAGGGTCGTCTCCGGGGGCGCCACGCCTTTCATCACGAAGAGCAGAAGCCCAAAGGGCGGCGAGAGCAGACCGACCTGCATCGAGATCAGGAAGAGGCAGCCGAACCAAACCGGATCGATGCCGAGCTTCGCCACCAGCGGCATGAAGAACGGCAGGGTCAGCAGCATCATGCTCACTTGGTCCACGAAACAGCCGAGGATCAGCAGGATCGCGATCATGCCAAGGATGAACTCGAAGCGGCTGAAGGGCAGCTTGCCGATCTCGCCCAAGGCGCCCTCGGAGGCGCCGGAGAGCGAGATGATCTGGGCGAAGCTCACCGAGGCGCCGATGATGAACAGGATCATCACCGAGACGAGCGCGGTCTCGGTCAAGGCCTTGAAGAGCGCCCGCACCGAGAGCGAGCGGTAGGCGAGCGCCACGAGCACCGTCGCGCTGCAGCCGAGCGCCGCCGAGTCCGTCGGCGACGCGATGCCGGCGAAAATGCTGCCGATCACGACGACGACGATGATGAACAGCGGCATGACGTACTTGACGAAGGGCAGCAGCCGGTCGCGCCAGCTGTGGCGGACGGCGGCATAGCGCGGCGCCAGCGTCGGATCGAGCGCGCAGCGGCCGACGATGTAGGCGATGAACATGACGCTCATGATGAGGCCGGGCAGGATGCCGGCGATCAGGAGATCGGCCACCGGCATGCGCGCCGTGCTCAATCCGCTCGCGAGCGTCGCCAGGAGCACGGTGAGCGCCGAGGGCGGGATCAGCATGTCGACGCCGCCGATCGCCATGATCGGCCCCATCGCCATCACCGGCTTGTAGCCGCGCTTCAGCATGTCGGGCAGCATCGTGTTGCCGAGCATCGCCGTGGTGGCGATCGTCGAGCCCGAGAGCGCCGAGAAGATCGTGCCGCCCGTCACGGCCACCACCGCGAGCCGTCCCGGCACGCGCGAGATCATCCGGTCGACGGCGTCGATGGCGTGCTCGGCGAGGCGCGAGCGGTACATCAGCTCGCCCATGAGGATGAACAGCGGGATCGGCGCGAGCTCGATCTTGGTGACAGCGTCGGCGAAGTTCCGCACCAGCTGGCCAAGCCCGGCCTCGCCGCCCATGAACAGCAACGCCCCCGCGACGTTGATGGCGATGAAGGCGAAGGCCACCGGCACGCCGATGGCGAGCAGCACGATGAGGCCGCCCATCATGAGCGACAGCGCTTCCCACCAGATCATACCGACGGCGCCGCGCCGAGGTGCGGTCCTTCTTTCAGCGCCAGCGCGAGGCGGCGCGCGAACTCGATCATCAGGAGAAAGGCCCCGGCCGCGACGACGGCGTAAACCCACCATTCGGGAATGATGAGGATCTTGATCAGGCGCGCGTTGTCGCGAATCGAGGCGCGCGCCACGGCCACGGCGTAGTAGAGGAGCACGCCGCTGGCCGCGAATCCGATCGCGTCGGTCACGGCCTCGAGCCAGCGCCCGGCGGCGCGCGGGATGCCCTTCAGCAGAAGATCGACCCGCACATGGGCGCCACGATAAAGCGCCCACGGGGCGCCCAACGCGGTCACGACGTAGAGCGCGTACTCGTTGACCTCCATCACCCAGGACAGCGAGCCGAGCTTCAGGTTGCGCAGCAGGACGTCGACCGTGATGCCGAGCGCGATCCCGCCGATCAGCAGGCCGCAGATCGTCCCGATCAGGGCGTGAAGGCCGTAGTAGAGTGCCGCGAGCGCGCGCATGGGCGGCCCGGTACGCGCGTCGGCGTGCTGCCTCGGCTCAGTCGGAGATCAGCTTCTTCATCTTCGGCGCGTTCTCGGGGTCGAGCTTCATGAACTCCTCCCAAGCGGCGTCGTAGGACAGCTTGATGTAATCCTCGGCGACCTTGCCCTTGAGCTCGATCACCTGCACGCCCGCGTCCTTCTGCTCCTTCAAATAGGCTTCGGTCTTGGGCGCGTAGCGCTTGTCGTATTCCGACTCGAACTTCAACGCATGATTGGTCAGGAATTCGCGCTGCTTGTCGGTCAGCGACTTCCACTTGTCGAGGTTGATGATGGTGGCGTTGGCGACCGCGTAGAAGCCGGGTTCGACGCGGTATTTGGTGTGCTTGTCCCAGCCCGTCGTCTTCAGATCCCAGCTCGGCCAGCCATAGCCGTCGATCGTGCCGCGCTCGAGTGCGATGAACACGTCGCCGGGCGCCGTCTGGATGAGGTCGGCGCCGAGCGCGCGGAAGAAGGCGCGATACACAGGCGTGGTGCGGATCTTCATGCCCTTCAAATCGGGCGTCTCGATCTTTTTGTCGCGGAGATAGAGGTAGAACTTCACGCCGAAGCCCGAAATGTCGAGCAGATGGGCGTTCACCTTCTCGTTGTGAAGCTGGTTCAACAGCGCCCAGGTGCCGTTCTTGCGCATCTCGACGGCGGTCTTCTTCGTGAGCTTCAGCGCGTCGCCGATCGGCAGCAAATTCTGGTAGAAGGTGGGCGGCAGCGCCGCCATGTCGACGACGCCGGTCTTGACCGCGTTGCCCATCTGGAACGGCGAGATGCTGCCCGCCGGACGGATCACGACCTGGACGATGCCCTTGCCGGCCTTGTTCGCATCTTCGACCCAATCGGCGAAGGGAATGCCGAACGAGCTGTTGTTGGGCAGGAAGTTGAGCGCCGAGAGCGTCACCTCCTGCGCCGCTGCGCCGGCCGCAAGGCCGAGCGCGGCAGCCATGCCGAGTGCCGCACGGTTGAGCTTGGGCATAGTCATCCTCCCGTTTCCGATACGTTTTCTGCCGTCGCGCGGCGGCGCCGCGCCGTCCTAGGCGTCGCGCCGCCACAATTCGGGGAAATGCCGCCCGCCCGCGCGTTCGCCGGCCTTCAAGCCGACTCCGTCGGGCTCGTAATAGTAGGTGGCGGTCGCGGGACGCGGGTCCCAGACGGCGTCGTCGCCGAGCCAGCGCGTGGACAACGCCGCGCGCCGGTGCGTCATCGCCGTATTCCCTCCCGATCCGTGAACGGTGAGCGCACTGAACACCAGACAGTCTCCCGCCTGCATGTCCCATGTCAAGAACCGGAGCCCCGCCTCGCCGCGCCGCAGGCCGAAATCCGGGCACGGCTCGAGTTCGAGGCCTTGGTATTTCCGGTTGTCGTCGTAGGGCAGCTCCGGCCGATACCACTTGCCCCAGGTATGCGAGCCGGCCACGAACTCCACGCCGCTGCCCGTGGCCGTCACGTCTTCGATCGCGAGCCAAATCGAGCACACTTGCTTGCCGCGGAAGGGCCAATAGGGGAGATCGTGATGCCACGGCATCGGATCGAGCGTGCCCGGCTCCTTGACGAACAACTGATCGTAGAAGAAGCGCACCGACGTGGCGCCCATCACGCAGCCGGCGATCTCCGCCGCCGGCGACTGCTCGGCGAAGGCGCGGAACTCGGGATCGAACCGCCACATCATGCTGTCGTAATAGAAATTCCCGGGCTGGCCCGGCTTGGTGATCGACCGGTGCCAGGGGCCCGGCTGCTTCATGTTGCGCTCGAGGGCGACGCGCAGGCGCTGGATCCAGCCGCGATCGAACAAGCCGCGCAGGCAGACGACTCCGTCGCTCTCGTAGGCGGCGATGTCGGAGCCGGTGATCCTGACGCCTTCGCGAACCATGGTCATGACGGAACTCCATCGTGCGGTGACGGCGGCGAAGCTAGGGCATCGGCGCCGGGGCCGCTTGGGCCAACGTGCCGACCAACTTGACCGTGCGTGCACCGCACACGAGCGGCGCTATGCCTGCGGCCGCCGAATTTGCTACACTGCCGCCGTTCGAAATTTGGGATCCACGTGAACAACCTCGCGCGCCGCTGGACGACCGAGGCGGTTCCGGCCGCCGAGCGCTTCGCCTATTGGCGCGAGGCGGTGTGCGAAGCCGTGATCGGCGCCGAGACCGAGGATGCCGGGCGCGGCTTCTGGGCGCGGATCTCGGCAATGCGCTGGGGCGACCGCGGCTTCGCGCTGTTTTCCGCCAGCCCCCACGTGGTGATCCGCTCCGACGCCCTCATCCGGCGCTGCGCCGAGGCGCCGTTCCTCGTCAGCCTCCAGATCGAGGGCGAGAGCCATTATTGGCACGGCGGCGGCGAGCTGCATTTCCGGCCGGGCGACGTCGCCGTCGTCGACACGGCGCGCACCTTCCGCGTCGCCTTCCCGCGCCCGGTCAGCCGCGTGATCGCCATCGTGCCGCGCGCGGCGCTCGGCGAAGTCGCCTGGCTGCGTGCGGAGTCGGTGAACAAGATCGCGGGCTCCGGCGCCTACGTCGATCTCATCCGCGCCTATCTCGCAGCACCCCGCGCCGGCGACGAAACCTTCGCCGCGCCCGCCTCCGCGCGCCTGGTCGATCATCTGGCCGAACTGGTGGCGCTCGCCGGCGGCGGCAATGCGGCACCGGCGCGCGAGACGCGCGGCGACCGGCGCCAGGCGCTGTTCGACCACGTGTCGCTCCGCCTCGACGATCCGTCGCTGTCGCCGCGCAGCGCGGCCGCCGCGCTCGGCCTCTCGCTGCGTGCGGTCCACAAGCATTTCGCCGCCCGCGGCACGAGCTTCGGCCGCCATTTGCTCGAGCAGCGCCTCGCCGCCTGCCGCGCCGATCTCGCCGATCCCGCGCTCGCGGACCACACGATCTCGGCCATCGCCTTCGCGCGCGGCTTCAACGACCTCTCGCATTTCAGCCGCGCCTTCAAGGCGCGCTTCGGCATAACGCCGCGGCGTTGCCGGGCACGATCCGACGGCAACTAAGAACGTTTGCGCGCGACCAGATCGATGAGGGCCGACATGCCCTTGTGGCCCGCTCCTTCCGCGATCTCGGCGTCGTATTCCGCGAGGTGCACGATCTCCATGCCCGCGAAGGCGCTTTCGAGCAGCGCGCGCGTGTACATGTTCTCGGCGTTGGGCGGCCCGCCAGTGCCGTAAGCGATCTGCTCCGGCCGGTAGCCTTCGAGGACGATGAGGCCGCCGGGCGCGAGCGCCGCCCGCATGCCGGCGAAGAATTTCGCGCGCAGCGGCGGCGGCGCGAACTGGATGAAGATCGCGACCACCAAATCGTACGCCGCCGCCGGCCATTGCCACGCCGCGAGATCGGCCTCCACGGTTTCGATCGCGACCCCGGCCTTGGCCGCGAGATCGCGCGACTTGGCCAGCGCCACGGGCGAGAAATCGACCGCGGTGACATGGAGGCCCTGCTGCGCCAGCCACACGCCGTTGCGGCCCTCGCCGTCGGCCACCGCCAAAGCGCGCGTGCCCGGCTTCAGCAAGGCGCGCTGCGATTCGAGGAAGCGGTTGGGCGCCGTGCCGAAGAGATAGCCGGGCGCCGCGAAGCGCTCGTTCCAGCGTTTGAGGGCGTCGTTGGACATCTAAACTCCGAATAACACGGAACACGGATGCGGCCGGGCCGAGGGCTCGGCCAGGTCATTTCCGGAGATCATAGCGCCAGAAACGAAAAGGGCGCCCCATGAAAGGGGCGCCCCTCGATCTTGCGTTGGCGTCGACCGCGCTCGCCCGGCGTCCGATCGGGGCTGCCTGGGGCGGGGCGCGATCGCGCGCGGCTCAGACCGCTTCCTTGAGGTCCTTCGAAGCGCGGAAGGCGACCTTCTTGCTGGCCTTGATCTTGATGGCCTCGCCGGTCGCGGGGTTGCGGCCCATGCGCGCCGGGCGCTTGCGCACCTGGAAGATGCCGAGACCGCTGATCCGGATTTTCTCGCCCTTTTTCAGGGACTTGACGAGCATGCCGATGAAGTCCTCAAGCATCTCGGTCGCCGCCTTCTTGGCGATGCTGTGCTTCTCTGCCATCGCCACGGCGTAGTTCTTGAGCGTTGTTGGTTTGGGATTGGCCATAGTCTTGTGTCCTTGCTTTTTCTTGAGGGAACCGCCGCGGCGCACCGGGTTCTATTCCCCCAACCGGCCGCAACGTAAGTCCAACAATACTACATTTTGCGGATAAATAAAGAGGCATGCGTATCTGTTGTGCTTATTTTTCCGGCCTGGGTGGATAACCGGGTTCGTTAGTGCCCGATCCCAAAGGCCCGATCGACCTACAAACAAGGATTGAGTGACCGAATTGACTCTCCTTTTGATTGCTGCCTCTCGGCGCCCGAAATCCGTTCGCCGAAACGCGGCCGCGCCCGGCGCGCGAAGCGCTTGTGGCGCGGCGGCGCGCGTGGCTAGTGTCCGCGCGCCGGCCGCGCGGAAGAGTCGGGCCGAGGGAGCATGCGAATGAGCGACAAGGCCAGAATCGGATTCGTCGGCATCGGCAACATGGGCTGGCCGATGGCCGCCAACGTGGCGCGCGCCGGTTTCGCGCTGACGGTGTTCGATTCGGATCGCGCGCGGGCACAACGCTTTGCAGCCGAGTTCAAGGCGAAAGCGGCGGGGACGCTGGCCGAGCTCGGCCGCGCCGCCGACATCGTCGTCACCATGCTGCCGACCGGCGCCATCGTGCGCCAGGCGCTGCTCGACGACGAAGGCGGCGCCCTCGCCGCCGCGCTCGCCAAGGACACGATCGTCGTCGACATGAGCTCGTCCGAGCCGGTCGGCACGCAGGAGCTCGGCAACGCGCTGGCCGCGCGCGGCGTAGCACTCGTGGACGCGCCGGTCTCGGGCGGCGTGCCGCGCGCCGAAGCGGGCACGCTCACCTTGATGCTCGGCGGCGATGAAGCCGCCATCGCGCGCGCGCGCCCCGTGCTCGAGGCGATGGGCAAACAATTGTTCCCGACCGGCCCGCTCGGCAGCGGCCATGCGATGAAGGCGCTCAACAATTATGTCGCCGCCGCTTCCTTCATCGCCTCCACCGAGGCGCTGCGCGTCGGCCGCCGCTTCGGCCTCGATCCGGCGACGATGATGGACATCATGAACGCCTCGACCGGCCGCAACTTCAATTCCGAGATGACGATGAAGCAGCACGTGATCTCGGGCACATACGCCACCGGCTTCCAACTCGGCCTGATGGCCAAGGACGTGAAGATCGCGGCCGACATGGCCGACGGGCTCGGCTTCGATGCGCCGCTGGCCACGCTCGCGCGCAAGCTCTGGGCCGAAGCGCGCGAGAAATTGGGCGAGCGCGCCGATTTCACCGCCGCCATAAAGCATTGGCAGCGGCGCGACACGGTCTAGGCGCGCCGCCATGGACATCCGGCCGGTGGCGGGCAAATCGGCGTGGCGCGGCCCGGCGATGGCGGCGTCGCGGGATTGGATCCTCACGCTCGGCGCGGACGACGTCGCCGCGATCGACGTGGCACTGGCGGCCGCCAAATCGCGCGGCCTCGGCCCCGACGATCTCGGCGACGATGCCGCAAAATTCCCGCTGCCGCACCTGGCCGGACGCCTGCGCGCGATGCGCGACGGCATGCTCGCCGAAACCGGCTTGGCGCTGGTGCGCGGGTTGCCGGGTGCCCGCTATACCGAAGCCGAAGCGGCGCTCATATTTCGCGGCATCGGCTGTCATCTCGGCGTCGCGATCTCGCAGAATTACAAGGGCGAGCGGCTCGGGCACGTCATCGACCTGAGCGACCGCATCGCCGATCCCCGGCGCTATCAGGCCGGCGGCGAATTCCGCATGCATTGCGACCCGTCCGACATCGTCGGCCTGATGTGCGTGCGCAAAGCCAGGCGCGGCGGCGAGAGCCACGTGGTCAGCGCCATGGCCGTGCACGACACGCTTCTGGCCGAGCGGCCGGACCTGATGCCGGCGCTCTATCGCGGCTACCATCTCTATCGCCCCAAGCTCGACCGTGGCGACGCGCCGGCGCTGACACCGGCGCCGGTGCCGGTCTATGCGCCGAACGCGGCCGGTGCCCTCAACGTCTTCTGCGTGCCCGATCCGGTGCACCAGGGCGTGCAGCGCGAAGGCGTGGTGCTATCGCCGCCGGAGAAGGAGGCGCTCGTCGTGCTCGACGAGGTCGCGCACCGCCCCGACCTCCGCCTCGAAATGGATCTCGACGCCGGCGACATGCAATTCCTCAACAACCGGCTCGTCATGCACGGGCGCACGGAATACCAGGACCACCCCGCGCTTGAGCGCCGCCGCCTCATGCTGCGGCTCTGGCTCATGGTGCCCGGCTGGCCCGCCCCCGACCCGCGCCAGCGCTTCTTCGACGATTGGGACAAGCTCGGCGCCGGTATTCCGAAGCGGGCCTATGGGTGAGCGCGGCCCGTTTACGCGCGTGCGCTTCGGCGCTAGCCTTTCACCACCCAATTTGAACGGATGGAGGGCGGACATGACACTCGATCGCAGACGTTTCCTGATGACGGCCTCGGCGCTGGCGGCGGCAGGCGGCGCGTTCGGCGCGCACGCGCTGGCCCAGGCGGCCAAGATCAAGATCGACGCCACGAGCGTCCTCGTCGTCGTCGACGTGCAGAACTGCTTCCTGCCCGGCGGCAGCCTCGCCGTCGGCAAGGGCGAGGAAGTGATCCCACTCATCAACAAGCTCGGCGGCGCCTTCGCCAACGTCGTGATGACGCAGGATTGGCACACGCCCGGGCATATCTCGTTCGCCTCCTCGCATCCCGGCAAGAAACCGTTCGAGATGGTGAAGCTGCCCTACGGCGATCAGGTGCTGTGGCCCGATCACTGCGTGCAGGGCACCGACGGCGCCATGATCCACAAGGACATCGCCATCCCGCACGCCCAGCTCGTGATCCGCAAGGGCTTCAGGAAGACCGTGGACAGCTACTCGGCCTTCCGCGAGGCCGACCGCAAGACGGTCACGGGCCTGGCCGGATACCTCAAATCGCGTGGGCTCCGCCGCGTCTTCGTCACCGGCCTCGCCACCGATTTCTGCGTCGCCTGGACGGCGATGGACGCGCGGAAGGAAGGCTTCGAGACCTTCGTGATCGAAGACGCCTGCCGCGGCATCGACACCCAAGGCTCGCTCGCCAAGGCCTGGGACGCGATGAAGAAGGCCGGCGTGAAGCGGATTCAGTCGGCGGATTTGACGGTTTAACGCTGCCTGCGGCCGCGCACCGAGCGATCCGAGACGCACGATTCTGCGGCGGCAGCCCTCACTTCCCATCGCCGCACTCTTGCGCGGCGATGGGAAGTGAGGGCACCCGCGCGCGCCGCATGAGAACGGGCTACCGGAACCGCTCGCGCAGCTTCGCCTTCCAGAATTTGCCGGTGGAGGTGCGCGGGATCGCGTCGAGGAATTCGAAGCGCTCGGGCAGCTGCCATTTGGCGAAAGACGCGCCGAGATGGGCGCGCAAGGCTTCGGGCGTGGCGCTCAGGCCTTGTTTCGTCACCACGCAGGCGAGCGGCCGTTCGCCCCATTTCGCGTCAGCGACGGCGATGACCGCGGCCTCCTGCACGGCGGGATGCGCCATCAGCAGGTTCTCCATGTCGACCGAGCTGATCCATTCGCCGCCCGATTTGATGAGGTCCTTGGTGCGGTCGGTGATGCGGATATAGCCGTCGGCGTCGATGGCGGCGACGTCGCCGGTGCGGAGCCAGCCGTCGTCCGTGAACTTCGAGGGATCACTCGGTGTGGCGTGATAGCCGCCGGCGATGAAATTGCCCCGCACCTGGATTTCGCCGACGCTCTTGCCGTCCCAGGGCTGCGCGTCGCCATTGTCGCCGACGATGCGAATATCCATCATCGGCGCCGGCAATCCGGCGGTCGCGTAGAGCTTGAAGCGAGTGTCCTCGTCCGCGCCCAGCAGCTCGGGCTTCACATAGGCGATGCTGCCGACCGGGCTCATCTCGGTCATGCCCCAGCCCTGGCACACCGATGCGCCGTGCTTGGCGTAGGTGCGGATGAGCGTTTCGGGCACGGCGGCGCCGCCCACCAGCATGCGCATGCCCGGCGGCAGCTTGTATTTCTCCGGATGCGAATCGAGCAACTGCGCCATGGTGAGCCAGATCGTGGGAACGCCCAGCACATAGGTCGGGCGTTCCTTGGCGAAGAGATCGAGAAGATCCTCGGGATGGAGATGCGGGCCCGGGAAGACGAGCTTGATGCCCAGCATCGCGCAGGCATAGGGGATGCCCCAGCAATTGGCGTGGAACATCGGCGTCACCGGGCAGACGCTGTCCATGGCCGCCAGCCCCCAATGATCGGGCTGGTTCGCCATCAGCGTGTGGATCACGGTGGAACGGTGCGAGTAGACGACGCCCTTGGGCCGCCCGGTCGTGCCCGAGGTGTAGCACATGGCCACCGGGTCATCTTCCTCGTGCGGGGCATAGTCGAATTTCTCGGGTGCTGTGGCGAGGAACGCCTCGTAGTCGAGAAGCGGCGCGTTGACGTGCGCCTTGGTCAGCGGCACCACGATGATCTTCTCGAACGGCACCTCGGCGCGGAATTGCTCGAGCAGCGGCAGCAGCACGTCGTCGACGATGAGGAAGCGGTCCGCGGCGTGATTGGCGATCCACGCGATCTCCGCGGGCGCGAGGCGAAGATTCAGCGTGTGCATCACGCCGCCCGCCGCCGGAATGCCGAAATAGGCTTCGAGATGCGCGTGGTGGTTCCAGCAGAGCGTGGCGACGCGATCGCCTCTCTTCAGGCCGAGCGCCTGGAGGCCGGCGGCGAGCTTGCGCGCCCGCCCGTAGAAATCGGCAAACCGGTGCCGCGCCAGCGACTTGTCCGGCATGCGGCTCACGATCTCCGAGCCGGGAAAGAGGCGCCCCGCCCGCTCCAGGATCTGGTTGAGCGAAAGCGGCACGCGCTGCATGGTCGAGCGGATCATCGGCGTTTCCCCAAAGGCGGCGCGCGCCGATTTCGGCGGCGCTTTTTGCCGAGTTTCCACAGGGACCCGGTCGTGTACAAGAGAAGGGAACGAGGGCAGAGGCTGCTATGACACCGGATTTCTACCTCGGCTGCAACGGACGCGGCGCCCAGGCGTCGTCGCTCGCGCGCCCCGTCTCGCTCGAGGAGCCGTCGATCGACGAGCAGTTCCGGCTCGTCAAGGAGACTGGCTCCTTCGACTATTTCGACCGCATTCCGCTGCGCTCGAATTTCGACGAATACCGCCGCGCCATCGAGAAATACGATCTGCCCGTCCGGACGGCGAGCTGGTTCTACCGCCTCGGCCAGGATGAATCGCTGCTCTCGGCCAATCTCCGCATCGCCAAGGAGATCGGCGCGGCGATGCACAACATCATGATCTACACCAACCACGCCGAAGGGCGCCCGGTGACCGACGACGAGATCGTCGATTGCTATCTGCGCACCTACGACGACGGCGTGAAGCTCGGTATCGAGCCGGCGTTCGAGCTGCACGTCAACATGTGGTCGGAGGATTTCCGACGCGTGACGCCGGTGGCACGGCGCGTGCAGGCGAAGGGCGTGCCCTTCAACTTCACGCTCGACTACAGCCACGTCATCTTCAAGATCGGGAATCCGGCGGAGCAGGACATTTCCGGGATTCGCGCCGACGTCGAGGCCGGCCGCCTCGTGCTCGATCCCTTCGAACTGGGGAATCTCTGCGAGGAATGGCTGGCACTCGGCATCGTCCGCTGGATGCAGGTGCGCTCGGTGGCGCCGAACGGCCCGCGGAACCTCTGGTCACTGCACGAAGCCGGGAAGAACCTCGCGGGCCAGCCGACCGGCGCCGAACAGCCCAATGTGCCGGGCCAGCCCTGCCGCGGAATTCTCTATCCCTTCACCAAGCCCCAGCCGGGCGAGTGGCACTCGCCCTGGCACGCCTACGCGCTCGAGCCGACGAAGGAGGTGGTGCGCATGGTGCTGCGCCACCACAAGAACGATCCGGCCAAGCGGCTCAACTTCGTCACCACCGAAATGATCAACCTGCCGGACTATGCGCACAATGCCCGCTTCTCGCTGATCGAGCAGAACGCGGCCATCGCCCGATTCGTGCGGGCGGCCTGGGCCGATATCGGCCGTTGATCCGGCGCCTTGCCCGTTCCATGGGCACGCGGCTGTGGGGCACGGCCCGATTAAATCGCATGCCGCCTTCCATACGAACATCTAGACGCTGACAAGCGCCGTCGGACGCGGTTGGCCCAAGACTTGCAACGTTATGGGCAAGTGGGGGCACGACTCGATGGCCGACGGCTCGGCATCACGCGGCATTCTGACCACGCTCGGAACGGCGATCATCGCCGCCGACCCCGCGCCGATCACGCTCGATCTCGCCCGTACCGCCTTCCTCATCATCGACATGCAGCGCGATTTCCTCGAACCGGGCGGTTTCGGGGAAACGCTCGGCAACGACGTCTCGCGGCTCGGCGCGGCGGTGGGCCCCTGCCGCGCCATGCTCGATGCCGCCCGCCGCATCGGCCTCGCCGTCATCCATACGCGCGAAGGACACCGGCCCGATCTTTCCGATGCACCGCCCGCCAAGATCGCGCGCGGCGCGCCCGCAATGCGCATCGGCGACGAAGGGCCGATGGGCCGCATCCTGGTGCGGGGATCCGCCGGCCACGACATCATCGCGGCGCTCTATCCGCTGCCGGGCGAGCCGGTGATCGACAAGCCGGGCAAGGGCTCGTTCTACGGCACAGACCTCGACCTGCTGCTGAAGAACCGCGGCATCGAGAACCTGCTCGTGGCCGGCGTCACCACCGAAGTCTGCGTCCACACCACCGTGCGCGAGGCCAACGACCGCGGCTATCGCTGCGTGGTGCTGGCGGATTGCTGCGCCTCGTATTTCCCGGCGTTCCACGCCATGGGCCTCGAGATGATCTCGGCGCAAGGCGGCATTTTCGGCTGGGTCTCGGATTCGGACCGGGCACTCGCGGCATTGAACGGCGTGTGAATCGGGTGGGGAAAACCCGCGTCCACGCGAAGATCTAGGGGAGAGCGGAATGAACACGATCGCGAAGCGGCCGGCGCTCTGGACACCGGGCGACTGGAACGCCTTTTTCGGCTTCGGCACCAACATCCTCGTCAACATGCTGGTGCTGACGGCGCTGTTGCGCTTCGTGCTGAAGCTGCCGGACGAGATCGTGTTCGGCCGCATCCTGCCGGCGCTCGGCCTGATGATGTGCCTCAGCACCTTCTACTACGCGTGGCTCGGATACGGCCTCGCCAAGCGGACCGGCCGCAACGACGTGTGTGCGCTGCCCTCGGGCGTGAGCGTGCCGCACATGTTCATCGTCACCTTCGTCATCATGCTGCCGATCCTCGGCATGACCAAGGACCCGATCAAGGCGTGGGAGGCGGGCCTCACCTGGGTCTTCATCCAGAGCTTCATCCTAATGATCGGCGGCTTCGTCGCGCCCTACATCCGCAAGATCACGCCGCGCGCGGCCCTGCTCGGGACACTCGCCGGCGTCTCGATCACCTTCATCTCGATGCGCCCGGCGCTCGAGATGTTCATGACGCCGGTGATCGGCCTGGTGTGCTTCGGCATCATCCTGGTCGCGTGGTTCGGCGGCGTGAAATACCCCAAGAACATTCCCGTCGGCATGGTCATCGCCTGGGGCTCGACCCTGTTCGGCCCCGGCCTCGGCGGCATGAGCGGCGAGAAGTTGCTGAAGGCGTTCTCGACGGTGGGCTTCTCGATTCCCCTGCCCGCGTTCGGGCACGTGTTCTCGGGCTTCGAGTTCCTGGGCATCATCCTCGTGACCGCGATTCCTTTCGGCATCTACGACCTCGTCGAGGCGATGGACAATGTCGAGAGCGCGGAAGCGGCGGGCGATTCCTATCCGACGACGCGCGTGCTGACCGCCGACGGCGTGGTGAGCCTGATCGGGTGCCTGATGGGCAACCCCTTCATCAACGCGGTCTATATCGGCCATCCGGGCTGGAAGGCGATGGGCGGGCGGGTCGGATATTCGGCCGCGACCGGGGTGATGATCATCGTGGTCTCGTGGCTCGGGATCATCACGCTGCTGCTGGATCTCATTCCCGTGGTCGCGATCGCGCCGATCCTGCTCTACATCGGCATGCTGATCGGGGCGCAGGCGTTCCAGGAAACGCCGAAGAGCCATGCGCCCGCGGTGGTGCTGGCGCTGACGCCGCATGCCGCCGCCTGGGCCAAGACGCTCATCGACGGGGCCCTCGGCGCCGCGGGCACCAACGCGGCCGCCGTCGGCATGGAAAAACTCGGCAATATGGGTGTGCTCTATAAGGGCCTCGAAGTGATGGGCGAAGGCGCCATCCTCTCGGGCCTAGTGCTGGCGGCGATCGGAGTTTTCGTCATCGAGCGCCAATTCGCCAAGGCGGCGGCCTTCGCGCTCGCCGGCGCCGTGCTCACCTATTTCGGCTTCATGCACGGGCCCGCGGTCGGCATCGGCAATGGGCTGGGGGTCACGCCCTCGGTCGCCCTCGCCTACCTGCTGGTGGCGGGCTTCCTTTACGCGCTGGCGCGCGGGATGGTGCCGGCGCCGGCCGAAGCGCCGCGGCCCGCGGCAGGCACGGCACACGCGGCAAGTCCGGGAGAGTAATCGTCAGGCGAAGGCGCTTCGGAGCGTGTGCGATCGACTCAGCGGCGCTCGCCCCGATAGGGGTGGGCGGCGGCACCCGAATCGATCACCTCGTATTCGCCTTCGATGACCGAATCGCCCCGGCCGCGTCCGCGCTTTCCGAAAATGCGATAGGCCAGCGCGGCCACGGCCGCGACCGGCAGCGCCACGATCAGAATCCCGGTGGCGACGACGGCGACGGCGATGCCGAGTGCCAGCGCCAGCACGAGAATCAGCGCAAGCTGCCACGAAGGCACCCGCAGCAGGCGCGCGCCGCCGTTGGAACTCCATGCGCGGTGGTTCATCCTGTCCTCGCTCCTGTCTCGATCAACGTTATATAAGTGTCCCTGGTGGCCGTGCTTTCAAGAGCACGAACGCGGCTTGCATTGCGTCGGAAACAAGGCACGGCGCGAATATCGGCGCGGGCGTGCCGTCAATCGGGCCTCCGATTGAGCTAGGTCAAGGATGTTGCGCAGATTGGTGCGTATTATTTAGTGGAATATGGAGAGGTTCGAACGATGAAACGTCTTGTTGCAGCCGCCGCGGCGGCTTTCGCGATCGGCGGCGCCGCGCCGGCGTTCGCCTACACCAACGCCACCACGACGGCTGCGGTCTACATGCGGACCGGGCCGGATTTCGCCTATCCGCCCGCGGTCGTGCTGCCGCCCGGTACGCCGGTGGTCGTCTATGGCTGCCTCAGTGGCTGGATGTGGTGCGACATCTCGTGGGGGCCGCATCGCGGCTGGGTCTACGGCAGCTATCTGGCTGCCCATTGGCAGAACCGCCCGGCGACCTGGGCCTATGCCGCGCCACGTTACAACGTGCCGGTCATCACGTTCAATTTCGGACCCTATTGGGACTCACACTACCGCAGCCGCAACTGGTATCGCCATCGCGATCGTTGGGACCGCTGGGACCACGGCAACCGCCGCTGGCGCCACTAGCTTCGCGCGAACGATCGAAACGACAAGGGCGCGGCCGCAAGGCCGCGCCCCTTCTCTGTCGGACGGAAGAAGCTATTTCCCGGCGCAGCGGCCGACGGCGAGCGCCTTGCAGGGATCCTTGACGTCGGGGATCGTGTCGATCACCTCGATGCCGATGCGGTCGCCCTTCTTGACGATCTTCTGCACGTAGATGTTCTGCACCACGTCGCGCGTCTCGGGGTCGATCGAGATGGGCCCGCGCGGGCTGGCGTGCTTCCAGCCCTTGAGCGCCGCCAGCGCCTTGTCGCCGTCGATCTTGCCGTCGAGCGTCTTCACCAAGTGGAAGACCGCGGCCATGGCGTCCCACGCCTGCACCACGAAGAAATCGGGCCGGAGCTTGTCGCTGTATTCGGCGTACCAGGAGGCGACGAATTTCTTGTTCTCGGGCGTGTCGAGATCGGCCGTGTAGTGGCCGGACGTGATCCAGCCCGCCGCCGCGTCGCCCAACTGCGGCAGGGTGGAGTCCTGCGAGATGTCGCCGGTGCCGAGGAAGCGGATGCCGGCCGCGGGCAGGCCGAGATCGCGATAGGTTCGCGCGAGCGGCGCGTTGAAGGCGGCGGCCGGCGTGAAGATGTAAGTGCAATCCGGCTTCTTGTCCTTCATGCGCTGCAGGAAGGGCGTGAAATCCGGCACCTGCGCGGGGCCGCCCATCGGCACCTCGTCGATGAGCTTGCCGCCGGCCTTTTCGTAGCCGGCCTTGAACGCCGCAAGCACGTCGCGGCCTGGCGCGAAATCGGTGAAGCCGACGATCACGGCCTTGCAACCGAGCTTGGTGAACGCATAGCCGCCCATCGGATAGGCGCCGCTCCAGCTCGAAACCGAGACGCGCACCGCATAGGGCGAGAGCGTGGTGATGAACGAAGCCTGGGCGTTGACGATGATCATCGGCTTCTTCGCCTGGGTGGCGACGGGCGCTGACGCGATCGCATCGGGCGAATATTGATAGCCGACCAGGATATCGACCTTGTCGTTGACGAGCAGCTCCCGCGTCAGGGTCTGCGCGGTGGCGCCGCTCGGCTCCTTGGAATCGCGCTCGATGAGCTGGATTTCGTGCTTGCCGAGCTCGGCCTTGTGGAGCTTCATGTAGAGCTTCATCGCGCGGATCTCGCTGAGCGCGATGTCGGCGCTGCCGCCCGAGAACGGCAGGATGACGCCGACCTTCACCGTTTCGGCGGCGGCAGGCAGGGCGGCGACGGCGCCCGCCAGCGAGAGGCCCGCAAAAAATTTCCTTCCGCGACCGGTCCGTGCACGCATGATATTCCCCTCCGCGAGGTTCGTTTGAGGCCACTTTCGCGAGTCAACACAGTTGCGAATAGTTGTCAACGTGATTATAGAATTCGGGAAATTCATAAAATTTCCGCGCACGACCGCGTGCCTGAATCGGGGCATCGTGCGGTGGTAGGCGCCGAAATTTCGGGCGGATTCTAGGAGCGAGGCGTCATGGACGCGACACGGGCGAATTCTCCGGATACCGGCGGCTACTCGGTCTTTCACGAGACCATGGCCGACATGACCTATCCGGAAATCGAGCGCGCGGCCAAAGAAGGCGCCGCCGTGCTCTGGGCGCTCGGCGTCATCGAGCAGCATGGGCCGCATCTGCCGCTCGGCACCGACGTCTACATCCCCTCGGCGATCCTGCGCATCGCGCGCCGGGCGCTGGCAGCGAAGGGGATCTCGGCCGTCATCGCGCCGCCATTCTATTGGGGCGTCAATCACGTGACCGGCACTTTTCCGGGCTCGTTCGTGGTACGGCCCGAAACCATGCTGGCGCTGCTCAAAGACGTGTTCGCGAGCCTCGCCAAGGACGGTTTCGGGCGCGTCTTCTGCCTTTCGGGCCACGGCGACGCGCTCCACAACCGCACGCTCTTCGAGGGCGTGAAGCAGGGCGGTGCGGCGGCCGGCATCGACGTGCGCATGATCGCCTCCGAGGCGCTGACGCGGCGCCTTGGCCTCGACCCCGCCGATCCCTGCATCGCGGTGGTGCCACCGATCAAGGCCGGCCCCCCGCCCCGCCATCTCGACATCCATGCCGGCGAGTGGGAAACGTCGATCCTGCTCGGCGCGACCCCGTCGGTGGTGCGCGCCGAGCTTATCCCCGGCCTTGAATCGACTCGGCTCGGCCCTGCCGATCTCGCCGAATGGCGCAAGGGGCTCGACGACGCCAAGCGCGTGACGCCGCTCGGCTATTTCGGCGATCCCGCCGCCGCCGAGGCCGGGCTCGGGACGAAGCTGCTGGAACTCGAAGGCCATGCGGTGGCCGAGGCGGTTTCCGCCGCGCTCGCCGCCACGAAGAGGAAAACCCCATGAATATCGCCGTCGCCCCCAAGACCGACCGTCTGCTGCGCACGCCCGCCGAGCGCTTGGCGCCCCAGCACACCGCGCTCATCGTCGTCGACATGCAAAACGATTTCTGCGCCGAGCGCAGCTACATCGAGGAGGTGCTCGGCAAGGATGCGAGCCCCTGCCGGGCCGTGGCGGCGCCGATCATGGCGCTGGTGAAGAACGCGCGCGCCGGCGGCGTCCCGGTCTTCTGGGTGCGCGCCAACTACGATCTCGACAAGCTGCCGGCCGGCATGGCGGTGCGCTTTAGCATCCAGGGCAAGGGCCGCGTCTGCTGCGGCACAGGAAGCTGGGGCTACGGCTTCTACGGCGTCGAGCCCGCGCCCGGCGAGGCGCAGATCGAGAAGCATTGCTTCAGCGGCTTCATGGGCACGGATCTCGACTCGCGCCTGCGCACCCTCGCGATCCGCAGCCTCGTCTTCGCCGGGGTGCAGACCAATGTCTGCGTCGACGCGACCTTGCGCGACGGACTAGCCCGCGGATTCAACGTCGCCCTCGCCGCGGATTGTGCCGCCTCGTATGCCGCCGAGCTCCACGACGCGACGGTCAAGAACGTCCGCCTCGCGATGGGCGACGTGCTCAGCGGGGCGGAGATTGCGGCGTTCTGGCGTGCCGGCGCGTGACGCCGCGCGTGGCGGCGCGGCCCGCGGCTCGGCGGCCGCGCGCGAGGCGCGGGGCGCCCGCCCGGCTGCCCGGCGCCGGTCGCGCCATGATGCCGCGCACCGCTTCTGCGCCGCGGCGGATATGCTCCTCGAGCACGCGGCAGGCGAGCTTGGCGTCGCGGGCGAGGGCCGCTTCCATGATGACGCGGTGCTCCTCGTAGATGCGCGGCTCGATCTTGGGATAGGCGACGAAATGACGCCGGTAGCGCTCCGACTGGTCGTAGAGGATCTGGCAGAAATGCAGCAGCCAGGGCGAGCCGCAGGCGGATTCGAGCGCGGCATGGAAGGCGCGGTTGCGCCGCTCCCATTCGTCGGCGTAAGTCGCGGGATCGGCCTTCATCTGCTTCACCAGCTTGTTGAGCCGGTAGTAGGCGGTGACGACCGCCGCCTCCCACGCCTCGTCGCCGCGCGCGACCGAGCGCTCGAGGGCCATGACCGAGAAATGCGCGCGGAGCTCGGCCACGTCCGCGAGTTCGCCGGCGGCGACCGGCGCCACGAAGAAGCCGCGCTGGCCCTGCGCCACCGCCAGCCCGTCGGCGGCGAGCCGCGACAGCGCCTCGCGGATGGGGCTCAAGCCGATGCCGTAGCGCTCGCTGAGCCGGTCGGGCCGGAGCTTCTCGCCCGGGCGCAGGGCGCCCTTGACGATGTCGTCGCGGATGCGCAGGAACACGTCGTCGGCGAGCGTCTTGGCTTCGCCGTTGCGCACCGCATGGGCCTTCGGCCCCCACATTCCGCCGCCCGGCCCCTTGCCGCCCGCGTCCATGCGAATCCCCGCCGCTGCCGGTGCGATCGAATTCATAAATTTGCGCGAAATTATAAATTCGCGCTAGTGTCTCGAAAATCTAGGGCAAACGCCGGCGCCGCGCAATCGGCCCGGCAGATCGGGCAGGCGAACCATGGCTGAGATCGTCTTCGCGGCAGGCATTCCCCATGCGCCGGCGGTGGTGGGCCTGTTCGACAAAGCCAGCGCCGAGCAGCAGCAGGTGGTGCGCACGACCTACGAGACGCTCGCGGCGGAGCTGCGCCGGGCCAAGCCCGACGTGCTCATCGTCTTCGCCAACGACCACATGACGAATTCGCGGATCCTCCAATATCCGGATTTCCTCATCGGCATGGGCGCCCTGCACCGCGGGCCCCACGAGTGGTTCAAGCCCTGGATCGGCTGCCGGGACTATGTCGTTCCCGGCAACCCCGGCGTGGCGGAAGCGCTGTTCCGCGGCCTTTCGCGGCGCGGCGTGCGCATGTTCGGCACGCGCGAACCACTCAATTTCGACGACAACATCTCCGTGCCGACGGTGAAGCTCGACCTCGACACGGCCGGGATCACCATGGTGCCGGTGATGCAGAACTGCACCGTGCCGCCTTTCCCCGACCAGCACCGCTGCTACGAGGTGGGCCGGAAGCTCGGCGACTTCATCGCCGAGGACCTGCCGCGCGGCCTGCGCGTGGGCCTCGTCGGCTCGGGCGGCTTGAGCCACGAGCCCGGCGGCGCCCGCTATCTCTTCATCGACGAGGCCTTCGACCGGTGGTTCCTCGACCTCGTCGCGAGCGGCGACCACAAGCGCATCCTCGAGGAACTCACGATCGAGAAGATGGAGGCCGCGGGCTCGGGCGGCACCGCCGAATTGCTGGCTTGGGTGGTGGTGTTGGGCGCCATCGGCGAGCACAAGGGCCGCTCGCCGGGCTACGCCATCTGCAGCGATTTCCGCTGCGGCATCGGCGCCGTGTCGTGGGATTTGGCCGCCTGAACGGGAGCGCCGCGATGGGCCTCGATAAATTCGATCCGACCCTAGCCGGGCACGATCTCGTCCAGGACATCAAGTGGGACCCGAAGCTCCGCGCGGAGTTCAAGCGCGACGAGAAGGCGGTGCTCGACCGCTATCCCCTCCGCCCCGAGGAGCGCGCGGCCATCGAGGCGCGCGATTTCAAGAAGCTCTACGCGATCGGCTTTCATCCCTATCTCGGCGGCCAGCTCTCGCGCTTCATCTACGGCAACGACGCCGGCGGCGGCGCGCTCGTGGCCAACAAGAAGCTGCTCGAGTCGCTGACGAAGAAAGATTAGGGCTCTTGACCGGCCAGGGCCGCTTCCGTCGGTTGCGGACGGAACCGACTGGCCGCGCTCGCGTTCGTGTCCTGAGGACACATGAATGCAGGTATCCCCATGGCTCGGAACAAGTCGGCAACCGGCGGCGAGACGCATCAGACGGCGGACGGCGACGAGACGCTCACGACGAATCAAGGCACCGTCATCGCCGACAATCAGAACTCGCTGCGCATCGGGCGCCGCGGACCGACCCTGCTCGAAGATTTCGTCCTCCGCGAGAAAATCACCCATTTCGACCATGAGCGGATTCCGGAGCGCATCGTGCATGCAAGGGGCTCCGGGGCGCACGGCCATTTCGTGCCGACGAAATCGCACGCCGGCCTGACCAAGGCGGCGTTCCTTCAGGATACCAAGACCCGCACGCGCGTGTTCGTGCGCTTCTCGACCGTCGCCGGCGGCGCCGGCTCGGCGGATACGGTGCGCGACGTGCGCGGCTTCGCGGTGAAGTTCTACACCAGCGAGGGCAATTTCGACCTGGTCGGCAACAACATCCCGGTCTTCTTCATCCAGGACGCCATCAAGTTTCCCGACCTCGTCCATTCGGTGAAGATGGAGCCCGATCGCGGTTTCCCGCAGGCCGCCTCGGCGCACGACACCTTCTGGGATTTCGCCTCGCTGATGCCCGAGAGCATGCACATGCTCATTTGGGCGATGTCGGACCGCGGCATTCCCCGCTCTTACCGCATGATGGAAGGCTTCGGCGTGCACACCTTCCGGATGGTCAATGCCGCCGGAAAGTCGACCTTCGTGAAGTTCCATTGGCGGCCGGCGGCGGGCGCCGTCTCGCTCGTTTGGGACGAAGCCGTGAAGATCCAGGGCGCCGATTGCGACTTCCACCGCCGCGATCTGTGGGAGGCGATCGACAAGGGCGACTTCCCGGAGTTCACGTTGTCGGTCCAGGCCTTCGACCAGAAGGCGGCAGATTCCTTCGGCTTCGACATCCTCGACCCCACCAAGCTGATCCCGGAAGAGCTCGTGCCCCTGCGCGAAATCGGCCGCATGGTTCTCGATCGCAACCCGGACAATTTCTTCGCCGAGACGGAGCAGGTGGCGTTTCATCCCGGCCACATTGTGCCTGGGATCGATTTCACCAACGATCCCCTTCTGCAAGGCCGGCTTTTCTCCTACATCGACACGCAGCTGAGCCGCCTGGGCAGTGCCAACTTCCACGAGATTCCGATCAACAAGCCGGTCTGTCCAATGCGCAACTTCCAGCGGGACGGACACATGCGGATGGCGGTGCCCAAGGGCCGCGTCGCCTACGAGCCCAACTCGCTGGCGCCCGAGGGGCCGCGCGAAAGCCCGCGCCTGGGCTTCACGAGCGTGCCGGCCGAAGAGCCCGCCAACCTCAAGGTCCGCGAGCGGTCGGAAAGCTTCGCCGATCACTATTCGCAGGCGCGATTGTTCTGGCGCTCGATGACGCCGCCCGAACAAGGCCACATCGTTTCCGCCTTCGCCTTCGAGCTCGGCAAGGTCGAGACCGCGGCGATCCGCACGCGCATGCTCGGCCACTTGAACCTCATCGAGGCCGAACTCGGCAAGCGGGTCGCGGCGGCGCTGGGCATGGCGGGCCAGGCCGATCGCATCAAGCCGGCGGTGGCGCCGACCGATCCGCGCCGGCCTTCGCCGGCCCTCAGCCTGATCGCGAAGGCGCCGGCAACCCTGGCCGGCCGGAAGATCGGGATTCTCGCCACGGACGGCGCCGATGCCGCGCTGCTGGCGGCGATCGCCAAGGCCGCCAAGAGCGCGGGCGCCGCCACGGCGCTCATCGCGCCCAAGGCGGGGGGCATCAAGGATAGCGCGGGCAAGGCGCGCCCCGCCGACGGTGCGCTCGCCGCCAGCCCCTCGGTGGTGTTCGACGCGGTCGCGATCGTGTGCTCGCACGAGGGCGCGGCCGAGCTCGCCGGGAATGCCGCCGCCCTCGACTGGCTGCGCGATGCCTTCAGCCATCTCAAGGCGATCGGGCACGTGCCGGCGGCTGCCGCCCTGTTCGAGGCCGCCGGCGTGCAGACGGAGGCGGATGAGGGCATCGTGTCGCTGGCCTCCGGCAGCGGCCTCAAGGCCTTCATCGACACCGCCAAGCGCCACCGCATCTGGGACCGCGAGCCGAAGGTCCGGCCGGCGGTGTAGCGGGAGATCGGCGGCCTACCCGGCGGGATAGGCGATCTTCACAATCTCGACCGGCTCGAGGCCGGCGGGTGTTCGCACCTGCACGACGTCGCCCTTGCGGGCCTTCAGCAAAGCGCGGGCGATGGGCGAGGTCCAGCTCACGTCGCCGATATCGGGATTGGCCTCGTCGATGCCGACGATGCGCACGGTGTTCTCCTCGTCGCGCGTGTTGGCATAGGTCACGGTCGCGCCGAAGAACACCTGCGCGCGGTTCTTCTGCTGCTGGGGATCGACGAGTTGGACCTCGTCGAGCCGCTTCATCAAATAGCGCAGGCGCCGGTCGATCTCGCGCAGGCGCTGCTTGCCGTAGATGTAGTCGCCGTTCTCCGAACGGTCGCCGTTGCCGGCGGCCCAGGAGACGATCTCGACGATCTTCGGGCGCTCGACCCGCTGGAGGTGGCGGAGCTCTTCTTGCAGGCGCTTCAGGCCTTCCGGGGTCACGTAGTTCTTGGTGCCGGCCGGCAGCGGCGCCGGGGCGTCGGCGCCGTCGTCGTCGGTCTCGGCGTCGTTTTCCTTGGTGAAGGCCTTGCTCATGCCCCCCACTATAAGCGGCTGAACGGGCATTTGAAGCCGCGCACGCCATTTGCATCGCCGCCGCTTTCGCACCAAACTGACTGTCGCCGTGGCGCTGCAGCCGGTTGCGCCGCGCCCCTACAACCGACAATCGAGGAGAACGACCATGGCCAAGGGCCAGCAACGCGGCACGCGCGAAAAGAAGAAGCCGAAGCAGATCAAGCCCAAGGGCGGTCCGGCGCCGTCGTCGTCCGCGTCGCCCACCAAGGTGGCCGATACGCTGGTGGGCAAGAAGAAGTGGTAGAATCGCGCTAAAAGTCCGGCCGAGCGGCGGGCTTCCGCTTAGGTCCGCGGCCGCCCGGGAGTTCGTTCTTGTTGCGCCTCTCCGTCCTCGACCAATCCATCGCCGTCGCCGGCCGCGCGCAGGGCGAATCGATCCGCAACACGGTGGCGCTCGCCGAGCTTTGCGAGCGCCTGGGCTATGATCGCTTCTGGGTGTCCGAGCACCACAACCACCCGACGATCGTCGGCACCGCGCCCGAGATCCTGCTGGCCGCGATCGCGGCCAGGACCGAGCGCATCCGCATCGGCAGCGCCGGCATCATGCTGCCGCACTATGCGCCGTTCAAAGTGGCGGAGCAGTTCCGGGTGCTCGAGGCGCTGGCGCCGGGCCGGGTCGATCTCGGCCTCGGCCGGGCACCCGGCTCCGATGGCCGCACGGCGTTTGCCCTCGACCCAACCGCCAACGAGCGGCCGGCGCATTTCGTGTCCGACGTCCGCGACCTCATCGCCTGGGTGAGCGGCGCGCCGCTGGTGGAGGGGCACCCGTTCGCGCCGGTCAAGGCCTATCCCCAAGGCGACACCGTCCCCGAGGTCTGGATCCTCGGCAGCTCCGATTACGGCGCCCAGGTCGCCGCCTTGTTCGGCCTGCCGTTCTGCTTTGCCTATTTCTTCTCGGATGGTGCGGGCGCCGAGCCGGCGATCGATATCTACCGGCGCAGCTACCGGCCGAGCGCCCGGCATCCGGCGCCGCACGCGGCCCTCTGCGTCTGGGCGCTCGCGGCCCCGACCGAGGCCGAGGCGCAGCACCATTTCACGCCGCGCGCGAAGTGGCGTCTCTTCCGCGAGCGCGGCATCTTCCCGCCGATCGACACGCCGGAAGCCGCGGCCGCCTATCCCTATACCGACGCCGAGCGCGCGCGCATCGAACGCATGCGCCGCGACGGCTTCGTCGGCGCGCCGGACCAGGTGGGCGCGCGTCTCCGCGAGCTCGCGCGCGCATTCGGCGTTCCCGAGATGGCGATCGTCACCTGGACCCACGACGAAGGCGTGCGCCGGCGGAGCTACGAGCTGCTGGCCGCGGAATTCGGCATGGGCGCGGCGGGCGACCGGCCGGAAGCGGCCGCCTCGCCCAGGCCGATGGTTCAATAGACGCCGACCGGCTCCAGACCGAGCTTGTGCTGGCCGTACATCGAGGCGATCGCCTCCCAATCGAGACTCAAATGCAGAGCCGCCGCATTGGCGTCGCGCCAGTACCGCTGCAACGGGGCCGTGAGATCGCTGGCGGCGGCGCCATCCTTGGCGTAGAGATCGTTCACCACGGCCACCGACTGCTTCGCCGCGAAGCCCTGGTTACGCCGGATGGCGATGCGCTCGCCGACCTCCAGCGACCCGCCGCGGCGGACCTTGTCTTCGGCTGCGGCGATGCTGGCGAGCAGCATCGAGAATGCGGATTCGATCGTCGCCGCGGCCGCGCCGATCCGGGATTGTATCAATGGCGACTGAGCCACCGGGACGAACATGCCGGGCTTCGCCGCCCGCGTCCGCGTCTTCGACATTTCGATGAAGGTGTCGAGGGCACCCTGGGCCATGCCGAGAATCGGCGAGACGAGCGCGGTCGGGCCGAAGGTCGTGAAGCCGATGCGGCTCATGACGTTGCCGTCGATCTTCCGCCCGGGAACCGTCCCGGCGAGAATTTCGGCGAAGCGCACGAGCCTGTGGTCCGGCACGAAGACGGGCTTGTCGATGCGCACGGTCTTGCTGCCCGTTCCCTGGAGGCCGCAGGTGAACCACGTCGTCTGATCGACCACCATGTCGGTGATCGGCACGAGCGCCCACATGATCTCCGGCTTGCCGGCGGAACTGGGAACCAGCGCGCCGAGCATCAGCCACTGGCTGTTCTCGCAATTGCTGGCGAATGGCCAAGCGCCGGCGATCTTGATGCC